>Ga0209542_10001076_pt1 | contig 65094 bp, 65 predicted proteins | sample RifCSPhighO2_01_FD_184028 | JGI IMG/M metagenome (GOLD analysis project Ga0209542, IMG submission 184028) | Soil microbial communities from Rifle, Colorado - Rifle CSP2_plank highO2_0.1 (SPAdes) (version 2) | ecosystem: Environmental > Terrestrial > Deep subsurface > Rock core/Sediment ...
GAAGAAACGAGTTCTGATGATTGATGAAGCCTGGGTGCTGATGAAGTATGAAGACGGAGCAACTTTCTTATTCGGACTGGTAAAACGCTGCCGCAAATACTTCATGGGCGTGACCACCATTACCCAAGACGTTGAAGATTTTCTTAAATCGCCGTACGGCCGCCCCATCATCACCAACTCGTCGCTTCAGATGCTCCTCAAACAATCACCGGCGATGATCAGTATGATTGCCACTTCCTTTAATCTAACCGAAGGAGAAAAAAGCCTTTTACTGGAAGCGAAAGTCGGCGAAGGGCTGTTCTTTGCCGGCCTAAATCATGTTGCTATCCAGGTTATCGCTTCCTACCTTGAAGATAAAATCGTCACTACGAAACCGGAACAAATTTTAGAGCAAAAACAAAAATGAGTTCCAAAATTAACATTGTCGAAGCAGTATTCATGATTATCTTAGCGGTCGGCGCCGATGCCGTTGCCGGATTTGGGACCTTAGGCAATAGCATGCCGGTTATCGGCCAAATGCTTTGGCTTGTCGGCTGGCTTACTAATATAGTAGTTTGGGCTATCTTGATGTTCTGGCTTACAATGAAAGGAGTAAGCACTTCTTTGCTTCTTGGCAGTGGCGCCATCGAAGCGATTCCGATCCTGAATGCGCTCCCGGCGCTTACGGCCGCAACGATTGCCATCATTATTAAAGAAAATCTGCCGGAAAATATTAAAAGGACCGTCGAAAAAGCGGAAAAAGTTACTCGCCCAATCAGCAAATAATTTCCATGCATTCTTCAAAATATAGCCTTATAAATATCTCGCTGCTAATCACCGGCTTCCTGCTAATTACTCATTCCGCCGCTGGCCAGGCCAGCCCCCGAATCCTTGCTTCCTGGCGGGCTGTCAACTATACGCCATCCGATTTCCAGGGGAAAATTTTTCCGGTTAAAAATACGCTGGTGGAAGTCGGCGCCGATCTTCTGGATCGAGGGAAATTAGTTAATTTGAAGCCGTATGAAATCCGCTGGTATCTGGACGGCGCCCTTATTAAATCCGGAAAAGGACTGCAAACTATTACCTTTGCCGCAACGAGGTCCAGCAATGTGCACAGCCTCAAAGTAAGGATTCTTGACTATAAAAATACCGCGCCGGAAGCGCTTCTCGATATACCCGTAAAAACACCCCGAGCGGTGATAACTTCCTTCAATCCTAAAAAACAGGCGTCGGTTGGAACTAATAATTTCCAAGCGCTGCCGTATTTTTTCAATATTGCCAGCCTAAATGACCTGAACTTTACCTGGTCTTCTGACGGCAAGCCAATTGCCGGCGCTCCGGTTAATCCCAGTATTCTTAACCTTAATATCGCCTCGGAAGGCGCGCCGGTGGAAACTAAGATGCGCATCGCCGCTTTTATCCAAAATATTAAAAACCCGATTGAAGCCGCAACCGGCAACACAACAATTATCGTAAAATAATCTATGAATAAATTATCGGCATATAACAAATTTTCTCTGCTAGTAATAATCGGGGGTTCTCTTTTTATTTTTCTGCTGCCAATCGCATTTGGGGCGGATCTTTGCTTTCCTTTTGAAGGAAATGAACTGCTCACTAGAATAAAACCGCAGCCACCAGTTCAAGGAAACTGCCCTGCTCCGGGAAAATTTGGCGAGGTAACAATAACTGAATGGAGACAACTCGATGAAAGAGCAACGCTAAAAGAAGTTTCTTTTGATATAAATAAAGTCCCCGACTTTTTCAAAAACCAATATTTTGTTACCCAAAGAACCGGAGATGCGTGCCCTACCGGTTCTGAAAAAGATATTTTTGGAATTACGATACCGAAAGAATCTGCTGTCCTTGTAAAAACTAAAATAAACTTGGGCGATGGATTATATATGGAAGCCTGCGCGGCACAAAAATCCCAAAGAGAGCAACTGCTTCAAGAAATCCAGCAGCAGCAAAAAACAGATTTTAGAAAAATAGATACGGGATATAAAACCTCAATCCAAATTCCCTGCCAGCCAATCGCTGGCGGCACGTGCCCGGACATTAACACTCCGGCAGGATATATCGCCCGCATTTATCAATTCAGCTTAATGATTGCCGGTTTAGTCGCTTTCGGGTCAATTATTTTCGGCGCCATCCAATATATTCTTTCTGCCGGAAGCATTGTTAATCAGGGAGAAGCCAAAGACCGCATTACCCAAGCTATTGTCGGCCTGTTGCTGCTCTTAGGTGCTTACCTCATTTTATACACAATCAATCCGGATTTAGTGAAACTAAGAAACCCAAGCCGGGAAATTATAAGCATTGAAAAACAAGGAGGGGGGATATTTGACACCGGCACGGAACAAACAATTCAAGAGATTAGTGCGATAGAAGGATGTAAAATACACAATATATTGCAGGGAGAAATCACTACCCGAGAGGGAACAACGCAAGTCGTAGGTGGTTGTCTTATCTGTAAGGAAGGATTTAACAAGCAAAATGGAGAATGCGTACCTAATGACCTGTCGCCAAAAAATCCAGGTTACGTTGAACCGGCATTGCCAAAACCATAAATAGATAAAAATAACCTAATTCCAAAAGGTCCATTAGATCTCTAAATCTATGAAAAAATATCTAAAAATTGCTTCGGGAATAATCGTACTCATTATCATAATCGTTGGCGGTTATCTTTTATGGAAAAATGTTTTTCAGGAATTAATTTTCCCCTCGAATTCAGAAGCTCCAGTACAATCAACCGCTATTACGCCAATCAGCGATGGACCGATATTCGATTATTGGATTAACGGAAAAAATAACGGCGTTTATTTCCTGAACCCAATCGGCCAAACAGTGAGAGTCGCCGACACCAACCGAACCGTTGTCAATTCCCAAACCTTGGATAATCTTCACGCCATTCAGCCATCATTTGACGGAGCTTACGTTGTCGCGGAATTTAATTACCCCCAATTGCCCACCTTCAGCATTTTTAATACGGCTACTAATAACTGGCAGCCGCTTCCGACAAAAACTCATGCCGCCGCCTGGTCGCCAACCACCCAAGAAATCGCCTACATTGACGGCATAACGCTTAAAATCCTCAACCTGATTAATCAGAAATCAAGAGATATCGTAACGATTGCCCAAAAAGATATCCGATTGTACTGGGTAAGCCAAAATAAAATCTTTTTTGCCGAACGGTCGGCAGCGGATTTTGGCGCTTCGTTATGGTCATTGGATATCAATACCAAAACCGTAACGCCGCTTATTAAAAATCAAACCGGGCTGCTCCTTCGCTGGTATCCGAAAAGCGATTATGGGCTGCAATTCCATACTGAAAGAAATAAGCCGATTCTTAGCTTAATCGATAAAAATGCCGCCTTAGTAACCACTGCTTCATTCCTAACTCTGCCGTCCAAATGCCTTATTGAAGGTGATATTCTTTACTGCGCGGTGCCGAAAGTGATTCCGGACGGGCTGATCTGGCCGGATGATTACGATAAAAAATCGGTCTTCTTTGAAGATACGATTACCGTCATTAATCTTGCGGAGGGGAGCGTGCAAAACTTAACGGCCGCGGCCGCCGAACTTATTGATGCCGAACATTTAGAAAAACACGATAATCGACTGCTGTTTATCAATCGGCTAGATAGAAAACTATACGCGATACCGTTGTAATTTTAACTAACAACTTACAACCAACAACTCACAACTTTTTAAATAAATGTTGTCGGTTGTCAGTCGTTTGTTGTGAGTTATAAAAGTGGCCTTACAATAATATGCCGGTCCGTTCCTTCGCCGATGCTTTCCGTTTTAACATCCGGACGGGTAGCCAATTCCACGTGGACAATCCTTCTTTCGTAAGCATTCATTGCCGGCAAAGCGATTTCTTTTTGCTCAACCAGCACTTTCCGGGCGGCGGCTTTCGCCAATTCAACGATCAAACCTTCCCGCTCCCGCTTATAGTTATTGACGTCCACAATAACCTTTTCAATTTTTAAATTCTTGGCAATAACTTTTATGATATGCTCCAGCTCAAAAACTAATTTTGGAAAAAACTTCCGGACAATCCCTTCATCATGGATAAAAACACTTACCTTCTTCATTCCCTCGTCAACTTCAAAAGAAAAATCAAGCCCACTGGCTTTAAAGATTTCATTCAGTTTTTGTTTGAGTAAGTCCATGTTCCTTTTTTTCTTGGCTGATATTTAAAGTTTTATTGATATAGATCTGCTGAACTACTGAAAATACCGAGGTGATGAGCCAATATAACCCGACGGCGGCCGGTAAATTGGAAAGAATGACGATTGTCAGGACCGGACCGATAAAAACCATCTGCCTGCCGATTTTTTCAGCCGGAGACGGCTCGCGGCCCTTCTCAGCAGCCGGCAGGCTTAGCTTGCCCTGCAGATATTGCATAATAGCAGCCAAACCAACCATAAGAATACTCCGCTTTTCTAGATCTAGCAAGCCTAAAAATAAGGCATTAAACTCTGTTGGCGAAGTAACGAAAGAATAGAGCCGGTCCATCACTGCCGGAGAAAACTCCTGCAAAAAAACCTGATAAATAGCGATCAGCACCGGCAACTGCACCAACAACATTAAAAATCCGGAAAAGGGGTTTACCTGGTGTTTTTTATACAGCTCCATCATTGCCTGCGCCTGTTTTTCTTTATTGTCTTTGTGGTCATGCTGAATTTTTTGGATTTCCGGCTGCAGCCGCTGAATCAATATCTGATTCTTGGCGCTCTTATAAAAAAGCGGCAGGAAAATAATCCGGATAATCAGCGTTAAAAAAATAATCGCCAATCCTAAATCATGGAAAGCTACCGTGTTATATAGCGCCACCAGGCCATTGAAAAGCGGGTCAAAAAAAATTGTTTGGAACATATTTATATTATATGCGCTAAGATTTTATGGATCTGCATTTTAAGATCTTCGGCTTCCGCCTTGGCTGCAAACGGTGCCGCGATAATCAAAATATCTTTGCTGCCGTTATTTTTTAAAAATCCTTCACACGCTGAAAAAATAGTTCGGCGAAGGCAATTCCGTTCTGTTGCCAGCGCCGCTACTTTCTTACTAATGATAACCCCAAAACGGCAATGCGGCAGTGTATTAGGAAAAACTTTTACCGTAAACAGTGAATTTTTGGAAGTTGCGCCACTTTTTCCTAATACCGTTTGAATCGGTAAGCGATATTTTTTAGCGAGCATACTTCAATAGCTTGTTAGCTAATAAGCTAATTCTTAAACCGTTAGGCGATGCCGTCCCTTGGAACGCCGGCGCGCCAGCACTCGGCGCCCTCCCGGGGTCCGGCTTCTTTTTAGAAAACCGTGAACTCGGGCGCGTTTTTTCTTTCTTGGCTGATAGGTTTGCGACATACCCAGTGCTACAACTGCGACTGGTGCTTAATTTCATTAAGCACAGTAACAATTTTTGTGGTTACGACTATTAATGATTTCATAAAATGATTTGTCGGGTTTTTCCCGGAGTTTGCCTTGGTCGCGGTTGTAGCGACTGGGCATATGCACTTTATACTACCTTATAAGATAGTTTTTATGCAACCAATTCAAGGATTTACTCACTATTTCCCAACTTTTCCGGCAAAAAGGCAAATATCTATGGACAGAGAATATAATTGCGTAGATACTTAGTAGCAATATGCTACAACATGACTGTAAAAACTATTTTCCACAAGACATGCACAGGTTATTCATTTTTTAGTCTTTGACTAATTTACAAATAAAACTAAAATTAGATTATGTTGTTTAAGATGTCAGCGGCTAGAAAAAAATTTAAATTATTTTATCGAGTTAAATAACTTTTTATATCATGGACTTGCATCAACTTTGGGAAACGGCGCTTGGAGAAATTGAACTTCAAATTTCTCGGCCCAATTACGTCACCTGGCTTAAAAATAGTTCCCTAGTTGATAAACAAGACGGCGTTGTTCTGGTTAGCCTTCCGAATAATTTCGCCAAAGAGTGGGTGGAAAACAAATATCATAAAATTATCCTTGGCGCTCTCCGCAATCTAGACGAAACAACAAAAAAAGTCCAGTTTACGGTTCATAGCAAGCCAGTGCAACTGTCTAAACGGAACAAACCGGCATTTTTCAATGAATCAAAATCGCAGCTCGCATTTGAAGAATTGAAAATCGATCCGGAAACAAATCTTAATCCCCGCTACACCTTTAATTCCTTTGTCGTTGGAAAAACCAACCAACTGGCGTTCGCCGCCGCCAGCGCCGCCATTGAAGAAATCGGGAAAAAATATAATCCGCTTTTTATTTACGGCGGAGTCGGCCTTGGTAAAACTCATCTTATCCAGGGAATCGGCAATGAAATTAAGAAAAAATATAATGATAAGGTGAAAGTCAAATATGTGTCGTCGGAAAAATTCACTAATGATGTCATCTACGGAATCCGCAATAAACGGATGGAAGATATGAAAGAAAAATACCGCAACGTGGACGTGCTCATCATCGATGACATCCAATTTATCGCTAAAAAAGAAGCTACTGAAGAAGAATTCTTCCATACCTTTAACGCGCTCTACGAAAATAACAAGCAAATTATCATTTCTTCCGATCGGCCGCCTAAATTCATTCCCACGCTCGAAGAACGTCTGCGTTCCCGATTTGAAGGGGGAATGATCGCTGATATCGGCTATCCGGACTTTGAATTGCGCCTGGCTATTTTACAAACTAAGCTTCAGGAGCGCGGCGTAACGCTTCCGGATCCAATCCTTGAGTTTGTCGCTAATAAAATCCAGAAAAATCTTCGTGAGCTTGAAGGAGTATTGAACCGGATTCTATTTTACCAGCAAGCAAAATTAGATATTTCCCTAAAAACCGTGGAAACGTTAGTTAATGAAACTATCCAGCAGCCGACAAAGAACATTAATCCTAACCAAGTAATCAAGTCCGTGGCCGATTTTTTTGAAATGTCGGCGCAAGATTTAGCCGGACGCTGCCGGCAAAAAAGCGTTGTCGAGCCGCGCCAAATCGCCATGTACCTATTACGGGACATTCTCGGCTTGTCCTATCCATTTATTGGCGAAAAATTGGGTAAACGCGACCATACGACGGCTATTTATGCCTATGAGAAATTAAATCTGGAAATAACTAAAAATCAGGATTTGAATCAAAAAATTATTGCGATTAAAGATTTAATTTATAAGGAATAACTTGTGGAAATTAATATGAATAAGGCGTGGATAATTCTTTAAAAAATTAACTGCCGCACCAATAACCCACACCTATCCACTGCCAGATGCGCAACTTATCCTCATAGTTATCCAGCATCAAAAAACGGTTTAAACCATATGGCAGCTGCGTAAAAACTATTTATCCCCAAAAAACATTATTCCTATAGCAACTATTAAATAATAAATATACATAATGAAATTAATAGTATTAAAAAATAATTTGCGCGACGGTTTAGCCGCTGTACAGCGGGCTTCGGCGGAAAATATTAGCCTGCCGATATTAAAAAACGTCTTAATCAAGACGTTTAATAATAAAATTCAATTATCCGCGACTAATTTAGAACTAGCCATTACCCAATTTGTATCGGGGAAAATTATTGAAGACGGCAGCATTACTATACCGCTGGAAACGCTGTTAACTATCACTAATAATATTGCCAACGATCGAATTGCCATCGAAGTGGAAAATAATACCCTGCATTTCAAAACCGATAATTACGAAGCAATTATTCAAGGATTGCCGGAGGAAGAGTTCCCGATCATACCGAAAATTGAAAATACCAAAAATTATCTTCAGATTAACACCGTTATCTTAAAAACCGCCGTTGCTAAAGTTATCAATGCCGCCCAGCCTTCCGAGATTCGTCCGGAAATTGGAGGGATACTCTTTGATTTTCAGGTTACTAATTTTAAATTGGTGGCAACGGACAGTTTTCGCCTCGCCGAAAAAACCATCCAGGAGAAAAATTTTACCTGCACTTTTCAGCGCGGTTTTAAAATTATTATTCCGTTAAAAACCGCCCAGGAAGTGCTGCGGATCAATACCGGAGAAGAATTGACGATTTGCATAGATCCCAATCAGATCTTATTTAAAAATAACGACATTGAAATTATTTCCCGCCTGATCGACGGCACCTATCCGGATTACGAAGCTATCGTTCCAAAATCATTGGAAACGGAAATGCTGATTGAGCGCGAGCATCTGGTAAACGCCGTAAAATTAGTCAGCACGTTCAGCGGCAAAGTAAATGATATCAAGATGAAAACTGCGGACGGCAAAAAAGCGGTGGAAGTCTATTCTTCCAATCAATACGTTGGCGAGAATAAATATTTAGTTCCCGCCAAAATTAAGGGCGAGGCCTTCGAAGTTTCCTTCAATTGGCGGTACTTGATGGACGGATTGAAAAATTTTGATTCCAATGAATTACTATTCGGCGTCAATGGTGATGTCCGTCCGGCGGTGCTGAAAAATACCACCGACACTTCATATTTTTACATTTTGATGCCGATTAAAGGCTCATAGATCTATTTCTCGCCAACCGTTGCTCCGGCTTTAACAAATACAATTTGCTCATAACGGAAATTTAGCACCCTAGTCATTCTTCCTGGGTAGCCCGCTAAATTTCTTATTCGCTCAGGTATTTGTAAATAAAGCCTTCGCAATGTTGGCTCAAAATAAATCTACTCGCTCAAGATTTTACTTGAAAAGAATCAGTTCTTTTTGGATTGTCGTATTGTTGGCGCCGGTAACTTTTAATTGCAGCAGGTTTTGCAGTTCGATTTTTTTCGGTGCTAGGTTGAATTGGTACATGATATCTTGGCTATTATTACCGCTGCGCTCGTCCATTAATTCGTTGTTAAAAAATAACTGGATTTTGGATATCGGCGACGGTGCGGTAACGCGGGCTTGTACCCAGACGGAGTTGGATTGGATAAAATCGCCGTTTTTCGGGCTAATAAAATTTAGCGTCGGCTGTAAAGCGTTAATTTGCTCATTGTCGGTAATAGCGCCTTGCGGCAGAGGATAATTGTAAATGGCGGAAAAATTGGGAATGGATTGTTCCGCCCATTTCAGAACGGAAAACTCCCAATTTTTAAATTGCGAATCATTTTCCGGTTGTACCGGCGGCGGCCCTTGCGGATCTTTTTTATCCACATAGAAAAGAATCGAATGAATCTGCGAATAGGAATTATTACCGATTCGGAAATTAACTGTCGATTGTCCTTGGAAGACCGGCTTGGAGCTAACTATTGGTTCTGGCTTATTAAAAGATACTAGCGGCTTATCTTTAAGAGCGTCTCTCATAAAAGCGCTCCAGATTGGCACAGCGGCGAGCAAGCTGGATCCGCGCTGGGTCATGGCTACGTTGTTGTTATTGCCAGCCCAAACGCCGACTATCAGTTCCGGAGTGTAACCGATCGCCCAGGCATCATGATAATCGTTCGTGGTACCGGTTTTAAGCGCGACTTGGTGCCCGGGAAACAGCGTTAAAGGCAGGCTGGAGCTGAATAATCCGGACCGTTCTTCAACGTCGGTAAGAATATCATTGAGTATTCTCGGGTACTGGCTTTCAATCACTTGCGTTGCCGCATCTTTATATTCCTCAACAATTTTTCCTTTGCTGTCGGTAATTTTAATTACGAAAGTTTGTTTATGTTTTACGCCTTCTTGGGCAAATACCGAATAGGCGCCGACCAGATCCAGCAAGGTTACTTCTCCGCCGCCGAGAACCAGCGATAAGCCGTAGCGGCTCCGTTCGGTCAGCGTGGTAATGCCGAGATCGTGGGAGGTTTTTAAAGTGTCATCAATACCGGCTAGATATAGCGTTTTAACCGCCGGTATGTTGATTGATTGAGCCAGGGCGGTCCGCATAGTTACCGGTCCCCGGAACTTTTCATCAAAATTGTTGGGATGGAAACATTCTTTCTCTTCGTTTTCAAAATCAACCAACAGCGGGCATTTTTCATTATTAGCGGCAAATTCCGTTGGCACGTCGAATAAGACGGTGTCCGGAGTATAGCCTTTTTGAAAAGCGGTCAGATAAGCGAATGGCTTCATAGCCGAGCCCGGCTGGCGCAGGCCTTGGGTGGCGACGTTGAAATTCCCTTCAAATTGGCAATTTAATCCTGGCGTGCAGTTTTCCGGTTCAGGCGGCAAAAAATAATCTTTCGATCCTACTAAGGCGAGGATTTGCCCGGTATTCGCGTTTTGAGCGACCAGCGACGCATTATGGCCATTATACAGTTCGGTGTTGCGGGCGGCGCCGTCCGTGACCGCTTTTTCAGCGGCTTGCTGTAAATCCCAATCCAGAGTTGTCACAACGGTTAAACCGGCCGTTTGCACGAATTCTTCCCCATATTTTTTATTAAGATAGTCCTGCACTTCTAATACGAAATGTGGGGCCTTAATTCCGGTTGATTGGTCGGCAAAAATCAGTTCCGCTTTTTTAGCCCCTTCTTTTTGCTGGACGGTAATATAACCAAGCGATTCCATTCGTTCCAGGACCAGATTTTTTCTTTTCAATAGTTCATCAACATGCTTTCCCCAGGGTGAGTAATAACTGGTTCCTCTCGGTAAGCTGGCCAGCAATGCCGATTCGGCTAATGTCAGGTCTTTAGCGGATTTTCCAAAAAAAGTTTTGGCCGCCGCCTCAACGCCATACGCATTGCCGCCATACGGAATTTGATTGAGGTAGAGGCCTAAGATTTCGTCTTTGTTATATCTTTTTTCCAGTTCTATGGCGACAAATAATTCTTTAATTTTTCTGATAATATCCCTGATTAATGTCCGTTCGGAAGTAAGGAACGCGTTTCGCGCCAATTGCTGGGTAATCGTCGATCCTCCCTGGCCGGCATATCCTTCGCGGAGATGCAGGTTCACCAGTATTGCCCGGATAATGGCTTTCCAGTCGAAGGCCGGATTTTTATAAAAATTGTTATCCTCAATAGCGACAGTCGCTTGTTTTAAGAATTCCGGTATTTCGGAAAACGGCAGGACGGTGCGTTTTTCTTCCCCATGAATTTCGTATAAAATTGTTTTTCCGCTCCGGTCGTAGATTTTGGTTGATTCTATAATTTGCCGGGTTTCGAATTGTTCCGGATTAGGCAAATCTTTAATAATTAAAGCGAAAAAAACTAAGGAAAGCGTCACTCCGAATAAAATTACAATAATACTTAGAGTAAACCATTGCTTAAATTTTAAGCGCTTAAGGCGCCGGATTCGAATCATAGTTAATCTTAATAAGATTATATAATATATTAGGATTTATCCTAAAATACAATCCCCCGAAATCCGGGGGATTGTATTTTTTATGATGAGCTCTAGATACCTTCTTCGTCTATTTCTTCGTCCAGAACGTCTCCGTCGAGTTCGCCATCTTCATCTTTCTCCTCGGGATCAAGAACTTCATCTTTATCATTTTCCCATTTTGGTCCGGCGTCGTCCCAGCCAGAAGATTGTGATTTTTTCTTTTTCATTGTTGAAACCCCGTCACCAGATCGAGCGCTGCAACGCCTAGCCGTTTTCCTTTCTGCGCGCATGGTATTCGCAAAGATGAAGAATAACGTTCATCATTGTTCTACCAAAGGCGTTGGAGAAAACGGAAGCGCTCGGCTCGGTGCGGGGTTGAAAAGACCGTTTGCGACCTTTTAATATAAGTTATTTTTATTTATTTTAATAAAACCAAATATATAAATAAGCTTATTTCGTGTCAAGGGGTGAGCGGTGCATAGCCGTGGTAATAGCGATAGCTAAGGCATCGCTGGCATCATCATATCCCGGAACTTTACCGATGCCAAGAATAACACTCACCATTCTGGAAACCGCTTTTTTATCAGCTAGGCCGTAATTGGTAGTGGCTGATTTTATTTCGGACGGGCTGAATTCTTGGATTGGAATATGGAATTGGGCGGCGGCAGCAATGATGGCGCCCCTGGTTTGGGCCACCGCAATGCCGGTTTTTACATTTTTTGCAAAATACAGCTTTTCAATTCCGATAAGATCCGGACAATGTTTTTTTATGAGCTTTGCAAAATCTTGGGTGATTTGCAAAAGAAGCGCGTCGGCTCCTTTTAGGTGCGATTCGAGAACGCCGCAATCAATATAAACAAGTTTTCTATTTTCGGCATCCGCGATTAATCCGAAGCCGATGCGGGTACTGCCAGGATCAATTCCCAATATCGTCATAATTTTTTTCTGGAATATGGCTATAAAATATTTGTGATAATTTTCTGCACGTCTTCGTGCTCTTCCAGCGCCGCCACCAATATTCGGATTTTTTCTTTAGCCGCATCGGAAATTGGCTGCTGGAATTTCGGCTTCCAGCTTTTATCACCAGTTTGTTCAAAGGACCACAAAACGCTTCCCGGCGTCGCTATCTTTGCGTCGTGATCGCTTAATATTTTTTTTATCTCATTTACCGTCCGGTTGGAATTATCCGTAATGCCTTGAATAATGAGCGCCGCGCCCTCCGAACCGTAGGCTTCAACTAAAATGTCTTCCAGATTTTTTTCTTCCGATGCCTTGCTGATCGCCCGTTCAATATTTTCCGCCGGAACATTATTTGTTCTGGCCGTTTCGATAGCGGTCCGAAGCCGGGGATTGAATTGCGGGTTAGAATCAGTTTTGGTGGCAATGGTAATAGCGCGTAAAAGCTTGGAAAAAAGCTGGCCGCGTTTTTGATCGGTAATGCCCTTATGATGCTTTATCTGGGACCATTTGGAGTGACCGGACATATTTATAGTATAGCGAATATAAGCGAGTTTTTTATTTTCACCAACGAATCTCCGGCTTGAACAAATACGATTCGCTCATATACGGAAATATATCACCCTAGTCAGCTTCGACAAGCTCAGCTTCCTGGGTATCCCGATATATTTCCTATTCGCTCAGGTATTTGTAATCAAGCCTCCGACATGTTGGTTCAAATTAAAAAACTCGCTTATTAAGCTAACTACTTTCGTAAAGGAACTTTGCGCAGCGATAGCTACAAAACAATGAGTGAGTAGCGTCCGCGAGCCAGGACCCGCTATGTCGTTCGCAGGACGAAGGCAGGGTGGCGAGCAGCGTTACGAACGAATTGGCTTTGTCTATCGCAGAGCAGCTGTTCCAGAGCGAAAGTAGTTAGCTTTATTTGGTTATAAAAACCCCACAGTGTTTAACATTGTGGGGTTTTAGGTGTATTTACCACCATCCACCGCGACTTCGGCAGGGATTGCCCGGATTCCCTCGTTTGAGCTCATACAGTTCGTATGGACCAAAAGGGATGTCCTGGGTAACTTGCCGGCTAGGTGGAATGCTGACGCAGTAGGTGTAGGTGCCGACAATCTTTCCGTTTTGGCGGACGAGCAAGCTGATTGACTCATCCCGATAGTACCGGCTGTTGTTCAGGCGGACCGGGATTACCAGATGCTGCCCATGGACGAGAACGTATACTTTTGTGGGTATTTGCTCTCGGCGCATCCACAGGAACCAGGGGCTTGGTTTCCCTTCCCGGTACTCAGCGACAAAGCCCTCGCCTTTGGAGAAAGGCTGGACAGTAACGTTGGGGCCGGCGTTGTTGAAGACCGTGATCTGGGACGGGTGGATGTTGAAGCCGGTCGTCCGGACCATCAGCCGGGTTCCGCAGCCGGATGCCAGCAACGCAATGATGAACAGCAAAGCTACTCTTATCAGTTTCATCAGAAAATCCTCCTCAGTAGTTTTATTAAGTTCTAGCGATATTATAACAAATTATATAATTTTTGTCAAATAATTAACAAGATATCCACTCCTACAACTTGCTCGGATTTAAGATTGGGAATATCATACACTACAATGGCTCAGGACCATGCATCTAATGATGCCGACGCATCAAAGTTGAAAAGCGTCTTAGAAAAATCAAGGCGGGAATCTGAAGAACGCGATGCCGAACGGCGAGCGGCTAAAGCGGGCGTTTTGTATATCAATTTAGCGACCCAGCCGGTGGAAACCGACGCCCTAGAGCTTATTCCGGAAAAGCAGGCGCGGGAGGCCAAAGTCGCCACCATAGAAAAAAAAGGCGATCGGGTGGTATTTGTCGCTCTGGATACCGCAGAACCGGCTGCCAAAGCGCTGATCCAAGAGCTGGAAAAGAAGAATTTAAAATTGACCATTTTTATCGTTTCTGCAACCAGTCTCCAGCGGGCCTGGGATTTTTATAAATACGTCGTTAAAAAAAGCGGCCCGATCACTGGCCGGATCGATGTCGATAAGGAGCGGGTGGAAAACTTAATCAAGCGATTGACTAACCACGAGTTGGTTAAATCAGAAATTGAAAAGTTTGATTTTAAAAAATTTCCGACCGCTCAGATTTTGGAAATTATTTTAGCTGGCGCCTTAAGCAATCGCGCCTCGGATATTCATTTTGAGCCGATGAAGCCTTCGGTTCGATTACGGTACCGCATTGACGGTCTGCTGTACGACGTTCTAGATGATTTAAAATTAGCCATCTTTTCCCATTTGGTTTCCCGGATTAAATTATTATCCAATTTGAAATTAAATATCCGCGACCAGGCGCAGGACGGCCGCTTCACTATCGGCATCGGCGCCAAAGAAATTGAAATCCGGGTGGCGGTGGCGCCATCGGAGTTCGGAGAAGTTATCGTCATGCGGGTGCTGGATCCAGATGCCATTAATTTAAGCCTGAATGATCTGGGATTGCGCGCCGATGACCGGGAAATTATTGAGGCGGAATTAAAACGCCCCAACGGGATGATTCTGAATACCGGCCCGACCGGCTCCGGAAAAACCACCACCCTGTACGCTTTTTTGAAACATAAACGGACTTCGGAGATAAAAATAATTACCATCGAAGATCCGATCGAATATCATTTGGAAGGCATTGAGCAGACGCAGGTGAAAGTGGAAGCCAATTATACTTTCGGCAACGGCTTGCGCTCCATAATGCGGCAGGATCCGGACGTGATTCTGATCGGCGAGATCCGGGATAAGGAAACTTCCGAAATTGCCATTCAGGCGGCGCTGACCGGCCACCTGGTATTTTCCACTGTGCACGCGAACGAAGCCGCCGGCGCCATTCCCCGGTTGGTGGATTTGGGCGTGAAGCCGTCCAGCATCGGTCCGGCCTTGAATTTAATTATTGCCCAGCGTTTAGTGCGCCGTTTATGCGAAGCGTGCAAAGTTAAAGATGCCAACGCTGATTTTAAAAAGAAACTGGAAGAAGTGGTAAAAAAACTGCCGGCGCACGTAAAAAAAGACGAATATAAAAATATTACCCTGTATAAAGTGAAAGGCTGCAAGAAATGCAACGATCTTGGCTATAAAGGACGGGTGGCAATTTACGAATTATTGCAGATAAGCAAAGAAATCGAAGTTCTGATGAGCAAAGGAGGCGGAGAAATTGAAATTCAGGAATTTGCGCTGCGGCAGGGGATGGTAACGATGCAGCAGGACGGCTTATTGAAAATAATTAACGGGCTTACCACGTTAAGCGAGGTCGAAAACGTAACGGGGCCAATTGAGCTATGAATTTTACTCGCCAAACACAGTCAGGCCGAGTGTTTTATTTGCAATCGGCTTAAAAGATTATTGAAAATAAGGATAGAAAGTTTTGTTCTGTGGGCAAAGCTCCCGTTAGGGAAAAAGTGGAACTTTTCTAAAAAAATCTTAGAAAAGGTTAGAATTATTATAAGGAGTGACCTCGCCTGAGCCAAGTCATCCATTAAGAAGTAATTCCCGCCCACAGAACAAAGCTTTCTATTCGTAAGGGGCAAGACCGATTTATAACGAAAGCTGTTAAACTAACGTTTCGCATAATATAGCATAAAATAAGTTAGATGTCAACTGTCCAAAATAACCCATTATGAAAGACATAAAATTATCCGGCATAACAAAAAAAGAGGACGATTCGCATATTGACCTGGCGTTGCGTCCGGCTACCTGGTCGGAATACGTCGGCCAGGAAAAAGTTAAGAAAAATCTTCGGGTAATTTTAGATGCGGCGAAAAAAAGAAAAGAATCCTGTGATCACTTGTTGTTTTATGGGCAGGCCGGTCTGGGAAAAACCACGCTTGCCTATTTGGTTGCTAAAGAGATGCAAGCGCACGTCAAAGTAACCTCCGGCCCGACCTTGGAAAAGATGGGAGACGTGGCGGCGATTTTAAGCAACTTGGAAAAAGGCGATGTTCTTTTTATTGATGAAGCGCATCGGCTGAACCGGCAGATCGAAGAGGTGCTGTATCCGGCGCTGGAGAGCCGCAAGCTTCATTTGGTGGTCGGCAAGGGACCGGGAGCGCGAATGCTGTCTTTAGATCTTCCTCCATTTACGTTAATAGCGGCAACGACTCGCGCTAACCTCTTATCCGGACCGCTTCGTTCCCGTTTTGGCGCTTCCTTTAAATTGGATTACTACGAAGTGTCGGACATCGAAATGATTGTTCGCCGCTCCGCTAAATTGCTTGGCGTTAACGTTGACGAAAAAGCGGTCGGGCTGATTGCTCGGGCGGCTCGTTCGACCCCGCGCTCGGCAAATCGGCTGCTAAAACGGGTTCGGGACTATTCGGAAGTGAATAATCTGCCGGTGATTACTGAGGTGGCAGCGCAGGCGACCTTGGATATGCTGGAAATTGACCATTTGGGGCTGGAACCGACTGACCGGCAGCTGCTCAGAATAATTATTGAGAAGTTTAATGGCGGTCCGGTGGGCATTCAGACGCTGGCGGCGGCGCTCAATGATGATCGGGGAATTATTGAAGATGTCTATGAGCCGTATCTGATGACCGTCGGATTGCTGAATCGCACGCCGGCCGGGCGGCTGGTTACTCCCGCGGCCTATAAGCATCTTGGCTGCCAGGCTCCGACCGAGGGCGAGCTTTTATAAAAACTGCTGTTTAGCAGTTTTTAAAATAATGATTACTAATTCCAAAGCGCAGACCCAAAAGATGGCCGCGGCATTGGCAAAGAAAATATTGCGCGCAAAAAATGTCCGGAAAAAAGCTTTAGCCATCGCTTTGCGCGGCGACCTCGGATCCGGAAAAACCACCTTTACCCAGGGATTTTTAAAAGCGCTCGGCGTTCGTGAGCGGGTGGCGAGTCCGACTTTTGTCATAATCCACCATCATCGCATTAAGAATAAAAAATTTGATGATTTGCATCACATTGATTTATACCGCTTAAAAAATGCGTGCGAGGCTCGTCATTTAGAACTTAAAAAAATACTAAAAAATCCAAGGGCGATTCTGATGATCGAATGGCCGGAAATTATTACATCGCTATTACCAAAGGATGCTATTCGAATTAATTTCCGACACGGGGAAAAAGAAAATTTGAGAGTAATAAAAATAGGGAAATAAAAAAGCCCCATATTTTTAAATATGGGGCTTTCGGCGTCTTTTGGGATTTTTAGATGCCAGCGCTATTTCTTTGATTTCGATTACGCAAGAAGCGGTTAATGTGCAGAAAGATATCCTCTACCTGTTGATCTTCCTCTTCGAGTAATTTAATGCGCCGTAAAATAATATAACTATGAATTCCCCACCAGAGAAATCCTGCGGCAAAAAAGGCCCAGGACAGATTTTTTTCCGAAACAAGAAGACTGCTTGATGCGAGTAAGCCAATAACAGCATTAGCAAAGAACATCCGGAAGAAGGTAGTAGGATTTTCTAAGTTTACCGATACCGAAATCAGAGACAGCGTAAGACAAATTAAGGCCAGCAGAAGTGTGGATATGCTGAGTGGACCAACCATTTGTTTTCCTCCTTACTAAGAATTTTAAAGATCTAGTACTAAATGACATTATAACAACATTTTAATCTTAAGTCAATATCTATATAAGAATAAGAGATTTGAGTTACAATGAAGGTAATTTATGAAAAAACTTCTCCTTATTGACGCCAACTCCCTTATCCATCGCTGTTTTCATGCCTTGCCGCCGCTGACGTCACCGAGCGGAGAGCCGATCAATGCTATTTACGGACTTTCCAGTATTTTACTCAAGATTTTACGAGACCATCAGCCGGAGTATGTCGCGGCGGCCTTTGACCGTCCGGAGCCGACCTTTCGCGATTCCATGTATAAGGAATACAAAGCCCAGCGGCCACCGACTGCGGACACGCTCATTCCCCAGCTGATTAAAGCCCGGGAAGTTTTTCAGAAGTTCGGCATTACTGCCTTGGAAAAAGCCGGCTACGAAGCCGATGATATTGTGGGAACATTGGCGGAAAAATTTAAAAAAATAGCCGACATCTCGGTTATTATTTTTTCCGGCGATAAGGATAATCTTCAGTTGATTGATGGCAATATGGTAGTGGTGGAATTATTGAAAACCGGGGTCAGTAAAACCGTTACCTACGACGAGCGATTATTCTTGCAGGATTACGGATTTAGCCCTAAGCAGTTGATTGATTACAAAGCATTAGTCGGCGACACCTCGGATAATATTCCCGGCGTCAATGGAATCGGGCCAAAAGGCGCGACGGATTTAATTAAAGAATATGGTTCTGTGGAGAAAATATACGAGGAAGTCGGCCTTATCCCGAAAAAAGTTTTGCAGGCCAAATTGGAAGCCAATCGGGCCAATGCTTTTCTGTCAAAAAAATTAGCTACTATAAAGCGGGATGTTCCGCTGGACATTACGATTGAGCAACTGCAATATCAGCGAGGCGATTCCGAAGAATTAAAAAAATATTTTGCATCGCTTGGATTTCAGTCATTGGTTGCCCGGCTTTAAGAGATTGGCAGAAAGATTATTAAATGCTATATTAATACGCATCGAGCCTAGCTCGGTGATGTACCTCAAATAAAATCAAAGGAGGATACGGCGATGAAAACCAAGAATCGTCGCGGCTTGGCCGAAGGGTCGAGTCAGGATGTCCTGGGTCCGCTCCAGGATCTCATCCGTCAGGTAAGAAGCGGCGTTCGCACTAAGCAGCAGCTGGTGGACTTCAACGAGGGGCGCAACCCCTTTGAGAAGAAGGTGGCTTCCGAGAATGGTTTCCCTGTTCGGGTCAACTACGACCTCTCGGTAGAATCCCTGGTGGCACAAGGGAAGTACGACTGGAAGAACGACAGTATCAACAGCAAGAACTTCCAGACCAGCAGAAAGGGCGAAGCCACTCTCAACCTCGAGCTCGTGCATTTCAATCAGGTGCTAACTTCGGAAGAGGTGATTGCTGAGCTCAAGAAGCGCGGACTCAGACCCGCTGAACTCCACGAACTCCTCTCTTTCGGGGTTCAATATCCCGAAGAGCAGAGAAGGCATCCCATCGTGGCGTTAGCTTCTGTCTGTCAGAGCTGGAGCGGCTGCCGGTTCGTTCCGTATCTCTGGGTTGTTGACAACGAGCGCCGCCTGTACTTCGATTACTTCGACGACAGGTGGTACGAGAACTATCGGTTCCTCGCTGTCTGCGAGTCCTAGTCTGTTGGACCTTTGAACCCCGCAAGAAAGAGAAATCTTTCTTGCGGGGTTCGGGGTCTTTTTTATTTAGGATTGCTACGTCGCGGTAATACGTATAAAATCAAAAGAAAGATATTACTTAAAGCTACGTAAACTATTATGCTCATTGACTTTAATATAAAAGAAAAAATTAAAGAGTTAAAAAGTAATGGCAAGAATCTGCCTGCGGAGTATTTTGACTTAGGAGTTGCCTTCTGGCTTTTGAATCCGGATGAAAAAGAATACACGCCGGAATATTTAAGCAAAAAATATTTACACAATGAACGCAATCCTTCGACAAGGGCTTCGAGTGAGCTTCAGCCGAACTCCTCAGGATTGAGCAAATTGCATCAATTTGCTCAAAAAAAATTGAAAGAATATAAGCTGCAGCATCTTTTTAAAGATTTGGAAATGCCCCTGATTGATATTTTATCGGATATGGAATTACGGGGGATTCGCCTGGATATAGAAGCTCTGAAAAAATTGGATCAGCGGCTTCAGCGGGCGATTGAGGAGCTCGTTCGCGGTATTTACAAAAAAGCCGGCAAAACATTCAATATTAATTCTCCCAAGCAGATTTCTGCGCTTCTGTTTGAGAAATTAAAGGTCGATTCGGGTGGAATCAGAAAGACCAAGAGCGGCGGTTTTTCAACGGATATTGAAATGCTGTCCTTATTAAAAGATCGCCATCCGATTGTTGCTCAGCTCATTGAGTATCGGGAATTATTTAAAATGCAGTCAACCTATGTCCGGCCATTGCAGGAATTAGTTGGTAACGATGGCCGAATTCATACGAATTATATTCAGACCGGCACGGCGACGGGACGTTTAAGCTCGCAGCATCCGAATTTGCAGAATATTCCAAACGGTACCGCGTGGGCAACAGCGCTCCGTTCCTGTTTTGTCGCCGATCGCGGCTATACGCTGGTTTCCTTCGATTATTCCCAGATCGAACTTCGGATTTTAGCGTCTTTATCCGGCGACCCTAAAATGATTGAGGCTTTCGAGCGCGGCTTGGACATTCATACGGCTACGGCGGCAAACATTTTTAACGTTGATCCAAAGAAAGTTACCTCCGAGATGCGGCGGGTCGCCAAAACGCTTAATTTTGGCGTGGTGTACGGCATGGGAGCCATCGCTTTTTCCAAGACCAGCGGTTTAAGTTTTGCCGAAGCAAAAAAGTTTATCGCTGAATATTTCAGTGATTTTTCCAAAATAAAAGAATGGCAGGAACGGATTAAAGAGCAGGTCCGGACGGCGGGATATGTCACAAATCTTAATGGCCGGCGCCGTTGGCTACTAAAAGCAGTTTCCATGTTCCGCGGCGAATCGGCGGAAGCCGAGCGGGCGGCTATTAATATGCCCGTGCAAGGCTTGGCGGCGGATATTATTAAGGTGGCAATGGTGCAGGTTGCTGCCGAGCTTAAGCGTAAGGGGTGGTGGAATAATCAGGTGCGGATGCTGCTGACCATTCACGACGAATTGTTGTTCGAAATCAAGGACGATATAATGAAAGAAGCGATTCCGCTGATTGCGCGGTCTATGGAATCGGCGTACCAGCTGGCAGTGCCGATTACGGTAACGATCAAAAGAGGAAAAAATTGGGGCAGAGTTTCATAAAATGTCCGACTTTTTTAAAAAAATAAAACAGTACCTGGCTTACCCGGAGATGAAGATTCTTTGGCTTTTTTTGTTTTTAGTATCACTAATCGTAATTATTGACGTTATTTATTTGGAAGAAATTTTTTGGATATTGGTAAGCATCATTATTTTGGCGTCCATTGGCACCGTTATCGCCGTTAATAGCATCCGAACCGCCCGGCTAACCGAACGCCTTCGCTTGGAAAAAGCGCGGCTGGATACGATTATTTCCAGCATGGATGATGGTGTGCTGGTCTACGACCAGGATTTTCGAATTTTACTTTTTAATCCGGCCGCCGCTTCAATTTTCGGAATACCCGCGCAGGAAGCAATCGGCCAGCAATTATCGCCGGAGAGCGTTAAAAACGAAAAATTGAAAGAGCTGGCGATGACCGTGTTCCAGTCCTTAGCGCCGCAGGTTGTCCGCCAGACTGCTGAGGGGGTATATCCTCAGATCGTTGATTTATCCTTTACCGATCCGGAGCAGGAGCTTCGGGTAACTACCGATCGGGTTTTGAACAGCCAGGGCCAAGTAACCGGTTTTTTGAAAATTATCCGCGATCGGACGCGGGAAATCGGCCTGCTTAAATCCAAGAGCGAATTTATTGCCGTAGCCGCCCATCAGCTGCGGACGCCGCTTTCGGCGGTCAGCTGGACATTTGAATCCTTAAAAAAAGACACATTGAACGATAACCAGAAAGAATTGGCGGATACCGGAATCGCCGCTTCCAATAATTTATTGAAGATTGTTGAGGATCTATTGAACGTTTCTACGATTGAAGAAGGGAAATTCGGTTATAATTTCCAGGAAATCGGGTTAATCGGCTTTATTCAGGGGGCGGTGGACAGCGTTTCGCCGGTCGCCAGGGAATATCAGGTAAAAGTTTTTATGGAACCATTTCCGGAAGGAGAGGTTGCGGTAACCATGGATCCGGAAAAAATCGGGTTAGTGATGGCTAATTTATTGGAAAATGCCATTAAGTATAATGTTGCCAATGGCCAAGTGGTAGTGAGCATTGAGCGGCGCAATGACGGACCGTTTATGCAGATTAATGTCGCCGATACCGGCATGGGCATTTCGGAAGAGGCCCGCCAGAAACTTTTTACCAAGTTTTTCCGGGCAGGAAATGCGGTTACTAAAGAAACTGTCGGTTCCGGACTTGGCCTGTATATCGTTAAAAATATTATTAAGCGCCATGGCGGGCAGATTTGGGTTGATTCGGAGGTTGGCAGAGGCACGACGTTCCATTTTACGATTCCGACCGATTCCCGCTTAATTCCCCCAAAAGAAATTGGGTTTGTAGAATAAATAGTGTATGCCAGAGTTACCGGAGGTGCAGACGGTTGTTGATGATTTGAATAAGAAAGTGAAAGGCCGACGGATAGTCGGCGTTTGGTTTGATTGGCCGAAAATGCTCAAAGATCCGCTGGATCAGCAGATGAATGCCATTGCCCACAAGCACGTGGCGGTTTTTCAGAAAGTCATTAAGGGAAAGAAAATTCTGAATGTCCGGCGGCGGGCAAAAAATATTTTGGTTTATCTTAGCGGCGACCTGCTAATGTTGATTCATCTGAAAATGACCGGGCATTTATTAGTCGGAAAGTGGAAACTTAAAAAGTTAAAAGGAAAAGATTTAGTTGTTCCGATTGAGCCGAAAGCGATGGTAGAGGATCCCTACAACCAATATGTCCACCTAATTTTTTATTTAGATGACGGGCGCATGATCGGATTTTCTGACTTGCGGAAGTTTGCCAAAGCGATTTTAGGGAGTGTGGCGCAGATTGAAAACTTAGAGGAACTGAAAAAATTAGGCCCGGAGCCGCTGGATAATAATTTTCATTTTTCTGATTTTCAAAAAATTATCCATGCCGAAAAGCGGAAGATTAAGCAGGTACTGATGGATCCGGAGGTGATTGCCGGCATCGGCAATATTTATTCCGATGATATTTTATGGACTTCCCGAATTAATCCGTTTAAGCCGGCAAATAAATTATCCGGAAAAGAATTAAAAGTGTTGTGGCAATCAATAAAAAAAGTTTTAACCAAAGCGGTTAAACTGCGTGGCACTTCTATCAGCGATTACCGCGATACCAGCGGCAAGGAAGGAAAATATGCCGATTACCGTTTGGTTTATCAGAGGGAAGGCGAGCCATGCCCCCGGTGCAAAACTGAAATTAAAAGGGTAAAATTAGGAGGACGCTCGGCGCATTATTGCCCAATTTGCCAAAAACTATGATTGTCTACCTTTATGGTCCCGATTCTTACCGTCGGCAAGAAAAATTAAAGGAATATCTGGAAAGATACAAAGCGCAATACAAGGGGCTTTCTTTAAGTTATTTTTATCTGGACCAGGAAGGCGATTTTTTCAAGCTGAAAGATTTTTCCCAATCCCAGTCTCTTTTTGAAAGTTCCCGGGTGGGCATGATTTCCGGCATCAAGGATTTAGATGAAACGTACCAAAAAGATTTAATCAAGCTTTGCAAAGAAAATTTAAAATCCCAGGACTTAACTTTGATAATCAGCGAAGAAAAAAAACTGGCTAAAGAATTCAATTTTTTACTGGAAAAACCAGTAATCGCCGAATCTTTTGAAGAGCTTAAGGAAAAGGAATTTTCCGATTTTTTCCAAAAAGCGGCGCAATCGCGAAATCTGAGATTTGATACCGAAAGCCGGGATTTTTTATTGCGGGCATACGGCAGCGATAGCCGGGGACTGATCCAAGAATTGGATTTGTTATCGCTTCTGGATGAAAAAACTATCACTAAAAAAGTGCTGGATAATCACGCGTCCATAACTTCGCCGCCCGACATTTTTTCTCTTCTCGGCGAGTTTGTGTACGGCCAAAGAGTAGGTTCGCGCCTCTCGGCGCTGGAAATTTTATTTGATCACAGCGAAGATCCGGCTAAGATTTTTAATATGCTTGCAATTATGGCGCGAACTTCGCCGGAAAAAAATAAAATGGCCGACTATGATGCGGCCATTAAATCCGGAAAATTAGAATATCCAGAAGTGCTCTTGGAATTAGCTCTTACTACCCAATAGGTGAGTAAGTCGGGACTTTAAGCGATTGGCTTTGTTTTCTTTGATGATGCCAACTTTAGCAGTTTTGTCGATGATGGCGTAAAGATTCGGCAAAGCTTTGGCAGCTTCTTCCATTTTTTTAGCGACTACCAGAGCTTTGTAGCCCTTGATGGTTTTTTGCAGTTTAGTTTTTCGTTCTATATTGCGAGCGCGCCGGCGCAAGCTTTGCCGGTAAGCTTTTTTAGCGGAATCAGTAATCATAGGTATGTAGCTTATAGGATATAAAAAAATACGGATTTGGTCAATATATTGACAAATATATAATTATATGCTACTTTATAACTTATAGTTTTAGTACCTTTTAAATCCGTAAAGCGAGGTGACAGCCATGAGCACGACGATGGCGCAGGTGAGGTGCTCGCAACTCAATGCGGGAGAGCGGCCGCTCCGGTCTCCTTCTCCGGATCTTCCTCCGGGCGTGGCTTGGGCGAATCCATGCGACAAGGGATTCCGGTGCACCAAGTGCGAGGAGATTCATTCCACCACGAGGAGCGTGCTGGCGGAACACTACTCGGAGAAGAAGTCCAAGAAGCAGCTTCGGGCGGAGGCGAAGCAGAAGCGGAAGAACTAGCAACTCGCAATAAATATAAAGACCTTATTAAGGTAAAATCTTACTAAGGTCTTTTTATTTTAGACCGTTGTAATTTCCGATAATCGGCTAAGTTCCTGTTCAACAATAGTTTTCCGGATTGCCCGCGGCACCACGCCTAATTTTTTATTATAAGCTTTTTGGATTATCTGGCGGCGCTTGGTTTCCGCAACCGTTTTTTTAATGGAATCGGTTATTTTATCGGCGTAAAGGATAACTTTTCCGTTAATTGAACGGGCGGCGCGGCCGGCCATTTGGATTAATCCTCGGAAGTTGCGCAGGAATCCTTCCCGATCGGCATCCAGAATTGCTACTAAACTCACCTCGGGCAAATCCAGTCCTTCTCGAAGCAGGTTAACGCCAACTACAACATCCACCGTTCCTTTGCGAAGGTCTTGCAAGATTCCCGGGCGCTTCAAGGTTTTTATTTCTGAATGCAGGTAATGAGCTTTAATACCATTAGTTAATAAATATTCGGTTAAATCTTCGGCTGAGCGTTTAGTCAGGGTAAGCGCCAATACCCGTTCATTAGCGGCGATGCATCGTTTTATTTCTTTCAATAAATCTTTAATTTGCATCGCTACCGGCCGGACAATAATTTCCGGATCCAAAATACCAGTTGGCCGCACTAATTGCTCAGCAATGCGGGCACCGGATTTTTCAAATTCATATGGGCCGGGTGTTGCCGACACATAGACAACATTATTAATTTTTGACTGGAATTCGGAAAAGGTTAGCGGCCGGTTATCGAGCGCCGATGGCAGCCGGAAGCCGTAGTGAACGAGCGTTGATTTGCGGCGCCGGTCGCCTTCCTGCATGGCGTTCAGCTGGGGGACGGCAATGTGGGATTCGTCCAGAAAAAGAAGGAATGGCTTTGGGAAATAATCTAAGAGCGTGGTCGGCGGTTCTCCGGCCTGGCGGAAAGATAAGTGGCGGGAATAATTTTCTATGCCATTTACATAGCCCTGCTTTTTCAGCATTTCCATATCAAAGAGCGTCCGCTTTTCCAAGCGGTCGGCTTCCTCAAAGCGATTAGCGGATTGCAGCTCTTCAATCCGCTCCTCGAGTTCATTTTTAATATTTTGGATAGCCAAACGGAGTTTTTGCTGCGGCGTTACCCAAAACTTTGCCGGATAAATGGCGATTGATTCTATCGCAACGCCATTTTTAGAAATAACGGCCGATATTTTTCGATTTTGGAATCCGACAGTTATCGTTTCGCCGGTTACCAAATTGATTATTATGCTGTTACTGGAAATTTTAAATTGTCCCTGAAACGGCGGCTGGGCAGTGCGTTCATATTGGAGAAATCCGAGATGGCGGGCAATATCGGCCTGGCTGATGGATTGCCCGGCATGGAGTTCCAATCTGGTTTTTTGGTATTCGGACGGATCGCCGATGCCATAAATGCAGGAAACCGAAGCGATGACGAGAACATTTTTTTGCGTCAACACGCTTTGAATCGTCGCATGGCGCAATTTATCGATTTCTTTGTTAATGCGGGCGTCTTTTTGGATATAAATGTTGCTGTGAGGGAGATAAGCTTCCGGCTGGTAGTAGTCGTAATAAGAAACAAAATAGTGGACCGGATTATGCGGGAAAAAGGTTTTGAATTCCTGATACAGCTGGGCGGCCAAAATTTTATTCGGCGAGATGACTAAGGTCGGCATTTGCGCTTTTTCTATGACCGATGCCATCGTAAAGGTTTTTCCCGATCCGGTAACACCCAAAAGAACCTGGTCTTGATGGCCGGCGATAATGCCGTTAGTGAGTTTTTCGATTGCCGCCGGCTGGTCGCCAGTCGGGCGGAAATCGGAAATTAATTTAAACATAATAATCTCTAAACAAATATTCTTACTAAATTAAAAAATAGAGTTATACTATAGGTAAGGTGATTTATTCAGTTCGGGGAAAATTAGTAATAAAGAAAGACAACTTTTTTGTCTTGGATGTCGGCGGCTTGGGAATGAAGATCCAATCGCCGCTTAATGTGCTAAAGAGTTTGCCACAAATTGGCGAGGTGGTCAATGTATTTACGCATCTGCATGTGCGGGAAGATGCTTTAGAGTTATATGGCTTTTTAGACGAAGCCGAGATTAGTCTTTTCCAGATGTTAATTGGCATTTCCGGCATTGGCCCAAAGTCGGCGATGGGCATTCTCGGTGTGGAAAAAGTGGAAAAAATTAAAGCCGCTATCAGCGAAGGCCGTTCCGAATTGTTAACGAAAGCATCCGGGGTTGGCAAAAAAACCGCGGAACGGGTGATTTTAGAGCTGGGAAATAAATTGCGGCAGGCGGGCTCTCAGCAGATTGTTGGACTGATGGAATCGGATTTGGACATTGCCGATGCGCTGGTTAATTTGGGATATACTAAGTCGCAAGCCAAAGAAGCGCTGGCGAAAGTTGACCCAAAGATTGCCGGCGTCGAAGCCCGGATTAAAGAGGCATTAAAGCTTTTAAAGAATGTCTAATATTATAGGATTACTTCGTTTTATATATCATTACGTCTTGGCATGGGCCGGAAGTTTTTGGTACAAACACCCATCACGGAAAATTTTTGTTATCGGCGTAACCGGCACTAAGGGAAAATCCAGCGTCTTAGAGATGGTGAACGCAATTTTAGAGGCGGCGGGCAAGAAAACCGCGCTTATTTCTTCGGTACGGGTAAAAATTGATGCGGAGAGCCGGCAGAATTTAACCGGCATGACTATGCCGGGCCGGTTTTTTATTCAGCGGTTCCTGGCTGAGGCCGTCAAGCGCGGCTGCGATTACGCTTTGGTTGAGGTGACGTCGCAAGGAGTCTTGCAGCACCGCCATCGGTTCATTGATTTTAACGCGGCGCTGATAACTAATTTAGAGTCGGAGCATATTGAAGCGCACGGATCCTTTGAAAATTATCGGAATGCGAAATTGAAGTTTTTTACCTATGTGGCCAAGCAATCCAGGAAAAAGTCAAAGTTTTTTTTCGTAAATATTGGTATGCAAAACAGCGAACTGTTCGCTAAAGCCGCCAGCGGTTACGGATATTATATCCCGTATAGCCGGAAGGATATGGAAAAATTAAAAATTAAGACCAAACTAATCGGTGTTTTTAATCAGGAAAATATTGCCGCCGCTATTGCCATTGCCCGATCGCGGAATATTGATTGGGAAACTATCAAGAACGCGCTGGAAGATTTTGATGGCGTCCCCGGCCGGCTGGAGTTTGTCCAAAAGTTTCCATTTTCGGTGATTATTGATTATGCCCACACTCCGGATTCTTTAGAGAAAGTGTATCAAACGCTTAAAAAGAAAAAAGTTCGCAGTAAGCAGCAAAAATTGATTTGCGTATTAGGATCGGCTGGCGGCGGCCGGGATGTCTGGAAACGTCCGGTGATGGGGCAGATCGCCGCGCGCTATTGCGATGAAATTATTTTGACGAATGAAGATCCTTTTGACGAAGACCCGCAGGAAATTGTGAATCAGATTGCTCACGGCATTAAAAATTCGGCGGAACCGAAAAAATATAAAGCGATTATTGACAGAAAAGAAGCGATTAAAGCGGCGATTAAAATAGCAAAGCACAATGATACCGTGATTATTACCGGCAAGGGGTGCGAGCCGTATATGCGGATTGCCAGGGGTAAAAAAATCCGCTGGGATGAGCGGGAGCTGGTATCTAAAATTTTAAGCCACGAGAAGATTGAGATTTAATTTATTTTTAATTGTTGCTTTTAATAATATCCATCATCGTATCTCCATAAAGCGCCTGAGCTTTTTGGGTGATAGCTTCAGCTTTTTGATCATGAATAGTTTGCGCCGAGCCGTTATTATAATCCACCAGCGACGCCTTTTTAGTCTCGTGATCAAATAAAAGCACCATTCTTCTGTCGGCCGCAGATCGGTTAGGATTAATTTGTGACATTTCCACCTGATCTTGCAAGGTTTTAAGATCCCGCTCGGTTAAATCTAATTTCAGTAATTCGGTTTGAGCTTTTGATTTGACGACGCCATCAACAATAATAAGCGCGTCAACTTTCCCATCCTTTCCTTCGTCGAAATAAAACTTAGTTTTTGCTTCTACGCCGCCGGTCTCTTGATGATTCACGGTTTGGATGAAGATTCCTCTTTTTTCCGATTCGACGGTGATGTTTTTAGAAGTATCTTCTGTTTTCAGCCGAAACTTTTTTTCATAGGCATTGCCGATAGATTGTCCATTGACGTATTTTTTCATAACCCGATCCGGATTTTTAGTGACGATGGATTCTACTCTAGAGGTTTTAGCACTTAAGGATTCCGCTCGTTTTTCTTTTCCAAAAGCGGCTTCCGCTCCGGCGCCCAAAAGCAATCCGGAAAGCATCAGCGCCTTAGTTAGCCGCTCAAAGGAAGTTGGCTGTTTCTTTTCTATTTTACGCGGCTGCTCAAACATATTATTCTTATAGTACATAGTATGGGTATTATTAGCAAACTTATTTTTAACATATGAAACTCACATTTTACGGCGGCGTTAAAGAAGTTACCGGAGCGAATTATCTGCTGGAATCGGGCGATACTAGGATTTTAGTGGATTGCGGGTTGAATCAAGGCAGTAATTTTTCCGAAAAGCATAACTGGGATCCGTTTCCGTACAATCCGAAAGACGTTCAGGCGGTTTTTATCACTCATGCGCATATTGACCATACCGGCCGTTTGCCGAAGCTGGTGAAGGACGGTTTTCGCGGCAAAGTGTATTCCACGCCTCCGACCCGCGATTTTGCCAATGTTCTTTTGTTAGATTCCGAGCATATTTTAATGGAGGAAGCCGAGCGGTTCAAAAAGCCGCCGATGTATGGGATCCGGGAAATTGAAGAGTTGATGGCTCGCTGGGAGGGCGTGCCATACCACCAAACTATTATCGTTGGACCGATAAAAGTAACTATGTACAGCGCTGGCCATATTTTAGGGTCCAGTATTGTGGTAGTCGAGGCGGAGGGCAAAAAAATCGCTTTTTCCGGAGATTTAGGCAATAGCCCGGCGCCACTGATTGGTTCAGTTGAAATGCTGGAGGATATGGATTATTGCGTGATTGAATCCACCTATGGCGACCGGATTCATAAGCAGATAATTAATGGGACAATTGAGGATGTTATTGAAGACACGGTAAAAAATAAGGGCGTATTGATGATTCCGGCGTTTGCTATGGAGCGGACCCAGAAACTTCTTTTTGAAATCAATGAACTAATGGAGCATGGGCGGGTGCTGGCGGTGCCGGTTTTTTTAGACAGCCCGTTAGCGATTAAAGTGACGGATGTTTATAAAAAATATCAGGATTATTTTGACGCGGAAACTACCGAATTATTGAAGCACGACGCCGGATTATTTGATTTCCCGGGATTGAAAAAGACTTTAACGACGGACGAATCCAAATCAATTAATAACGTTTCTGCTCCAAAAATTATTATTGCCGGCTCTGGAATGTCGCAGGGCGGGAGAATCTTGCATCACGAAAAGCGATATTTGCCCGATCCTAAAAGCATGATTTTATTTGTCGGTTATCAGGCGCAAAATTCTCTTGGTCGGAAAATTCTGGAAGGCCAGAAAGTAGTAAAGATTCACGGCGAAGAAGTGCCGGTCCGTTGTCGCGTGGTTTCGATCGGCAATTATTCAGCGCATGCGGATCAGCGGCAATTGCTGGCCTGGCTGTCGCCAATGCGTTTCAATCTTAAAAATGTTTTTACTATCCAAGGCGAAAGCGATGCCAGCGCGGCCTTGGTGAAAAAAATTGAGAATGATTTGGCGGTACACGCCGAGATTCCGGAAGAAGGTAAGAGCTATATACTTTAATTTATCCTACGAGATTATCTTCCTACCGGCACCGGAGTCGTTCCGCTCCTGCGGCGGAACGCTCCTACGCCTCAGCGCCAAAAACCTGGTTTTGCTTCGCAAAAAGCCTCGCATTATGCGAGGCTGCGGTTCCTAGCTTTTGGCGCTTCCGAAGTTGCCGCACGAAAGATAATCTCGTAGGTATTAGTTAAGCTAACTGCTTTAGTGAATGAACATTGCATAGGCATAGCTACAAAACTTTGAGCGAATAGGAAATTGAGCGGGATACCCAGGAGAGCCGAAATCCGCCAGCTGGCGGATGAGGAGTCGACTAGGGTGCTAAATTTCCGTTATGAGCGAATTAGTTTTGTCTATGCCGGAGCAGCGGTTCAAGAACTAAAGCAGTTAGCTTTTTCTGTATGTAAAATAATGTGATATAATAAAAATTACTAACATGGCAACACGTTTATCTCGCCGTCACCAACTAAAACATAAGATTTGCATTTCCGGAGCGGCGGATACCGGCCATTGCGCTATTGATGCCCACGAGAAAGCCGAACAGCTAGGCAGGGAGATTGCCCGCCGGGGATTAGTTTTAGTGACTGGCGCCACGGTGGGGATTCCTTACTGGGCGGCGAAAGGGGCAAAAGAAGAGGGTGGAATTGTTATCGGCCTTTCTCCGGCGGCTTCGGAGGCGGCGCATCTTAAGACCTATAAATTACCGACGGATTATCATGATTTAATCGTCTATACCGGTTTTGAATATTCCGGGAGGAATCTTTTATTGACCCGTTCTTCCGACGCGGTCATTACGATCTGCGGCCGCATGGGTACGCTTAATGAATTTACGATTGCCTTTGAAGATAATAAGCCGATCGGCGTGCTTGAGGGAACGGGCGGTACTGCCGATGAACTTCGTGATATTATTAAACGAATGCATCGCGGTCCGGGCCGAGTGGTTTTTTCCAGAGATATCAATGAATTATTGGATAAAGTAGTCGCTGAAATTGAAAAAGATAAAAACGATAAAAATAATAACCGTTACGTCCGCGGTTAAATAATTAAAATAATTAATATTATGTTAAAAAAATTATTGCGAGCACTCGGCCTAGCCAAAAAAGTTCCGCGTACCGACAAGCCGGTTGGCGAAGTTACCCATTTTTACGGGGATCTTTCGGTAGCTATCGTCAGCTTCAATCAAGATATGCCGGTGGGGAAAAATGTAACGTTTCAGGGAGAGACCACTGATTTTTCCCAAACGATCGATTCGATGCAGTTTGACCATAAAAGCATCCAATCCGCTCCGAAAGGCAAGGAAGTTGGCATTAAGGTAAAAGAAAAGGTGCGCCAAGGAGATAGGGTTTACGCGAATTAATGCCGGTATTGAATTATTTCGACCAGCCGACTCTGGAGATTTTTGGCCAGTTGTTATTGGCCGTGTTTTTGGGTCTAGCGATCGGCGTTGAGCGGGAAATCGCCCAAAAATCGGCCGGCATGCGGACGCACGCTTTAGTGGCAATGGGAGCGGCGCTTTTTTCCATTGTGTCCGCGGCGGTGGCGGGGCCGAATGTGGACCCGACGCGGATCGCCGCTCAGATTGTTACGGGAATCGGTTTTCTTGGCGCCGGATTAATCGTATTCAATCAATCCCGGGTTCAGGGGTTAACGACAGCGGCCGGCGTTTGGGTAGCGGCGGCAATCGGCATGGCCATTGGTTTTAAATTATACCAAGTTTCCGTGTTCGCGACGGTGCTGACGATACTCGTTTTCCTGGTTTTATGGCCGATTGAAGAGCGGTTCGTCAAAAGATTTTCTAAGGCGGATTAGCGGGTAACTAGCATAGCTATGCTATATAAAAAATATTTTTTACCGGCGAGTATTCTTGCCGGCGTTGTTATCGGAGCCGGAATGTTTTCCCTGCCGTTTGTTTTTCAGTCCGTTGGCGTGGCCACCGGACTTTTTTATTTAGGGGCTTTTTGCCTCGTGTTTATCGCCTTATATCTGATGTATGCCGATGTGATTCTTCGAACGCCAGGGGAACACCGTTTTATCGGATACGCGCGGATATATTTAGGGAAGTTTGGTTTAATAGCCGCGTTTTTTGCTAATTTTCTGCAACTTTTTTTTGTTCTAACCATTTATTTAATATTAGCGCCAAGCTTTTTAAAATTGTTTTTGCCGGGCAATGCTATTTTCCATATGGCGTTGTTTTGGCTGTTCGGTTCGGCAGTGATTTTAATTAATACCCGGCGGATTGCGATAGCGGAGTTTTTGATTACCGCTGGCATGGTCGGAATTATTGCGCTGATAGGAGTACTGGGGTTTCCGGATTTTTTTATAAAAACCGCGATCTGGGAAGTGCCCCGGCTATTTGCCATTGAAGCGGTCGGGCCGATATTATTCGCTCTTTCCGGCGCATTGGCAATTCCCGAGGTGGTGGCGTATTTTCGGGAAACAAAGATTGAGAGGAATTCTTTGCGCCGGGCAATCGTCCTTGGCGGCGTTATTCCCGGAATCGCTTACCTGATTTTTGTGGTTGGCATTATCGGATTATCCGGGACGGTTTCCGAAGATTCGGTTTCCGGGTTGATCGGCGGAGTTTCTAATGGCGTTCTTGCGGTTATCGGAATGTTAGGATTTTTGTCCCTGATAAGTTCGTATATTGTAGTTGGTTTAAGCGCGCGCCGGATATTGAATTATGATTTAAAATTTTCAGCTGTCGTAAGCGGAATAATCGTGGTAGTTGTTCCATTAGTATTGTACATAGCCGGATTCCAAAATTTTATTGAAGCTGTAACTTTTGTTGGATCTTTCTTCATGCCGATAGAAATTTTACTGATTGTTTTGATTTGGCTGCGGGTTAGAGCACTGGCTTGAATATTGCCTTACTCTGAAGTAAGGTCAGGGCGTAGTAATGTCCCCATGGTCTAATGGATAAGACGTAGCCCTCCGAAGGCTGAGATTGAGGTTCGATTCCTCATGGGGACACAAATAAAAATAATCCGCCAACCAATTGACTTCTTTCATTTTTTTAACGTACACTAGGTACGTTCATTAAAAATTGAGGAGGCTTAGATGAAGAAGACGATTTTGTGCTGCTTTGTTATTTTGGCATCGTTAGTATTTGGGATATTGGCGTACACGCCATTCCGCAATGCTTTCTTGAAACGTCCGCCATCGCCAACGCGCTGGGCGGGATCAATGATTCCCTGGTATCGTCTAGATACTTTCGGCGCTCCGATCCAGGCGGGATTTTCAAAAAAGAAAATAACGCCGCCGCGGTTTTCCTGGCTGGGCGGGCGATATCCCTGCCGTCCGGCGCTTATTGTTCATGATGATTTATGGGTAAAAGCGCTTGCGCTTAAAGATGAAAAAGGCGGATCCGTAATTTTTGTTTCGGTAGATACTATCGGGCTTTTACCGGATGAAATTGAAAAGATTCTTTCTTCGGTCCAAAAATTTGACCGGTCAAAAATCTTTATTTCCGCGACGCATACGCACGCTGGTCCGGATACGCTTGGCCTTTGGGGGCCGGGAATCGGCAGGATTCCGTTTAAAACGGGCAAGGACGACGCCTATCTTGATTTTCTGCGGCAGCAAGTACATCGGGCAATTTTTGAAGCAACCGTGAATCTAGGCAGCGGTGCTATCCGTTTTTCGAGAGGCCGTATTCCCAGATACATTGCTAGCCGTCCGAATAATCCAGCCGATGAAGATTTCAGCGTGATGCAGGTATTAGTGAAAGGCGAATATGGAAATAATTTTCCGGTCACTATGGTGAATGTCGGAGCGCATCCAGATATTCTTAACAGCGTCTATGTTTCGCAAGACTTTCCGTATTATCTGGAAACCTATTTAAAGGTGTTGATGAATGGAGAAACAATGTTTGTTCCTAGGGCAATCGGCGGAATGGAGCTTGAAGATTCATCCGGCAGGCGCCCGGCGTCGTTGGCGAGGAAATTCGGCGAAGAACTTGCGGCCAGCGTGTATTTCTCATTGGTGAAATATCCCATTGTTCCGGAGCGTGCGGAAATTACGGTGAAAACTTTGCCGATATGCGCGGCGATTGAAAATAAAAATTTTCTTTTTGCCGCTAAAACCGGCGTTATCTCTAATTTTTTTGAGAATAATACGGTTGTGGTGCCGGTTAGCCTGATTACGATTGGTCCGGCGCGGATGGTCACGGTGCCCGGAGAACTTTTTCCGAATATCTGGCAATGCATTGAACCATTAATGGAAGGCCGACCGAATTTTTGTTTTGGCCTGACTAACGGCGAGCTGGGCTACATACTTTCAGCGGAAGATTTTAATTCCGGCCAACATCCGTATCACGTAACTATGTCAATAGGACCGTCGTTCGGCAGGCAGGTGCAGGAAACACTGAAAACATTAGTTTCTAAAAAATATAAGAAAAGGAGTTTTTAACTCCTTTTTTATTTTGAAAAAACAGGAAAGTGTTTTCGGATATTCGGGCTGGCGGTGGGAACAACTTCACTTCCCTAAAGGGAAGTATTATTAATATAGGCGATATCCGAAAATACTTTCCTGTTATTCTTATGATGAACCGTCCACATCCTCGAAAAACATTGCGGAGGCATAGCTACAAAATGATGAGCGAGCAGGAATAGTTCCGGGCTACCCAGGAACCCAGCACCTTTGGTTCAAAGGTGCTGGGCGACTAGGGTGGAAATATTCCGTTCAGCGAGCGAATCTATTTTGTCTATGCCGAAGCAGCGGTTTTGAGAGGATGTGGGAGGTGAGCTAATAATATTTAAGTCCTACCTGTATAATAAAAGTATATGGAAATATCGGCTGTTTACTTGTTAAACCGTCTCGGCTACCGGATTGTCGAGTTTTTTCGCCATTGGTATCTGAACGGTTTTTTAAAAATTTCCCATTGGTCGCTGAATTTTTTGGAACGGCTAGACCGACTCTTTGCTTTGCGGGTCACGATAAAACACTGGTTTCAGCCTCTTTATCAGGATTACAGCGTTATCGGTTATGTTTGGGGGTTTATTTTCCGGACCTTGCGGATTGTTTCCGGATTAGCGGCTTACGGATTTTTTATTGCCGTTTTCGCCGGGATTTTTACGGCTTGGTCAGCCGTTCCGATTTACGTGCTGTACCAGATAATTATTAATCTATGAGGCTGCCAGATTTTACTCCGTCATTTTACGACCCTCGGCTGCAGATGACCCATGCCGGACGGCTATTTGCCAGAATAGTCGTTTATTCCACGTACAGCGTTATTGCAGTTGCCTGTGCAACTTTTCTCATCAGTGATATCCCGGGCCTTTTTTGGACCGGAGTTTTGCTATTTCTTTTTATCGCCGAGCGGATTAAGTATTTAGGGCAGGGTGATCGTTCGGTTTTGCGGGATTTGAAAGGCAAGGTGAATCTCAGGCAATTTATGGCTCCCGCAACTTATGCGGCCTTGGAGTATGCTTTTGACCGGTCGCTCGCCGTTGGCGGAAATTTTTATCTTTTTTTATTGCGGCATCTGGTCGATCGGAAAGATATCCGAATCGGATTGGTGCGGATGGATCTTAATCCGGAAGCGGTTTACAACAAAACGGATGAAGCCCTGGAAGAGAGTCTGAAAAGCGAAAAATACGCCGGTAACCGGAAAGAACGGCAGCAGCGGCTGGTTAGCGAGATTGAAAAAATACTCCGGCTGGCTTTGGAGCAGGCGGTCCGGGCGGATAACCGCTTTATAGAACCGAAAGATGTTTTTGCGGCTTTAAGTTATTGTGAAAGCGGCGGAGTAGTTAAAATTCTGGAATTTTTTAATATCGATCCGGGAGATCTTCAGAACGCGCTGATTTTCAGCCGGTACAAAGACCGGTTCAGCTGGCTGAAGCGTTTGCCGGCGAGCATTGGCGGTTTTGCGCATCGGCCGTATAATGTCCGGCATCGGATTATGAACCGGGCCTGGAGCGCCAGGCCGACGCCAACCCTAGACCAATTCAGCGAAGATCTGACTGATTATGCCAGAATGGAAAAAGTAGGGTTTTTGATCGGGCATGAAGAAGAATATGACCGAGTGGTCGATATTTTATCCCGGCCGGCAAAACCGAATGTGCTTTTGGTAGGCGAGCCGGGATCCGGGAAAGACACCCTAGTCGCTCATTTGGCATTTAAAATTAGCAAAGACCAGGTGCCGCCGGAGCTTTTTGATAAACGGCTGGTAGCATTCCGGATCGGCAGTATCGTATCCGGCGCCGACCGCGGCGTATTGCAGGAACGCCTGAATAAAATTATCGAAGAAATCATGCAAGCCGGGAATATTATTTTATATATTCCGGATATCCATAATTTAACTAAAACCTCCGGGAATAATAATCTTAATGCCGCGGATATTTTATTGCCGGCGATCAGCTCCAGCTCTTTTTCGGTAATCGGATCAACTTATCCGAAAGAATACAAGCAGTCCATTGAGCCGCACAGCGATTTTGCCAAAGCTTTTGAAATTATCCGGGTTAACGAATTATCGGTGGCAGACGCCACTCAGCTGCTGGTTTACGACAGCATAATTTTAGAGAAAAAATTCAAAGTAATGGTTACTTTCGGCGCCATTAAACAGTCGGTGCTGCTGGCTTCTAAATATTTTCGGGATAAATTACTGCCTTCCAGCGCCGAAGAGCTTTTAAAAGAAGCGCTCTCTGATGCTAAAGATAAAGGCGATAAGGTTCTGAACATTGATGACGTGATTGATATCGCCCAGCGGCGCGTGAATATCCCGTTGCGGCATGCTAAAGAAGCGGAAGCCGCCAAGCTTTTGAATCTCGAAGAGTTAATCCATCAGCGACTGGTGGATCAGGAAGAGGCGGTTAAGGCGGTGGCCAGGTCCTTACGCGAATACCGGAGCGGGCTTTCCAGAAAAGGCGGGCCGATTGCCTCTTTTCTTTTTGTCGGTCCGACCGGTGTCGGAAAAACCGAACTATCCAAGCTGCTTTCGGCAATCCAATTCGGCTCCAAGGACGCCATGATCCGGTTTGATATGTCGGAATATCAGGATAAGCAGAGCTTGTTCCGGTTTATCGGTTCGCCGGACGGTGCTACTACCGGAAGCTTAACCGAAGCCGTTCTGCAAAAGCCGTACTGCCTGGTTTTATTGGATGAATTTGAAAAAGCTCATCCGGATATCGTGAATATTTTCCTTCAGGTTTTTGACGACGGCCGGTTAACCGATAATCTCGGCCACGTGGTGGATTTTCAAAATACGATTATTATTGCCACCAGCAACGCCCATTCTAATTTCATAAAAGCGGAACTGGAGAGCGGGCATTCCATGGACGAGGTGAGCGAGGCATTGAAGAAAAAATTAACCGAATATTTCCGGCCGGAACTTATCAACCGGTTTTCTGATATAATTGTATTTAAGAATTTATCTCCGGGAGATACGTTTGCCATCGCCCAGATTTTATTGAAGGACTTGGTTGCCGACCTGAAGAAAAGCCACGGCATCGAATTGCGATTTCAGGATCCGGTGGTCGGCAAGATTGCCGAGTGGGGATACGATCCGGTATTCGGAGCCCGGCCGCTCCGGGGAGTGATATCCGATAAGGTCCGAAGCGTGCTTGCGGAAAAGATATTAAAGAATGAGATTACCAGAGGTGCTGGCATAACAGTCGGATTAAATGCTAACAATGATTTAATTTATGAAAATGATTAAAATAACTTATTGGCTGCCGGCGATTAACCGCATCGCCAGATATTTTATCATCAGCGATTTAATCATGTGGTCCGGCTGGGGTTTCGTTGACCCGATTTTTTCAATTTTTGTCATTAAAAATATTGCCGGGGCAACTTTGGTGGCTATCGGATTTTTAGCAACAATCTACTGGATTACCAAAGGCATTTTGCAGATTCCCGTATCTTTGTTTCTGGATAGAACGGATGGCGAGAAAGACGATTTTTACGCTTTAATTTTCGGCTTGATGATTACCGGCATTTCCGCCTTTAGTTTTATGATTGTTCGGACAATGCCCCAGGTTTATCTAGTCCAATTTATCAAGGCCATCGGTTTTGCGCTGTATATTCCGGCCTGGTCCGCAATTTTTTCCAGGCATTTGGATAAAAAGCATATGGCATTCGACTGGGCAGTCAGCAGCAGTTCGGTCAGTATCGGCATCGGGATTGCCGGATTCATCGGCGGATCAATTGCCAGCATCGCCGGATTTAATTTCGTATTTTTGGTGACTGGCTTAATGGCTTTAGTGAGCGCCGTATTGCTGCTTTTTGTTCCGGACCTTATTTTACCGAAAACTACCGTTGAAACTCCAAAGTTAACGGATCACGCGCAGGCCGGAATAAAATAAAAACGCTCGCTGCCTATCTGCCTTTATCCGCCGCTCTGCCGGTATTTCTGACGGCACCAGAGTTGGTCGCCTCCAGCGGGCAACCACTCTTATACCTCGCCCCGAAATTCGCCTTCGGCGAACCAAGCATTTCGGGGCTGCGGAATTGCCGCACGAAATACCGGCAGAGCGGCTAAAAGATTTTCCGCACGAAAGATTAAGTAGCTCGCTATCGTTGAAAAATTATTGAAAAAATGAAAACCCTCACTTTATAGTGAGGGTTATTTAAACACAGCGCGGGCGGCGACTCCGGCGATAGATCCGAACAGCGCGCCCTTTAAAATTAAATATCCCCATTTAGTTTTAAAGCCGACCCGAGCTGCGTAGAAAGGATCTGGTCGGATGATGTAGTCGATCAGCGTAAGATTTTTATCAAAGATAAGTTCTAAGGTTTCTTCGCAGGTCGAACTGGACCCGCCCATACCGGAAAAATTAAGTTTCAAGAAATCCGTTGATTCGGCATATTCATACAGCCATTTTTCAGAATCTTTAGTAACCGTGATTTTCGGATTTCCAGGGATTAATTTTCGCATCCCTTCGGCATTTAAGGTGCCTTTCTTTTCGCCAACGGTTCCTTCGTAGAGGGTTTTATCAAGCTTTCGAAAACTTTCTTGATTGATATTATTCGTTTTTTCTGTTTTTTGGTCCGGTCGCGGTGAATAGAATGGCTTCCCTTTAACCTGGACGCTGGAGCAGGCATTAAGAAGCAATATCGCTGCCATTGGCGTGATCAGCAGTTTACGCATTTTCACCTCTTAAAGAACAATGATAGTAAACTATAGATTACTTTTTATTAAGCGTCAATGAGGTTAAAATGTAAATTATGATGAATACTGAAATTGCCAGAATTATGTTCGATATCGCGGCTTATCTCGCGATGGAAGATGATTTATTCCGGTCCCGCGCTTATGAAAAAGCCGCTGAAAGCATTGCTGATTTAGGCGCCGGACTTTCGGAAGTATATGCTGCCGGCAGCACTAAGGCGCTGGAAGCGATTCCGGGCGTCGGCCCATCCATCGCTGAAAAAATTGAGGAATTATTGAAGACCGGACGTTTAAAATATTACGAACAATTAAAACACAAGCTGCCGGTCAATCTTCAGGAATTGCGTTCCGTGGAAGGGCTTGGCCCAAAAACCATTAATACGCTCTATAAGGAACTGAAAATTAAAAATCTTAAAGACCTGGAACGAGCGGCGCTATCCGGGAAAATAAGGAAGCTCCCAGGTTTCGGAGAAAAAACGGAGGAACGGATCCTGAAAAGCATTGCTTTTGTAAAAAAATCCGGCGGAAGGACAATAACCGCTTACGCGATGCCGATGATTAGGGATATAGAGCGCCTGCTTAAGAGCGTTTCGGCAGTTGAACGGTTGGCCGTAGTCGGGTCAGTCCGGCGAAGGAAAGAAACTATCGGCGATGTGGATATTCTGGTGATTTCTAAACATCCTAAGCCGGTTATGGATGCTTTTGTTAATATGCCGAACGTGGGGAGAATACAGGCGCAGGGTGATACTAAATCGGCGGTGACGATGGCAAATGGCATTGATGTGGATATCCGGGTCGTATTCAAAGAATCTTTCGGCGCGGCGATGAATTATTTTACCGGCTCGAAGGCGCATAATATCAAATTGCGGGAGCTGGCGATCGCCAGAGGCTGGAAGCTTAATGAGTACGGACTTTTCCAAGGAACCCAGCGCATTGCGGGGGAAAGCGAGGAAGGGCTTTATAAGAAACTCGGGCTTGTTTACATAGAGCCGGAGCTTCGGGAGATGGCCGGTGAAATTGAAGCTTCCAGAAAAAATCAACTGCCTAAGCTTATCAGATATCAAGATTTGAAAGGCGATTTGCAGGTGCAGACGGATTGGACGGACGGGGCGCATTCAATAGAAGAAATGGCGTTAGCGGCGATTAAAAGCGGGTTAGAGTATATTGCGATTACCGACCATACCAAGCGCCTGGCCATAGCTCATGGACTGGATGAGCGGCGCATTAAAAAACAGTGGGCCGAAATTGACGCAGTCAATCGCAAACTAAAAGCGAAAGGCTTAAAATTTAAAGTTCTGAAAGGAACCGAGTGTGATATTTTAAAAGACGGTTCTATGGATTTGCCGGATTGGATTTTGGCCGGCTGTGATGTGGTGGGAGCGTCGGTTCACTCGCTTTTTAATCTCTCAAGAGCTGATCAAACTGCCAGAATTAGGCGGGCGATGGAGAATCCGAATGTAGATATTATTTTCCATCCAACCGGACGGCTTATCCAAAAACGCGAAGCGTATTCAGTAGACATGGAATCACTTATCGCCTATGCTAAAAAGACTGGAACGGCCATGGAGATAAATGCGTTTCCTGACCGCGCTGATTTAAGCGATGAATATATCCGGAAGTGCGTAGTTTCCGGAGTTTCTCTCTCTATTGATTCAGACGCCCATGACGCGAGCCATTTTCAATATCTGGAATACGGAATTGCGCAGGCGCGGCGAGGGTGGGCTGAAAAGAGTGATGTCGTTAATACGCAGAGCGTGACTGACCTCTTAAAATTTTTTTCATAGATTATGCCACGAGAAATTTCAGCTGGAATAATTATATACAAGCGGGAAAAAGATCGGGACGGGAAAATAGAGACTAAGTACCTTTTGCTTTACCATGGGCGGGGATATTGGAATTTCCCGAAAGGAAAATTAGAGAGCGGAGAGCGGAGTGTCCAGGCGGCGTTGAGGGAAGTGGCGGAAGAAACCGGAATTGCTGACCGTTCTTTGAGTTTAGAAAGCAATTTTAGAGTTACTGATAAATATATCTATCAGTGGGAAGGACAAAAGATTTTTAAAATCGTTATTTTCTTTTTAGCGCAAGCCGTAAAGCCGGAAGTTAAGGTTTCTAACGAGCATGAGGGATACGGCTGGTTTTTGCATAAGGATGCGCAAAAATTATTGCGCCACCATAATAGTCGTTCAATTCTGAAAAAAGCCCATGAATACCTTCGCGGAAAGAGTATACAACGTCGTCCGTCGCCTCCACCGCGGCCATGACCCTATTTTCACAAAAACTCCCAAACGCGATACTAGCCAATTTTGGCTATAACCGGGCAATCAGGCCAATTATTAAAATTCCAACAAAGTTCAAAGAAAAAGAAATAGGAATAAAGAAAGATATGCGAAGTTTAGAAAATCCCATCATGGCAATGCCGATTTCGTCCGGCAATGGAGAAGCGATAATAACCGCTCCAATAAAAGGAATCAGCCATCGGAATACTTTAAGGCGGAATATTGAAAGAAAGCGTTCTTTTTTCGCTTTTTTAATGAGATAGGCGATATCTTCGGTAACGGAATCTTTTATAAATCGAAAAATCACAAGGTCGCCGACGAGCGCTCCGAATGCTCCGATAATTGCAATTAGTAGGACAGAATTATCCTGAGCTATTTCTGCCAGCGTTGCGGTTGCCGGCGCCGTTGTAAAGACGGAAGTAAAAAGGATTCCGGAAATAAAACTGCCAGCAAATCTTAGCTGTCGGGAGGTACCAAGTAATGAATGAATGACCCCAGTTTGAACTAGATTAATAGCAACTAGAATACTAATAGTAACAATCCCGATATCGCGGATCACCGCGTATTTTTTTGATTCCATCAGCTTATTATATTACAGATTAGTAAAAAAAATAATCCGCCGGCTGGCGGATTATCTATTTGATTGCAGTTATGATTTTATCAAATACTTTCGGTTCGTGCTGGGCGAGTTCGGAGAGGATTTTCCGGTCCAGTTTTATCTTGGCGACGGAAAGTTTATGGATGGCCTGGCTGTAATTGATTCCGTGGGCGCGAACAGCGGCATTAATCCGGACATTCCAAAGCCGGCGGTAATTTCGTTTTTTTTCTTTTCGGCCGCGGAAGGCATGGACCCAGGCGTGAAGCAGCGCTTCTTTAGCGGCTCGTTCTTTGGATTTTCTGCCCCAGCGGAATCCTTTGGTATATTTAAGGACTTTGTGCCGGCGCCGGGTGGCGGTTGTTCCTCGTTTAACTCGGGACATAGATTATGCGTATTTCCTGAAGACTTTAACATCCGCTGGAGCTAAAGACAAGCCCTTCCGCTTATTGCGTGTTTGTTTACCGGTTCGTTTTGCGCGATTATGATCCTGCCCCATCTTGCGACGCACGAATTTTCCGGTTTTGGTTACTTTGAATCTTTTCGTAAAACTTTTTCGCATATAATTTAAATTATTTTTTTACCACTTGAGTGGCGAATCCCCGCCCGGTATACCGGATATCCATGAGCACTTTGTGCTCCGGCAGGATAATTTTTAAGAATTCCACCAATTTTTGCTTTGCCCAATCCTTATTCGCTTTTTCCCGGCCGCGGAGCCTCAGCATGATTTCCACTTTGTGCCCTTCGCCGAGAAACTCATTGACCTTCTTCGCTTTCACTTCCAGGTCGTGCTGTGCTGCCCGGGCGCTGATTTGGACTTGCTTGAACTCCTGGATTTTTTGCTGCGCCCGCAGCTTCTTCGCCTTTTTCTCTTCCTGGTAGCGGTATTTATCGAAGCTGATGATTTTTACGACCGGCGGCTGGGCATTAGGGGAGATTTCTACCAAATCCAGTTTCTTTTCCCGAGCCATTGCCAGCGCCTGTTCGACCGGGAGTATTCCAATATTTCCCCCGATATCATCAATAACCCGTACCTGCGCGCTTTTTATTTGTTCGTTGATTCTAATCAATGTATTAAAAAGAATAACAGATATTATTACCGTTGTATAGGGTTTGTTAAATTATTGTGGAAGTGGCGAGAATTGCACCCGCGTCCAAAATATGACCATCAAATCTTCTACAAGCGTAGTTGGTTTTTTTGAAGATCTATAGCTTAAAGCCAACAAAATGCTATAAATCTTTTGCTGATTAGTTTCGCCTTAGGTATCAGCAATATTAAGGCAAAGCTTGATGTGTAACACCGGTGATGCGTCTATCAAGCATTGGCGCGCCGATGGACCCGCGGCAAAAAGCGGCGGGACAAACCAGTTAAGCGAAAGCTAAAACTGGCTTTTGAAATAAGTTTGCACTTATAATTTTGCAGTTTTTACAAGTTCTGCGACTTGGCTTGTCAATCAGATAGAAAATAAATTGTCGAAGCTTGGCACTCCCATTTGCTATTCGTTAATAGCTCTCCTTTTTTCTCTTTCAAATTCGCGCTTCTTAATCGTTTCCCTTTTATCCTGTTTTTTCTTATGCCGCGCCAGCGCGATTTCTACTTTAATGCGGCGTCCTTTACTATACACGGCAAGGGGAATGATGGTCAAACCGCCTTCTTTGGCCTTGCCGTATAAATAAGTAAGCTCTTTTTTATTAAGCAGTAGTTGCCTGGTCCGGGTCGGGTCGTAATCCGGCAGCGTGTTATTCGGCTGATATGGAGGAATAGTGGCGTTAATCAAGAAAGCCCCGTCGGGCTTCATAGTGATAAAAGCTCCGGCGAGATTAATATGGCCGCTTCGAATGGACTTAACTTCCGGCCCGAGGAGCGATATGCCGGCCTCGTATTTTTCCAGAATTTTATAATCAAAGTAAGCTCTTCGGTTTTCGGCTAACGGTTTCATTCTTTCAGTATAAATCAAATATAGGTATAATTAGTAAGATTATGAAATCTAAAGACGGCATCATACGCCTTTCCCCATCAACCCTTAATCTTTTTTTGGAATGCCAGAAGTGTTTTTGGCTGGAACAGGTGCAGGGCGTTCATCGGCCGCGGGGAGTGTTCCCGTCTCTGCCGGGTGGAATGGATACTCTGATTAAAAAGTATTTCGACGGCTATCGCCTGCAAAATAAACTGCCGCCGGAGATTGACGGGAAAGTAGACGGCGTTTTAATGGCGGATCTGGATTTATTGAATAAGTGGCGGAGCTGGCGGACGGGTTTAATTTATAATGACCCGGCGACCGGTTCGGTATTGAGCGGCGCGCTGGACGACTTACTTACTAATCCGGCTAAAGGATTATTTATGCCGTTTGATTATAAAACCCGCGGCTATGATCTGAAAGAAGATTCCTCTTCGTATTATCAGAATCAATTGAATTGCTATGGATTAATGCTGCAGGCGAATGGCTTGCCGCCAGCCAGTTTTGGATATCTTTGTTATTACATTCCCAAAGAAGTTAAGGAGCATGGCCAGGTGCGGTTTGAGATTACGGTTAAAAAATTGGATATTGATCCCTCAACGGCCAAAAAAGTTTTTGAAGACGCGATTCAGCTGATTAAAGGCCCGATGCCGAAATCGCACAGCAATTGCATCTATTGTTCCTGGGGAAATGACTTTTTGAGTGATTGAGAGTCGGGTATATTTCTATGAGCACCGATGTCGCTCTGCTCTAGCGGCAGAGCGCATCTACGCCTCGGCAGAAAAAGTCCCGCTTTGCGGGACAACAAGCTTTTTCTGCCTGCGGAGTTGCTCTACGAAACATACCCGCCTCTCAATATAATAGTTTGATTAGTGGTGCTATTATTTCAGTATGGTAAGTGAGATTCAAAAACAAATTCGAAAAGCATTGAAAGCGGCATTTGATATTGAGGTAGCCGCTTCAGAGAAAGAAGATTTCGGTCATTATACGACTAATGTTGCTTTTAAACTTGCCAAGGATCTGAAAAAATCACCGATGGAAATCGCCAAAGAAATAGAGTCAAAAGTCAAAAGTCAAAAGTCAACTGTTTTTAGTAAGGTTGAGGCGCTTCCGCCGGGATTTGTGAATTTTTGGCTATCTCCGAAATTATTGCAAGAAGAATTAAAAACCATCTTAAAACAAAAAAATAAATACGGTAAGTCCAAAGTCCAAAGTCCAAAGTCCAAAGTCAACATAGAATTCGTTTCCGCGAATCCGACTGGTCCGCTCACGATGGCAAACGGCCGCGGCGGTTTTTATGGCGATGTACTGGCAAATGTTCTGGAAAAAGCGGGTCAAAAAGTGGTGCGGGAGTATTATGTGAACGACGCAGGGAATCAGGTAAAGCTTCTAGGCGAGAGCATTTTAGCCGCCCAAGGGAAAATGCCGCAGCGGGATGAATATTACAAAGGAGCATACATTAAAAAATTGAAAGGTAAGTCGGCCGCCCAAGCTGTTGACGTACTTCTTAAAGAAATTAAATCTTCCCTTAAAAAAGCCGGTATTATTCACGACGTATGGTTTTCCGAAGAAAAAAATCTTCGGGAAAATAAGGCACTAGAAAAAGTTTTAGAGTTGTTTAGGAAAAATGGCTTAACGCATAAAAAAGATGGCGCCGAGTGGCTTGGCGATAACGTGGTAATTAAATCGGACGGCCAGCCGACTTATTTTCTAGCCGACTTAGCCTATCACTATGATAAGTTTATAAAGCGGAAGTTTGACATCGCGATTGATATCTGGGGAGCGGATCACCATGGATATATTGCCAGAATGAAAAATGGCGTTCAGGCGTTGGGCGTTGATCCGGATAAGCTTAAGATTATTATCATGCAAATGGTGCGGCTGATGAGCGGCGGCAAGGAAGTGCGGATGTCCAAGCGCACCGGCGAGTTCGTAACGCTGGATGAGCTTATTCAGGAAGTTGGCTTAGATGCCGTGCGGTTTTTCTTTCTGATGCACGCGCCAGAGACGCATATGGATTTTGATATGGATTTGGCGAAAGAGCGGTCGCAGAAAAATCCGGTATATTATGCGCAATATGCCTATGTTCGCACCGCGAACATTTTAGTGGAAAGTGGAAAGTGGAAAGTCAAAAGTGATTTAAGTTTATTAAAATCTGATTCAGAAATTAAATTGATGTTAGAGCTGGTAAAGTTTCCGGATGTTCTGGCGCAGACCGCCGAGGATTATCAGGTGCATCGGCTGGCCAAGTACGCTACCGAGCTCGCCCGGGCGCTGCATAATTTTTATGAAAAGGAGCGGGTAGTCGGCGTTGGCGGCGATACAGAAAAAGTGCGGCTGGCTTTAGTATCGGCCACAAAAACCGTTTTTGAAAATCTTTTTGATATTTTAGAAATCAGCAAACCGAAGAGGATGTAATTTTTGCACTTGCGCAGAATAGCTATCCGGTTTACTCTTCTATGCAGAATATTTACTTTATAGAATAGGAGTGTGCATGTCAGGAGAAGTAGAGAAGTTAGAGCTGGAAATAAAGAAAATTTTTAGAAAAGCTCAAGATTCCCTTAAAAAATTACAGGATACCAATTCGGCATTTCCGGCAACCAGAGAATTTCTCCTGACGCGGGGACTGACGAACGTCAGCGAGCTCAACGAACAGGGAATGAAAGATCTTCAGAATCACCTTTTAGATGTTTTAAGCAAATTATCTAAGAAGGAGGATTAATGTACAACGGCGTAGAAATTATTGCCGAGGTAAAAGACCGCTCGCCTTTTCGAGGGCGGTGTACCGACAAGAGCTTAGAAGAACTTTTAGAGATTGCGGTGCAAGTAGGCGATATGATTTCCATTCATACGCATGAGGACTTTGGCGGTTCATTTGAGTGGCTGAAAAAAGCGAGGAAAAAGACCAATAAACCGATTGTCGCTAAAGGTTTTCATCCGAACGATGACCAGATTGTTCGCGCAATAGAAGAGCGCGGCGCGGATTGGGTGTTAGTTGTTGTTGGTCAAGCGCCATATGGATATCGTCCATTGCCGAAAATGTATCTTGAACGTTGCCTTATCGAGCCTTTGACTTTGGAAGAATTAAAAACTATTCCGAATGATTTGCGGGCCGTTTGGAATAGCCGCGATTTATACAATAAAGGGAATCCTAAAACGGAAACGTTTGAAGAGGCTCGGAAATTGTTTAATGGTTGGCTGTGCCAGGCAAGTAATTTGAATACTGTTCAGGATATTAAGCCGGGCGCGAATGCCGTGCTCGTCGGAACGAATCTTTTGCAGTTTTCTGAATCGCTACGTTAACAATAAACCGCCTTTCAAAAAGGCGGTTTTTTTATTACACTAAACAGTATGCTTCGCGGATTAAAGGAATTTAACCTCTCTGATATAGAGGAAAAAGTTCTGAAATTTTGGAAAGAAAACCACGTTTTTGAGCGATCGCTGAAATTGCGCGAGGATAGCGAGCCATTCCGGTTTTTTGAGGGTCCGCCGACGGCCAATGGCCGGCCCCATATGGGACACGCGCAGGGGCGCGTTTTTAAGGATATAATCCCTCGTTTTAAAACGATGCAGGGTTATTACGTAGAGCGCAAAGCTGGCTGGGATACGCACGGCCTGCCGGTGGAAATTGAAGTGGAAAAAGAGCTAGGGCTGAAGAATAAGCAGGATATAGAAAAATTCGGCATTGCCGAGTTTAACCAGCGCGCCAAGGCCTCCGTGTGGAAATACAAAGAGGAATGGGAAAAGATGACCGACCGGATCGGCTTTTGGGTTGACCTGGAACATCCGTACATTACTTACGATTCCAAATATATCGAAAGCCTCTGGTGGGTGTTTAAAGAAATTTCCAAAAGGAAATTACTCAAAAAGTCTTTTAAGATTGTTCCGTGGTGCCCGCGCTGCCAGACGCCGCTTTCCAGCCATGAATTGAGCCAGGGATATAAGAAAGCGAAAGATCCATCCATATACGTTAAATTTAAAATTAAACAAAAGACAACCAACAACAAACAACAGGAATTTTTGCTGGTTTGGACTACGACGCCATGGACGCTGCCGTCAAACGTAGCCATCGCCGTCAATCCAAAACTTATCTATACCAAATATAAAATCGGCAACGAATATGTCTGGGCGCATCGCCTGCCGTCCGGCATTGAAGATGCCGAAGTGGTGGAAAAAATTTCCGGCAAGCGGCTTGTCGGGACTGCTTATGAGCCGTTATTTAGCGTTTCGGGACCCTGGCAGTCAAATAAGAAATTTTTTAAGGTATACGCCGGAGATTTTGTCAGCACGAAAGATGGCAGCGGCTTTGTCCATATCGCGCCGGCTTTTGGCGAGGATGATTTGAACCTGGTAAAAAAATTAATAAAAGATTTAGTCGGAAATATTCCGATTACTATCGATGAGCGGGGAATAGTTAAGAAAGGCCTACCGGGAACGGGAAAATTCGCCAAAACCGCGGATAAAGATATCATCGCTGATTTAGAAGAAAGAAAATTATTGCTGCAAACTGGTTCCGTTGAGCACGACTATCCGTTTTGCTGGCGGTGTGATACGCCGCTCCTGTATTTCGCCCGTTATTCTTGGTTTATCGAGATGAGTCGGCTGAAAAATGATCTTTTAAAAAATAACCAAAAAATTAACTGGATTCCGGCGCACATCAAAGAAGGCCGATTCGGAGAATGGCTGAAGGATATTAAGGATTGGGCGATTTCCCGCGACCGCTATTGGGGAACGCCGTTGCCGATCTGGCAGTGCGGGCATTGCCAGGCGCTGGAAGTTATCGGCAGCCTGGAAGAATTGAATAAGCTCCGATACTATAAAAATAATTTTTGGATTTTGCGGCACGGCGAAGCGGACCATAACGCCCAGGGCTGGGTGCCGGGCATTGAGAAGGATAAAATCGTTTCCCACCTGACAGAAAAAGGGAAAGCGCAAGTTAAAGAATCGGCGTTAAAACTGAAGAAATTATTGCGCGGCAAGAAATTGGATTTTATTTTTACTTCTCCATACGAACGGACGCGCGATAGCGCAAAGATTGTCGCCGAAGCCGTTGGCGGCGCGGTGATAACCACGGAAGATTTTCATGAGTACGATACGGGAATATTTTTTGGCAAGCCGATTTCCGAATTTTGGAAGTTTTTTAAGGACTCCTTGGAAAAATTTACCAAAGCGCCGCCCAATGGAGAGACATTAAATGCCATTAAGCAGCGCATGATTAGGGGAGTTCTTGCTTTAAATCAGAAACATCAGGATAAAAATATTTTAATAGTCAGCCACGGCGATCCGCTTTGGGTTTTGGAAGGAGCGCTTAAAAATCTCAATAATGAAGAGATTGTCGCCGCGAAATCGGATTATATCCGGGTCGGCGAAGTGCGTGAACTGCCGGTTGGCAATTGGCCGTATAATCCCACTACCGGAGAAGTGGATATGCACCGCCCGCACGCGGATGAAATCTATCTTAAATGCAGAAAGTGCCAAAATAGGATGGCGCGGGTTCCGGAAGTTGCCGACGCCTGGTTTGATTCCGGGGCGATGCCTTACGCCCAGTGGCATTACCCGTTTGAGCATAAGGATTTAGTGGATAAAAAAATCGCCTTTCCAGCCGATTACATTTCTGAGGGCATTGATCAGACGCGTGGCTGGTTCTACACGCTTTTGGCGGTGGCAACGGCGCTTGGCAAAGGAGTGCCGTATCTGAATGTGATTACTCAGGGGCATATTCTGGATAAGTTCGGCAAGAAGATGTCCAAGTCCAAGGGAAACGTGGTGAGCCCGATGGATTTAATGGATAAATACGGCGCCGATGCTTTACGCTGGTATTTTTATACGCAAACCGTTTCCGGCGAGCCGAAAGCTTTTGACGAAGCCGACGTGGTAAAATCCATGCGGAAATTTTTGATGATTCTTTACAATTCATTTTTATTTTTTGATACCTACGGAATCAGGAATCTGCTGCCTTTATCCAAAGATGATTTTAATATCATTGACTGGTGGATTTTGACCAGGCTTTCTGAAACGATTGGCAGCGTAACCGGATTTTTGGAAAATTACGATGTCGGTTCCGCCAGCCGGGCGATTGAGGAATTGGTTGATGATTTATCGCGTTGGCACATCCGGCGCTCCAGGCGCCGATTCCAAAAATCAAATAATCCGAAAGATTTGGCGACAGCATCGTCGGTATTACATCATGTGCTTTTGGAAATCAGCAAATTAACCGCTCCTTTTACGCCGTTTTTCAGCGACGCTTTGTACCAATCGCTAATTGGCGAAAATCAGTCCGTTCATTTAACCGATTGGCCGAAGTTTTCGAAAGAGTATTTGAAAAAAGATCTGATAGAAAAAATGTCCGAAGTTCGCCGGCTCGCCAGCTTGGCTTTGGCGGTCCGGGCGGAAAAAGGCTTTAAAGTCCGCCAGCCGCTTCAGTTATTGGAGATTAAAAGCAAGGTTCTGGATGTGCGCGATACCGAGTTTCTCGATCTCCTGAAAGACGAGGTTAATGTCAAGGAAGTCGCCATGAATCTTAATTTAGATGTTGAGGTGCTGTTTGATACGGTTATTACTCCGGAACTTAAGTCAGAAGGATTAGTGCGGGAGTTCGCGCGCATGGTTCAGGATTTGCGCCAGGCAGCCGGATTGGAGCCGAAAGACCGGATTATGGTGATGGCGGAAATAGCGGGAGAGGTTCGCCGGGTGCTGGAGAATCAGGCGGCGGTTATTAAAAAAGAAGTTAATGCCGAAACTTTAGAATTAAAGAAATCGGAAAAATTTGATGCCGAGATTAACGGGAGGATTGACGGCCAGCCGATTTGGATAGGAGTGCGGAAAATTAAATAAGCCCGATTTTTTCTTTTACCTCTTCCATTTTCTTAGCGGCGAGTTTTTTGGCTTTAGCGGATCCGCTATCAATAACCTCTTTAAGTTTTTCCGGGTCGGCAAGCAACTCATCTTTTCTTTTTCTAAAACCAGAAAAATAATTAGTTATTAAATCGGCAAGGGCAGATTTAAATTGATAATAATTTTTATTAATAAATTCTTTTTCTAATTCCTTAATTTCTCTATCGCTGAGAGCAGAGTAAATTTTTAGTAAATTACTAACAGCCGGTTTGGCTTTTTCATCCAATTTTATTTCATTTCCGGAATCAGTCACTGCTCGGCTTATTTTCCTCTTTATTTCTTCCGGAGAATCGTCAATAAAAAGGCATCCTTCCGGAAGAGATTTAGACATTTTTTTAGAAGGATCATCTAAGCTCATCAGGCGGGGCGTTTTAGTAAGAAGCGGCTGGGGCTCTATAAAAGTTTCTCCGAATTTCTTATTAAATTTTCTGGCAATAGTCCGGGCTAATTCGAGATGCTGTAATTGGTCATTTCCAACGGGTATTAACTGTCCGTTGTAGATTAAAATATCCGCCGCCATCAATATTGGGTATTCCACTAACCCATAATTGGCATTAGCCACCAATTCATCAATTTCTTCTTTAGTAAGTTTTTCTCTTTCGTTTGGTTTAAGCGCCTGAAGAATTTTTTCTTTAAAAGCCGTCATTCTTAACAATTCACCAGGCGGGACTAAGGTGCCTAAAATCCATTTTAATTCTTGTAATGACTGGATTTTAGACTGCTGAAAGATAATTGATTTTTTTTGGTTAAGACCGGCAGCTAGAAAATCAGCAGCCAGAGTTAAGATGTTTTTATTTAAATCTTTTGGATTGGGGTTTTCGGTAAGCGCGTGCAGATCCGCGATAAAAAATAAGCATTGATATTTCCCGGAATTCTGAAGTTCCACGAAGTTTTTCAGGGCGCCCAAATAATTGCCGATGTGGAGCCGGCCAGTCGGCTGGATTCCGGAAAGTAAAATTGGTTTTGCCATATTGAAACAAGTTTTAGATTTCTATAAGCACCGGAAGCACCATCGGCCGCCGTTTAGTCTTATTATACAGAAGTTGGCCGATTTGTTCCCGAATCATGTCTTTGACGTAATCCGGTTCCGGATGCTGGTGGCGGGGAATGCGCGACAAAATTGATTTTAGTTTTAGCCGGATCTGGTCCAGCAGTTCTTTATTTTCTTTAAGGTAAATGAATCCGCGAGAGATAATATCCGGAGTTTTGAGGATTCTCCCGTTTTCCCGGTCTATCGTGGCGATTACCACCACCATCCCTTCCTGGGAAAGCATTAGCCGGTCCCGCAATACCACTTCTTGGACGTCGCCGACCCCCAGGCCGTCAACCATGACGTAGTAAGAATCAACATTTTCACCGGTTACCTTAACGGCATCCGGCGTCATTTCCGCGACTTTTCCATTATCCAACAGAATGGTACTTGCTTTCGGCAGGCCGGCTTCTTGTCCGGTTTCGGCATTGGCGGATCGCATGAAATAATATCCGTGAATCGGGATTAAGAATTTTGGTTTTATCAGCGAAACAACCTGTTTCAATTCTTCTTTCGGAGCGTGGCCGCTGGAGTGGATGTCAATAATATTTGAAGTGTAAACTTTTCCGGCTTGCCGAGCTAAGTTATCTTTTAAAACCTGGACGCTGCGTTCGTTGCCGGGAATGACGGACGAAGAAAACATGATGGTATCGGTTTTTTTAATCCGGACGTGCTGGTGTTCGCCGCTCGCGATCCGCGCGAAGCCGGCATTGGACTGGCCTTGGGCGCCAGTCGTCAAAATAACGATTTTATCATCTTTTAGTTTGTGAATTTCCTCCACTGGAACAAGAACATCTTTTCCCGGCTTGACGTAACCGAGGTTCCGGCAAATCTGGATGTTATCTTTCATGGAGCGTCCGACAATCGCCACTTTTTTCCCGAGCTTTTCGGAAATTTTAATAATTTCGGCGATTCTGGTAATCATGGAAGCGAACAGCCCGATAATTACTCTACCGTCAGCTTTTTTAATTATGGTTTCCAGATTTTTTTCCACCACCCGTTCCGACAGCGATTGGCCGCTTTCTTCCGCATTGGTGCTGTCCAGGAAAAGGGTATGGATTCCCATTTTCCCGACGCGTTCAAATTCCGAAAGCCCGAGCGGGCTGTTTTTGTCATCATAGTCAATTCGAAAATCGGCGCAGCTTACCATATTTCCGGCCGGAGTTTTCAAAATAACGCCGGTAGTGTCCGGAATGGTGTGGGCCACTCCGAAAAATTCCGCGGTAAAGTGTTCGGACAGCTTTATGATGTCTTTATTTTTTACAATCTCAATTTTTAATTTCGGGCTATTCGGAAAATCCGCCTGGCGTTTGGCCACGATTTCCTTGGTAAGCAGGGTAGTATAAATTATCGGATTTCCCAATTTTTCAATAATGTAAGGAATGGCTCCGATGTGGTCATAGTGGCCGTGGGTAAGGATAATCGCCTTGATATTTTTCTTTTTCGGTTCCAGGTAGGAAATATTCGGGATGATAAAATCAACCCCCGGAGTTTCTTCCTGTGGAAATTGGATGCCGGCGTCAACGATGATAATCTCATCCTGGTATTCAAAGAGCATCATATTGCGCCCGATTTCTTCAAATCCGCCCAGCGGAATGCAGCGTAAAACCGGCGCTCCTGGTTCGGCGGAGCCCTCTCTTTTTTTCGTCGTAAATATTCTTTTTGGTGCTTTAATCATATTGTTGTTATTTGTTGTGTGTCTATTGTTAATTGTAATGTTGTGGTGCCCCCAAGAGGATTTGAACCTCTACGCCCTTGCGGGCTTACGCACCTGAAGCGTACGCGTCTGCCAGTTCCGCCATGGGGGCATTTATATTTTTTACTTAAATACTCGAGTTGTTTCCAAATACCAAAGATTGACGCTTTCGAAGCGATCCGACGGCGTGGCAATCGTTTTTTCCTCAAATCCGCCGAGATTTTTTGGCCCGACGTAAAGATAGGTCGGAGAGTAAAGGAAAATTGCCGGCTGGTCCTGGATTATCATTTTTTGCAGTTGAAATAGCTCCTCATTGCGCTTTGTTTCATCGGAATTTGTCCGGATTGATTCAAGAAGCGCATCGACCTTTTTATTGTCATAGAGCGCCAGATTGAGTCCGGGATAAAAACGCTCCGATGAGTGCCAGAACGAGAAAATATCCGGATTATTCCTTAAAACATTTCCGAAAATAATCATTTCATAATTCCTAGTTTTGACGACTTCGTTTATAACGTCGGTGGGATTAAGGAAAACCGGATTAAGTTTTACGCCGATAACGGACAGCATTTCTTGGATTTTTCCGATAGTGTCGGTTAAAAACGGTATCTGGGGGACAATAATGGAAAAGGAAAGAGATTCCATCTGTTTTCCGATTTTTTTCTCGCGTATACCGGTAGTTTCATTTCGCAGCCATTTTTTTTGGTCTAAAATTTCATTGGCTTTTTGCAGGTCTACGGTATTGCCCGGATCGGTCGCCTGGTCGTAACCGCCGATAACCGGCAATATTGGCCCGTTGATAATCATGGCTTTTCCGTCGAAGACTTCGTCAACAATTTGTTTTTTATTAATAGAGTAATTAATGGCAGTAATGACATCTTTGTCGGATAAGCCGCTCTTAGTATTTTTATTTATAAAAATGCTGTAATAGCGGGGAATAGTTTTTTCCAAAATCGCATGGCTTAATTTTAAATCGCCGATATTTTTTGGATTCAATCCGCCGAAACCGTCAATTTTTTTGGTGTTAAAGGCGTCCAGCAATTCCGCGCTGGTTCCATAAAATTTTATGTCAAAGTTTTTAATGAACGGCGCCGCTCCGGAAAAATAGTCGTTGGTTATCAAATGGTAGTCCGTAATAAATCCGTCTTTGCGCTTCTCGAAAGAATCAAATGTGTACGGTCCGCTGCCAACCGGTTCCAGGTTAAAATTGGACAGCCGGAAATTTTCCGGCGGGATAGTTCCGAAAATGTGCCGGGGAATAATTTTCAGGTCGCGCAGATTATCCAGAAAAAAAGCGTAAGGCGTCCGAAGAGTAAACTCCACCTCCCGTTCGCTGATCCGGTTAATCACCACTCCTTGCCAGGTTAGGAAAAGCGGCGAACGGCTTTCCGAATTTTGGATAGTATCGATAGTGAAAATAACATCGTCGCTGGTCAGCGGTTTGCCGTCGCTCCAGCGGAGGTCGGTTTTCAGCAGGATGTTCCAGGTTTGCCCGTCGGGGCTAGTTTTATAGCTTTCGGCGAGATCGAGAATGTCGCTGAAAATCAGTTCGGCGAGGTCGCGGTCGGCATCGTTGGTCCCGCTTAAAAGCGGGTTGATGGCGATTGGCTGCCCGACAATGCCTTCTCGATAACCAGAACTTGGTTCCGGGATCTCAATAGTTGCCGATTGGAATACCAGCAACGCCAGGATAACGCCGGAAGTAATTCCGGTAACGCAAAAGCACCAGAAAGCCCTTTTTTCAGTTTTAGTTAAGCTGTTAAAGATTTGATAAATACGGTTTATCATCCAAAAATGAGCAACGCTGCCTTACATATTCGAAAGCCCGCGCTTCTTTTATTGAAGCAGGTCGATTAATGCCAGTACAGCAAAGGCAATGGTTAAAACAATAGTGCTGCCAAAGAGCAATTTTTCCATGCCGCGCCGGGTGTGGTAGAAACCTCCTTCACCGCCGCTGCCGAAGATTCCGGACAAACCGGAAGAACGCTCCTGGATCATAATGAGAGCGATAAGCAGAATAGAAACAATTATTTGGGCGATAGCCAGCATGTTTATTTAGAGAATTTTCCTGAAAAGATGCAGTACCAGATTGACTGCGGTAATAAGGAGCGTTCCGTAGATAAGAGATTTAATTTCTATTATTGTAACATTCTGACTGAGGATGTCAAGAAGATAGAGGATGCTGGCGTTAATAACAATTGTGAATAAGCCGAGAGTCAGAATGATTATCGGGCTGAGAATAAGCTTCAGAAGAGGGCGAAGAAGCAAATTAAGGGCAGTGAAGATTCCGGCTACCGCCAGAATATTGGCGAAGGTTCCGGAGATTTGGAATCCGGCTATGAAATTCGCCGCCACGAAAAGAGCGACAAGATTGGAAAGAAAGGCAAAAATAATCCTGGAAAAGAAACGCATACTAATTAAGTATAGCATTTATTTTAAGAACATTCGGCGGCGGATTTTACGGTGATAGCGAATAACAAAGTTATGAGTAGTCTGAATGGCGACCGGAATAATTCGCTGGATATCTGCCGGGCTTTTTGATATCGGCACCGGATGTTTTTTGAGCCCAAAAATCAGCTGATGAGGTTTGGCAAAGGAAATTACTTTTATCCCTGATCCCTTATTCTTAATCCCTAATTCGCTAACTGCTCGTTTTGCCGCGTTATACTGGGTGATTCCGCCATCAATAATGATGAGATCCGGATATGGCCACTCCGGATGATTGAGTCGCCGGGAAAGCATCTCGTACATCATACGCGGATCGTCTTCGGTGTAATTTCCTCGGATTTTAAATTTTCTCCACATTGATTTATCGGCGACCCAAGTTGTTAGTTGTCCGTTGTTGGTTGTCTGTTGTCGCCAGGCCGTCATTGCCCCGACCGCTTCTTTGCCAGAGAGGTGGGAATTATCGTAGCACTCAATTTTTTCATAAGAAGCCAGTGAGGAGTTGGCAGCATTTTTTTCCATTGAATCGAGATATGGCTGATGCGCCCAGATTTTGTCTAAAATAAGCAGTTCGTACGGATCGCGAAGTTTCTTTATGAATTTTTTATTTTTTCCGGAAAGAATAGACGCAATCGCGACAATGTTTTTTCTATAAGATATTTTTTCTTTTTTTCCTGGAGCCGCTTGTTTATTGCAACAGTAGCCGGGGCAGTTGTTGATTTGGGCGTTCAGGCAGAGGCGGAAGTGCGCAGGCCTGCCTGCCGGCAGGCAGGTGCAATAGGGGAAATATTTACGTAATAGCCGCAGGACGGTTTTAAGGGCGGCGGCATCGGTGAACGGCCCGATGCTCCGGCTGTTTTGATAAAATCGGTTTTTGTCGGTGGCGTGGCCGGCGAAGATTTTCGGAAATGCGTCGTCAGTGATAAATACATAGGCATAGGAAGAATCATCTCTCCATAAAATGTTGTAGCGAGGTTTAAGGGTTTTAATGTATTGAGATTCAATAATGAGCGCTTCAATATTAGAGCGCAGAGGAATGATTTTTAGAGAATCAGCTTCTTGATGCAGCGACTTAGTCTTAAGATCAGTAATGGCCAGGTAGCTTTTGAGGCGATTTTTTAAATTGGAGGCTTTACCCACGTAGAGTGGTATTCGCCCACGATAAAAAATATAGATTCCGGGATCTTTTGGCGCTGATTTGATTTGTTGGATGACAGCTGTTAGCATGTTTTTAGTTATTCAAAATATAGATAAGGAGCCAGTAATGTCAAGAAAGGCTGGGTGCCAGCGGAAATATTTAACGTGGGAAGAATTTGAGTATCTTTACAGGGATGCATTTAATTACATAAAAAAAGACGGCGCTAATCAGGAGATGCTCCGGCTTTGCGATCGTTTGCAAAAAGAGCAAAAAAGTAATTTTCCAGAAGTAACGATTAAACAAGCTGCTTTTTTACTTGGTGCTAACGAACAAAATATTCTCCAGATGCTTCGCACTGGAAATGTTCGAGGCCGGCATGTTTTAGGGGATCATTTTTTACCCCTCTGCGATGTTTGGGACTTAAAACAAGGCCACAATGTTTGGAACAGAAAACGAGGCAAGGCTTTGCTTTAAGGATAAAATAAATAAAAACCGCTCTTAAGAGCGGTTTTTTATATGCCGAAATTCAAAACGAAAACCCCGGCCTTCAGGCCGTGGAGTTTCATTTTACGATTTCAGGATTGGCAATAAGTTTTGTCCGGTCATTTCCGCCGGTTTTGGAATATCCAGCAGAGATAAAATTGTCGGCGCGACGTCGGAAAGGATGCCGCTGACCTCATTTTCGGCAGCGGCAATTTCGGAAGCGGATTTCGGTTTGGCAAATTCATTGCCGATTATGTAAATTGGCACCGGCGAGAGATCGTGGGTGGTCGTGGCGGCGCCGGTTTTGGGGTTAATCATATTTTCAATGTTGCCGTGGTCGGAGGTGATAATCATTACCGCATTTTGCTCCAGGACGGCTCGGATTAAGGAACCGACGGAATCATCAATAATTTTGACCGCTATTTTAGCGGCTTCGTAATTTCCGGTGTGGGCGATGATGTCGGCATTAGCATAGTTCACTAATAGGAAATCAAAACTTTTTTCCCGGATTGTTTCTATCGCGCGGGCGGTAATTTCCGATGCCTGCATCTCCGGTTTTTCGGCATGGCTGGAAACGCCATGGGACGGAACCAGTATCCGATATTCATTGGGAAACGGCGGTTCTTGGTAGCCGTTGAAAAAATAAGTGACGTGGGCGTATTTTTCCGTTTCCGCGATATGAAGCTGGGATTTTCCGCTGTCCGAAAGCACTTTCGCCAGCGGCTGGGTAATTTTTTCTGACGAATAGGCAACCGGCACCTGGAAAGAATCGGCATATTGGGTCATAGTCGCAACGTACATATTTTTAAATTTTTGAACCGGAAATTGGGAGAAGTTGGGATCGGCGAATGCCGAAGCGATTTGGCGGATGCTGTCTTCCCGGAAATCAAAAAATATCAGCGCGTCATTTTCTTTAATGCAGTTAGTTCGATCCAGAATTCGCGGCTCAATAAATTGGTCATTAAGATTTTTTGCGTAAGTAGCTTTTACCGCTTCCCCGATATTCAGGCTGACTGGTCCGTTACCGGTCATGGCATCATAGGTCAGCTGGGTGCGATTCCATTTATTATCGCGATCCAGGGCGTAAAATCGGCCGGAAATGCTGGAAAAATCCAGCGCCTCTTTAAATTCATTTTTGAGATTGGACAGCAGGCCGATTACGGATTGCGGCTCGCTGTCTTTTCCGTCAGAAAAAATATGAAGATTTACTTTCAGATTGTTGTTTTTTACAAGGTTGATCAAGGCGAAAAGGTGTTCCAGGGAAGCGTGGATATTTCCTTGCGTAATCAGGCCGGCCAGATGCAAAGCGCCATTATTTTTTTTAGCGTGCGCAAAAGCGCCAAGAAAGGCGGGATTCTGGGCAAAACTGCCGTCTCTGATTGATAAGGTGATACGCGGGAAATGCTGGTAAAGGACTTTCCCGGCTCCAATGGTCAGGTGGCCAACTTCGCTGTTTCCTTCCTCGTTCCACGGCAATCCGACGGAGATGCCGGAGGCCTGGAGCGAGCCAGCCAAAAAATTCTCTTTAATATAATTGAGATTCGGCGTACCTTGGACGTGAATGGGATTTGTATCATCTTTTGGGCCGATGCCCCAGCCGTCCAGAATGACTAAAATAACTTGTTGTTTCATCGTGATATTTTGGAGATATTATTGACTTACGCTTCTCTCTATGATTATAATGTATCATATACAATTAACAGGTTCCTAATAATTCGTTTTAACAATGAAACATTTAGCGAACAATTTATCTTATGTTTACAAATCCATGGTTGTGGGCGGCTTTAGTATTGGGCATAGCTTGCGGTTACGTCATTCGCCAGGTTTTTGCCTCGAAGCACGCTAATTCGGTTGAGCAAAAAATTAAAAATTGGCTGGAAGAAGCAAAAACCCAGGCAAAGGAGGTGGTTCTTGAAGCTAAGGAACGGGCCGCTAAATTGCTGGAAGAGGTAAAAAATGAAGAAAAATCCCGGAAGCTTCAGCTGGATAAACTGGAGGAACGGCTTTTAAAAAAGGAAGAAACTTTGGAACGGCAGTTTTCGGAAATTGCCACTAAGCATTCCGGCATTGAAGAAGAAGCGAAGCGTTTAGCGGTAACGAAAGGCGAAGTAGACGAACTTCGGGGCAAGATTTTGAAAGAACTGGAAACGGTTGCCAATCTTTCCGTGGAGGACGCGAAGAAACAACTGCTCAATCGGGTTACCGAAGATTATAAAAAGGATTTGGTGACGAGTATGGGCAAGCTGGAACGCGAGCGCCGCGAAGAAATCGAGAAGCGGAGCCTGGAGATCATCACGACCGCTATTCAGCGGTACGCCCGTTCCCATGTTTCGGAGGTGACGACCAGCGTTTTTCAATTGCCGAATGAAGAACTGAAAGGAAAGATTATCGGCCGCGAAGGCAGAAATATCCGGACCTTGGAGCGCTTAACCGGCGTGGAGATAATTGTGGACGAGACTCCCGATACGGTTGTGTTTTCCTCGTTTGACCCGTTGCGGCGGGAGATTGCCCGGCTGACGCTGGAGAAACTGATTAAGGATGGCCGGATTCAACCGGCGAAGATTGAAGAAAAAGTGGAAGAATCCCGCCAAGAGCTGAATAAGCGGATGCAGGAAATCGGCGAAAATGCCACGCTGGAAGTCGGCGTTATCGGCTTGCCGAAGGAGATTGTCCTGCTCCTCGGCCGGCTTTATTTCCGGACCAGTTTCGGGCAAAACGTTTTAATCCATTCCATTGAAATGGCGCATATTTCCGCAATGCTGGCCGCCGAGCTGGGCGCTAACGTGGAAGTCGCTAAAAAAGGCGCGCTGGTTCACGACATCGGAAAAGCGATTGACCATGAGGTGCAGGGAACTCACGTGGAGCTCGGGCGCAAGCTGCTGCAGAAATACGGCGTGGATGAGGCGATTATTAACGCCATGCAGTCGCATCATGAGGAATATCCGTACGCGACTCCGGAAGCTTACATCGTAACCGCCGCCGACGTTCTTTCCGCCGCCCGGCCGGGTGCTCGGCGCGGAACCGTGGAAAATTACATTAAGCGCTTGGAGGACCTGGAAAAAATTGCTACCAGTTTTGGTGGCGTGAAAAATGCTTACGCGATTGCCGCTGGCCGGGAAGTGCGGGTCTTTGTAGTGCCGGAAAAGATCGATGATTTCGGCGCTCTCCAGCTAGCTAAGGATATCGCCCATAAAATTGAATCGGATTTGAAATATCCGGGAGAAATTAAAGTGAATGTCATTCGGGAAATGCGGGCGGTGGAGGTGGCCAGATAAGATTTGGTATAATACCTAATATCTTAAAGTCGAATCAATAAACTTAATATCTGCAAAATATGACCAAAGAAAATTTAGTCCAGGCAGTGATGAAAGCAGCAAAGCTGGATACTAAAAAGCAGGCGCAAGCCGCCGTGGAATCGGTTTTTGAGGCAATCACCAAGTCCTTATCCAGGGGAGAAGAAGCGACCATCACCGGCTTTGGAACGTTCCGGACCGCCAAATCAGCGGCTCGGACCGGAGTTAATCCAAAAACTATGGAAAAGATCCAGATTCCCGCTTCCATCCGGCCGAAGTTTAAAGCCGGCAAGGCGCTGAAAGAAGCAGTGAAATAGTGGGTACATCCGCTGCTTTCTTTCGTACGGCAACTTCGGAGCTCAAAAAAGCTTGGTGTCCTGAGCTTGTCGAAGGACTTTTTTGAGCGAGATGTAGGCGAGTCCCGCCGCAGGAGCGGAACAACGCCGGTGCCGGTAGGAAGAAAGCAGCGGATAAATAGTAAGAATTGAGGTAAAAAGAAATCCACCCTTAAGGGTGGATTTCTTTTAAATGCCTATTTTACTTTTTATTATTTTTGCCATTTCCAGGAAAAGCTTATAGCTTATTCGGACTTGCCCAAGCGATTGCTCGACCAGGGCTTTGACCGACGGCGGTTTTAGATTTTTAGTTTTGGATGCGGCTGTCTCCGTGGTTGATGCCGCCGGAGTTGCTAGGGAAGTGGCTTTCGTGGAAATAATAAGCACCGTCTTTGAAGTTTTTAGTTCTTCGGAAAGAGTTTTTGTAATAAGGTTTTCGGCTTGGCGGTTAAGCTGTTCCGCAAGCTGTAAAGTATCGGCAATTTTTCCGAGAATCTCTCCCAGGTCTGCTTGCTTCAATAGCTTTGCGGATTCCAATCTCTCGATATCCAATTTTATTTTTTCGAAACGGCCGTAAGCGGTGGCTAAAATAGCCCGCTCCTGGAATACCAGGGAAAAAGAAACGATTTTTTCGAATTTAGGATTATATACGGCCGCCCGCCAATCTTTAAAATCAAGAGCCAATTGTTTGATTTCTTCAATGGCCGCAAGATTTGCCAGCCGGCTTCTCATTTCCGCATAGGCATTGGCATTTTCATCAATCATCGCCAGTAATTTTTCTCGGATAATCTCTTGTTCCGGAGTGAGTTTTTCTATTCCGGAAAGCTTATCCCTTAAATCTTTGTCTTCCAGAAGCGTGAGGTCAAAAATTTTAGACAGCGCCTCTTTCCGAATCCGGACTTCTTCTCGCTCTTTTTCATTTTCCGGAAGGGTTTGGTTTTCGGATACGCCGGAAATTTCACCGACTTTCTCGGTGACCTCTTTTAAGGCCGACGAGAGATCTTCAGCATACAGGCCGGCAATCGGCAAAAATAAACCGCCAATCAATAGACTGGAAGCAATAAGCGTTATTTTTTGGCTAATTAGCCGCTTCATTGGGATTATCGGTGGAAGTTTCCTTGAGCGCGACTTCAATTTTTTTCACCGAATCCTGGTAGTATTGGATCTGGGAAAGCTGGATGTTGATAGTTTCAATTTCCTCTTTCAGGTTTTCTTGGCTCAGGCTGGGCAGAAGAGATGGGGAGAGCACTTTTTTCCCGAGGAAGGAGATGCCGCTTACCGCAAAAAGTATGAAAATTATCGCCAGAGAAACCGCGGCGCTGAAATTAATCGCGTTCAGGAAGTATCCGGTGAGGCGGAAGCGCGGGGTAGTTTGCGGGGTGCTCAAAATAAGCGCTTTGGAGCGTTCGCTGAATTTAGTATCCGGTTGGATGGTTTTAAGTTTGGTGAGCAGTTGTTCCATAGTTATCATAATAGGATTTTAGTTCTTTGATGGCCCGATGCTGGATCAGCCGGATGGCGCCTTCACTCTTGTTTAAAGCGGCGGCAATTTCTTCATGGTTTAAGTCATCGACAAACCGCATGATCAAAACATCTTGGTAATCCGGTTTTAATTGCGCGATAACCAGTTTCAATTTTTCAATCGTAAGTTCGGTATCCAGCGATTCGGAATTTTTCCCGTCAAAGCGCAGAATATTTTCATCAACATCCTCTATCGGAATATTTTTTTTGCTGGTCCGGTAAAAATCGATTACCGCGTTTTTTGCGATTTGGTAAAGCCAGCTGGAAAAAGGGAAGCCCTGGTAGCGGTAGCCGTGCAGGTTCTGCCAGGCATCCAGGAACACCTCGTGGACTAAATCTTCCGTTTCCGGATGGCTGTTTACCTTCAAATAGACAAACCGATAAATCTTGGGCAGGTAATAATCGTAGAGAACGCCAAAGGCCTCTTTATTGCCTCGTTTGGCTTCTTTTATATGTAATTGTTCGCCTTCTAACATAATAGAACGAATGACTCTTTAATTAGTTACCCTCTTGGCGGCTCTTATCTTAAGTATAAACCTTTAGAGAAAATCAAAATCCGTACCACGGGTACGGATTAAGAAATGTGTATTTCTGCCACTTTAACGCATTACCGGAAGTTTTTCAAGAGATTTTCCAGTTCTTGGGATGATTGGGTTTGTGACGGGTCTATGTCGGTATCTAAAGGCGCCGACTCCTTCAGAAGATTGTTAATGCCTTCTAAGTCTTCTGGTTTTGGCTTCTCGAATTTTACCGCTTCCGAATTCTCCAGCAGCGCCGTCAAGTTTCTCTGGTTAATCTCTTCGATGATCGCGGATTGTTTTTGTTCCGCGCGATAGGCGCTGTAAAAGAAAAGGGAGATGCCGAAGACCATCAATAAAAAAACCGCGGTCACTGATTTTTGGTAAAGGTTATCCTGTTGCATAGTTCTTTTATTTTTAAATGTATAACAATGTAATTTTTATTACAAGATTAAGCGGGCCGCCCAAGTTCATTTCTATCAATAAATGTATTGGGCGAGCCTCGCTCAATTTGCTTGGCAAATTGAGCGGGTAACGGGAGCAGGGGTTTCGTTCTACTCAACCTCGAACCACGCCGTACCCCGACCCCCGTCTCGGACACCTTCGGTTTCCGACGTCGTCCGCCTACGGCGGACTCCTGCCTTCCTGATACGAGGTGCGGCTAGTTCAACTCCCGTATTACATTCAAAACAAAAATAAATAGTCCGCCAGCTGGCGGACTATTTATTTTAGCGTGAGCGGGTAACGGGAGTCGAACCCGTATCTCGACCTTGGCAAGGTCGCATAATAGCCGCTATACGATACCCGCAGAATATAATTCATATTATAAGTTATCGTTTTAGAAATCAACCTGCGTTGTAATTTGCTTTTAACCGCAGTATAGTGTGGACAATGTTCTTTGAGAGGATAAATATATGGACTATGAGGATTTTTTCGGGCATTTGGTAAAGGGGGCAGAGAGCGATATCCGCAAGGAATTGAATGATATCTGCCAGCAGCTTTTCTTGGAAAAATTATATCTTATTTATATTAATGATTCGGAATTGGTCTGGGGAGTCCGGTACGCGGAACAAATTCGGATTCCGCCGGAGGTGTTGCGGGACGCCCTCATTTCATTCGTGAAGCGGCATACGGAAATTGCGTATCCGGATGAACAGCTGAAAATATTTGACTGCGCCAGCAAGGAAGTTGATTATCTTTTAAACCGCGACCTTATCCCGTATATCCAAAGCCACGGCGGTTCCCTGGCGATTACCAATATTGATGAAGCGAGCGGTGTGGTTACCATTGATTTGAGCGGTTCCTGTTCCGGTTGCCCGTCGTCGCTGG
>Ga0209542_10001077_pt1 | contig 65092 bp, 74 predicted proteins | sample RifCSPhighO2_01_FD_184028 | JGI IMG/M metagenome (GOLD analysis project Ga0209542, IMG submission 184028) | Soil microbial communities from Rifle, Colorado - Rifle CSP2_plank highO2_0.1 (SPAdes) (version 2) | ecosystem: Environmental > Terrestrial > Deep subsurface > Rock core/Sediment ...
TCTTCCGCTCAACCCCTGAAAATTCATAAAAAGATAAATTAAAGCAAAAGCAATTCCAAGTGCGACAAAAAGATAGAGGAAAGTTTTTATCCTACGCCCGCCAATTATGTTATTCAGAGAATTTTTAGAGCGAAATTCATCAGAAGAAATATATCTTGTCTTTACTTTATTTCCTTCCCTGTAAGACTCATAATAATAAGGACCATATGTTCTCCCACCCCTTTTTATGTATTTCTTATGCACCATCTGGCTCTTTTTTGCTATTATATCGTAGAAAAATTGATATATAAACATTATCCTACATAAAATAACACAACAAATTTTTACCTTACATTAAAGAGAGAAGGCAAAAAAATAGGAGAATTTTATCCTACAACAATAGACAAACACAAAAAAAAGCAAAAAGATTTATCCTACGTGAAAAACCCTTTTTTTCTTATCCCGAAATCAACTATCTGAAACTCAAATTCTGTCTCAGGCAGGTTCCTGTGCTTTCTTAAAAAAGCGACTCTCCTGCCTTTTTCTCTTACAAGCTCTATAAGACATTTTCCCCAATAATTTAATATGTCTCCCCCAACCATCTTTTGCCCATTCTCCCAGTTATAAACTTGGTTTGTAACAATTACCGGAATATCTTTCTTTCTTGCAATTTCAGACAATATCCTAAGCTGCCTTGCAAGCTCCGAACTTACTTTTCTTGCTTCTCCCTCATCTTTCTCCCTTGCCCCTGCAAAATCGAGCCTGTATAAAATTGTCATTCCATCAACAATTATCAAGCTAACTTCCTTGTCAAGATGCTCAAGAAGCTTCTCAAAATCTTTCTTTTGCTCATTAAAATTAGTTGGCTTCAAGAGAAAAATGTTTTTTAAGACATTTTCATAGTTATCTGGCGCAATCTGCCTTACTCTTTCTGTGCTAAATCCTCCCTCTGTATCCATAAAAATTACCTTGTTTCCTTTTCTTGCCTGAGAAACTGCTGCGAGAATGCAAAAATTGGTTTTGCCAGTCCCAGGGCCCCCATAAATAACACTAATTATATCCTTCTCATAGCCCCCATAAAGCCACTTATTAATATCATAGCTCCCAGCACTTATCTTTGCCATGCTATTAGCACGAATAGAACATATAAAAAGAATTGTGTAATTGAATCACATCAAATCTAAAAATATCAAGATAAAATAGCTCCCAGTCAAAAGAAATCACAAAATCCTTGTGTTAACCATGGGCTGAAGCCCATGGTTTGCTCAGATTTATCTGAAAGGATTTTGGGAGACAGAGACAAACTATACAATCATCTATGACTTAAAAGTCATAGTTTGTGCTCTGTATAATTAAAACCTTATTTCTTCAAAACACCTAAGATTTTGCCGCAATCTTTTTTTATTGCTCCAACAGCATCGCTTATAGCCTTTTTCACTGTCTTTCCAGAGCTATTTGCCTTGAAAATTAAAGGTTTGGAAGGATGCACCCTCTTCCACGCAGCGAACTCAATTCCATCCCTATTGAGATAAACTCTTAAAATTTCTGCTATAGTAAGATTATCTACAGATAGTTCAACAGAATCTTTTTCCTGCTTTAAAACATTAATATTCATGAGACAAAAGGTAAAAATTGATTTATAAACTTTGCTCCGAGCCCTTATCATCCCCTAAATCAACAATCTCAATAGCAGAATCGTCGCTTGTACTTCCACCCCCGTTATATTTAGTTATTTTTATCTCTGCTCCTGTTTCTTCTTTCTTATCTTCCTTTCTTGCCCAGCTTGGAATTTTCACACCACTTTCATTACTTTTACTATTAAAGTCAATTACCTGCCTCAACGTCTTTCCGCCAGCATCAGCAACTTTGTTTTTCCTTAAGATTATCCCATAAAAACGCTCAAGCTTGTTTATTAAAATAAAATTATTTGCAGGCAAAACACCATTTTCTATCATCTTTATATTCACCTCACTCTCCCCGAGTGCCTCTGCAAGCTTCTTTCTAGTCATTTGTGTCCCCTTTCTCTTCTGAATCAATGTCCAATGAAAATTCTCCACAAGCTCTCTTAATATCTCATTATTTTTTGAGTTCAATGGCTTCCTTAAGTCTTCCATTCCAATAAATCCTTTGTTTTTCCTCTCGTCGTCTTTCTTAAGAGCAGAATCCTTTTTTAGCTCATGAAAAGACTTTCTTAAAATAAGTAATCCTTCTCTCTTGGCGTAATCTTCAGAAACTCTTACAATTTTTCCATCCTCAATTGCATCAACATCGCTTTTAGAGTATTCAATCATAAAAATTATAAAAAACACTTGTTTAAATGGTTTATTGTTCTTCAGTGCACTACTTCACATCAATGCCCCTTTTATAAATTCCTTTCAAGAAGAGAGCAATTCACCTCTAAATAATAAAAATTAATCAGAAAATATAATCTTCTCAAGTTCCTCTATTGTGATTACATTGTTTACAATCTTTTCCTCATCTATAAGAATAGAGGGAGAAGTTACTATATTATAGCTTTTCATTGCTAGTTCTATGCTTGCCAAATCCAAGTCAGAAGCAATAGGTATAAGCAGAACCTTGCCCGCATTCCTCTCTTTTATATCAGTTAAAAGATTTGAAAAGAACCTTTCTCTAGCTTTTACGCTTATATCATCTGAAAGATAGTCAAAAAAATAAACAACTGTATGAAAGCCGCCGCATCTATCTTTTAGTTTTATTGTCTCTGTCCAAAGCAAAACTCTCAATAAATCATATCTTCTGTGCAAAGAAAGAAGTGTTTCCTTTGTGAACTTGCTTGACAAATCATATTCTTCAAGTTTTAATGCTTCTCCATAAATCTTGTCCGCAAATGCAAATGTGCTTTGAACAGACACACCACAGCTCAAGTTTGAATTACCTGTCAGCTCCCCCCTTAACTGCTCATCAAGAAGATTAACTTCTGATCCAAGAAGTCTCAATTCAACTTCATTTGTTCTCGAACTCTCAAGATAAAATCCAAGAATAAGTCCCATAGCAAAGATGATTACAGTAAAAACTAGCGCCTGCCAAAAAACATGCTTGCTTTTATATTCTACCATTTATAATCTCCTCTCAATATCCTATAAGTCGAAACCACGAGCAAAAGAGGATAAATTGTGAGATATACTAGACTATAAAACAAGAAGTTAAAAATGTTGCCCCAGTGAGATTTCTGAAGTTTCACAGTTCTCAATCCAAAGATTGTAAAGAACATCCCCAAAAAGAACAATGCTGCTCCAAAAAAATTCAAAATGGAAGGAGCAAATGTCAAGTCTTGAAGCCTTAAAAGAGTACTGTCTGCATAAAGAGCATATTTCGTAGTTATATATCCTATAATAAATCTTCTGGCAAAAAGATAAGAGAAAATCCCCAATCCAAACAACCCAAGAAATAGCGAGAATGTGAAGAATGGGATTATGAAAGCCCCAAGCATTCCTTTTCTGAAGAACAAGTTTTTATATTTCCAGATGCACTGCTTTCCGCCAATATTCCATCTTACTCTTTGCCTGAACCATCTCCAAAATTGATTCGGTGTTTCCGAGTAAACTCTAGTTGCAAGACACATTCTCACTTTGTAACCATGAGAGAGCATTCTCCAGACAATCTCAATATCTTGAGTCATATTTTTTGTGTCAAACATCCCAACATCAACCAAAACCTTCTTTCTATAAAGTGCAAATGGCCCTGGAGTGACATAAACAGCATCTACAAAATCAAGCAGCTTTCTGCTCCATGCAATAACAGCATACTCTATTGCCTGAAGCTTCTGAATGAAACTCCTCGGCTGCCGAGCAAGAACAGCGCAGGTTACTCCACCAACTTTCTTATCTTCCTGCAAAAATCCAATCATCTTTCTAAGAGCATCTCTTTCCGGTGTTGAGTCTGCGTCTGCAACAGCAACATAATCGTACATGGCAGCTTTTATTCCGATATTTGTAGGCTCCGCAGCCATCCCAGAGTTCCTCTTATTTACAATAACTCTTACATTATTATATTTCGCAGCATATTTTCTAGCAACTTCAACAGAATTATCATTGGATTTGTCATCAACAATTATAATTTCAAGTTTATCTTTCGGATAATCAAGATTCAGGATAGATTCTATAGTTCTTCCTATTTTATCTCCCTCGTTGTAACAGCTAACTATTATACTTACAGGCTCAATTTTTCCATGAGGATAATAAAACATCCCGCTCTTATTCTTAAAATAAACCATTAAAAGAAGAACAGTCATATAAAGACCTATAAACATGTAAAAGAAAAATACAAAATCAATAAAACTCAAAATCATGTTCTCTCCTCAAGAGCCGGTTTTGGCTTGCTCGGCACCATTATTTTGTTCTTTCACCTCTGGAGAATCCTTTGTAGTCGCTTCTTGTTTAACTCCTTGCTTATTAACACTATCAAACCCCCCAATCATCTCAAAATTATTTATCTCGCCGTTGTTTCCAGTCTGGCTGAAATAATCAAAAAAGCTCTCATTAAGACTTAGCTCAGAAGTATGTCCCATTTTCTTTTTATTTACAAGCCCCCTTAAAACAAAATTCTTTATGTGCTCATAAGCCTTGTTCCCTCTTATCTTAACAACCACAGATTGCTTTATCGGTTGTTTATATGCAACCAATGCAAGAGTTTCCTGCTCAGCTTTTGTAAATTCCGAATTCCCGCCTGCAAGCTTATTAACCATCCATACATATTCTGAAGAAACATCCATTTTCCAGAGATTATTCTTGTTTACTATCTCAACCCCTGCATCCTTGTACTTCTCAGACAAGTCTTCAACTATTTTCTTCAGCAAGATAGGATTGACATCAGTGAGCGCAACAAGCTCCTGAATGCTCATAAATTTTCCGGAAATAAACAAAGCCGCCTCAACTTTCCGCATGTTCTCTTCTTCTATTTCCCTGTCAATCTCGTCTATGCTTTCTTTGTTCAGGTGCATGTAAATGTCTATCAATAAAGGTTTAAAAGTTTATATCTATCTGTATGCTGCTATCAACAGTCCCTCTATTATTGCAGCAACTATTAGCAACGGCAAGATTACGCAGACAAAGATAATTATAGAATTTTTTGCCCTTTCAACAAGCTCTTTTCCTCTCTCTTTTGCAAAAATAAACATACCAAGCCTTATCCCAAGACTAAGAGATATAAATATTGCAGGAATTTCAAATATACCATGCGGCAAAATTCTCCATAATTCCTTAAACCCTGAACTAATCCAGACAATTCTTACCACATATCCAAGCAAAACGCCGTTTAAAACTGCATTAATAATTGGAAAAATTCCTAAAAAGACTCCTAAAATCAAGCCATAAAAAGCACTTGTAATGTTATTCTGCAAAATAAATAAAACTAGCCCGATACTATCTAATCCTCTGACTTTCTCAACAATCTCACTGATTGCTTTATCAAGAAAACCCAGCTTGTCAAAAAAGAGAACCCCGAGAAAAATGCCACAAAGAAAAATTAAGGCAACTGCAATCATATAATTCCCGCTCTCTCTCAGATATTTTAAAGCATTCTTAAACTGCTCTTTAAACGCACCCTTATTTCTTAATTCTTTTGTCTTTGCCATATTTTTATTATATAATCAAACTTAGTATTTAATCCTGACGACTTTGCACAATATTTTGCGATATTCATCATTTCTATTCTCAACAACACACATCAAATAAATCTTATCGGAAATATCTCTGCAGAAGTGCTGTTTTTCTGCGGTATTTAATTCTAAGATAAAAACCATAGACCAGTCCTGTCAAAAACCCGCCAAGATGCGCAACATTTCCAATTGGAATTTTACCTAAGACAGATAATACCCACATAATAACAAGCACAAGAGGTATCATAATATATCCTGGAAGAGAAAAGAATGGAATGAAGATTATCCCAAACCTCATTTTTGGAAGCAAGACAACAAGCACACCAGCTATTCCGAAAATCGCCCCTGAAGCGCCAAGCATATAAATATCAGGCGAGCCAAAAATCTTCTCCAAGAAGCCAAATCCAAAAAAGCCAGCCAGAAAAACAGAGAGCAAACCTGCCAAAACTCCTGAAATCAAATAAAACCAAATAAATCTTCTTCTTCCAATTATTCTTTCAGTAATTGCTCCAAGCGAGAACAATGCAAACATATTGATTAGTATATGAAAAATTCCGCCGTGCGAAAAGATATGAGTTACAATCGTCCATGGATATTTGCCTGTCAGGAAGTTAGATGCGCTAAGTGCAAAATATTTTATAAAATCCTGGTTTATTGCCAACAAAACAAATTCAACTATAAAAAAAATGGAAGTTATAACAATAATCCACCAAACAGCCGGCTTTTCTCTAAAATCCATTTTAGCGCCCGAACAACTTCTTCAGCCTCTTTCCAAATTTATTTATCTTCCTAGTCCTGCCTTTCTTAATTTTTCTCTTCTTCTTTTTTAATTTTCTCATCTCGCGTTCTTTCTTCTTTTTCTTAATTGCCCTCTCCTTCGCCTTTTGTTTTACCTCTGCCCTCATTTTTCTTGCTTTCACTGCCTCTTCTTTCTTGCCTACGATTCCAAGTTCTCCTTCAACACTGGCAAGAACCTCCTCCATTTTTGCAATTTCTTTCTCAATGTGCTCTATCTCTTTTTCCTTGTCTTTTATTTGCAAAACCTCTCCGCATTCAGGGCAAAGGTAGTTGTAAAAAAGGGCGGTTTCTTCATTCGATTCTATGTTGCAGTTCGAACAGTGATAAAATCTCTCTGTTTTTTTCAGATTCAGCTGGTTTTTTAAATTTCCAACTTTTGCCAAGATTTTCTCTTTTAGTTTGAGCAAGCCCTTGCCAGTATTCATTGTCCAGAAATAAGTATACCATCCACCTTTCTTTTTGTCCTTTTTTCTCACAAAACCCACAACTCCTTCATCAGCAAGCTTGTAGAGTATATTCCTCGTCTGATTTATTGTTAATTTTAGCTTTTTTGCAATCAAAAATTCATTAACATTCTTCTTTTCATAGAGAAATTCGACCATTTTTGCTGCATGTTCTCCTGCAATTGCAGAGACAACATTCTTCAGAAGATTAACCTGCATATATCTCTTTAAAAAAATTCAATTAAAAAGCTTTCGGATAGATGTTACCATTATATAATTAATAAAAAGCTATTTAAATAAACTTAAAAATATAACACAATGTTCTGGGAAAAAAAGAGCGACAGAAAAACTCTTCCTGAATTGCCTCCTTTGAGGCCTTTTTCATCATTTGAATTGCCTAAAAAAGAAGAAATTCTTGAAAATAACTCAGATTTATCTGAAGACAACCAAGATTTTAAGGAGGAGCTGCCAGAGCTCCCCTCAAAATTCAAGCTCCCAAAAATAGAGGACTTGAAACTACCTGCTGAAAAGACGAGTTCTGAGATGGCTCACGCAAGAACAGAAGATGTTTATGTCAAAATAGACAGATTCCACTCCGCAAGAAAGGCGCTTAATAGCGCCCGCGAGAAATTAAAGGAAATCGAAGAAAGTATGAAGAAGATTCGTGAAACAAGAATGAGAGAGGAACAGGAATTGTCTTCCTGGGAAAATGAGATTCAATCAATAAAGACAAAAGTCGAAGATGTTACTAAAAACATTTTCGAGAAAGTAGAATGAGTCAATGATTTCAAATAAATATAAGGGAAGTTGTTAGCAAGACCTCAAGAATGAAATTCTTGATGGCATCCAAGAACATAAGGTTCTTGGTGAACAGTAGGTATCTTACAAATGAGTGAATATGTAAAAGTTAAGGCGCCCGAAATAACATATGGTGCAACAAATCTTCTCCAGTCACAAATAAGCCTCATTACAACTCTGCAGCACTACCAAGAATACAAGAAGCTAAGAAAAGATGAATTGTCTGCAAAGATAGATTTTAAGAATAAAATAGAAAAGCTCAAGGAACTCCTAGATAATCTAAGTAGAGCGTTGCCAGAATCTAAATTTTTAGAGGAAAAAAAGGAAAAAGAGAAGCTTGAGAAAGAAATATCCTTAAATTTCTCAAAAGAAAAACCTATAAAACAAAAAAAGCAGGAAAAAGCAAAATCAGATAATGCAACTCTTTCCCTTGACGAGGAATTGGAAGAAATAAGAAAAAAACTTGAAAAGCTAAAGTGAGTAAATAAAACTAACAATAATTCTTACGTCCACATAGAAGAGTTTATAAGTATTGTGCCCGTATAATAAACATGGCCTATACAGAAATAAAAAAAATAAATGGGAAAAACTACTTTTATAGAGTCAAAACTATAAGGGCAAAAAATAAGTTTAAAAAACAAAGAATTTATCTTGGAAAAGACTTGAAAAGACAAGAATTAGCCGAAAGAGAGAATAAAGCTGACGATAAGCTAAACGCAAGATTCCTGTCTTTAAAATTAAAAAAAATAGTTCAAAGGATTAAAAAAATATTAAAAGAAAATAATATAAAAAAAGCAGGCATATTTGGAAGCTATGCGCGCGGAGAAGATAAAAAAGCCAGCGACATTGACATTCTAATAGAACCTACAAAAAACATGGGTTTTAGATTTGCAGGATTAGAAATTCAATTGACAAAAGCTCTTAAAAGAAAAGTAGATTTGTTAAGCTATAATGGAATAAGCCCATATTTAAGAAAGAGAATCTTAAGTCAGGAGGTTAGAATAATTTAATGGAAAAAGAAGATATAATATTCATCGAGCATATTTTAGACAGCATAAATGCAATAGAAAACTTTTCCAAGGACATTTCGAAAGAAGAGCTTATTTCTAATAGGTTAAAGCAAAGTGCAATAGTAAGAGAGATAGAGATAGTTGGAGAGGCAGTTAAGAATATCTCTAAGAAACTTAAGAAAAAACACACGGAAGTTGAATGGAAAGATATTGTTGGTACAAGGGATAAAATGATTCACCATTATTTTAGCGTTGACATAAACGTGATATGGGAGATTGTTAAAACAGATATTCCAGAACTCAAAAGCAAGGTATTAAAGATAAAAAAAGAGATAATGGACAAATAATTTTATTCAAAACCACCATTTATACAACATTCCTATAAACAATCTTTATATATTAACATCACTCTAAAGATATATGGAAATTAAAACAAGGCAGGATTTAATCAGAAAATACATTGATTTTTTTAAGAAAAAGAATCATAAAGAGATTCCATATTCATCGTTAATTCCTGAAAATGACCCCACAGTCCTATTTACAACGGCAGGAATGCACCCTCTTGTGCCTTTCATCCTTGGGCAAAAGCACCCCCTAGGAAATAAATTGGTTGGTGTCCAAAAATGCATCCGCACTGGAGATATTAAAGAGGTTGGCGACGAAGTACACCATACTTTTTTTGAAATGTTGGGAAACTGGTCTCTTGGAGGCTATTTCAAAAAAGAGGCAATTGAATATTCGTTTGAATTTTTAGCAAAAACCCTAAAAATTCCAAAAGAAAAAATTGCAGTGACAATATTTGAAGGAGATAAAGATGCTCCTAAAGATGAAGAAGCTGAAAAAATCTGGATTTCAGCAGGAATTCCTAAAGAAAGAATAGTATTTATGCCAAAAGCAGATAATTGGTGGGGGCCTGCCGGAGAGTTTGGTCCATGCGGTCCAGATACAGAGATGTTTTACTGGAAATCAAAAGCAAAACCTCCAAAATCTTTCAACCCAGAAGATAAAAACTGGGTTGAAATCTGGAATGACGTTTTCATGCAATATAACAAAACAAAAGAAGGCTATAAGAAAGCAGCCCAGAAAAATGTAGATACTGGAATGGGTGTAGAAAGAACGATAGCAGTTCTCAATAACCTTGAAGATAATTATCTCTCATCAATATTTCAGCCAATAATAAAAAAAATTGAATTTATCTCAGGAAAAAAATACAAAGAAAAAGAAAATCAGAAAGCTATGAGAATAATTGCAGACCATATAAAGGCTGCAACTTTTATTCTGGGAGACGAGCGAGGCATAAACCCCTCTAATATCGGGCAGGGCTACGTTCTCAGGCGTTTAATAAGAAGAGCAATAAGATATGGAAAGATTTTAAGGATAAAAGAGAAATTTATATCGGAAATAGCAAAAGCCATTCTGCCAATTTATCCAGACTATCCGGAGCTGAAAAAGAATCAAAAATTTATAGAAGAGCAATTGAGGGAAGAAGAATCAAGATTTTCAGAGACTTTGGAAAAAGGCCTATTAAAATTCAAAGAAATCTCAGAAAACAAAAAAGAAATCTCTGGAAAAGACGCCTTCCTTCTCTTCCAGTCTTATGGTTTCCCAATAGAGATGACAGAAGAATTAGCAGAAGAGAAAAAGATAAAATTAAATGAGAAAGATTACAATTTAGAATTTGAGAAGCACCAAGAACTAAGCAGAACTTCTTCAAAAGGAATGTTTAAATCTGGACTGGCAGATAATTCTGAAAAAACCAGAAAGCTTCATACTGCGACACATCTTTTGAATGAAGCATTAAAAATAGTCCTAAAAGACAAGAACGTAAAACAAAAAGGCTCAAACATAACTCCAGAAAGATTAAGATTTGATTTCAACTTCTCAAGAAAATTGACAGACGAAGAATTAAAGGAAATAGAAAATTGGGTAAATAACAAAATATCTTTGAGTTTAAATGTAAAAAGAGAAGAAATGCCCCTTAAAGAAGCATTAAAGAGCAGGGCAGAAGGCGAATTCGACACAAAATACCCCAATGTTGTCTCGGTCTACACAATAGAAGATAAAAAAAGCAAGAGCAAGCCAATAAGCAGAGAAATCTGCACAGGCCCTCATGTTACAAACACAAAAGAAATTGGCAAATTCAAGATAATCAAAGAAGAATCAATCGCCGCAGGCATTCGCAGAATTAAGGCGGTTGTTGAATAAGACTAAATTCAAAATACAAAAAAACGCAAACTATATAAATAAGATTATATTGGTATAACCATGATAGAAGCTAAGGCAAGACTTAGAAAATGGGGAAGATCTTTCGGAGTAGTAATTCCTATGGAAAAGATAAAAGAAGCCAACTTGAATGAAAATCAGACCATTACAATAATGATTACCAACCATAAAAATCCTTTTTTGGAAAATTTCGGGAAGATAAAACAAAAAAAGCCAGTTAAAAAAATTCTGAAAGAAATAAGAGAAGAGGGCTGGGATGAGTAAATATTTTTTTGATAGCTATGCATTATTTGAGATTGTATTTGGAAATGATAAATATATGAAATATGCAGAAGCCGGCGGAGTTACAACTATATTTAATATAGCTGAACTAAATTACGGACTAAAAAAAGAAAGATTGAAGGAAGAAGCTGACAAAATAACAGACTCATTCAAGCAAGCAACAATAAAAGTTTTTTGGGAAGATCTTAAAGAAGCAATGAGCTTAAAACTAAAGCATAAAGACCTCTCCATTCCCGATTCTATAGGATATACAACTGCAAAGCGCTTAGGAATGAGATTTTTAACAGGAGATGAAGATTTTAGAGATTTCGATAACGTAGAATTTATTAAAAAATAAACAATCAATTTTCACCTAAAAAACAAACACATATAAATTTTAAAATAAACCCTCGACAAATTTTTATTCCTTGAAAGTTCGTCACACTTTTGTCTTTTTCAAGTTGCTCATTATTTAAAGATTGATATTCTGCAAAATAATCTTTTAGATTTATAATTTATATTTAAACTCCAAAACCCTATAATTAATTATGGAAAGCCAGCAACTCTGCCTGATGCCTGCAACCTGTGCCAATTGTGATGAGCTTTTCGATGCCAGCAACGACTTCAAAAGAGAAGAAGAAATAACTGAAAGAGAGCTTCTGAAAAAAAACCAGAAACTGCTCTGCTGGAACTGCAGGCCCGCAAAAGAATTTAGAAGAAGATAAAATTAATCTTCAACAAACAAACACCACTTGCAAGCGTCCTCTACATGCCTTTTTGGGCACGACCCTCTCAACATATTTCTAAGCTTAATAACAAAAAAAACATTTTGCTGATTATATCAAGACTAGAAAACCATAAATAACCTGGAAATATAGAAAATAATGGCAACATATTCACATTCAAAAGTTTCTACATTTGAAAACTGCCCATTCCAATACAAATTGAAATATATTGATAAAATTAAGGTGGAAACCCCTACAACCATTGAAGCATTTATGGGGGATATAGTTCATCAAACTCTTGAAAAGTTGTACAAAGACAAAAAGTTTGAGAAAGAAACTTCTAAAGCGATTCTATTGAAATTCTATAATGACTTATGGAAAAAAGAGTACTCAGATGACATCAGAATAGTAAAAAAAGACTTGACATCTGAGAATTATAAGAAGATGGGCATAAAGTTTATTGAAGATTATTATGATTCTCACAAAGATGATGATATGACTATTTTAGGATTAGAAACTCAAGACAGAATGACTTTACCTGATGGAAGTCAATGGCATGTAAGAATTGACAAATTGGGCTGCAAAGGAGATACTTATTTTGTTTGCGACTATAAAACAAATGCCAGAATGAAAGACCAAGAAGAAGCAGATTCAGATAGACAACTAGCAATGTACTCTTTTTGGGTTAAAGATAAATTCAAAGACGCTAAAAAGGTCATATTAAAGTGGCACATGCTTGCCTTTAACAAGGAAGTTACTTCTGAAAGAACGGACGAACAACTTAAAAAGTTACAGCAAGACGTTATTTCGGTTATTAAAGAAATTGAAAAAGCTGAGAAAAAAGAGGATTTCCCAAGAAAGCAAACTGGCTTATGCAACTATTGTGTTTACAAGGAGTTATGCCCAAGTTTTAAGCACCAAACCCAACTAGAAAATCTTCCTATTGAGAAATTCAAAAAAGACGACGGCGTCAAATTAGTTGATGAGTATTCTGAAATTAAAACAAAAATCTCTGAATTGGACAAAAAGAAAGAAGAATTTGAGGATAAACTTATTAAATTTTCAAAACAAATAGGAATAGATGCAATTTACGGATCAAATAATATTGCAAAAATAAAAGAATTTGAGAAAATTATCCTTCCAGAAGAAAAAGAAGAATTTTTAGCCTTGCTTAGAGAAAAAGGGGTTTACGATGCCTGTTCTATGGTTTGCTATCCAAAACTTCAATCAAAATATTTCAAAGGAGAGTTACATAAAGATATTCATGATAAAATTACTAAAGAAAAAGATTGGAGAATTAGTCTGAGTAAGAGAGATGATTTAAACGAAGGAGAATAAGCCTATTCAACAAAAATCCCCGGCTTTCCGGGCTTTGTCTTTCCAGCCTTGCCCTGTGGGTCATATTTCTTTTTGTCATTTACAGCAAAAATCTTCACTTCCTTGCCTATTCTCTTTGTCAATATTCCAGAATCGTAATTGCCAAATTCATTTGGTATTGTATAAATGTAAATTTTCTCAGCTTCTTTTCCGCTTTTTTCCTTTATTATTTTCAATATGTTTAAAATATCCTCAACTGTCTTTTCTACATTCTTCTCCGCCTCCTCAAATTTCATATCTATTTTTTTCTCATCCACCTCGGGCCATTCAGAAAGTGAAACAAGCCCCTTCCCTTCCGCATCTTCCCATAATTCCTCTGCAATATGCGGACAAAACACGCTTAACATCTTGATAAAAGATTCTCTGTCTTGCTTTGAAATTTCCTTTTCATGAAGAATTATTTCTACAAGCTCTCTTAATTTGATTACGGCAAGGTTATAGCTGAAATTTTCTATGTTTTCACTTAACCCTCTTATTGCAAGGTTTATTTTGCTCTCAACTCTTGGCGAAGATTTTCCATTCTTTATTTTAGGTAAAAATTCAAGAACTTTTGCTGTAAACTTGTGCATACTACTTAATCCACTATCACTCCACATAGAATCTTTTTCAGCAGAAGCCATTGAAACAAGAAAGATTCTCAAGCTATCAGCAGAATATTTTTTAATCATTTCAAGAGGATCAACAACATTTCCTCTTGATTTTGACATTACAACTCCATCCCCCCCATGAATCATTCCTTGATTAAAAAGATGAAGGGCGGGCTCATCAAAATTTAACAATCCAATATCCCTTAAAAACTTGGTATAAAATCTGAAATAAATCAGATGCATGCAAGCATGCTCTGCCCCTCCAATATACATGTCAATTGGCATCCAATAATCAATTTTCTTCGGATCAAATATGGACTTATTATTATGCGCATCGCAATATCTTAAAAAATACCATGAAGAATTGACAAAAGTATCCATTGTGTCTCTCTCGCGTCTGGCTTTTCCGCGACATTTAGGACATTTTGTCTCAGCAAAAGCTTTGTAATCAACAAAAGGATTTCTCTCACTTGTAAATTTTATTTTGTCAGGCAAGACAACAGGCAGCTCTCTCTCATCAACGGGAACAATTCCGCACTTATCACAATAAACTATCGGAATAGGCGTTCCCCAAAACCTCTGCCTTGAAATAAGCCAATCCCTTAGTTTATAATTAATGACTTTCTTTCCAAGTTTCTTCATTTCAAGAGCTTTTGTTATATGCTCCATCGCCTCAATATTTTCAAGCCCATCAAATGCCCCAGAATTAATCAAATTCCCAGCCCCACTATATGCTTCTTTCATTAAATTAGAACTAAGTTCTTTATCAACAGGATGAATTACTGCTTTTATCGGAATCTTATATTTCTTTGCAAACTCAAAATCTCTTTCATCATGAGCTGGCACAGCCATTATCATTCCGCTCCCATAATCAGCAACAACAAAATTTCCTACCCAGACAGGAATTTTATCCCCAGTTAAAGGATGTCTTGCATAGCTTCCTGCAAAAACCCCCTCTTTCTCCAAATTCCCAATGTCTTTCTCGCTAGTTGATTTAATCTTCTTCAAAAACATTTCAACATCTTTCTTTTGTCCTTTTGTTACAATCTCCATCAATTTAGGATGCTGAGCAGAAACAACCATAAACGTAACACCAAACAATGTGTCTGAACGAGTCGTAAATATCGGCCATTTCTCTCCGCTAATTTCAAACAATATCTCTGTCCCTTCGGATTTCCCAATCCAATTTTCCTGCATTGATTTTATTCTTTCAGGCCAGAACTCAAGTTTCTGGAGAGAATCGTATAATTCTCCCGCATATTTTGTTGTCTTGAAGAACCACTGCTCAAGATGTTTTATCTCAACATCTCTATCTTCATGCCTCCAGCACTTTCCTGAATGAACCTGCTCATTTGCCAAAACACTATTGCACTTAGAGCACCAGTTAACAGGAGCTTTCTTTCTGTAAGCAAGACCCTTTTTATACATCTGAAGAAATATCCACTGATCCCACCTGTAATAATCCGGCTTGTGCGTCTCAACAATTCTTGTCCAATCGTAACTTAAACCCAGTGCCTTAAACTGTTCTATAAATCTCAAGATTGCTTCTTCTGTAAATTCCTTAGGATGTGATTTTGCCTTTATCGCGGCATTCTCCGCAGGCAGCCCGAAAGAGTCAAACCCCATTGGATGAAGAACATTAAACCCCTTCATCCTCTTATATCTCGCATAAATGTCTCCCATAGTATAATTAAAAGCGTGCCCCATATGCAAGCCAGAGCCAGAAGGATATGGATACATTTCAAGGCAGTAAAATTTTTTCTTTTTCCCACCCTCTTTAACCCCAAAAGCTTTTTTCTCTTCCCATTTCTTCTGCCACTTTTTCTCAATTTTTGAAAAATCACTTTTTCTATTGCCTGATTTCATAGAATGGCTTAATTAATTATAAATTTAAAGCTTTGTTTTTGTTATCTGACAAATTCCACATTTTTAAAATTCTCAAATTGCTCATCCCCGGTAAGAAAACCAATCCCCATCCTCTTAGCTATGATATATCCAATACAATCAATATAAGAAATATCTCTTTTATAATTTTCATGCCTAAACTCACAAGCTTCTTTTATTACATTATCATTATATTTTACACAAAACTCATTAAAGAAATTAAATGCTTCTTCAGCTTTTGCCTTTCCATACAATCTCAATAACGAATAATATAGCTCCATAAGATTAAGTTTTGTGGTTATAACAGAAACATCCTTTTGTGCATATACATGATAATTTTTACTTGCATGCACTATTTCAAACAGGGCATATGTATCAAAGAATAGAGTTTTTACTTCTTCCATTTTTTTCTATCGGACGCGCTCTCCCATCCATCCCTAGACAAATTCTTCATCTCCTGCCCCGACATCTTTCTTTTTTTCACCAAACCATATATTCTTGACAAATCCGCTATTTTTACAATTTCTATTACAATCTTATCACTCTCCTTTAATTTTTTCTGTTCCACAATCTCTCTAGGTAAAACTACACCCACCGAATTTCCCCACTTTTTAAGTTGAACTTCTACAGCCATCTTACAATTATACTTATGTATAACTAAAGTATAACTAATATTTAAAGCTTTTGTTCTAAAAATCCTCTTTTATTGAATCCAAAACACCTTTCTTTCTAAGCTGGTTAACAGCAGATGAATTATATTTGAATATTATATCTCCTTTGCTGTCATCATCAGCCCAGGGCACAATCAATACAATATCTTTTGGCCTTAGCCAGAGGAACTTCTTAAATCTTCCAGGAATCCTGCAATTCCTCTTTTTGCCATCTGTAGAATGAACTTCCATTCTGTTTCCCCCAAATCTCTGCACTACAACTCCAACAAACTCGCCCTTCTTTGGAGTTCTAACTCTAACTGGAATTCCCCCCTCTTCCCCAAAAAGTTCTTCAGCTTCCTTGCCCTCAATATTCTCTGCAAACTCACCAAACTCATTAGTCATGCTATTAAATTAAAAAAGAACTTTTTAAAGCTATTTAAATTGTTTAAAAAGTTCTTTAACGATTAGCAGCAAAAGCCAGAATAATAAATATAATGCCTAGTTATAAAGGGCAGAACTACCAAACCAGCATCAACAACTCCGAAAATTGCAGATAATATCCAGTTACCTTACTTATTCAAGCCAAGACAAAACAAAACAAAGTTACTTTACATTCTTTTGAGATATCCTTCTCTCAATAATATCTGCCTTTTCTTCAAATTCCTCTTTTGCTATCTCTCTTTGAGTCAAAACCCCAGACGCTTTCTTTATTCTTTCCCTTACTTTCTTGCTCTTTGTTTTCATATGATATTGCACAAGTCAAAAAGCAGAAGAGATATTTATAATTTTCCATGCACCCCAACTCTTAAACATCAAAAATCAGAGATTTTTGTGGCTTAAAAGGCAGTCTAGGAACTTTTAAATATTAATTTAAGTTTCTTTTATTTATGGTAGAAGAGGGGGGGGCACTTGAGAAAAAGGAGCAGGAACTTTTTGTCAGGAGCGAAATTAGTTTAGTCATTAGAGACTATGATGAGATATTTTCTGATTTTGATCCAAGACCTTATTCTCACAGGTCTCTTTCTTTTGACTTTATGGATGAGATGAGGAGAGCAGTCAGGGAAGCTGATACAGAAGGATTTGAGCTTAGAATTTTGCTTCCTGTTTCCAAGAGGAATTCGGAAAAGGAAGCAGTTATAAAATCGAGGTTAAGAGACCATATAAAAAAACATTCTAGCATGCTGGAAAAGGAAGCTTGGCAGAGAATGAAAAGAGGCATATTTATTGCACTTATAGGGTTTTTGATGATGGGGTTTGCCTTATATCTTCGCAGTTCTGAAAAATTGGGCTTGTTTTATGATATTCTTTACATATTTTTTGAGCCAGGAGGGTGGTTTACTATGTGGACTGGATTGGACCTTATATTTGCATTTGCCAGCGAGAAGAATCGTGACCTTGAATTTTATAAAAAAATGACTAAAGCAGACATACACTTTAGCCACTATTAAATTTAAATAGCTAAAAATATGTTTTTCTGGCTATGGCATTTAAAAGAAAAGAACCTTATAATGTTTCAGAAGTTAAAAAGAATTTAGTTTCTTTATTAGAGTATAATGACTTGTTGATTTTTGACAGGGGGGCGGTTTCAGAAACGAATTCTCGCATGGAGGAAATGTTGTCTTCTTCTGTTGATAAAGAATGCGAGCATCCTTCAATAGAAGCATTGGACTTCAAGAAGAATATGATTCATATGATTGTTATAAAAGACCTGCTTTCTTGTTATGGGGATTTTGCAACAAGGTCTGAAAGGCGCCTTAAAATAGCATATGCCGTAGTAAGGGCAGAGCGCAGTCTATATGATCAAGCAAAATTGTATAAACATTTTTGCAGTCTTAGTTCACACTCTTTGGTTGTTTTGTTAAATTGCCTGCATTCAGATATAATTGATAAGAAATATGACGGAATAAACCGCAAGATTCTCTCCCCAGTGAAAGAGACTTTGCTGAAATTAAGGAAATCTAAAAAGCAAGAGCATTTTGAGCCAGATAAATATTCTACAAGGGGTAAAAGAATTTCTGTTATAAGAAATTTTGTCAGAGAGATGATGGAACGTGCTGTTAGACCTGATGATATCTGCGCAGAAGATTTTCGTGATTTTGGATTGGCAGGGCTTCTTATTCATCGTTATGGCGGCTCTCCTAAAAAGGCATTGTTTGATATTTATTCTAGTTTTCCTTCTAGGTCAGGCTATAGGAAGCTTACAGAAGATGATAGGAAGAAAATAATCTCTTCATATGTTCCATCTTCTAGGAATGCGTCTAGTGCTGCAAGAAAATTGCACAGGTCAATAAAGACAGTTATTGGTATCTGGAGGGAAGCTGGTTTTAGAGTAAGGGCTCCCGGAGATCGTCGCATTTATTCTGCTGGGTAGATTTCAAGATGGACTCGTCGGGAGTTGAACCCGAACTTTATCCTTGCGAAGGATACGTGTTAACCGTTTCACTACGAGCCCTTAAATTCTCATTATCTAAGAGATTATAAAATTATCCTGCATATGTAAATAATATTAATGTTCGAATTAAAGGGATATCAAACGTAAGAAGATGGTTCTCTGATATAGGTAGTTCAAACAGCCGAAACATGTTAAAATACCAATATTTTTTAAAGCGTGGATATCTGCCTGCTAGACTGTTACAAGGGCCTGTAGGATAGTGGTAATCCACTCGAATGGCATTCGAGAAATCCGAGTTCGATTCTCGGCAGGTCCACTTTTAGAAAGTGTTTTAAATACAAAATTCTTGCAATGATATGATGGCCAAAAGTATTGGCATAATTGCTATAAAGGGTGGTGTTGGCAAGACTTCTATATCATCTTCTCTTGCTGCAGACTTAGCCAGCAGGCTAGGCAAGAAGGTTTTGCTTGTTGACGCCAATTATTCTGCTCCAAATCTCGGTCTGCATATGGATATTGTAGAACCAGCCAAAACTATACACGATGTTCTTTCGGGCAAGGCGGATATCTCACATGCAATTCATAAGAGATATGGTGTTGATGTTATTCCTGGGAGTTATGTTTATAACAGGGGGATAAATCAGTTTAAACTAAAAGGAAGGATTGAGAGGATAAAGGAGAATTATGATTTTGTAATAATAGATTCTTCGCCGAATATGAATGACGAGCTTCTATCTGCGATGCTTGCTTCTGACAATCTTTTTATTGTTACAACGCCGGATTATCCAACATTGAGCTGCACGCTAAAGAGCGCAAAGCTTGCAAGGGATAAGGGCGTTCCAATTTCAGGGTTAATAATAAATAAGGTAAGAAGCCCGAATTATGAAATTAATCTGGACGAGATTGAGGAAGCTATAGGAATACCTGTTGTTGCAAAAATAAAAGACGATTCAACAATGGTTGAATCCTTGTTCACAAGAATTCCTGCTTCTATTTACAGCAGGCACTCTAAATTTACAAAAGAGATTATGAGACTCAGTAATGCACTCTCTGGGGAAGGAACAAAAATGTCTTTTCTGCGCAGATTATTCTCTGTGAATTGGGGGAAAGAAGAGGTTAACAGACAAATTTTAAGGGAAAGTTTTTATAAGAGCATGTTTGAAGAGTAATTTAGTGTAGAAGATTTATATAATCGTTCAGGCACATGTTTATATGATAAAACAAAGTGATAACTGCATTTTCTGCAAGATTGCTTCTGAGGATGTAAAATCTGAAGTTTTAAAAGAAAGTGAAAATTTTATTGCAATAAAAGATGTAAATCCTGTTGCAGAAGGGCATACCCTTATTATTCCAAAACAGCATTTTGTGACTTTACTGGATATTCCAAATAATCTTGGGGAAGAGCTTCTTAAATTTGAAAAGGAAGTTTCATCTTATCTTCTGGAGAAGAAGCATGGAGATGGGTTTAATATGATAATGAATAACTTCCCATCTGCCGGACAGTTTGTCATGCATGCTCATATCCATCTAATACCGAGAAAAGATAAGGATGGGATAAGATTTTTGACGAGGTTATAATATTGTTATTTGCGAATTAAATTTTAAGAGTAATGGCAGTACCGAGAATCGAACTCGGAATCTCAGCCTTATGAGAGCCGCGTGTTAACCATTCCACTATACTGCCAAGATTACAAAAAAAGGAGAGTTTTTAAGAATTGAGGTTGAACTATCTTCCTAGAATTATATCCATTGCTGAAACATTGACTTTTCTTCCTTCTTTTTCAAATTCTTCGCTTGATATTTTAATATTCTTTATCTTTATGCCTTCTTTTTCCAGAAACTTGCGCCTTGCAATCTCAACTATATCAACTGCTTTTGATATAAACTTGCCTCTTGAGCGGATAATTACTTCAGTGCTCTTTTTTATAGTTAGTTGCACAGAAATGCTTCTTATGTAATTTATCAGCGGTTTGCTCCCTATTAAGATGACATTATTGTCTATCTTTTCTTTAGGTTTTTGTTGTTCTTCCTTATTGGACGGCGGCTGCTGTGTTTTGTCCGATTGTTCCATCTGGCTTTTGAGCTCTCATTTTAATAAGTCTTGATATATACCCAGCTATTTTGTTTCTTATTGGCTTACTTGGCATTGTATCTTTTAGGACTTTTTTATTGTTAGTAAAATCTCCACTAAATGCTCCTTCATTCATAAGCTGTTTTGCAGCTTTTTTAACCATAAGAGATTTTATTCTACCCATTATAAGACAGCTGCGTCTTGGTTTAAAAAGATTTGCTTGGCAAATTTTATACCCTTTGTTTTAGAAGATACACAGATTATTATATGTTTAGTTTTTCGAATTTTATTAAGTTTCTCCATTCTTTAAGGTAGGGCAGGGCTTTTTTGTCTATTTCTCCTGGAGAGATTATTAGAGCAGGCATTTTTTCAGATTGTGCTTTTTGAAGTGCAAGAGCAAGATCTGTTTCATTTATCTTCTTTTTCTCTTTTGCTATGAGATAAAATTCTTGCTTTCCAAACAATATGTCTGCTCTTATTTTTGCAACAAATTCCTTCTTTTTTTCAAGAATAGTGGATATAACTTCCATTTCTTTGGAGAGGAGATAGTCCTTAACTTTTTCTGCGAAATCAGACAGTTCTTGCTTTTTTGCTTTTGGTTTTGCCTGTGCTTCTTGGGGAATTGTTTCTTTTTTTGCTTCTTCTATTTCTACCAAAGGATTCAGTATTTTCTGTACTTTCTTATCAAAGTCAGAATCTGGGAGGAGATGATATTTCCAGAATATTTTTTCGCTTTCAGCTGTTTTTATCTTAAATGGGTGTGCAAAATCTTTTATCTCCCTCAAAGCTACCCTTATAATCGGGCTTTGTTTCTCGTCTTCTAGAACTTGAGATTTTTTTATAAGGTAAAATGCCTCTTTTTCTCTCTGATTGAGATGTTCTATGAAATTTTCAAGCATTTGCTCTTGTCCTTGAAGAAAGTAGAGTGAAGAACTTCCAATTTTCATATTTGTTGTTTTAAGCTTGTTATCTTCATGAAGTTCAGATAGGAAGACTGATGTGAAAAGTGGGCTTACATTTATGGCTCTCGCAATTTGTACAGGAAAGCTCGGTCCCTTTTCATTTATTATAGAGATTATCCTCTCTTTTGTTTTAATTACGTCTTGCATTTATTTTTGTGATTAGAAATATCTTAATAAATATTGTTGTGCTTAGGGTTTGCGCCACGAAACTTCATAATAGGAAACATCGTCTTCTTCATCAATGATTGCTATAAGAAGATTCTTCTTTGTGGAATGGGCGATTCTGTTTTTTGCTGCAAAGTCGTGCCAATTTAGCGCTTCTGTCTCCCTTACAACAAATAATATCCATCTGGCATGTTCTTCTCCAGGCCTTATTCCTCTCTCATAAACTCTAAAATCTGCGCCGTATTTAAGAGCTGTTTTTAATATGTAACCTTTTTTCCTCAAATCTTTATATGCTATGAACTTTGTATACATCTTTTTGTCAAATTTTTTTAGTTTTTTAATAATAGTTTCTTTGTCAATCTTTTTTTTGCCTGAGAAAGTTTCTATTTTTCCTTCTGAAAGCAGAAATAGAGCTTCTATAGGGGAGTATTCTATTTTTCCTTCTTTTTTCTCTCCAAATACGGACTTTTCGTACAAGCTGAAAGCTTCTGCTGAGTTTGAGCTTATTCTGGTTTCTGTCATTTGAGTGCGAATCATAAAATAGTGAGATAAAATGAATATTTAAAAGTTGCTTGACAACTTTTAAGCCACAATCTTGCCTATTTGACTCTGGTTTCTACAACCTTTCCAGTTTTCTCAAACTTTATCTCCCCATTAATTAAACTTCTCAACGTTTCTTTAAGTGAGTCTATCTTTACTCTTATTTGCTTGGTAGAGTCGCGTTCTCTTATAGTAACGTCTTTCTTCTTTAATGAATCATTATCAATAGTTATGCAAAAAGGAGTTCCTATCTCGTCATTTCTTGAATATCTTCTGCCAACACTTCCAGAATCATCATAAGAAACATTCCATTCGCCCCTTAGAGTCTTGTATACTTCCCGAGAGAGCTTAATCATCTTTTCATCTTTCACAATTGGAAAAACAGCCGCCTTAAAAGGAGCAATCTTCGGATTAAGGTGCAAAACTACATTCTCCCTTTTCTTATCATACTCGTACGCATCGCATAAAAAAACCAAGAAAGCCCTCTCAACCCCCTGCGAAGGCTCGCAAGCAACATGCGGAATTATTTTCTCCCCATTTTTCTTGACAATAGCCATGCTCGCCTTTGAAAATTTCTCGTGCTGTTTCAAATCAAAATCAGACCTGTTTGCCATTCCCTGCAGTTCTTTCCATCCAAAAGGAAAATTATATTCTAAATCCCATGTCTCTGTTGCATAATGGCTCTTTTCATCTTTAACATGCTGCCTTATTCTGAAATTATCTACCTTGGCCCCTAAACTTATAAACCATCTAAGTTCCTGTCCAAGCCAATAAGCATGCCAATCTGTTTTTATTATTCCCTTTTTTAGAGCATCTTTTAATTTCATCTTCCTTGGCTCCTTGCCTTTCTCCTGCATCTCCGCAGAATAAACCAAAACTTCTACATTTCCCATTTCGTATGGGCATTTTTCTTTAGGGTCAACAAAATACTCAATTTCCATCTGCTCAAACTCCCTGCACCTGAAAAGAAAATCACGCGGAGCAATCTCATTTCTAAACGCCTTTCCAATTTGAGCAATTCCAAAGGGCAACTTCATTCTTGCGTCATTTTGAACACTCTTGAAATTTGCAAATATCAGCTGTGCGCTCTCTGGTCTGAGATAAGCAAACCCCCCAATCCCAACATCTGTCCTAAACATTGACTTAAATTCTTTAATATTTGCAAAGTCAAGTTCTCCTCCGCAATTAGGACATTTTACTTTTCCAATTTCATGCTTGTCTATCTTATTTGGTTTCTTGCACTTTTTGCACTTAACAAAAATATCGCTGAAGTTTGCAACATGTCCTGAAGCTTCCCAAACTTTCGGATTTGTTATTATAGCCCCATCAATTCCAGTTATATCCTCTCGATTATGAACATGAAAAGCCCACCACTCTTTTTTGAGATTATTCTTCATCTCAACGCCATTAGGTCCAAAATCCCAGAATCCAGCCAAACCTCCGTAAATTTCTCCTGAAGGATAAACAAAACCCCTCCTCTTGCAAAAAGTAGCAAGCTCGTCAATTGTAAGAGCCATTCCTACAGAAGCCTCTTCCTTTTTATCTCTCTTCATATTATTAAGCTAAAACTAAATTATTTAAATGTTCATCTTCCACTTCTATATACGAAGATGGAATTGTAAATTTCTCATTGAGTTGTCCTGCAACTTCTAAGCGCAAGAATCAAAGATTCTTGACATTTAAACCATATAAAAATAAAATAAATTTATTTGCTAATTCCACCCATTCTGCAGACAGTTGTCGAGCACTTAGGGCATTTTCCCTTTGCAATCTTTACGCCCTTTGTAGTAGTAGATTCAATAGGATCCTTTATATCAACTTTTGCCTTGCATTTTACGCAATATCCTTGTGTTGCCATGTTTTCCTCCTTCCAGTTCTATACAATTTTATAAAACAGAACATTCATGCCTCTTTTTAAATCTATCTTTGCCCATTTGCTCGCAGTCAAGCGAGGAGCTTCGCAACAAGAGTGGATAAAATATAGAAAAGCGCACGCCAGGAATCGAACCTGGACAAATCCGGGCTGCAGCCGAACGCAGTACCATTGTGCCACGTGCGCATAAAATCCAATATCCCTCTTAACTTTTAAATCTTGGTATAAAAAGAAGCGCTCCCGACAGGATTTGAACCTGCGACCTACGGATATCTTCTTTTAGAGATTTTTCTCTGAAACTAGAAGTCCGTCACTCTATCCAGGCTGAGCTACGGGAGCTTAATTATACCTTATCTTTTTCATTTTTAAGACTATCTCTTCCAGATAAAGTAAATGGATTAATTTTGTTCTGCAAAATCAATTTTCTTTGCTCTAAACTAATGTTTGAGAGACAAATTCCAAATTTTTTTTCCATATCTCATACTTAATTTGTTTGGAATGTTTGCTAAAACCTATCTTTTTCATCCGATCTTCAACTCTTTCCACGCCCCTTATATTACCCCATATACAAATATAATCGTCTTGGAGACATCCATCTGCAGCAAACATTCCAAAAATTTCTGCCAATTCTTCTGTTAGAATCGTTTTATTTTCTTTATTTCTATTTCTACCAAATCCTCTTCCTTAAGTTTCAATAACTCTATTACTTCGACAGGAATATTAATAGCTAAACTTGTACCATTTTTCCTTATCTTTTTAATAATCTTATACCTATCCATAAGATTATATCAGATTAAATAATATATAAACCTTTCGTAAGATATTATGCTTTTTTATTACCCTTACTAGATAACTTATTAAACAATTATTTCCTCGTTCAAATATGAATAAGATAAATATAACTTTCCTCGGAACATCTGGTGCAATACCAACAAAGAAGAGAAATCATACTGCAATTTTAGCTAGATTTGCAAGCGAAAATATTCTAATAGACTGCGGTGAAGGAACACAAAGGCAATTTAAAATGCAAGGTATCTCTCCAACAAAGCTTACAAGAATATTAATAACACATTGGCACGGAGACCACATACTTGGCCTTCCAGGTCTATTTCAAACATTGGCTCTTTCAGGCTATCAGAAAACTCTGGAAATCTATGGTCCAAGAGGTACAAAAAATCTCATTCAATTAGTCGAAGAATTGCAGTTTGCTTTCAGAATAAAGCTAAAAGTTCATGAGATTTACCAAGGAACCATCATTGACAAAGAAGATTTCAAAGTTGAAGCTGCCGAAATGTCTCATGGAGTACCTGCAATAGCCTACTCAATAACATTAAAAGACAAGATAAGATTGAACAAATCAAAACTTAAAAAGTTCAAGCTTCCAAATTCCCCAATTCTGGGTGAGTTAGCATCAGGAAAAGACATAATTTTCAAAGGAAAAAAGATAAAAGCCTCACAAGTTACATACTATGAAAGAGGAAAGAAGGTTACAATTGTTCTTGATACTATCTTCAATGAAAACGCGATAAGTCTTGCAAAAAACTCAGACCTTTTAATAGCAGAATCCACCTTCTCTAAAGACGACAAAGACAAGATAATTGAAGCAAAACATTTAATGGCTCATCAGGCCGCAGAAATAGCAAAAAAGTCAAAATCAAAGAAGTTAATTCTTACTCATATAAGCCAGAGATATGAGCATAACCCAAAGATTATAGAAAAAGAAGCAAAAAAAGTCTTCAAAAACACAAATCTTGCAAACGACTTTGATGTTATCAAGATATAAATCAAAATCTATTTCTTTAACCCTAATTTTTCAGCTTCTTTCAAAATTGTTTCATAAACTCGCCAATTCGCTTCTGAGTAGACATTCTTTAATTTTTCCATATCTTCTCCTAAAGAGAAAATTTCGTTAAGTGCTATTGCAACAGCAGGACTTCTACTTTCTCCTTTCGAACAATGAACAAGCAATTCCCCACACTCGCTCCTTCCCTCCCCAAAATCAGTTATTATTTGTCTAGCAATTTCAGGAGTCAAAAGTCTTTTTTCTTGGTCACTAACTGCATCAAATGTATATTCTCTAACACTCTTATAATTAGCAGACCCTCTTAAAGGAAACATCCCTCTAAATAGAGAATCATCAAAATTTGACCATATTCTAATAGCATAAGTTGGTTTAGCAGGACAATGACTCACAGCTTGTCCCAACCCCATTATTAATATATTCATATAGAAAATCAAAATTAACAGTTTATAATTATTATTGTAATTACAATCTCAATTACTTCTTCAAACTTGTTGAAGCAGGAGAGATAAATATTATTGTATCTCCTCTTAAGAAAGTCAATCCTATATTTTTCTTGACTTCCCCCTCGTGCACTTCTTTTGCATTGTCTAAGACTATATTTACATGTATGTCAAATGCAAGAAGTGTTCCAACAAATTGCTTGTCGCCTTTCAATGAAATAAGAACTTCTTTTCCTTTTGATGCATTCAAAAGATCAAGTGGTCTCTCAATTCCATTTACCATAACTGCTCTCAAGAAATACGATATTTAAACTTATCTGTGCCCAAAATAAAAATACGCTTTCCAAAAAGAAAGTTATTTAAACCAGCATTTTTCCCTCTTGTTATGAAGACTGGAATTAAGATAACTGGTGGAAAATACCACGCAAGAAGAAAGCTGCGCCTCCATGAAAAACACAACCAAGAAAGATTAGTTATTCTTGGAGAGACAAAAAGCAAGCAGATAAAGGTTAGAGGCGGACATATTAAGACAATACTTCTGAAATCAAACATTGCAAATGTCAGATCAGGAAACAAAACTGCCAAGGCAGAAATAAAAAATGTTGAAGAAACCCCTCAAAACAAATTCTTTGCCCGCCAAAATAGACTGGTCAAAAGCGCAATCATTGAAACATCTTTAGGAAAAGCAAAAATAACTAATAGACCTAGCCAAGAAGGCCATGTAAATGCTGTACTGATAGAAAAGAAATAATTGTCACATTTTCTCAAGCCCATTAAAAGTTGCTCTTTCCTGATTGCAACAATAAATAATCTTTCCTCGTCGATAAATAAACAAGCATACAGAAAGGTTTAAATACTCTCTTTGCAAAAGATTTATAAACTTATCTCTAACATTAAAATGACTTATGTAAAAAGATGCCCTGAATGCAAAAGCGTTGACTTGACATATAACGAGCAAATGGGCGAAATTATATGCAATGAATGCGGCCTTATCGTAGAAGAAAAGATGGTTGATACCGGTCAAGATGCAGGCGGCCAATTTGACAAATCAGATAAAAAAGGCAGGGGAGGAGCACCAATATCTATCCAAAAGTTTGACAAAGGACTTACAACAAATGTCGGAGAAATCTCAGACATATACAGACTTGAATCAGGACAAACAAGAAAATTTCTTAGATTAAAAAAATGGCAGGAAAGAGTTTCAACATCAATAGAAAGAAATTTAAGATTGGCAATGGCAGAACTGAGAAGAGTGGCATCATTTCTTAATCTTCCATCTGTTGTAAGAGACGAGGCATCAAGAGTTTACAATTTTGTTCTGCAAAGGGGATTAGTAAGAGGAAGATCAATGGAATCAGTTATTGCAGCATGTATATACGCTGCCTGTCGTTCATATAACATACCAAGAACATTAGATGAAATCGCAGCAGCATCAGATGTAGAAAGAAAAGAAATCGGAAGAACATACAGATTCATAGTCAGAAAATTGAAAATTAAGGTAACCCCATCAAGTCCAAAAGATTACATCTCAAGATTTTCATCAATTTTGCACCTCTCTCCAAAAACCCAGAACGAAGCACTAAAGATTCTCAAGAGAGCAGATATCTCCGAACTCACAAGTGGAAGAGGGCCTGCAGGAATCGCAGCGGCCGGCCTGTATGTTGCAGCTCTAATGAATGACGAAAAGAAAACCCAGAGAGAAGTCGCAGATGTTGCAGGAATAACAGAAGTTACAATTAGAAACAGATACAAAGAGCTCATAGAGCGCTTAGGTCTTGAAGAAAAATTAAAGGCAAAAGTCGCCTCTGCAGAAAAAGAAAAGACAAAAGAAAAAGCCAAAGCTCAAAAGAAGAAATAGTTTTAGCTTTCTTCTTTCATTACAATTCTTGCTAGATCTCAATCTATTAAATCAATACATTTTTATACAAACACAAATCCCCATAAATATGCGGGAGTGCCAGAGTGGTCAAATGGGATGCGTTTAGGCCGCATTGGCTCAGTGCCTTCCTAGGTTCGAATCCTAGCCCCCGCATAAAGTTCTATAATAAAAATCCACAAAACAAACATTTAAATATATGTAACATATATGTTACATATGGAACAAAAAGATTACAAGCTGGAAATTGTAATTGAACTATTGAAAAATGAAAGTCATGCTAGAGAGATCGCCAAAAAGCTTAATATTAATCACATGAATATAATAAGAAAAATGAGAGAATTATCTAAAGAAAATGCTGTAGATTATAACCTAAGAGGAAAAAATAAAGTATATTTCTTAAAAAAGAACAGCGAAGCAAAAGCCTTAGTCTTTATGGCAGAGAATTATAAATTAATCAAAATATTGGAAAAGTATGCAATCCTAAGAAATGTTATTGAGAGCATACAAAAGAATAAAGAAATTAAAATGGCAATATTATTTGGGTCGTATGCAAAAAGAATAGCAAAACAAGATAGCGACATCGATGTCTATATAGAAACAGTCAGTAATAAAATAAAATCTGAAATTGAGAAGATAAATACAAAACTAAGCATAAAAATAGGCAGATACAACAAATCAAGCTTATTAATAAAAGAGATAGATAAAAATCACATAATCATTAAAGGAATAGAACAATACTATGAAAAAAGCAGATTTTTTAATTAAATTGAAGAAAGAAGGCCGACTGGAAATTATCGAGCCAAGCGAAGAGATAAAACAAGCATATCTTGAGAAATCAAGAAGTAATCTTATCTCATCAAAAATACTCTTAGAGAATAACAAATTAGAAGAATCAGTCGGACTGGCATATTATAGCATGTACCATTCACTAACCGCATTATTATTTAGAACAGGGATAAAATCTGAAAATCACACGGCTTCCATAGATATTCTTAAAGATATATTCGAGATAGATAATTCAGATATTGCTTTTGCAAAAAGAGAAAGAATAGACAAACAGTATTATGTAGACTTTAATATTACAAAAGAGCAGGTAAAAGACACAATAAATAAAGCAGAATTATTCAACAGCAAATTACTTGAATTCATCTCAAGATTATCAAATAAGGCTATAGAAATTTACAGAAAAAGATTTATTTCATCAATTTAAACAGTCGGTTGTTGCTCAGTGCCTTCCTAGGTTCGAATCCTAGCCCCCGCATATCCAGTTTATCTGGATTGAGGGTTCAGAAATCACAATTTCTGCACCCGCATTTATTTATTAAGAAGAACTCTCTTTATCCTAAAATCAGATATTAATGCACCAATCTTCTTGCTAAAAATCTTCTCATATTCAGGTTTTATCTCAATCATGCCGGGTCTTACCAAAACACCCCCATATTTTCTTAACAATCCGTACTTGCCTCCCTTACCATTCAATAGGTAATTGAATTTTATCTTTTCACTTTTCTTAAAATTCTTTAATGAGTAATAAATTTGCAATCGAGGAATTAATCCGAAGATTTCTGCAAAATGTCTTTCATATACAAGACTCTTCCCATAAAACAAAATATTCTCTCTAGCAAAATTGCCTTTATCAAAAAATGAATAAAAATCATAAGACTTAATATGTATAGGCAGCCTAAACTGACCCTCCAGCTGCTTCTTGAGATTCTGAGATTCTTCTAGCTGTTGTTTTAGCGGAATACTCTTAAAGATTACTGCAACATCTATATCATTTGGCTCAGAACCCTCAAAAATAGAAGAGCCAAACTGTACAATATCCAAAACGCTGGAGCTATAATTTAATTCCAGTTTTTTGTGCAAGTTTTTCTGCATCTTCTCTTATAACCTCCGCCAGCTCTTTTGTCATCAAAACATGATAGCTATCTTGATAAAATGGAAAATCCTTGTCCAAAATATCATAAACATCAGAGAACTTCTCTTTTGTTATTTTAAACCTTGAATTATGCGAAGAAGGCGTCTCGCCAGTATTTTGCAGCACATAGAGGTCAACAAGTGCAACAAGAGCCTTAAAGAACAATACAACTGAGGAATTATACCTCTCTTTGGCAAATTCCTCCCTAGCCGAGCTGAAATATTCTTTTGCAGTTCTCTCCAAAACTTCCTTTTTGCCCCATTCACTTCCCCCTATTCCCTCTCCCACTGCATTCATACCAAGTAAGAAATAAAGCAACTATTTAAACCTTTTTCTTACCTTGTAAGAAAAAAAGCAAAACAGCAACAACAAATTCTTAACAGGTAAGAACATCCTATTTGAGATTATATCCGTTTAGTGCCTAGCCCCCGCATAAGCCATATTTAACCTCTAAATTCTCTAAGATAAACTATAAATTTATCAACAGCATTGACACCATCTAAATTATCAAATCTAATCGGCGTAGTTAAGTCAATTTTATAGAAATCAAATTGAGCATACTTCTTTTCTTTAATCATTTTAAGAAAATCAAAAGTAGAGTAACTAACAGCTTGATTCTCATCTGCTCTCGCCGGTCTAAACCAAACACTATAAATCTGCCCTACCGAATAAGTATATTCATTCAATCCAACTCTTATTTTATCCCCGTCCTTAAAATTGTTCTCAATTTTCTTCAAATCTTCTGCACTTATTGAAAAAGCAAGAATAATCTTATTTCCTTCTATCTTTGCGCCATCAAAACCAGCCCCAAAATCTTTCTCAACCGATACTTTTTTCAGTTCAAGAAGAGTTATGACATTACTATCATCTTTAACAACACCAACAACAATGTCAGCAGCAGAAAAATCAAAGACAAAATATTCTTTTTGCTTAACCTTGCTTCCAGAAATATAATAACCTGTCTCCTTCCCATCCTTGAGTATATTTATGTTTGATTTCCCATCATAATTTGCACTTAAAGTCAACCCAACTGAACTGCTGCCTTGTGCATTTTCACCTCCAGACGACGTAGCATCTCTCCGTCTACCATCTCCAGGAATTGCAAGCGCTGGCGTTTCTCCCACATCAGCTCCAACATCAAGCCCAGACTCTTCACTCTTTACATCTGGCTGCTGCGGCACAGGCTTCTTTATCTCCAGGATATTCTGACTTATAAGCCAATTCTCAATCGGCTTGGCAACAGCACTGGCTTCTATAAGAAGCAATCTCGCTTTGTGGTCATTGCGTATGAGTCTTTCAGCAATTCCAGCAACATTATTCTTAGCCAAAAACTTATTAACTTTGTCTCTATCAGTTAATGAAGAACTTTCATCAACCAAACTCTTCTGCAAATTATCAAGCTCTTTCTTTGCATCTCCCCCAAGCAAATACCCTTGTCCATTAAGATACTCATTCTGTGCTAATTGAATTTTGCTAAGAGTTTCATTCTTAACTCCAATATCTGATTCGCTTATTGCCCTATCAACGCTTGTCTTGTCAAGCCAGCACCTTAACTTCTGGTCTCCGCAATATCCTACATCAGAATATCTCCCAGGATCTGTAGAAGCCCCTGGATTCTTTGAAGCGCAAATTCTTACAATTCCTCTCTTATAATCCTGCGGCAAAGCAGATTCTTCAAGAGCAGACTGGGGATTAATATTTGCAACAAGCCCCATTAAAGATGGTGTCCCGCTTGTGCAAGCCCCTTCACTTGTTATTCCTTTCTCTGTCAGCTGTTCTTCTGCATACTTATCACTCAAATAATTCACAGCAAAGCTCGTAGATACCTGTTTAAACCCGCACTTCTCTTCATTATTTATTCTTACGCATAATTCTCCATAACCTTCAGGAGCTGTGAAATCTTTTGTTTGAGAAGCATACTCTCCTGCAGCTACAAACCCAGATACAACTTGTATAGTTGGCGAAGAATAATAATAACTATTTTCAGGCGGATTCTTTAGATAAACTTGATAATAAACCCCGTTTGTCTTTCCAGCATAAATTTGGTAAAACACTTTATACTGCGCAGTCGCAGGAATTGTCGCATCATTAAATCTGGTTGAATCAAACCATGCCTCAAATTGCGGCGGACTATCTGGCTTATCAAGACTCTTTAGGCCCTTTGGAAGAACAGCAGAAAGTGAGCCCTTGCAAAGCTCGCTCCCAACCTGCTCAATTGACTTTATATTGAACGCTTTGAATGAATTTACTGCATAACTTTGCACAAAATAATCAGCAGATTTCTTGGCATTATCAAACGCGCTCTTTGTAGAAAGATACTCTCCTCCACCGCGAGCACCTTTCTCCCCATAAGCCATCCCTACAAGTTTTGGAATAACTAAATTCGCAACCGGTGCTGCTTGTCTCCAGAAGAATTCACACTTGTATATAGAATATATCTCATCGCATATCCCAGTCATCTGTCCTGTATCTAAACTATTTTGCAGGCAATCTCTATGGTTCTTTAATATTGAGACATAGCTGTCAATTCCTGCCTCTATTCCTGAAAGGCAGACAGGTATAAAAACAGGGTCCTTCATATTTGGCAAACAAAGCAAGGCGCTCCCAACTATTCCGCTCTGAATTACATTAGCAACTCTATAACTTCCTCCAAAATCGCATCTTGAACTCGGGCATATAACCGGGTCGCAAACATTAAACAAAATATTGCAATCACTTATACTCATGAAATTCTGGCACTGCGTTGCATCCATTACCGCCTCTGGAATTGAATCTTTCTCAAGACTCTTGCCATTAATCTTAATCTTGGCTAAATTGCTTTGAGATGCAGCATCAAGCAAAGCCCTACTCGAATCCTCCATAAGCTTTCTTGACATAGCATCATTCTGTCCTAAAATAGAGTCATATCTTCCCTGGTAAACAATCTGGCAATCATCATTTAGCCCCTCAATTCCATCGATTCCAACATTGCATATCTTCCAAGTTTTAGGCAAAGCAGATGCATCATAAGATTTAGGCGTATTAAGCAAGCCAAGTTTTGGCTCAACTTTGGCATACCACCCATTGTTAACATTAAAAGGCACATAAGCAGGAAGCCCTTTGAACGGCTCTGTCTCAAAAAATCTCACTTTCTGATATCTCTCATTTATTTTAGTATTATAATTTGTTCCCTCATTAAAGTCCTTCAAAAACCCAACATTATTGTTAGTCAAAAAAGTATCTACATTCAAGTTAGTTTCTGTTACGATTATTCCATTTAGATCTTCCACATAACTATAAACCCTAGTTGGCACAATTCTGCCTGCATTACTAGGATCTCTGGTCCCAACAATCAAATAATCTTCTATATTCGAACTTGAACTATCCATTCCTCTAAATCTTACCGCAACTTTTCCATAATCTGTGTTATTAAGTCCTGTAACTTTATTCGTGCCAATAATTAACCCATTCGTGTCTATATCATAAAATCTTCCAGAAGCGCTCGCAAAATTACCTAATTTATTTGACTGCGCAACTCCGCTTAAACCTCCTCCGCTCTCACTAGCCTTCAGGCTATCCAGTACTTTTTGTTCAGAACTAATGCTCTCAAATATGCCATCGCTTATTTTTTTAACATCCAATCCATTCTTCTCAAGCTTAAGATTATAATACAAATCTCTCAATTCGCTATAACTATAAGCTGTTCTTCCTTCTTTATCTGGCTCTTTCAAAGCCTGCACTCTGGAATCGCTTGAAAACTCAATCTTCATCTTTGCAAGCAGTGCAGCACTGGCTTTCTGTGAGTCAACAACATCCCCCGCCAAGAAACTTCCTTCTGTCGTTGCTGGCTTCTCTATCTCATTTATTGCTTTATTGCTCTCTTCAATCACTTTCTTCCTAGTATCAATTTCCTTGCTAATAATATCAGATTTCGCATTCAGGCATTGTGTAAGGGTACTATAACCATAAGTTTTATCTTTAACCATCTGATTGCACTTGTTTATCCAACCCTGATCTCCTGACATTGCCTGCTCCCTTGCAAGAGATTCTCCCCCAAACCCAGATATGAGGTTCTTTACAACAAGCGCAGCAGAAGTAGCTAAACATGTTGCTTTCAACCCACTAACAACTTTAGAAAGTTTGTTTGAAATTGACTCCCACTGCTTTATGCTCTCATTTATATTTTTTATCATTTCCTTTCTTCTCTCAGGAGATAATTTTATTCCTCTTTTCTCAATCCCTATTGTAAGAGAGATATTTGTCTCTGTTCTTGTCCCGCTTACTTTAGGAGTCAGAATGATTTTCGCAACATTAGTTGAATGCACTTCCTCAAGTTTTACATTCTCTCCAGGACAAAGCTCTTCTCCGGCAGAATTTTTGCTCAACACCTTTGTTCCCTTATTCTCATAACTATTTCCTTTCTTGCACGAGACACTAACTTCAACAGAATTTGAATCAAGAACTCTCTTGAACAATATTTTTGTTATTTTGTTGCTGAAACTCTCATCTATCTTAAGCGTGACAGCTGCCCCATTAATATTAAAATCAGCAGTTGAAGGCTCCCCCTTCTGAATGCTTACAAGTCTTATTGTCCTGAACTTGCCATCAATTTTCAAAGTCTTTATAGACCCGCTTGTATCAACTTTCTGCATTTGGGCAAGCTCATTCTTGTATTTCTGAATTGATATTGAATTAGGATATTTGTCTATAAGCTTCTCTAAAAGTCTTTTCTGTGTTTCTTGCTTAATGCTGCTTATATTTCCATCTCTTGCAATTCCAAGAGATTTTACAAGAGCATCTTCCCCATACAAAACAGCCCCTTTCGCATCAGAGCTTCTTTCAGCAGGATATTCATCAGCAACTTTCTCATACGCAACAATTGCATTCTTAAATTCCTGTTCAGCGCTAGTATTACTAATATCCCTGTCCTTTAACTCCCCAGACTTAACATCCAGAGACAATATCTCAGCAGAATTACCCTTACAGCTTATTGTAACTTTTCCTGTGCCCTCATAAGATTTATTAGAAGCTATTCTCTGCACATAGCATCTGTCGTTATCAAAATAACTTCCATCGCTTACCATAAAAGAGTCTGTTCCTAAATCGCCTGTTACCTCTATTCTTGCTCTTGCAGGCCCAGAAACAAATCCTTTATAATTTGCCTCCAACCCTGCCTGACAATAGAAACCAGGCAGATAAATTATATTTGAGCTCTTGTCTTTTTCCACTTTTACACTTGTTAATTTCCTATCCCCATCATAAACTGCTATATTGGCAAAATTTGCGTCAGCCCCGTCCAATCTAAGATAATATCTCCCGTTCCAGAAGGCATAATTTACTTTTTCCCCTTCCCAATTGTTTTCATCAACAGCTTGAAGCAAAAACTCTGTTCTTCCTATTCCAAGTGCATTTCCAGATTCATATTCCAATAGTCCAGTAAGATTAACTGTTATTTTATCAGGAAGAGTTTTCTCGTTTGGATTTCTCTTTAAAATAACAACTGCATATCCTATATTATTAATCAGCGGACTTCCAAGAAGGGCATCTGTTGTTCTAAGAGCAGCTCTAGCAGGATGAAAACCCGCGCTTATAACTTCCTTTGGATATTGTCCTGTAAATCTTATGTTCTTTATCTCTTTAACATTCAACAAAGGATTTAACTGCATTGCATCAATCTGGCAAAATACAGGAACATTCTGATCAGCTAGCAAATCACTTCTAACAACCATGGGCTGGCATCCCCCTGGTGCCACCTGCAAAACAAAATCCTGTCTTCCAATGCACCCGCCCTCTTTCTCATTTAAAACAGGCCAATAATCATTTACATTCCCTTGCGTGTAATATGTCTGAAAATCCGGCTGTGGCTGATAATTCACTCCATATCCTGAACTTGGAGCATTAAAAAATGAGCCGTCCCCTTTAACTAAGAATGCCTGTAAAATCAGCACAAGCAAAACACCAGCAAAAATCAAAATCTCTTTCCTATTCATTTTTACTCTACAACCCCCACATTTAATGTTTCAAATAACTGATAATTGCTCTGTAATTGTTCAATTGAATTTGGAACAGGCAAAGTTCCAACTTCAAGTTTAAGTTCTCCTTTCTCCAAATCCATAGGAAGGAGATAAATCTCGCTCTTTCCTCCCCCGATTAAAGCACTCTCCATCTTCGTTTCTGGAATCACAACATCAAAACATTTCTGCTCTGTTAATCCAAATAATCCTCCAATTGCGCCCTTAGGTACTTCACTGCACTGCCTCTTAGTATAAGAAGGAAGAGTAAGAGAGGAGTTTGCATAAACATAAACGCTTATATTATAAAATCCTTCAGATAGTTTCACATTGCGCGAATCAGGCAAAAGTGCGCTTGCACTCTTCTGCCCTGAAAACGTGATTATTGCATTCCCGCTTAGTTCTTTCCCTGCATTTTTCAAATAAATCGCAACATCATACTCTCTGTCAAGAATAACATCGCTAACACTCTCTTCATTTGTAGAGAATATCTGGCTCTTCTCTGCATAACCATCAGCAACAGCTTTAATATACCCATTATAGCAAGCAGGAACTTTCCCGCTAAACACCCCATTTTCAGAGCTTCCAAGCTCGCATAGCTGATTAAAGCACCCATAGCTTAAATTTGCGTCAACCTTATTTAACTGCGTATCATAAACATTCACACTAACATCTTGAGTATTATATTTGCACGCATCAATGCTCTCCTCATCTGTTGGAATTTCTGAATAGATTCCTTCTCTTGGCATGTTCTTGTCAATTACAACAACAACCGGAAATTGGAAAACTTCGCTTCCATCAATAATCTGCACAAGAACTGGATAGCCCACATCATAAACAAAATGATAAGGAGAATAGCAGAAGCCCATAACACCCATTCCCTCTTGATTTCCTACAGGCTCTGCAACCATCAATTCATCATCTGCCCCAGCAATCTCAACTTTTGTCGGCCATTCTTTTGAATAAATTAGATTAATATGCTCTGAAACAGGCAAGTCAACAATATAATAGCTCTTTTCCTTGCTTTGCGGCGTATAATATTCTCCCTTGAACTTTATCGCAGCAATATTCGCCTCAAGCCCGTTCTTCAACTCCTCAATAACTTCTCTTGTCTTCCAAATTTTTCCAGAACACCCTATTTCAACCCCGTCAACAGGAGCATAAGTTCTCAGAACATCAACGCTGTAATTCTCAAGAAAAGAATCTCTTTTCTCTTTATTGTAGATTTCAACTGCAGTTCTATACATCTTCCCGAAATTGCTCACAACTTCCACATTTTCAAAAGTTTTTCTTGCAGAACTCTCATCTTTAGAAACAATAGTATTCATTCCAATAGAAACAACAACTTTAGAATCCTGAATCGTTGTCTTAACTTTTGGCGTTCCAAGATCTATAGAAAATCCTTTTGCATAAAACTCATCAAAATTGCATCTATCATCTAAGTTCTCCTCAATGTATATGGAAATTTCGTTTTCTATCTGACTTTTTTGAGGAACATTTTCTTTCACAAGCCCGTTCCCAGATAAATAAAACCAATAAGGAACAGGAAATCCAAGAAAGTTCAGTTGTGAAGAAAAAGGTGCATACTCGCTCCCTGGAATATACTCGCCAGGAGAAACAAATCCTCCCTGCGAGCCTGCTAAATCAAGAGCTGTCTTTGATTCATCCTCAACGCACGACTTGTAATAATCAAAAACAGGCCGCAGCTCAGCAGGAATTTGCTTTGCAAAAATCTGTTCTCTGAAAGCATAAAATGTAATAATTCCGCCTACAATGACAAGAGCGATTATGACAAATATCGCCACCTGCCCTTTTTTATTTTTGTCAAACATATTATTTCTTCCCCTCCTTTCCCTCTACTTTCTTCTTTATTAATTCAATAATCTCGCTGTTTATATCGTTTTTTATAGAATTTTTAAATTTCTCCCATAACTTCTCATCCTCAATTAAAAGCAAATATTTCTTCATCAATCTCCTCTTTTTTTACCTTCACAAAGAGGGAAAACCCGATATTTAAACATTTCTTATTAACTTAGTTAATTACTTACTAATTTAGTTAGCAGGGATTACAAGTTACCAGAATCAACCATACATAAGCTCAAAACATAAAAGAATCAAAGAAGATAATTCAGCAAAAAGAAGCACAAATCAACAAAAAGACACTATAGGCAGACAATAACCCATTCAATAGAAAAAATGGCCCCACCCAGAGTCGGACTGGGCCCCCTTCCACGTCAAAGAAGTGTCCTAACCGATAGACTATGAGGCCATATAATTAAATCCAGAATAGACTATTTATAAGTTTAATGTTCAAAAGCTCAAAAATCAAGAGAGATTGCTAACAAAACACTCCGCGCATTTTATTCACAACATCCATCTCATCATATTTTATCAGCTTCTCCAACCCAGTTTTAATTCCGCTTATCTGCGTTATCCCATTCCCCTTGACAACAAGAGCATTCAGACCAAGAAACAGGCCGCCAGCATATTTGTTTGGATCAAGGTCTCTTGCTGCCTCTTCCAAGTCCTTCTTCGTAGTTTCCCTTGCAATTAGCTGTCTTGCGAGATTCTGTTTTTTAATATTATGTTTAATCTGATCCACAAAAAGATGTATCGCCGCCTTAACTAACTTAATAAATAAATTTCCAGCGCGTGCATCAGTAACCACCATATCAACTTCCCTAAAATAATCCTTCCTCCCATCCTCAAAATCATAAAAACATGTCCATGGTTCAATATTTCCAACAAAACTAATTCTTTTGTCTTTACTAAGAGAGTCATAACAACTTCTCATTAACTTGCCCCCTACAGAGCCCTCTTCTCCTATATTAAGAAGCCCGACTTTCGGATAACTTCTGCCGCTAATTCTTGCAAATCCATTTCCGGCACGAGCATAAAAGAGCGCTTGCTCTGCATCATCCATACTAGCATTTGCTCCAGTATCAAGAAAATACCAAGTTCTTGCGTGCTTTACCTCTACCTGCTTTGGCAACTCAGCAGTTAAAGGAGGAATCCTACAAGACTTAAAATTAAAATTTCTTCTGCACTCATCAATCAAGCCAATATCATGAGTAATCCTCGGCGTAACAATCCTAGTCTTCTCACAAGTGTAAAACCCGCAAATCTTCCCTCCCGAAACCATTTTAGCAAGAGTTTTAACTGCTCCTTCATCATCATTACAATCGTATTCCATTCGGACATTTTCAGGCAAACTATCTCTGCTAAAATCCCTTTCAAACTCAATTTTATTTCCTATAGATACAAATTCTCTCTCAGGATGATTTTGCGCAACCTCTTGAAGAGCATTAACAACTCTAAATGTTGCAGACATTCCACTTACAATATCTCCCCCATGTATATCAACTCCAATCGGCTTATAATTTGTCATTTTCAATCTCCAGAGACTACGGCTCAAGAAGAGCCAAACAAAATCCGAATTATGAATATATAAATTTAATGTCAATAAAAAGACATAAAATGGTCCTGCGCGGAATCGAACCGCGATATTCTCCACGTGAATGGTCCTGCCCAGAATTGAACTGGAGTCTCTTCCATGTGAAGGAAGCGGCCTAACCACTAGCCGACAAGACCTTAATTTTGAATGGTAAATGAATACTCTTAAATAACTTTTCTTTATAATAATGTGGCAGATCTTTCTGATAAACAAATTTATTACGATTAGTCTTTATAGAGAATTTCACTATGCTTTTTAAACTAGAACTCCCGACAATTTCAAAATATTTCCTTACATTTTCTTCGCTTGTTGTACCAATTTGATTTCCTGTGCGAAAACTAAATAAACCAAATATATCTGCAACTTTATATACTTGATCCAAAAGGAGGGGATTAGCAGAATAAAATCTAATTGCCAGTTTATTTCCATGCCTAGCAACACATCCATCAGTATCAACTAAACCTCTAAGACAGGCCATTGCTAGATTTGGATTTTCTATTATTTTAATTGGAATTAAGGAATTATTTCTTATTTTATCGCCATATTTAAATCCATACTCATTTAATAGAGAGCACAATTTTACGGAATGTACTGTTAAGATTAATGTATTTCCTCGCTTATCCACTCGAATTTTAGCAGAGAGACCAAATAATTCTTTTATTAAATCTGAGATATAATTAAAATATTGAAGGTCATATCTTGAATCTCCAGAGATACTAATAAAATATTTAGTTAACGTACCATCACCCAAATAAATCCCAATAAATTCTGCCAATTTTTCATTTAAGTTAGGAATTAAGATCCTCTTTGTACATGCAAGAGAAGAATTATGATTGGCTAATTTTCTCCATTTGGCTATTTCCGAAGGGTATTTTTTCATAATTGCATTAATTCCGTGCCTGCCACCTATACGTTGTCCCCAATTTGATGCAAGATACTCAAATGAGATATTATCTTTTTTTATATTTAATAAAACTAATAGCCCGTTAAATACGTTCGCAGGAAGATACAACTTTCCAGAAGAATAATTCTTTAAAGTAGAATACGAAACGTTTATTTTCTTAGAAAGAGATTTAAGAGAACCAACCTTTTTGGCAGCAGAAATTATTAATTCTTTTTGTTTTTCAGAAGACAGTTTTATTCTTTGTTTTTCTAGATGCATATGATCTTATAGAAATCAGAATTAATAAACCTTTCCATAAAGTTCTATCATTAGACTGTGGGTCTAAATATACTAATGATATATTCTAGATAATTAATAAACGTTAATATTTTAAATGCATTTAAACAGCTATCTTCATGCCTCTATAGCTCAATGGTTAGAGCATCAGTTTTGTATGATGTAAAAATCCAAACGAACTGAGGGTTGGGGGTTCAATTCCCCCTAGAGGCTTCAACTCGCAAGAGTTGAAGACCCAAAGAATGAGAAAATTCTTTGAGGCTTTTCAAAACGCCATCTTACTTCTTATTATAAAAATTGCATATAGCTGCAAAAATGAAACCGATTATATATCCAACAGCAAAAGTAAGCACAACCAATATCAAGGCAGTTCCAAGCGCAAAAGGTTGCATAACTACACCTACATTAAGAAAATGCAATGATATTATAAAATTAATCCACCATTGCGCAATTCCCAAGGCAACCAAAACCGACCAAATAACATGCATAAAAGCAGCAAACGTTCCAAAAATCAACCCAGACTTGTTCTTATTTAGAATTTCTCTCATGAAATAACAAGCAAAAGCATATATTTAATTGTTTTCGTCAACAAAAGCAGCTTTCCCTCCGCTAACAAGAATCTCTGCAACCTCATTCTCCAAATTAGCCAGCTCTCCAGATGCAAAAGGCCCTGCAGTATTTCCAAACAAATCCACGAACTGCCCAACATTTTGATTGAAAATTATCATCCTGTTTTTCTTTTTTTCTTCAATCTTCTTTAAGCTGAACACTTTTGCCAGTTCTTTTTCAGACTCCTCAAATGCCTTGACCATTTTTTCAAAAAGTTCTCTCTCAAGAGTTAGCATATTCTCGTAATCTCTCTTCATAATCCCTGTTTCAGCAGCAACAAACACAAGATTCAGCAGTTTTTTCTTTCTTCTTAGCATTAACTCCTTAAATATTGCAATAAAATTCTCAAGTTGCTTTTTTGTCTTTGCAACAGAATCTGCAAATATATCGCTGTTCATTTCTGATTGCTCTTTTTTCTCACTTAAATACGCAGAAATGTCTTCAAGAAAATTCTTTGGCCAGCTCTGTAAATTCTCACTAAACTTCTCCTTTCTTAGCATTTCATACAGGTCATTATAAGTTATCATCTATAAAAAAACAAAAGCCCCATTTATAAAAATAGTTGTGCTAGTTTTTATTATGTCCTTTTACCGAAGAAAACGCTCTTCAATAGGTTTCTCCCTGATATTTTTCTTCCCTTCATGCCTTCGCTTTCTGTAAATCTTTTAACAGACTCTTTGTCAGAAGGATAAACAAGTACAGGAACAGGATCAGCTGTGTGAGCTTTTTTCCTGCACGCAGTAGTATGATCTGCTGTAACTATTAATTTTGAATTTCCAACGAATTTTTTAAGATAAGAAAAAAAATCCTTGTCTATAATCTCAATCATTTTTACTTTATCAAGGGGCTTGTTGTCATGCCCGGGAATGTCTGTTTCTTTAAAATGAATATAAAAATAATCATATTTGTTCTTGTCCCACCACAGCATTTTTTTCGCATATTTTATCGCATCATCCAGTCCTTCATAGAGATTCCCGTAAGAGTCTATTCCTTTTAACTTCGGATATTTAAACTTATAAACGCTCATTCCGCTTGACTCTCCAATTCCTATTTCCAGAGGCATATATCCAAGCCCAATCCACTTACCAGGCAGTTTCTTAAGTTTTGGAAGAGAGCTCCCAGCATCTCTGCACAAAATAATATTCGCAGAACAAAGTCCTTTTTTAACACGCGCAATATTTACAGGGTGTTTGTCAAGAACAGAAAAACTCCGTCTCACAAAATTATTAACAAGCTCTGCAGATAGTTTTGAGTCATCTTCATCATCAAGAGGTTTTGAGAAATTAAGCTTTCCCTCTGTGCCAAAAACAGCTCCTGCCCCATATGCAGGATCTATGTTGCTTATATTGTCTGAAAATCCACCCCTAATTATCAAAACTCCTCTATGTTGTATTGATTGATAAAATTCAAACTTAAAAGGCAGTTTTACATTTTCATTAATTGCCTTAGCAAGAATCTTCGCCTCTTCTGTCGTTAAAGTTCTTCCAGCTCTTCTATCTAAGATATTCAAATCCTCAAGATTGTCAATTGTTGCAAAATTGCATCTGAAAGCCAAATCTCCGTTTTTTAATTTTATTCCTATGCCCTTTGCTTCAAGAGGACCTCTGGATACAAAATTAGGATCATATCCAAGCAAAGAAAGAACAGCCGAAGAAGATTCAGGAGCAACTCCCTCTTTAACAGTATAACAATGTCTTATTTTAGCTCTTTTTGCTATCTCATCAAGATTTGGGGTCTGCGCAGCTTCCAACGGACTCTTATCTCCAAGTTGAGAGCACGGCAAATCCGCTACCCCATCAAGAATTACAAAAACCCCTTTCATATTATTCTTTCCCAACAATAATATATAAAGATTGTTGCTTCCATCCCTTATTTAAATTCATAAAATCTTTAAACCATGTTCAGTTCTAATAACTATGTTCGAGGCACTTAAGAAGAAATTAGCATCTTGGATAGGCACATCAAAAAAAGAGAAGAAAAAAGAGAAATCTAAGAAAAATCCTAAAGTAAATAAGAAGAAGGGAAAAGAAAAGAAGAATAAAGCGTCAAGGAAAGAATCTCCGATAAAGATAATAAAAAGAATAGAAGAAGAAAAGAAGATTCCTGAAAAAAATATAATAGAAAAGATAGAAGTTGAAGAGATTATTGAGAAAGAAGAAATCAAAGAGCAAGAGATAACAGAAGAACCAAAAAAAGAAGGATTTTTCTCAAAATTATTCAAGAAGTTCTCAAGTGCAAAAATAACAAAAGAGATATTCAACGAAATATTCCAAGAACTTGAAATAATTCTGCTTGAAAACAACGTTGCCCTTGAAGTTGTAGAAAAGATAAGAGAAAATCTATCAAAATCTCTTATCGGAACAGAAATAAAGAGAGCAGAAATAGAAGATAAAATAACAGAATCTCTGAAAAATTCAATTTTAGACGTCTTAATAGAGCCCGATAATCTTATAGAGAAAATCAAAAACAAGAAAGACGGGCCTTTCGTCATCCTGTTCTTTGGAATAAATGGTTCTGGAAAAACTACAAGCATAGCAAAAATTGCGCATAAGTTGAAAAAAGCAGGAATCTCTTGCATAATGGCCGCGGCAGATACGTTCAGGGCAGCATCAATAGAACAGCTTCAGACTCATGGAAAAAATCTTAATGTGGAAGTAATTTCAAAAGCATACGGTTCTGACCCTGCTTCAGTTGCCTTTGACGCAATCCAGCAGGCAAAAAAACAGCATGCAAAAGCAGTCTTAATAGATACAGCAGGAAGAATGTATACAAAACAGAATCTTATGAGAGAGATGGAAAAAATAGTCCGAATTTCCAAGCCAGACTTGAAAATCTTTGTAGGGGAGTCAATAACAGGAAATGACGCAACGGAGCAGGCAAAAACCTTCAACGAAACAGCAGGTATAGATGGAATAATTCTAAGCAAAGCAGATGTTGATGATAAAGCAGGCACAATCTTGTCAGTTTCATACGTCACAAAAAAGCCAATTTACTATCTTGGAATTGGGCAAAACTATGATGACTTGCAAGATTTCAAAAAATCAGAAGTTTTGAAGCATCTCGGATTATAAAACAATCAAGCAAAAATAGTTTGTTCTTCACTTTCAGACAAAACATTTCTCTTTGTCAAAATCCAGTCCAGTTTTATCAAATTTTTAACGAATTGATTGTTTATATTAAGCCGGTAATAATCGGACTTTCCTATTCTTCTTGTTTTATAAATTATCCCGGTTTTTACTAAATTAAAAAAGAACACTTTCAGAGAATTATAGCTCACATTGCTCCCTCTAGCAACTTCAGTCATAGGAAAATCAAAGAAATGATTATCAATAAAAAAGTCCAAAACTCTTAGCTGTGGAGTATCCCCAAACTGTTGCAAAAATAAAGATTTATTTTCTTTCTCCCTCATAATTTAAGGTTCCTTTGTTTTCCTTAATTTAATTGATTAATTAAATTATAGCTCATATTTAAATGTTTCTATCTAGTTAAGATATATTTCATTAATAGAAACATTTAAATTAATCAAAATTATTAGAATTTGGTGATTATAGACACTGAAAAAGCGGAGATTATGTTTAAGTTAGCCAGAAAAAATAACTGGGGAGCTTGTTATGATAGAACAGAGCATTTTAAAAGATTTCAGAACTTAAATGAAGCAATAAAAGAATTATCTAAATTAGGATGGCTAATTCTTCATAAAAAACCAAAATTTCTTGGACTATCATTAAATACAAATTATAAAAAGGAGATTGTCGCATTTATAGAACTAAATATGCCATATATAAAAGGCATGGTAAAGTAAACTTATTTCAATTTCTTTAGATTCTCTAACCAAAAAACCAATCTCTCAATAAACACTTTCAAAACAGAATCATTAATCTTGTACATCAAAAGCTCGGAACTCATTTTATTCATATCCCACATTAAAACCACAAATTTATTAACCACTCTCAGACTCATTCTTGTATGTTAGAAAAACTGTCAAGCATACTAAAGAAAACAACAGACAAGATAGCCAATGCTATATTCCTTGACAAAAATCTTGTTGAATCTATAGTCAAGGACTTGCAAAGAGCGCTGATAGAAGCAGATGTAAACGTCTCTCTTGTTTTGGAGCTTACAAAAAAGATAAAACAGGATGCTTTTGACGAAAGAATAAAAGGAATAGAGAAAAAAGAGCACATGATAAAACTCCTTCACGATGAACTGATAAAAATTCTCGGAGAGAAAAAAGAAATCCGCCTTGAAAAGCACAATACTTTTCTAATGGTCGGATTATACGGCTCTGGAAAAACTACAACAATTTCAAAACTAGCCGCATATTATGCAAAAAGAGGCAGCAAGGTCTGCGCAATAGGATTAGACGTTCACCGCCCTGCCGCTTCAGAGCAGTTAAAACAACTATGTGACAAGCTGAATATACAATCTTTCATAGAACCTGAAGAAAAAGACCCTAAAAAAATCTGGAAGAAATATGAGAGCAAATTAAAAGAATACTCTCTAGTTCTTATTGACAGCGCAGGCAGAGATTCCCTTAACAAAGAACTAATTAAAGAAATAAAAGATATTGCAAAGCTCTCAAAGCCCACAGAAACAATTCTAATAATGCCTGCAGACATTGGACAAACTGCAAAAAAGCAGGCTCAAGGATTCAAATCCGCAGTTGATCTCTCAGGAGTAATCATAACAAGAATGGACTCAACAGCCAAGGGTGGAGGCGCTCTTACTGCCTGCGCAGAAGTAAATGCTCCTGTCCTATTCATTGGAACAGGAGAAAAACCTCAGGATTTGGAGCAGTTTAATCCGGAATCATTCCTTTCAAGACTTCTCGGAATGGGAGACCTGCAGACTCTAATGGAAAAAGTTCATTCAGTTATGTCTGAAGAAGAAATAGAAAAAACACAGCAAAAACTAAGAGAAGGAAAATTTACGATGCATGAGTTTGAATCTCAAATGGAGGCAATGGGTTCTCTTGGTTCAATGGACAAAATTCTCTCCCTAATTCCCGGATTTGGCGGAATGAAAGAAAAAATACCAGAGTCCGCGCTAGAACAACAGCAGGCAAAACTGAAAAACTGGAAGGCAGCAATAAAATCAATGACTCCAGAGGAGAAAAATGAGCCGGAAATTCTAGAAAAACAAACTTCAAGAATACAAAGAATAGCAAAAGGAGCAGGAGTTTCAACAAGCGACATAAGAACTATGATAAAGCAGTTTAAAATGATAAAAGAAATGATAAAATCGCAATCAGCAATGTCAGAAGGAAAACTAGATCAAAGAACAATGATGAAGCTTGCAAAAAAATTCAGTAAGAAGATAAGATTATAACAATAAGTCTACATTGCCTCTATTCTCTTTATCCTTGTATCTATATCTGGATGAGTTGAAAACAAATTCTGAAATTTCTTCTTGAAAGGGTCTGAAATAAACAATGGAGCAACTGCTTTCGGATACCTTTTTGTATCTTGGCTAGGAACATACTCCCGTTTTATCTTCCTTAAAGCATTTGCAAGCCCTGGGGGATATCTCGTAAATTTGACGCCGGTCGCATCTGCTCCAAATTCCCTCTTTCTTGAAATAGCCAATTGGACTAGCTGAACAACAATTGGTGCTACAATTGCAAGAATTATCCCCACAACTAAAAGTATGGCCTTTCCCTTTCCTTCTCTATCCCTGTTTCCAGAAAACCAAAGGCTTCTTAGAAATATCTCCGCAATGATAGAAACCATTCCAACCATTACTGCAACAAGAGTAGCAAACCTTATGTCAAAATTAGCAACATGCCCCATTTCATGGGCTATCACGCCCTCCAATTCTTCCTTATTCAGCTTATCAAGAGCCCCGGTTGTAACGCAAACAACTGCATTTCTTGGATTTCTTCCTGAAGCAAATGCGTTTATTTCTTGAGAATGCATAACATAAACTTTTGGCATCGGCAATCCTGAAGCCAAAGACATATTTTCAACTGCATGAATCAATTTTCTATGCAAAATAGAACTGGCAGGCTTTGCCCCAACGCTCCAGATAGTTATCTTATCAGAATTATAATAACTAATTAAAACATAACCAATCGAGAAAATAATTGAAAAAGCAAATATAATAAAAGAATAAGCCGGATTAACAAGAACAGAAACAACATATCCTATTGCAATTATTACCATCAAAACAACAAGCATTAAGAAAAAAGATTTCACTTTGTTCTTAGCAATTTCGTCATCAAAATTCAATTTTTCTGCCATCTTATCTACTAGAATCTAACTTTTGGTACTACTTTTTCTTCTGCTGGAATCGAAAGCATCTGCTTCTCCTTTTTCCCGTACAACTTTGCAAACATAAATCCTGGAAAAGTTTCAACAGAATTATTAAAGCTTAAGATGGAGTCATTATAAAACTGTCTTGAATAAGCGACCTTATCTTCAATAGCAGACAATTCTTGCTGCAGATGCAAAAAGTTCTCATTTGCTTTCAATTGCGGATAGTTTTCAGCAAGCGCAAAAATAGATTTTAGCGCGGCTTGTAATTCAGCTCCCGCCCTCACAGTTTTTTGAATGTCTCCCTTTCCAGATGCACTAAGAAACGCTTTTCTTGCATTTGTAACTTCAGTCATAACTCCCTTTTCATGTTTCACATATCCTTTTACACTCTCAATTAAATTGGGAACCAAATCAGCTCTCTTTTTCAGCTGAACATTGATTTGCGAGAGAGAATTGTCAATCCTGTTCTCCAAAACAGTAAACCTGTTATAATAAACAATAAAAGCCAGAGCTAAAACAATAACAATTCCAAGAACAATCCAAAGCAGCACCAGTGCCATATATATTATTAGTGACTACCCATTATAAATATTATGAATTAAGAAGTTTATTAAACCCAGACGATTTTTCCAGAAAATGGAAAAACTAATAGGAACAGGTGCCGAAGCGGTTCTTATTCAAGAAGGCAATAAGCTAATCAAAAAAAGAATAAAAAAATCATACAGGATAAAAGAATTAGATGAAAAGCTAAGAAAGCAAAGAACAAAGAAAGAATTAAAACTTTTAGAGAAAGCGTCAAAACTAATTCAAGTCCCAAAGCTCATAAAGGGAGGTTGTCAGCAAAGAACCGATAGGTGCCCTACAAATGAAATTGACATGGAATTTATCCAAGGATTAAAGCTCTCAGACAACCTAGACAATCTAAAAAACGCAGAAGAAGTCTGCAGAAAAATAGGAGAAAACATTGCAAAACTTCATGATGCAGACATAATTCACGGAGATCTCACAACCTCAAATATGATTTATGTTCCAGATAAGAATGTTTCTAAAAATAAAACCGAACACCCCTTAAAAAAAATAGATGTTAATAACAACCAAGAGGCAAAAGCACGAAATGAGCGAGCAGGAGGAGCGAATGAAGCGGCAATTGATAAAGAACACGAGCTGAGCGCTAGCGAAGCGAGTGGAAAGGTCTATTTCATAGATTTTGGCCTCGGATTTGAATCAAAAAAAATAGAAGACAAGGCAGTAGATCTTCATCTTATAAAACAAGCTTTGGAAGCAAAGCATTTCAAAAATTATGAAAGATTCTTCAAATCCATTCTTGAAGGTTACAAGCTATCAAAACACTATGAGGCAACAATTAACAGACTAAACGCTGTTGAAAAGCGCGGCAGATACAAGCAATCCTACTGAAAATTAACAACCCTTATAAACCAAAACCAATAACTAGTTTCATAGCCCCTTAGTCTAGTGGTCAAGGACGTCGGGTTTTGGTCCCGGAAACCCCGGTTCGAATCCGGGAGGGGCTACTATAAAATAACTGGCAATGGCGCAAATATTAATCTTCGGAGACAGCATCCCTTATGGGGCATGGGACTTGGAAGGAGGATGGGTCGCCAGGTTAAGAAGATTCTTAGATTCAAAAGTTATTAACTCAAAATTAAAAGATTATTACATAACTTATAATTTAGGAGTTTCTGGAGATACTACATCAGATTTGCTGGAAAGATTTGAACGAGAAGTTAATGCAAGACTAGATAAAACAGAATCTGATACAATAATTATATTTAGTATAGGAGGAAACGATTCTGCTTTTCTAACAAAAGAAAAGAAATTTCTAACAGAAATTTCAAAATTTGAGAAAAATATAAAAGAACTGATAAAAAAAGCAAAAGATATAACAGACAAAATCATTTTAATTGGAGAAATTCCACACGATGAATCAAAAACAACACCAGTGGCCTGGGATAGCAACATAAATTACAAAAACGAATATCTAAATAAATATGAAAATGTAACGAGAAAGATTTGTAAGGAACAAAATATACATTTCATAGATTTATTTGGTAAATTAATAAATACAAATTACAAAGCTAATCTAGAAGATGGTGTTCATCCAACATCAGAAGGTCATAGGCAAATCTTTAATATAATCAAAGAAGATTTAATCAAAAATAAGATGCTCTAAATAGCTCTACTTCTTCTCATTAACCAATTCAAAAACTCTCACTTCACAAAGAGCAAGAGGGTAAATTTTCTTTGATTTCAAAAACAGCTCCTTTTGCATCTTGTTTGTTATTATCTCGGTAAATGCTTCTTCTCCAGTTCTTGTCTTTAAATGGCCCTCCAAAAACTTTCTAGCGTTATTTCTAAGCTCTTTTCTTACTGCTCTTGAAACCTTGTTCCTCGATATCATGAAGATTTTAACTCTTGCTTTCCCATCTTTCATTTCAGCAATAAAAGAATCCTCAACATAATCTATCCCAGGCCTCATCATTCTTCTTATATAAGAGCCTATCAGCTCAAGACTGATTGGTTTTGCTTCAAGATAATCATCTTTTTTAACTGCTTTTAGTCTAAGTTCAAAATTCTTGCCCTTAAGGCTCCTCGTTAAGTCAAGTTTTACTACCTTGCCGTTCAGCTCGTCAATTGAATATCCATAAAGTTGTATTTTCGTTGCAGTAAGAGGGGTCCTAACTTCAAAAAACCCTTTCTTTGCTCCCCTCTTTACCTTTGCTGTTGCTGTTTGTGTTTGTTGTTCTGCCATTTTTAATATCTGTTCTTTTGAATCTCCTTTTGGTAATCTTTAGCACCGACTTTCAATTTTTCGCCTGAAACCACAATATCTCCACAAACATTATTCTTCTTCCCATTCACACATTCATTCCATAAAATATCAATGCATCCCTCTCTCGAATAGACAATTTCATAATCAATTGTCCTTCCTTCAAGATTTATTTTTGCCATATTATTTAGATACCTTCTCTCCTATTACGATTCTTGAAGAACGTATGGCGCTCTTAATTTGCTTCATTTTATTACAAACTTTACACTTGTATAAAATGTTTATCTTCTTCGTAACTTTTGCCTTCATCTTCCAGTCTTTTACTCCCTTTCTGGAATATTTCCCCTTGTTTCCATAACCGCTTATCATACCTCTAGATTTTAGTCTAGAATTACTTCCCCTAGATAAAGGATGAGTTGCAGAACGAGACTTTTGTTTTGCAGTTGCTATTGTTTGAAGTGTATGCTTCTTGCAATACGGACAATATCTTTTAGTTTCTTTCGGTAATTTCATAGTGGGCCTCGCAGCGAACCATGAAGCTCAAAAATTGTTATTTCTGATTTTTGTTGTTTCATATTAATAGGATATAAAATAGCTAGCCAATGCCAATCCTTGAGCAAAGGGTGCGCTCTAATTTCTTATGATTTGAACGCTTTTTAAACCTTTAGCTCTAAAGGGCCAATTATAGTATCCGAAAAATAGTTCATAACAACAAGATAAAGATCTTTATGTTTTCATTAATCTTTACTTATTTCAAAGCACAAGTTTTAAATCTAATGCCTTGTTAAAAAAGTTAAAGTTTTGCAACACAAATCTTTATATAACAATAAAATTCTCCATAGTTATGACAGAGAAAACAAAAAAAGCAGACTGGGTTAAAATAAAACCTGCAGAGCTTGAGAAAATAGTTGTTGAATTGTATAAGCAGGGCAAATCTCTTGCAAAAATAGGATTAGTTCTAAGAGACCAGTACGGAATTCCAAAAGCAAAACTTCTTGGAAGAAAAATAAAAAAGATATTAACAGATGCAAAAGTTCAATTGCGTTCCGACGCAGATGCAATTCAGAAAAAAATAGACACTCTTAACAAGCACATAGAAAAGAACAAGCACGACCAGCCAGCAAAAAAGAAGCTTGTTAAGGAAATTTGGGCACTTAAAAGAGTCTAGGCGCATACTTCAAAATACGCTAAAAGGGGTGATTAACATTATCAACAAAATAAAACTAGCTATAGAAAAACTGGATGCTTTGTCAAAAACAAAGCCAATTAAAATAATAAGCCATTTTGATACAGATGGTATAACTTCTGCTGCAATCTTCTCAAGAGCACTTCAAAGATGGAACAAAAAATTCTCACTTCAGATAATAAAAGGTCTAGACGAAAAAATAATAAAAAGCCTGCCAGAAGATGAAATATTAGTATTTCTAGACCTTGCTTCAAATTCACTAAGGCATCTCAAAGAAAAGAAAACAGATATCTTTATCTTTGACCATCATGAGGTGATAGAATCAATTCCTGAAAACATCACCTTGATAAATCCCTTGCTTCAGAAAAATGAACCAATGTCAAGTGCAGCAATCTGTTACTTCTTCGCAAAGTCGCTCTCTCTTGAAAACAAAGACTTGGCAAATCTCGCGATAGTAGGTATGGTAGGAGACATGCTTGAGAAAAACCTGACAAAAGACTACGATGCAATACTAAAGGATGCAGATGCGATAATAAGGAAAGGGTTGTTACTTTATCCGTCAACAAGACCCCTAGACAAAGCTCTTGAATATTCCTCTGGAATGTACATTCCAGAAGTCACTGGCTCTTACAAAGGAGTCATGGACATCTTGAGAGAAGCAAACATTCACAAGATTGAAAACAGGTTTAAGGCTCTATACGAATTAACTGAAGAAGAAATGTCAAGACTAATAACTGCAGTTATGCTAAGAATAATAGGAAGAAAAGACTCTTCAGAATTAATAGGAAACCTTTATCTTGTAAAATTCTTTAACAAGCTAGAAGATGCAAGAGAGTTCTCGGCACTTATAAACTCATGCAGCAGAATGGACCGCCCCGAAATAGCACTGGGATTCTGTCTTGGAAACAAAAAATGCATTGAAGAAGCAGAAAAGATTTATATTCAATACAAACAGCATCTAATTTCAGCTCTCAAATATGTTTCTGAATCTGAAAAAATCTCTGGAAAAAATTATACAATAATCAACGGAAAAGACCGCATAAAAGACACTATTATCGGAACAGTAGCCTCAATAATTTCACACTCGCCAGTTTACGCAAACGGAACAATAATTATCGCTCTCGCCTATAACCAAGACAAAATCAAAGTTTCTGCACGAATTGTTGGCAGGGAAGGAAGAAATGTCAGAGAAGTTCTAAATCAGGTTGTAGTCCCACTTGGAGGAGAAGTCGGCGGGCATCCAAAAGCTGCCGGCTGCTTGATTTCTAAGGAAAATGAAAGCAAATTTATTTATGAGCTTCGGAAAGTTCTTGATATAGAATCAATAAAGGTTTAAAACCCCAGTAAATTAATGATTTTGATGACATTATATGATAAAAAGCCCAAAAGCAGATTTCTCAAGGTAATCTGCCCAAGGTGTAAGAAAAGCCAGATTGTCTTTGGAAAATCTGCCACGCAAATAAAATGCGCCAATTGCAACTACCTATTGCTCAAGCCAAAAGGTGGAAAATCCAAAATTCGTGCCAAAATAAAGGAGATAATATGACAGAGCTAAAAGAAGATGATATAGTTATGTGCACCGTTAAAAAAATAGAAGGCGCAGCAGTATTCGTAGATACAGAAGAAAATGGAGAGGGAAGCATAGTTATGTCAGAGGTAGCAGCTGGAAGAATTAGAAATATCAGAGATTATGTCTCAATCAGAAAAAAAGTGGTCTGCAAGGTTCTGAAAGTAGGAAAAGACCGCCTAGAATTGAGTTTAAGAAGAGTTACTGCAAGCGAAAAGGAGAAAATAAAGGAAAGATATGAAAAAGAAAGAAATCTTATGAGCATACTTAAGGCGTCTATCAAAAATCCTGAAGAAATATTCAAGAAAATAAAAGAGGAGTATGAAGCAAAGGATTTTCTTGAAAAAGCTAAAGTCAATTCAAGAATAATAGAGAAATTTGTACCAAATTTAGAATCTGCAACCTTCCTAAGAATTCTTTCAGAAAGAAAAGATAAAGAGAAAGAAGTGAAAAAGAAGATTACTCTGAAATCCTTTTCTCAAACAGGAATAAATCATATAAAAGAAGCCCTGCAAGAAGCAAAAAATGTCAAGACAAACTATCTGGGTTCTTCTAAATTTTCGATTTCAGCGAAAGCAAAAGATTTCAAAGAGGCAAATCAAAAGATTCAGACAGCAATAGACAAAATAAAAGCAAAGGCAAAAGAAAAGAAGTTAATCTTTGAGTCAGAGGAAAAATAGTATGAAGCTACGCTATTATACAAAAGACAATGAAAAAATTTATACATTAAAAAATAAAGTAAATAACACGCCAACAAAAAATGCACATTATAAATATATTAAAATAAAATCACAAAATCCTTGTGTTAACCATGGGCTGAAGCCCATGGTTTGCTCAGATTTATCTGAAAGGATTTTGGGAGACAGAGACAAACTATACAATCATCTATGAATTAAAAGTCATAGTTTGTGCTCTGTATCAGTTAAAAAAGAGTTTTCTGCGGATTACGCTCACTAACCTTCTTAATAAATTTGATTTTTCTCTCTTCAACCCCAACCTCTTTTACGCCAGGCATCAAAACCTTGCCATACTCTCCATCAAAACCAGGTTTTATTTTTATCTTTCCTTCACGATTTAATAAAATCAGCTCAATAAGTTTTACATCAACTTTATTTTTTAAAAATTCTTCTTTAGAAACTCTCAACAAAATATTTATCTCATTTTGGAAGAGAGAAATCAAATTATCATAAATAACCCATGATTTCTTGCTCTCTGGCTTGCTCTCGAGGCGTAAAGCAATCAATTCATGCAAAGGAACAAGTTTATGATATGCTCTTGCATTTTCAGGTTTATACCCTTCGCTTTCTTTAGCAAGCTCTTCAATCCTGTATTCAACCCCAAGAGTCAATAATTTCTTACAAACGGGGCATTTCCCTTCAAATTTCTTGCTCTCGTTCGGAGAAGATGAAAAATTGCAGGCCCTATGTCCATCAAAATGATATTTCCCATATTCAGGCGGAGTCTCAATAGTCCCTTTCAAGCCATCTCCTGTTCTAATTGCTTTTATAATATTGTCATAACTCAACTCATCTATGTCTAATATTGTCGCCTCGCGCCCCAGCCTCCACGGCCAAAACGAATGTGCATCAGAAAAGCTCACAACATTTACTCTCTCTTTCAATCTCCAAATCATACCAGGATCAGCGCTCATCCCAGACTCAACAGCATAAATATTTTTAATTTCCTCACCAAAACACTCGGCAAGAGAATCAAATCCAGAATCAGAACCAAAAAGTCCGAACCAAGGAGTTAAGCAATGCGCAGGAATTACTTCTATTTTATCATCAATCTTTTTAAGCTCACGAACAAACTCAGAAGCTTTTATCCCAAAAATAGGCCTCCCGTCATAATCAATTCTTCCCCTTGATTTAAGAAAATTTGTTATCTTATCAGCAGCAGCGCGATTTGGCGCAAACACAAGAACATGAACCGCTCTTCGCTTCTTGATTTTGCCGTCAGAAAACATCAAGCTTATTTCTGTCTGCCATATAAATGGAAAACCGCTCTTTGTCCTTAAAATTCCTTTTTCATCCTCAACAAGCTTCTCATCAATCTCTTTTCTCCATAAGGGATGTTGAAAATCTCCAGTTCCCAACAAGCTCAACCCTTTTATTTTAGCCCACTTCTCAATATTATCAAGAGTTAAATTGTAAGATGTTGCTCTTGCATATTTCGAATGAATATGTAAATCAATTATAACCTCCATAATTCTGCAAGAATATAAAACTTTATAAATCAATCCAAAAACTTATTTTATTTTGAATTTGGTTTTTCAGGTTTATCCATGCCATTAGATTGCTCCTTGTCTCCTTTCATCTCCTCTCTCATAATCATTGAAAAGAATTTATTGATTAATTTCCTTACATCCTTCCCTTCACTTTCCGGGATTATTTTAGCAGAGTTTATTATCGATCTCACCTTAAAGAAGCCCTCAATTCCATTTTTAATTTCCCTTATTTTTTCCAAAGGTTTTGGAGTTCTATCCCACGGCGGAGATTCTATTCTCTGCCCCTCGCTTTTCGCCATTTCAGATATCAGCTTGTAAACTTTATTCCAATCTATCTGAATTGTAATATCTTTCTTAGGAACCTCTTCTGGAAGCATAGGCTCCATCTTTAATATGTCATTCTCATTTACTTGAGCATACAAATTGAATACAACATTGCCCCCATCATCCACAAATTGAACTACAACGCCTGTATTCCCTCCGTGCTTCTCACTCATCTCTCCTATCAATCTCATTAGAGAATTATCCTCCCTTATCCCCTCTTTCTCTTCTTCAGTTGGTCCTTCCTGATTTTCTCTTTCAGCTTGCTCATCCTTCGGCCCAGGGAATTTATGCTCTTTCATCGCATTCTTCATCTCAGACTTAATGAAATCTTCCGGAGGAAATATCCATATTTTCATGTAAGGAGAAATAATTTCCATTTCTTTATTATTCAACTCCTGTATTCTGGCAGTTTGGACTTCCTCCCAAAATTCAACTTTCCCAAATTCACTATCATAATTCATCTTTATTAAATTATAATCAGAAAGACTTCCTTCTTGATTTAAGCACTCTCTTGCTCTCGCCATCTCTTTTGAAAGCTCTACATCTTTCCAATATAGCTCAAATATTCCCGATATGTGCTCTTCCCAATCCTCTGCCGAATTTGCCATATATTTCTCAAAGAACCACTTCAAAAATTCGTCATTTAAGCTTTTCTCAAGCTCCCTCCTTTGTAAAGTTAGCTGTTCAAAATCTCTCTTGCACCAATCTATACTTCCAGAAGAATAATATTGCTGCTTCAGATACCTCAAGTTCTCAAAAGGACCCCCCCAACCATCAAACCAGAGCCCCCCTTCTTTTCTCTCTTCAGAAACTCTGCAGTTTCCTCCAGCCTTAAAGACCGCTTTTTCACGAGCTTCATTTTCTTGTTGGTCTTGCATGCCAAAATCTTTCCCTGCTTTGCAATTCTCAGTGCAACTAGTTTGACATTCATTTAAGTCAACCTCGCGTCCGCAAGTTCTCTTACACTCTTCTATACTCTGCTCGCTATCTGGGCTCGCAGACTCATAAACACATTTCTGGACACAAGGCACAACCAAAGTTCTCTCGCAATTATCTGTGCACATTGTTTCGCATTGCTCTGTTCTCTCTTTTTCTCTTCTCTCGTCATCAATTCTCTCATTTTCACCTCTTTCTTCTTCCCCCCTCTGTTCAACTTCATTATCATAATTCTGATTTTCACCTGAAAGTTGTGCACTATCAGCTAATGGCTCGCTTCCTTCCAAGGGAGAATCAGGCAAACTTCCAGTTGACTCACTAGAACTTCCGCTGGAACTAGAATCAGAAGATCCTTGATTAGAGCTGGCTTCTGGGGAAGTTGGTGCTTCAGACACATCAAACGAACTAATAACAAATGCTGTTACCTTTGCTCCCACATCTTGAACAAAACTAATAACCTGCCCAGTTAAAGAATTTGAAGAACTTTCTGCTGGCGCGCTTTCAGGAACTACCTCCTCCTCTTGTCCAACTTTTTCATTTAAAGTTTCAGACTCTGAATGAGCAACTTCAGGAATCATTATACATCTTCCATTGCTGCAAACATCATTTAAATTTCCGCAATCTTCCTTTACATTACACTGATCCCCTCTTTCACCTTCTACTCTCTCTTCACCAATCTCAATTCCATTTCCATCGACAGATGAAACAACACACTCTGCTCCTGTCTTCACCCACACTTTTTCAATGCATTTTTCTCCGACAAATTTTTCACCAGAATCACAATTTAATATATTCTCCTCTCCATCAGCACAATCAGCAACTCTGCATTCCTCTAAAGAGTTTACTTTGCAAACTCCAGACGTGCATTCAGCCCTTCCGCATAATGGCTGCAAACAATCAGAACTCACAGAACAACTATTATCTTCCTCAATACAAATCGGCTCAAGCGGGCAATTCTTCTTGTCTTTCCCTTTAAAGATAACTTTTCCTGAACACCCTATAGCCCCATAACTTGGGCATTCTATGCAATCTGTCTTGCAGCTATTTGCCTCGTTTCCCTCACAAACATGATTTCCACAGACCGCTTCTTTAGTTGATTCTTCCTTTAGCTGGCATGTTCCAGCTATGCAATACATCTCTCTTTTTTCTTTTCTGATTTCATTTCCCTCTCCAATAACATCAACCTCAGAGCTCCCGCAAACCTGTCCCAAACATTGAGAATCAGCACAGTCTATCTGCTCATCTTGATTATCATCTTTTTGATTGCTGCACAATTCTCTCTTATCATTGAAATATTCTGTATAGAGCCTCTTTTCATATTCTAACTGATCAAACCAATATTCTGTTTTCTCGTACCCAGAAAATAGGTTCATATAAAATTGTTTTCTTTCTTCATAACCTTGCTTCACAAGAGATTTAGCTTGTTTTTGCTTTTGTTGATCTTGCCTAACCCAATAATAAGGATCATTCCTGTCAGATTCGCTCATCTTGCTTTCATCAAACTGGAAATTCTTCTCAACAGTCTTCCATATATCATCTGATTTCCTATTCCATGCTTCGTTATAAGATTCAAGCTTAGCCCTTAAAGCCATAGCCCCTCCAAAATCACTTTGTTCAAGAAGAGCTTTAATTTGGTCAAGCGTTTGTCTTATCCCATCTTTAATTTCCTCAACCCCCAAATTTTGGAGAGAATTTCTATCAAATTCACTTGGCTTCTCGCTAAATGGGCCTTGTATCCAAAAGTTAAGATTAACCCAAGGCCATTCACAACTATCGCACATCTCAAGCCTCATTATAGCATCAGCATTTTCGTTGCTGAAAAAGTCAATCTCTTGAACAAACATTTTCTGAGATTGTTTCTTTTGCTGCGAGCCAAGAAGAGAATCCATAGTGCTCTCACAATTGCCACTTTCCTTCAAATAATCTTGAAACTTCTTCTCTATAGCTACGCTTTTTTTGGCAAGCTCATTTGCATTATTGTTCCCAGGATTCTTGGCATAATTCTCAGCTAGAACCCCAATTTCTGATATGTCGGAAATGATATCGAAAGATTCTTCTTCAGCCTTTGAAACAATTCTCATATCTATCCTATAGAATATCTTTTGCTCCCCTTCCTTTTCAAATACAGAAGGCCATGCATTAAGCCAGAGCTGAATTTTTCTTCCATCAAATATAATCTTCTGCCAGGCAGAAGCCTTTTCTTTGAGCCTTACTTCTCGCATGTATTTTTCAGACCACGCTCTGCCGGTATTATCAGTCGGGTCTCCAAACGCGCTCAAAAGCTGCTCCCTTGTTAACAATCCTCCCTCCCTCTTATCAACAATGCCAAGAAGCGCGCCCAATCTCTGTCGTGAACCGCTAAGATAAACCACAAGCTGTGCATAATCTATATTCCCAATTTCATAATCTTCTGCATAACTAGTAATTCCAAATATCTCAGAATCAACAGAACTTGCTGATGCAGAAGCAGAAACCGAAACTAACATAAAAATTGAAAATATAGAAATAAGAACTAGAAAAGAGCAGGCAATTAAACTGCATCTGGCCGCTTTTTTCATTATTAATTCAATTTGTTGCAATATAAATATCTAACTATCTCACAAAAACTTATAAAACAAACAGGAGAGATGTTAATAAATTTAGGATTTATTCCTTATGCTGGAAAGTGGACTATTAATTTGAATGGACCAACAATGCTTAAGAAGTGGATTAAAGAGATAGGTTCAAATAATCAGAAAAATGTTGCTAGGTTAGAACAGGCGCGTAGTATAACTGGATAGTACGAAACCTTGCGGAGGTTTTAATCTGGGTTCAAATCCCAGCGTGCCTATAGTAAAGTTCAAATCTGAGTGGGAGCATTTTATATCTTCTTGGCATCCATATACAAATTGTGTCCATAATACCTTACAAAATCTTCAGGAGTTCTTATTTTCTCCGGACATCCCAAACATTGTACCTCCCCTTGATAATTCCCATATAATTCTGCACCCTAATATATTTTCTTCTAAATTAATCTAATGGTAATTTTTCAGCCTTCTCCACATCAACTTGCAGAAAACAAAAAATATTATTTACTAAAAAGATTAGATAATCCTTTTCCCATTATTCTTCCTCATCCCTCACACCTTTAAGAGTAACATAAAACTGGCACTCATTCTCCGGAAGATTTGGAGAGTCAATTAATTTAGCAACCCTGCTCCCTTGTTTCCCCCTGCGAAGATACATTCTGTAAGTAGAATTATGCACAACAAATCCATTTGCGATATAATTTTCTTTTAAAGGAACAGAAAAATCGTACAATTTCTCTTTGCCCCCATTCTTTCTTAGATTAATCTCTCTTATCTTCTCAAAAGAGATATCTCCATTAATCAGTCTATTTATAAACTCAATCTTTTGTTTTATTTGCCTGTCATTTACTTTAATATTCATCAAAGCATTAAACGCCTTCTCTAATTCTTTCCTGCTCACCCATTTATATTCAGCATTTCTCGGTTTAATAAACTTGGAATAATTTAATCCGCAGCTTTCCAAAAGCACTCGTAGTTCTTTTCTTCCAATTGGCATCATCTCATAGGAATATGTTTGCCTAGTTTCTTCTATTTTTTCTAAAAGAGTTTTTTGTTTATCTTTGGCGCTAAACCCAATTTGCAAATATCCAGCAGCATCTTTATCTATAATTCTTAAAACACTGATTTTTTTAGCACCTATCCCGAACTTAATAGTAGACCTTATCCCAAATCTTAACAAAAATAATTGCAAATATCTTAATATCCGAGGATTTTTTTGGGAAACGCTCACGTAAGCTCTTTTTTTGTCAATGTGACCTTCTGCATCAAAAAAACCTCTGATAAAAGAGCTTACAACCTCAACTTTAGACCTTCCCACTTCATTTAAAATAGCCGGTTTCATTATCTTAAACAACTCTGCAATTTCAGTTGAATTAATATAAAGGGTAAAGCAATTTTTATTGCCCATCTTTGTTATAGTTCCTGAAATGTTAAAAGTTTCTCTGAACAAAGAATTGTAATGCTCCAAAACTTCTGCTCTCGCATCTCTGAATCTAAGACCTCTCCGCTCAAAATTCCCATCTCCAAGAAAATAGCCAAATATCTGAGAAAATTGGGGCGTGATAAACTCAGGCATTCGCAAATCTTTATGTTTATAACTAAAAACAGGCTCTAACTGCAATATTTGCCCCCCTGCAAAATGCTCTTGCAAATTTTCCAATGCATCCCACGAAGTTGGACATTCTTGATTCAAGACCCTCCTAAACTGCCTGGAAGTTATTCCTATTTTTTTGCACACCTCTTTTCTTGATAAATTTTTTTCAACAAATTTATTCTTGATTAAATCAGAAGAAATTTTACTTAATCTCCCTATCTTTTTAATTTTGAAAAAAGGTAGTATTCTTTCTTCCCCAGCTAGATCCATCCTTTTAGCTTGTGCAATAAAATCTCCAACTTTCAAGTCTTTCGCCTCTTTTTCAACAACTCCAAAATTCTCAATGTTAAAAAATCTGTGAAGCCCGGAGCATTTTATCTGCCCATTTGTTTTAATATTATAAACCTCTTTTACATCAGGGTTAACAAAAACCTGCTCACTTTCCGCATTTGCAAAATTCATTTCAGAAAAAGAACCTGAAAGAACTTTTTCATTTTTCATATCTTTTATTTCAATAATGCGACCATCGGCCAGCTGAATTAACGAATCCCAAGTCAAGCAAGCATGTCCGACTATATTCCCCCCAATTGCAGTTGTCGGATCTCCAAACATCATTGCAGGATTTGCCATTACTTGATTTGTAACATAAACTGCAAGATTATGCTGCTCAGACATCTTTATCAAATTATGAAGATATTTGTTTAATTTCTGCTGCCTATCTGCCAATTGCCCTCTCCCAGCAAATTCTGCCCTAAAATGTGCTGTCAAGGAGTCAATAATAACTATTTTTATTGGCTCTCCATCTTTTATCATCTCATTTATTTTATCAATCAACAAAATCTGATGGTCTGAATTAAATGCCCTTGCAACAAGAATATTTTTTAGGACTTTGTCAGGATTTGCACCAATTCCTTCTGCAATCTGCCTTATTCTATCAGGTCTAAATGTTCCTTCTGTATCAATATAAACCGCTTTTCCATTTGCTCCACCCTGTTCTTTTGGCAGCTGTACATTTACAGCTAATGTCAATCCAAGCTGAGTTTTTCCACTTCCAAAGGCGCCATAGGCCTCGGTCATGGCGCCAGTCTCAACCCCCCTCCCTCCCAGAAGACCATTTAAATTTTTAGAGCCGGTCGTAATAAAAAGAATATTCTCCCTCTTCTTCGCAAATTCAAGACCATCTAAAAACCCAAGGTTCAACATTCCTCTTGCTGCCTGTATTGCCTTTCTTGCAACAGCTTCTCCAACGCCAGCCATCTCAGATAATGCAAAAGGACTAATAACTGCAAGCCCCATTAAATCATAAACTCCTGCAGCCTCAAGCTTCGCCGCAATTCCAGGTCCTATTCCAGGAATATCTGTCAGCTTATTTTCTTGCTTTTCCTGTTTTTCTTCTTTCTTTGATTCTTTCTCTTCCTTTTCTTCTTCACTTTTTGCCATAATCACTATACAAATACCCAATATATAAAGTTTTTAGCATTCAGAAATACACTTCTCAAAACATAGTAAAGGACTTCATCTTTTAAAATAATCTTAAGAATAACAACGCATTAATCGCTAAAAATACAAGAAAAACAATTTTCTCGCTATGTCCGCCAGTTCTTACAATCCCGCTCGAAGTCCTTTTCCATGGCCAAAATGGCATTATTCCCTCTTGAGTAAAGCTGTCTGAAACAAGATGAGAAGAATATCCCAAAAAGAAAGGCAATGCTAAAATTGGAAATATAAAAGCAAAAGCAATAGAAGCAAGAATACAAAAGCTAAAACTATGAAATACCCCTCTATGTTTTGAAAAGAATTGCAAAGGCCTGAAAAACCAATAGCGCCCATATTGTGAGCCGGGAGAATCTATATCAGGAACTAAAGAGCAAATCAAAACTACTGGAAAAAACACAAGTTTATAATTTACATGCGGAAGAAACAAAAGTGCAAACGCAAGTCCGATAGCCAGATGCGTCCTCTTTAACATCTTGATAAAGAGGACCATTGACATTTAAATTTATTGATTTTTATTCAACTTAATCAGTTTAAGTCATCACCCGTCTCTCTTGTTTATATAATATTTGTAAAATTCGTCAAATTCTTCTCTGGTAGTTCCAATCTTATCTAGAAAATGTCTTGCATTTCTGTTTGTATCTTCCTTCCTATCTTTTGTATCATCATTGCGATAATTCTCGGCAAATCCATCCATAGTTCTTTTAACTGTCTCATTCATATTTATTATAGTTAAATTATCCATCTATTCTCCAAATGCTCTAAAATATAATTAATTTTTGGTTTCAAGTTCTTTGATTAAAACATCCAAATCAACACCCTCTAATCTTTCTATGTTAAATTCAACTGTATTATACAAAGTATTACTCTTTGCGTTTCCATAAAACACCCTTTCCTCTCCAAGAAGATAGCTCTTTTTCTCAGCAAATTTATCAATGGAGAATATTTCTTCATCTATAAGCCCTAATTTGTTTATTCCCTCTCCAAAAAGAACGCTTCTTATTGTAGAGCTTCCATCATCAAGGACAATGCTAAGCAAAGCTCTCTTAAGAGGCTCAACTTTTCCATGAATCTTGCACTCTCCCTCAAATGCCCTCTTTTTGCATTCAGGGCAAACTTCAAAATATCTTGGCTCAAATGCTTGCACAATTATCGCTCTTATTTTTGCATTCTGACCTGCTCTAATATCTTTTAATTTTATGCTCTCAAAAACTTTCTCTGTTAAAGCATTGTCTATTTTTTCGTTGCTTATCTTGACATTTGAGAAAGATGATAAATGCAGCTCTCCATTTCTCACATTTGCATTTGAAATTTCTATAACACTCTCCTTTGATATTTTTCCCTGTTCAATCAAGGCTATATGGCTATTATCCCAAAAAACAACTTTTGCATTTCCACTATCATCAGCAACCCTTAGATTAGCAACTTTGCCAGATCTGCCGTTTTTATTATATTCTCTTACTGGAAAAACATCAATGACCTTGCAGAGAACGTTCGCTCTTTTCATACCATTAAATATCTCATTTATTTTTAATCTAGCACTATCAAAATTTATCCCCATTTCTGCAGCAACTATCTGGGCAGCTCCCTCTTTTGATATCAATCCCGAAAGCTTTGCTTTCTTTGCTTCAACTTTCTTCTCAATTTCTTCAACACCAAGATTAGCATGTTTAGAAATCCTCTCTATAAGCTTATCATAACTTTCCATTTTGCTGAAAAATATCTTCTATTTAAAAGGATTTAGATATCGCAAAATAGGCAATAAAAAAGGTTTATATATATGAAAACACCCTCTATTTTGAGGTTAATCAAAAGGAGGTAATCACGATGGCAAAATTGACTGCATGGCTTGTAACCCTTATCGGTGTACTTTACACACTGCCTTTATTGGGACTTGATATAGGTGCACAAATAACCACATGGCTCGTAGCCTTATCATTCTTGGCTATAGGTATCGGCAAGCTTGTAAGAAATTACAGTTAAATAAACTGCAAATTTTATCTTTATTTTTTAAATTATCTATAGAGAAAGGGAATTCTACCATATATTTATAAATGGCTTCCTGTAAAAATTATAATGGCAACAGTAATAATAATTGTCAAAATTATGCCAGATTCACCATCTACAGACTTGGAAAAAATAAAAGCAACTGCAAAAAGCTCGCTAGAAAAAGAAGGAGCAAAGAACATTTCTATTGAAGAAAAGCCCGTAGCATTTGGTTTAAAATCAGTTCATGTAAAGATGGATATGCCAGAAGAGAAAGGCACAGACCTTGTTGAGTCAATATTATCAAAAATATCCAATGTTTCTTCGGTCACCATAGAAGACTATAGAAGAGCTTTCGGCTAAGATATAATTCAGATAAAAATAATTCTTAAAAACATAGTAATAATCTGCTCTCACAACCCTTCAATCAACCAATTGCACTAATTATCGTCAAATTATAATCTAATCAGAGCAAATTCTTTAAACCCATATTCTTTAAAACAAACATGACTTTAACACCAGAACAAATGAAAGCAT
>Ga0209542_10001078_pt1 | contig 65085 bp, 63 predicted proteins | sample RifCSPhighO2_01_FD_184028 | JGI IMG/M metagenome (GOLD analysis project Ga0209542, IMG submission 184028) | Soil microbial communities from Rifle, Colorado - Rifle CSP2_plank highO2_0.1 (SPAdes) (version 2) | ecosystem: Environmental > Terrestrial > Deep subsurface > Rock core/Sediment ...
CTCCTTTGCATTTATCTTTTTCAGTTTTTTAAATTCCTCGAGGATGATGCTTTTTATCTGATTTATGTTCTTTTTGTCCGTGTTAAGGTAGATTGCAAAATGCCCGTAATCAACAGAGGCTTCGTGGTTAACGCCAACTTCGTAGGCCAGCCCGCGCTTGTTCCTTATCTCATCAAAAATCCATCCTGACTGGCCCCTGCCAAGAATCCCCAGTATAAGGTCAAGGGTATAGCTCTCTTTGCTTAATCTGGGAAAGGTCTTATACCCAAAAACCATGTATGAATTAATCAGCTTTTTCCTTAAAACGGAAATTTTGCGCTTATTGGCAAACTCAAAAGTTTTTTTGTATTTCGGGGCTTTTTTATATTTAAAATTTTTAAACGATTCTTCAATTTTCAGTTTCAGGCTCCTTACATTTCCGACGACAGATATGATAAGGTTATTCGGAACATAGTACTTATTGTAATAGCTTAGGATATCCTTCCTGGAGATTTTCCCGACAGTCTGAATGGAGCCGTAAGCGGGGTTTTTTGCAGGATGCCTTGAGAAAAGGTTTTTGTTGAAGAATATCCACTGCAAAAACCTCGGCTGGTCGTTGACCATGTCTATTTCCTTTAGGATAACCTTTCTTTCCTTCTCTATGGTCTTTGCGTCAAAAACGGAATTCTGCATAATATCAGATAAAACATCCAAAGCGGCATCGAAATGCTTTCCGAGTATCTTTACAAAAAACACTGTCCTGTCAGTTGTTGTATAGGCATTCATTTCGCCGCCAAGCTTCTCAATTTCGTTTGAAATGTCCCTGCTGTTTTTCCTTTTCATTGTGCCTTCAAAGAGCATGTGCTCTATGAAATGCGAAATTCCGTAGACATCTTTGTTTTCGTAATTTGAGCCTGCTTTCACAAGAATCGCTACAGAAACAGACTTTGCCGGCTTTTTTTCGTAAATTAATGTCAAGCCGTTACTTAACTGGTACCTTCTCATTTCAAAAGGAATAATTTAAATATTATTTAATTCTTTTGCTCTGCATGAAGATTGAGGAATTCCGGAGCATACTGAAAAGCAAAAAAGCTGATTTCGCCTTGTTCTACAGCTTGGATTCTTCGTCTTACAGCCCAAATCTGCTGTATTTTACAGGCTATAGCGGCCTGGGAGTATTGGCAATACCCCCCGGGAAAAAGCCGTTCCTTATTGCCCCGGCAATGGAATATGAAAAGGCTAAGAGCTGCTTTAAAAACACCTTCAGCAGCGAAAAAAAGAGATTATTTGAGGTTTTAAGGCTGAAGCTGAAAAAAAACAGGATTAAAGCAAAAAAAATTGCCTTGGACAAGGGCTTTGTAACATTGAACTTTAACAGGATATTGAAAAAGAACCTCAGGAATTTTAAAAGTGCTGATATAAGCGCGGAATGCCTGAAGCTAAGGGAAATAAAGACAGCCGTTGAGATAAAAAATATAAAAAAAGCCTGCAGTATAGCAGACAATATTTTCTCAGATCTTGTTAATGATTTTAAGAATTTCAAAACTGAAAGCGAAGCTGCTGCTTTTCTTGAATATGAGTCAAAAAAATTGGGCTGTGATGTTTCATTTCCGCCTATAGTTGCCTCAGGAAGCAATAGCTCAATGCCCCATTACGGCCCAAAAAATATCCAGTTCAAAAAAGGGTTTTGTGTTGTAGATTTCGGCGTCAGATACAAGGATTACTGCTCTGACATGACAAGAACGTTGTATATAGGAAAACCGAACAAAAAAGAGAAAGGGCTCTACAATTTTTTATTAAATACGCAAAATAAGATTATTGAAGACATAAAGGTAAATGACAAATGCGGCAATATCTACAATAACTGCACAAAATTGCTTGGGAGATACGAAAAATACTTTACCCATGGCCTGGGGCATGGTGTGGGCATAGAAATCCATGAAATGCCTAATCTGACTTTGAATTCAAAAGACAAAATACAAAAAAACGCGGTTTTTACAATAGAGCCTGGGATTTATTTTCAGAAAAAGCTCGGCATAAGGATTGAGGATACAGTATTGATGAATAATAATCCCATCATACTCACAAAAGCACCAAAAAATTTTACAGTAATCAGCCGATACCGCAAGATTTATTAAATCAGTCTTTTCTGCCGCTTACTATGGAGTACAACGAGAAAGAGTTTTTGAACGCTGTTGAAGAGTATAAAAAAAACATTAAAGACTCCAAAGGCAAGTCATTCCATATAGTTTTTGATATAGGCAATGAGAAGGCATTTTATTCTATAGCGCCTTTGTCAAGGGCAATCCACGAGCTTGGCGGCGACATCGGCGTCTCAGGCATAGACAAAAAGAGTGATGCCCTTGAAGCCCTTAACGATGTATACGATGTGTATGATAAACATAAGAAAAGTTCTAAGGATGAAAAGGCAGCAGCCCTGGCTGGTTTTATAAGCGAAGTTGGTAAAAAGATGGGGGAACAGTTTGGAAAATTGTTTGAAAAGCCGGATTATGTCATAGAAGCAAAAACCAATGGATTTGAAGGCTCTTTCATCCTGCCATTCAGGACAGAATGGTTTGTCAAAAACAAGGCAGAAGAACTCCTTGAAACATGCAGGATATTATGGAAAGAGGTATATAATCTCCAGAAGAACGAGAAAGTAAACATAGGCTTTACATTGATACCCATAGACAGCATGCTGGGCCATCCGTTATGGCACTATCTTGACTCATATGCAATCAGCAGGAGCATGATGCTGGCAATAAAGGACGGAAGAAAGCTGGGCATGAGCTCGTATTCTGTCAGGGATTCCATGCTCGCAAAAAGCGAGAGGATTTCTGAATTGAAGGCCACTTTGCTTGGATGCGAGCTTTGCAAAGATGCGGATGAGGAGATATTCAGGAAGTTCAAAAATGTATCCAAGCTTTTAAATCTAAAAAGATTTGAGCCGGTTGATGCCACATTCTTCATCTCGGGAAAGGGCTATCCTGGAAAGCACCTGTTTGGAGAGGTTATTGGATACCCATCACTGAACGGCAAAACAAGATGGCAGACTCCTGGCCAGTTTATCTACAAGCTTGATTTTTACCCGCAAACGCAGTTTGACGACCGAGAGCCATTTGCAAGAGTGGCTTTTACAGAAACGCTACCCATAGACATCTTTATAGAAACAAATAAAATTGACTGGATGGCAATGTACAAAAGGGATATGAAGATAAGGGGCATCGTAGATGAATGCGATATAATAAGGGTTATTGGTGAGAAGATAAACGGCTATAAGACAGACCTTGAGATAGTGATGGTAAAGCCTGATGGCGAAAGAAGGACTGTAAAGACATCTGATATAGATGTAAGGGAGAAGATAAATTCGGAGTATCTGAAAAAGACGGGCATAAAGGCAGGCACAATGGCAAACATCCCGGGAGGAGAGGCTTTCATGACGCCTGAATCAATGAAAGGAACATTTGTAGGGGATGTTGTCATAAGCATAGACCAAAGCTACCTTCTTTCCGATAAGAATCCTTTGGTTATAGAAACATTTGGCGACAGCTACAAGATCATTTCAGGCCCTAAAGACATTATTGAAAAATTTGAGAAAAAAAAGAAGGAGGCATGGCAGAACATCCTCAATCAGGAAAAGCACAAAAGCCTTCCTCAGGAGACCATAGACCTGAAGAAAAGAAATTTCAGCAGGGTCGGGGAATTTGCAATCAACACAAACCCGAATGCAAAGCTTTGCGATTACCTTATTGTCAACGAGAAGATAGCAAACATGATCCATATTGCTCTGGGCTCCGGGTTTGAGCCTGACAGGGCATCAGAGTACCATACAGACATTGTCATAAACTGCCCAAGGCAGAAACTGGATATTTACGGCATCGGCAGGGATAAAAAAGAGCATTGGGTAATAAAAAAAGGAAAATTTGTAGTTTAAAATGTCCGTGATAAAGGCAACCAACATTATTCTGAAAAAATGCATGGGCTTAAGGGAAAATGAAAGCGTTTTGGTTGTGACTGATTCTAAGCTAAGGAAGATAGGGGACGCTTTCCTTGAAAGCGCCCTAAAGATAACAGACAGCGTTGAATTGGAGGAGATTCCTATCCCTAAAGTGCATGGGACAGAGCCTCCTGAAGATATTGCAAATGACATGCTGAACTATGATGTTAATATCATGGTTACATCAAAATCATTAAGCCACACAAAAGCAAGGATAAGGGCAACAAAAAAAGGTGTAAGGATAGTCACATTGCCCGGAGTGAACAGTGAGATGATGGAAAGGTGCATTGATATTGACTATGATGAATTGAAAAAAAGGACATTAAAGATAAAAAAAATCCTTGACAATGGCAAAAGGGTAGCTGTCAAAACAACATTAGGCACGAATCTTTCTTTCAGCATTGCCGGAAGAAAGGCTTTGGGGGATGATGCCGGGATTTATGATAAAAAAGGCTCATTTGGGAATTTGCCTGCCGGGGAGACTTACATAGCCCCCTTGGAAAAGACAGCTAATGGCATTTACATTGTGGATGCCTCATTTGCAGGCATAGGAAAGGTAAAAAGCCCTATAAAAGTTATGGTGAAAAACGGCTATGCTGTTGATATCAAGGGCAAAAAAAGTGATAAAATAAAGAAATTGCTGGGGTGTGCCGGAAAGGAAGCAAGGAATATAGCAGAATTTGGAATTGGAACCAATGACAAAGCAAAAATAAGCGGCCATGTACTTGAGGATGAGAAGGTATTTGGAACTTGCCATATTGCCCTAGGAAATAATATGGGTTTTGGAGGCAAAGTTGATGTTCCGCTGCATCTTGATGGTGTTATCAGAAGACCTACTATTTTCATAGACAACAAAAAAATAATGGATAATGGAAAATTGCTGGTTTAACATGTCGAAAATATACCATCAGTTTATAACTGATGGGCGTAAGTACAATGTAGCTGCGTATAATGGTATATTTTCGAGCATCTCGGAAATCAACAGATTTCCGATGATCATCAAAAATGTGAGTATTTTTGAGATGCTCAAAAACCACATCTTGGTACTGGATGGTTGCAAGGTTTCGCCAATCATAGCTTGCCTATAATTGGTGGTTTTTGACAAAAAGATATTTAAACCTAGCTGCATTAGTTAACATTGAAAATGCCTGCCAAAGAAAAAAATATACTGGACAGCGTAATATACAGCTATACTGCAAACACAAACCAGATTGAAGAGGAAAACAGGATTCTGAAGGAAACAATAAACAAGTTGAAGGAAGAGCTGGACAGGTTCAAGGAGCCTCCTTTGATGGTTTGCGAAGTCAGGGACATTTTTGGGAAGGAGGCAATAATAAGAATACCGAACGGGAACCAGTTTTCTGTCAACATAGGCGAAAGCTGCGGAAAGCTCAAATCCGGGGAGATGGTTCTGGCAGAGCAGAAAAACCTTACAATCATAAAGAAAATACCAATAACAAAAAAATTCAACATCGAGAAATTTGTTATTATTGAAAAGCCGAAGGTTTCCTGGGATGATGTGGGAGGCTTAAACGAGCAGGTAAGGGAGATACAGGAAGTTGTTGAATTGCCCCTGAAAAAGCCCGAATTATTCAAAAAAATAGGCATAAACCCGCCGAAGGGGATTTTGCTTTACGGCCATCCTGGAACAGGAAAGACTTTGCTTGCAAAGGCTGTTGCATCTTCCACAAACTCCACTTTCATTGAGGTTGTAGGCTCAGAGCTTGTGCAGAAATTCATAGGAGAAGGCGCGAAAATGGTCAGCGAGATTTTTGACCTCGCGAGAAAAAAGGCTCCGAGTATTGTGTTTATTGATGAGATTGACGCGATGGCTGCAAAAAGGATTGAATTGGGAACAAGCGGCGAGAGGGAGGTAAACAGGACTTTTATGCAGCTGCTTGCAGAAATTGATGGCTTCGAGCCTTTGGACAACGTTAAGATAATTGGTGCAACAAACAGGAAAGACATACTGGACCCTGCGGTTGTAAGGTCAGGAAGGCTTGACAGGCTAATCAATGTCCCACTTCCAAAAAATGATGCAAGGCTCGAGATATTCAGGATACACAGCAAAAACATGAATCTTGACAAAAAGATAAATGTAAAAAAGGTTGTTGAGCTGATGGACGGCTTTTCAGGCGCTGATATAAGGTCAGTATGCACAGAAGCAGGCTATTTTGCCATAAGGGAGAACAGGACAAAGATTCTGCCTAAAGATCTTTACGATGCTGTCATCAAGGTAAGGCACGAGGAAAAGGCAGAGGAAGATTACCTGAAGATGTTTGGTTAGAATGGTTTTCAAAATACCCATTAAACATTTCCTAGCATATTTTATTTCACTTTCTTCTCTGTTGTTTTCTGCTGCGATTTTTTTATTTGAATATGATTTATCTCCAGATTCTGGGCCGGAATACGGAATATTCACAGCATACCTTGTTTATTTTATACCAATTTTAATCATCATGTTATCAGATATCTTCAAAAAATCAAGAAAAATTGCTATAGTACTCTCCTATGGAGTCTTTTTTGTGTTTGTGACGCTTGTTGCTTTCCTAGATACTGGCGGCCACCCGCCATTTGGTGTTTTTGCACCTTTTTATTTGGTTTTTGGACTGCTCGCAATAGCGATTCTGACATATTTCTTTTATTGGTTGGGTAGCTGGCTTGGGGCAAAGGAGGCCGCTGGTAAAAAATTGAGATTATTAAGGGGCTTTATGACTTTAATTTTTACCGTTATTTTGTTATATTTCCTGTCTTCTGTTTATGCTACCCTGTTTTGAGAATCATAAGTACACACTCAGCAGTTACTTTCCGTACTTCATTGGCTTTCGCCTTAGTGGGTGTTCACATCATCATCGTGTGCAACGGTGATAAGGAAGTTTTGCTTTTAAAAGTTTCCATCAAATGACCTTAAAATCCACACAAATTCTGTAGAATCCGGGCGCGTACTGCCCGCATTTTGTTGTTCTCAGGATTTTAAATTGTTTTTTTGCCTCAGTGCAGGCTTTTCTTACTTTTTCCTCTGATTTTTTGAATTCGCTTTCGTGCTCAAAATCATAAAAATGGGTAATTCCATTGTTCTTTATGTGTTTCAATGCCAGCCTGAGGAAATTTTCCCCCCCCTTCGGCAATGGCATCAGTATCCTGTCGAATTTTTTTTTGAGTTTCGGCATTATCTTAGTGACATCTCCAAAGAATAATTTTATCCTGTTTTCCAGCCTGTTTTTTTTGATGTTTTCCAGCGCGTATTTATGCGCAACAGGATTTATTTCTATTCCGTAGGCTTCTTTGCATTCTGAATTTTCTGCAATGACTAAAGGATAGATTCCGGATCCGGAGAACATGACTAAAACGCGCTCTTTTGGCCTTATCAAATCCGCGATCCTCTTCCTTTCAGAAGACATTCTGGCGGAAAAATAGACTTTTTCAACATCCAGCTTAATTAAAACGTTGTTTTCTTTGTGTATTGTTTCTTTTGTTTTTTCTCCGGCAATTATTTTTAGCTTTGGTGTTCTGAATTTTCCTGAATATTTTTTTGTTTTTTTTAATATGGTTTTTACGTTTTTAAATTTCCTTAATATTCCTTCCCCTATAATTTTTTCCTTTTTTGACAATTCTTTTGGAAAATCTGAGAAGATCAGTATGCTGCCCACAACATCGAATGACGAAGGCATAAGTTCGAGCTCATTTTTTGACAGCTTGTCTTTTAATAAAAACTTAAGGTTTTGTTTCATTTTTAACTAAAGAATTCTCCAAGGCCTTTCTGTTTTTTGCCGGAATATTGTTTGCTTAATTTTTCCAGTGTTGAATTAACCCTTTCCTCTGAAAAATCGCGCTCGTCAATAAGGAGCCTTCTCATTCTTTCGGCGTCTACGCCTTTCCATTGGATGTCATAATCATCTCTAACAGGAATTTTCTTAATCAAATTGTAGACTTCTTCCCATCCAAAATCAAAAAAATCATCCCATTTCACTTCTTTGAACAATGCGTCAAAATCTGTTTTGTGCCACTTTACCAATTTCAGGGCGTTTTTGGGCCCTACGCCCTTTATGCCTCCGGGATTGTAGTCTGTCCCTATAAGCATTGCCAACGCTATCAGCTGGTTCTGGTCAATACCAAGGTTGTTTAGATTTTCAGCCAGATCTATGATTTCGGGCTTTACAACATCATACCCTAATGAATCTGCCCTCTTCCTCCTGCCGACTATTGACAAGTTCCTTACAAGCTTTGTCGAGCCGTGAATCAAAGAGTCATAATCCTGGCTCACAACAGCGAATGCATTACCGTTTTTTACGATATATGATGCCTGCGCCTCCCCTTCAGAAGGTGCATCAACCACAGGCAGCCCGAAGCATTCAATCAGCTTTTTTGAGTCCGCTATCATTTCTTCTGTCAGCCTTGCTGTCCTTGCAGCATATTTCTTAATCTCTTCGGCATCTTCTTTTTCCAAAGCTTCTTTGTATTTCTTTTCAGCCTCGATCTTCAGTTCTCTTCTCTTTTCAGCCGTCTTTTGCTTTAATTTTGGTGCAATGCCGTCAAAAACAAAGATAAGCTTCAGGCTTTTCTGCATTAAATTTGATATTCTTGAAAATAAGCCGACTAAATGGGAAGTAACATTGCCTTTTGAGTCCATAAGCAAAGAGCCGTCCCTGCCCCTTATAGTTGTGAGAAACTGGAAGAGGGTGTTGTGGGCATCGACAGCAAGGGGATTATTGCCCAGCTCTTCGATGGATATTTCCTTTGCTGTTATTAAATCCTTGAATGCGACGCCCATTTTAGATTTTATTTACGCTGATGCTTTTGAACTCGTTCTGGAGCATTTCTTTTGCTTTTTTTGTAAGCTCGCCGTCCATCAAAAAAAGGATTGGAAGTTTTTTCAGCTGCCCATGCACATATGCGCCGCTCAAATCCGCATCGCTGACTTTGGTTTTGCTTTTAGCCTTGCAGTAATACTCCAAAACACCGATTCCGGAAGGGACTTCAATTATAAAATCTATTTCCGCATTTTTTCTTATTATTTCCGTATTTTTTATTGAGATTTTGTTTTTGCTGAAATATGACCTTATTTCATCGAAAAACACAGATTTTTCCTGCTTTGCTTCCTTTTTTACCTCTTCGGCTTTCCTTGGCTCCTTTCTTGTTTCTTCCCTCTTAAAATCTTTTTGTATGATTTCTTTTTTTATCTCTTCTCTTTTGAGCTCTTTTGAAACATCTTTCTCTATTATTTCTTTTTTAGGTTCTTCCTTCTTTGATTCTTTCCCGAGCAATAATTCCTTGGCCAGGCTCTCTGTCTCGTCTTTTCCCAGCAAATACCATTTCCAGAATATTTCCGTGCCGTTATTGTGTGTTACGTGCAAAGGGACTGCAAAATCCTTGATTTCCCTCAAAGCCACCCTTACAACAGGCTCCAGATTATTGTCTCTAAGGATTTTTTTCTCTTTCAGAAGATCAAATGCCTTTCTTTCCTTTTCATGGAGGTTATTTGAAAAGTTTTGCAAAGAAGGCTCCTGCCCCGGCAAGTAATATAATGGTGTCCCACCAACCTTAAGGCTTGAGATTTTCACCTTGCCCTTTGAGGAAAGCTCTGAAAGCAAGGCAGAAGACATAAGAATATTTGAGTTGATTTCCTTGGCTATATTTGAGGGTATGACTGGGCCTTTTGCCTTCATCAGCTCTAAGATTCTGTCCCTTATATCCATATATGAAAGTAAGAAAGGTTGTTTTATATATTTTGTTGTTACAAGATTAAATATTTTCTTGAATACGAGGCAAAAAATTAGCTCTTAGTGTAAGCTAATCACTAGCTTATTTTGGGATAGTTAAAACATAGGTAGAGTAAATATCATGGCCTGAGCCATCTGGCTTCCCAATAGCTTACATCTCCCTCATCATCCACAACACCTATCAACAGTCTTTTTTTTGTTGAGTGTGCAACCCTGTTTTTTGCCGCAAACTCGTACCATGTCAAAGTTGAGCCTTCATGCACCGGGTAAACAACCCATCTCGCATGATCTTCTCCGGGCTTTACGCCGCGATCATAAACCCTGAAATCAGCACCAAACTTCAAAGCTGTCTTTATGATATAGCCCCTGTTTCTTATATCACGAAAAACGCAGTACCTTATCCATAAATTTGGCTCTATTTTACCTGCTTTTTTGAGAAAAACATCAAAATCGAGCTTTTTGTTCCTTCTGTCGGAAATTTCAATCTTTCCCTTCTCAAGCAGATACAGGGATTCGATAAGGCTTAATTGCACCCTGCCGTCTTCAAGCAGATTTCCGTATCTGCTCTGGTTATAAAGCTCCCTGGATTCGTTGCTATTCTCCGTCAAAACCCTTTCCTGTGCAAATGTTGTTTTTATCAACTGCTTGGAAATCTCCTTTTCTGGTTTTTTCATTAGCAATCTGTAAAGGTATTTCATTTAAAAATGTTTTGGGAATTGGGTTAAGTAAGATTAAGTGACAAAATGAATGATGCCAAATATTCAAGATTAGACTACAACACACAGAACTTTACTTAACCTGGGAATTGGTATTTTACATATAGAAATTAATCGGAAGGAAAAGTATTATATAAGCAAAATATTTCCTTTTCTTCATGCAGATTGAATTTTTAGGAACAAGCTCCATGGTTCCGACAAAGGAGAGAAACCAAAGCGCGATTTTGATTAGCTATAAGGATAAGGGTTTTCTTTTCGACTGCGGTGAAGGCACACAAAGGCAATTAAAAATTGCCGGGGTTAAATTGACAAAAATAACAAAAATCCTGATAAGCCACTGGCACGGCGACCATGTTTTGGGCTTGCCGGGGTTAATACAAAGCATGGCGGCTTCAGATTACAACAAGGTCCTTGAGATTTACGGCCCGGAAAACACAAAAAAATCCTTTGAGAATATGTTCAAGGTATTTGTTTTTGACAAGAAGATTGATATCAGAATCAGGGAAATTGAAGAGGAGGTAGTATTTGAGAATGAGGATTTTATTTTAAGAGCCCTTCCTTTGGAGCATGGCATAGAAACTTTGGGTTATTGCCTTATAGAAAAAAACAAGAGGAAGATCGATATCAGCAAAGTGAAAAAAATCGGGCTTAGGGAGGGCCCTTTGATTGGAAAACTCCAGGAAGGCAAGCCGATCCTGTTCAAGGGGAAAAAAATTATGCCTGATGATGTGGGCAGTGTTGCGTCAGGCAAAAAAATAACGATAATCAGCGACACTGTGCCATGCAGGAATGCAGACCTCCTTGCGGAAAACTCTGACTTGCTGGTTTGCGAAGCCACGTATGCGTCAAAGCTTGAAGATAAAAGCATGGAATATGGGCATATGACTGCCAAGCAGGCAGCCGAGCTTGCAAACAGGTCTAATTCAAAAAAACTTGTTTTGACACATTTCAGCGCCAGGTATAAAAACACGCTGGAGTTGGAAGAAGAGGCAAGAAATTATTTTGATAATGTGATTTGCGCCCAGGATTTTATGAAAATAAATCTGTGAGAATGGCAAACAAAACCAAAGGTTCTGAGGCTGAGAGGGAATTGCTGCATATGTTCTGGCAGAAGGGATTTGCTGCCATACGCTCGGCGGGCTCTGGCTCGATGAAATATCCGGGGCCGGACCTGATAGTGGGCAACAAGATTAGGAGGCTTGCCATAGAATGCAAATCCACAAAAAAAGAGAAGAAGTACCTTAGCTCCTATGATATTGGGCAGCTAACGGAATTCTGCAGTGTTTTTGGGGCAGAGCCATGGTTTGCCGTAAGGTTCGCAAGAAAAGATTGGCTCTTTTTAAGCCCGGAAGATATAGAAAAAACAAAGAAAGGATTCGTTATTGACAACAAAGTAGCAGAGAGAAGAGGATTGTTGCTGGACGAATTGATAAAATAAGCTACCTTTTCCTCAAGACCCTTTCTATTTTTACTTCCTCTTTCATTACTTTGCCGACAACCCTTTCTATGTGGCCCTCTATCCTGGCAATTCTCCTTTCCATCAAAACAAGAACTCTTAGGGAATAAACAATTGCCGCCAAAGTGCCTATTATTATGGCTAAAGTTATTTCCTGGACTCCAAATGCCATCATAACACCTCTTTATAGATAATTTTAGATTAAAAAGGTTTTGGTATAAAAACTTTTCGAATATCAGTTAAGAATTGCCATGCTTTTCCAGGCATTTCCAAAAACATCTTCTAGATCCTTGGCTAAGTTGGGGTTAACTACCCAGATGCCTAAATCATAGCTCGGATGAATTTCATCATTTGAAAAAAGCATAAATAGTGTTTCTTTGCCGTCAATAACACAAAACCTGGTGTTTACGTCTGTGGCTCTTGTTTCAACTATTTTATTTAAATCTGAAGGTCTCTTAAAATTTTTGTCTGACTTTAAAGCCACCCTTATTTTTACTCCTTTTTTAGCCAAAACATCAAAAACGCCCGAGAAAATGTCTTTTTTCTCACTAAATCTCTCACTGTTTGTTGCCATTATTACTGTTTTCTTTGCGTTTTTCAGCATAATTTCCAGATGATTGTAAAGGTTTTTCCTTCCAGTTAACGAGCCAGAAATGTCTAAAGTATCTTGCGACACAATGCCCCGTTCGTGAAGGAGCATTAATTCCTCAATCATCTTTCCTTTTTTTAACAGGTCTATTGTTGTCACTTCTTTTCTGGTTTTTTCCTGCACGTTCTTTTTGACCCTCTCTAGCACTTCCCTCGGGGGAACTGCAATGTATTTTATTGGCTTTCCTAGCTTCATTATCACGAAGCCCTTCTTTTCAAGGCTTTCAAGAACATCGTAGCTTCTGCTCCTTGGAACGTTTGCTATGTCAGAAAGCTCGCCTGCTGTTGAGACTCCCCTGCTCAGCAGGGCTGTCCAGATTTTTGATTCATAAGTATTAAGCCCCAGCTCCCTCAGTTTGATTAAAGATTTACTTTCTAGCATACAAACAGGGAAAGAAGCAAGCATATTTAAATATTTCGATTTTTATTACTTTATAATGATAAATCTTATCCACAGTCCTGCTTTTCCTGTGGAAATTTGATTTTGTTTTGTTAACATTAAAGATACTACTTACTTTCTATATAGAAAATATATAATATAATATAATAACTATAATAAAAATAGCCTTTCCATAAGAAACCGTGGTGTGCGACTTTCCAAAAGAAAAACCTTAAATAGCACCATTTCGTTTGGAAAAACATGGTGGAAAGTGGTTTGTTGAACTTTTTTGAGTCTTTTGCGAAAAAAGAAAGCCTTTTTTTGAGTAAAAAAGCCCTACAGTCCTCTTACATACCAGAAACAATACACCACCGGGACGAACAGGTAAAGAAAATAGCAAATGTGCTTGCTCCAGCTTTGAGGCACGATAAGCCTTCCAACCTGTTCATTTACGGCAAAACCGGAACAGGAAAAACATCAACAACAAAATACGTAATAAAGAATATGCAGTACGCTGCAAAGGGAAAAAACATACCTCTTGAGATATTCTACCTAAATTGCAAGTTAAAAAGGACGGCAGATACCGAATATAGGTTAATGGCGCAGCTGGCAAGCTTTTTCGGCAAGGCTGTTCCACCAACAGGGCTGCCGACAGACGAAGTTTACAAGATATTTTTTGATGTTGTGGATAAGAAAAGACAGACAGTTATTTTGGTTTTGGATGAAATAGACCAGCTCGTTAATAAGGCAGGCGATGGGGTTTTATACAACCTGACGAGGATAAATGACGACCTTTCAAATTCACAAATATCTTTGATAGGAATATCTAATGATCTTTTATTTGTGGATAATTTAGATCCTAGGGTAAAATCATCCCTTTCTGAGGAAGAGGTTGTTTTTGCACCGTACAACGCACTTCAGCTGCAATCCATCCTGAAGGAAAGGGTGGAGCTTTCTTTCAAAAAAGGTGTTATTGGGGAGGGCGTTATTGAAAAATGTGCAGCTTACTCTGCCAGAGACCACGGCGATGCAAGAAGGGCTTTAGAGCTGCTTAGGGTTTCAGGGGAAATAGCCGAAAGAAATGGCAACCAGAAAGTAAAAATAGAACATATAGACGAGGCAGAAGACAGCATAGAGAAAGACAGGGTTTTTGAAACAATAAAGACCCAGCCAAAACAGCACCAAGCAGCTTTGTATTCCATTCTTTCATTACAATCAAAACAAAACCTGATATTCACGGGGGAGATTTACGACTTTTACAAGCAGATTTGCGGCAAAATCAACTTAAGGCCGCTTACCCAAAGGAGAATCTCAGATATACTGGCAGAACTGGATGTTTTTGGAATCATAAACACCAAGGTAATATCCAAAGGAAGATACGGCAGAACAAGGGAAATCTCTCTGTCAATAAACAAATCAACTATCCCACATATAAAAAAAATATTGGAAGAGGGCTTGGATTTATAGCAGCATTCTTAAAATGGAACAAATCCAGTTTAACAAAAAAGAACTAGTGGAATCTTTTTTAAAAAAAGGATTGTTGTTGAGCGCAGACATCCTGAAAAGCATAGAAAACCAGAATGAACTCGAAAGGGTTTCCAGTCTACTAACCAGCAACAACACCAAAGAAATCCTTGTTTTGAACGACTATATCGGGGAACTTCTGGACCCAGGAAAAAATTCAGATGTCAATTGGATGGAATTCGACAGGCTAAGGGTTTTATTCGAGAAAGGGAAAAGCACAAAAAACTATAGCAATTTTTTGGATTACCTCTCAAAAAAAACAGAGGATACCAGAAAAGAGGTTTCGGAAGAGTCCAAAGTCAAAATTTTGTACTCATATGCTGAGGATGCAAGGAATATAGTGGTGCAGGACTTCGCACAGCATTTCTATAATAGGTATTCAATAATTGAAAGAATATTGAGGAACAGGCAGAGCCTCAAAAACATAACCTCTATAAACCGCATCCTTAACAAGAAAGATAAGGAAAACGTATCGGTAATAGGGATTATTTATGAAAAATACACAACAAAAAACAACAACACTATCCTTGTTTTGGAGGACAGGACGGGCTACATTAAGGTTCTCATCAACAAAAATAATCCAACATTATACAATCTTGCCAAGGGCCTGGTTTTGGATGATACTATAGCCGTCACGGGGGTTAACGGGGAAAATGTGATTTTTGCAAACGACATTATTCTGCCGGATATCCCCCTAACAAATAAGGTAAAAAAGGCTCAGGATGAAGTTTATGCAATCTTCCTGTCAGATATGCATGTCGGCTCTGTCAATTTTCTGGGGGAGGACTTTAACAAATTTCTAAAGTGGATAAACCAGGAAACAGGTACTGAAGAACAGATGAGCATAGCATCTAAAGTCAAATACATATTCGTGGTAGGGGACTTAGTTGATGGATGTGGTGTTTACCCAGAACAGGAAAAGGAATTGCTCATAAAGGACATAAAAGAGCAATATGCAGAATGCGCAAGGCTCCTGAAAAGGATTCCGGAAAACATTCAGCTGGTTATATGCCCCGGAAACCACGATGCTATCAGGGTTGCAGAACCACAACCGCCTTTTTATCAGGACTTTGCGCAGCCGATTTACGAACTGCCAAATGCAATTATAGTCTCCAATCCTGCAATGGTCAATATACACTCGTCCAAAGATTTTCCGGGATTTAACATACTTCTTTATCACGGCTATTCTTTTGATTATTTTGTGGCTCATGTGGATTCCCTCAGGAATAATGGCGGTTACGACAGGGCGGACTTGATCATGAAATTCCTGCTCCAAAGAAGGCATCTGGCACCGACCCACACTTCAAACTTATACATCCCCGATATGAAAAAAGACCCGTTGGTTATAGACCCCATCCCGGATTTTTTTGTCAGCGGCCACATACACAAGTCAGTAACATCTAATCACAGAAACGTTACAATGATATGCAGCAGCTGCTGGCAGAGCAAAACAGCCTTCCAGGAAAAAATGGGGCACAATCCTGAGCCAAGCAGGGTCCCTATAGTTAATTTGCAGACAAGGGGAGTAAAAATCCTGAAATTTGGAAAATAAATGCAAAAAGAAAATTTTACTGCGGACATGGAAAAATATTTTGGTATTATTGATGAAAATGTCAAGACAGCTTACGACCTGGCAAAAATAGCCAGAAAAAAAGGCCTTGATCCAGAGGATGACATAGACTTGCCATTGGCTAAAAATATGGCAGAGCGTGTAGAAAACCTAGTTGGTGCATTAACTCCACAAATCATCGGTTCAGGATTATCCAAGAGAATTGAAGAACTAGAAAGAACATTTAAAAAACTTGACTGGCGTGTCGCGCTGACAATAGCTTTGGAAGTTTTCAACCAGAAATTCTGCGAATTCAGGGACAAAATAGAGGCCATAGAAACTGGGATAAGGGTTGGCCTGGCTTACTTGACCTTAGGCATAGTTTCCAGCCCTTTGGAAGGATTTATTCAATTAAAATTAAAGAAAAGAAAAGACGGCAAAGAATATTTCTGCCTGATGTATTCCGGTCCGATAAGGAGCGCAGGAGGCACTGCTGGGGCGGTCTCAGTTATTATAGCAGATTTTCTAAGGAAAAAAACAGGATACTTCCCTTATGACCCGACAGAAACGGAAATCAGGAGAACCGTGACAGAGCTTTACGACTATCATGATCGCGTCACAAACCTGCAATACCTGCCGAGCGAGAAAGAAATCAGGTTTTTGGTTAAGCATCTGCCTGTCCAGATAGATGGCGACCCGTCAGAAGAAATAGAGGTCTCCAATTACAAGGATCTGGACAGGATAGAGACAAACAAGATAAGGAGCGGCCCGTGCCTTGTTATAGGTGAGTGTTTGGCGCAAAAAGCGTCAAAGCTTTGGGCAAACATCTCCAGCTGGAAGGAGGATTTTGATCTTGAGCAATGGTCATTCCTAAAGGAATTCTCAGAATTACAGAAGAAAGTCAAATCAAAAGCAACTTTTGAATTAAAGGAGAAAATTACTCCGATATTCACCTATATAGAAGATCTTGTTGCTGGAAGGCCGGTGCTTACGCATCCGTTAGGTGTCGGCGGTTTCAGGCTGAGGTATGGAAGATGCAGGGCATCAGGATATAGTGCTGCGGCAATACACCCTGCTACAATGTACATCCTAAACCAGTACATAGCCATTGGCACGCAGCTAAAAGTGGAAAGGCCGGGAAAGGCCACAGCTATCGTGGCGTGTGATTCAATAGAAGGCCCGATTGTAAAGCTGAATAACGGCAACGTCATCAAAATCAATACCTTAAAGGAGGCAAAAAGGCTAATGGACCAGATTAAGGAAATCCTGTTTTTAGGTGATATCTTGTTTAGTTATGGAGATTTTTATAACAGGGCCCACCAATTATTGCCTGCAGGCTATTGTGAGGAATGGTGGTCTTTAGATGTTGAGCATGCAACAGTAGATTTATTCGGGGCACTGGATTTCGGAAAACTGGCTGAGTTATTGGAGATGCCCAAAGCCGAATTAGAGAGCCTTGCCAAAAATCCCCTGGAAATTAAGCCAAAAATCGAAAATGCAATAATACTCTCAAAAAAACTGGGAGTTCCTTTACATCCTGATTATACTTTTCATTGGAAAACAATCTCGATTGACAACCTGCAAATGCTGGTTGACTGGATGCGAAATGCGAATTTTTCATTTGAGAGCAACACCCTGAACAAAATTATCTTTCCGTTTGAGGAGGCTCCGAAACGCGTCTTGGAGTTGTTGGGTGTTGAGCATATTGTTGTTAACGACGAATTTGTTGTCGTGGAAAAGGACAATGCCATCGCAATAACCGTTAGCCTGAACCTCAGAGAGCAAAGCAGCATTAAAAATACGGCTGCAATAATCGACGAAAATCAGGATAGGGATGTTCTGGAAATTGTAAACAAGCTATCGGAGATTAAAATCAACGATAAATCCGGGGTTTTTGTCGGGGCTAGGATGGGGAGGCCGGAAAAAGCCAAGATGAGAAAACTGACAGGAAGCCCTCACGTGCTTTTCCCCGTAGGTAATCAAGGCGGCCGTTTAAGGTCGTTTCAAAGCTGTTTGGAAGCAGGTAAAATAAATTCCGATTTTCCAGTCTATATGTGCCAAGATTGTAAAATGCAGACCATTTTTTGTGTTTGCGAGAACTGCGGCAAAAAAACCAAAAAATTGCACTATTGCAAAGTCTGCGGGCTAATCGAGGAAAGCCATTGCGGCAAGCACGGGAAAGCAGAGTCATTCAAGCAGCAGGAGATAGACATCAAAACACATTTTGATAGCTCACTCAAAAAGTTGAATATGTCGTCATTTCCAGATTTAATAAAGGGTGTAAGGGGCACATCCAATAAAGACCATATCCCGGAGCATATTATAAAGGGTATTCTGAGGGCGAAGCATAGCGTTTATGTAAACAAAGACGGCACAATAAGGTATGATATGACTCAATTGCCGATAACCCATTTCAAGCCAAGGGATATTGACGTTTCTATAGAAAAACTTAAGCAATTGGGTTACGAAGAAGACATTTACGGGAAAGAACTGCAAAATCCGGATCAGGTATTGGAGCTTAGCCCGCAGGATGTTATCCTGCCTTCCTGCGACGAAAGCCCTGAAGATGGGGCTGATAAGGTCTTGTTCAGGATTGGGTTGTTTATAGATGAATTATTGACAAAATTCTACAATGTTGAAAGTTTTTATAATTTTGCATCAGAGAGTGATGTTATAGGAAGCTTGGTTGTCGCCTTGGCCCCGCATACATCAGCAGGCATAATAGGCAGGGTCATAGGCTTTTCGAAAACACAGGGATTCTTTGCACACCCAATGTTTCACGCAGCGACAAGGCGCGATTGCGACGGTGATGAGGCATCAGTAATGCTGCTTATGGACTCGCTGCTTAATTTTTCAAGGAAATTTCTGCCTAACACCAGAGGCTCAACTCAGGATGCCCCTCTTGTCCTGACTTCAAAAATCATACCTGCCGAAGTTGATGATATGGTTTTTGATATGGATGTTGTATGGCGCTATCCGCTGGAATTTTATGAAGCATGCTTAAATTTCAGCCAGCCTCGTGACGTTAAAATAGAGCAATTTGGCAGGAATCTGAATACACCAAAACAGTATAAAGGCATCGGCTTTACGCATCCGATAACCAATCTGAATTCTGGAGTCAGGTGCTCAGCATACAAGACACTGCCCTCGATGGAGGAAAAGCTAAAAGGCCAAATGGATCTGGCGGACAGGATAAGGGCTGTTGACGCGTCTGATGTAGCCAGGCTGGTCATAGAAAAGCATTTCCTGAGGGATATCAAGGGAAACCTAAGGAAGTTTTCTGTGCAGGAATTCAGATGTGTGGAATGCAATGAAAAATACAGAAGGCCGCCGCTACTGGGCAAATGCATAAAATGCAACGGAAAAATAATATTTACCGTCTCGGAAGGCTCAATCATAAAATACCTTGAGCCGGCAATCTCGCTAGCCGAGAAATACAACCTGCCGAGCTATTTAAAACAAACCCTGGAATTGACAAGAAGGAATGTTGAGAGCATATTCGGGAGGGATAAAGAAAAGCAGATAGGCTTGGGCAAGTGGTTTTAGGCCAATATTGCCTGCGCATGTGGTATTTTTTTAATATAAATTATGTTATTGCCGGAAATTATCCCCTGTTTTAAGGCAAGTTCAACAGACCTTTTTCCAACGAAGTTTATTATATAGGCATAGTGGAAAATCTTAATTGCTTCTTCTTCAGTTTTCTCTTCCCCTCTGTAAAAATTTGATGCCAGGTCAAGCTGCAGGTTTTTTTCTTCAAACTTTTTCCCTATAAGTTCATTATCGCATACAGCAACTATTTTTTTATTGTCAGCTGTTTTGTGGACATTAACAATTATCTTAATAGGTGTTGGCATCATAGCTATGCTATCTTAGTTTTTACATTATGTTTGGAGCCGCAGGCCATGCATTTGATAAATGTCAATTCCCTTTCTTTTTCTATCTTTGTATCAGGCTTTCCGCATTCATGGCAGAAAACAAACAAATTGGCATATTCCTTTATCTTTTCATTTATTCTTGATGCAGGAATCTTGGTCCCTATAATGATGCTCCCACTCTTTTTTATCTCTCCGGGAGCGGCCAATTCCCTCAGAACAAATTTAAGCAGGTGCTCAGGCTCCCTGCCGAGATTGCCGGCTATCTGCAAAAAATTGCTGATAATGGTCCTATTGCCCTGTACATGCCCGACAACCTTGGTTATCTCAAACCTTTCTTTTTTGAACACGGATTCAGGCATCTGTTTTCTGACCTGCTCAAGGAGCTCTTTGTATCCCATGCGGCTGGTATTTTTTGCTGTTTTATAAATCTAATTGTTTTATTCTCAACAAAAAAGTATATATACACCATTAAAAAATATTATCCTATGGTGCTGGAATCGTTAATAAACCCGTTTAAGGCCGAGAGGAAGCCCTGGGAGATGTTCTTCATAGGGTTTTTATACTCCTCTGTCGGGATTTTTTTATCCTTGCGCATCTTCAGGGAACAGGCAAGCCTGATAATGGTCTTTCTGACAGTGATGGCCTGCATACCTATAGTCTACAATACCATGAAATTTGAAGAGAAAAAGGACTTAATCATAGACAAGGAAATAACCCTGCTCAAGGAGCACAACAAGGCAATTGTTTTTCTCATGTTTTTGTTTATAGGTATTACTGTTTCCTGCGTCGCCTGGTATGTATTCTTGCCGGCATCTACCGTAGGCTCGCTGTTTGACAAGCAGACACAAACAATAGAATCAATCAACAACATGGTCTCAGGTAGCCTTGCGCAGCAATTCAGCACATTCATAAAGATATTTTTTAATAATGTCAAGGTGCTTTCTTATTCGATACTCTTCGCTTTCATCTATGGTGCGGGAGCTATTTTCATTCTTACGTGGAATGCTACTGTAATAGGCGCAGCCATCGGGAATTTTATAAGGTCCAATATAAGCCAGTACGCATCTTCCATAGGGATGGCAAAGGCAGGCAGCTATTTTCAGGTTGTTTCTGTAGGCCTTTTAAGATACTCGCTGCACGGGATTCCGGAAATCATCGCTTATTTTTATGGAGGGTTGGCAGGAGGCATAATCTCCGTGGCAATTATAAAGCACCATTACCAAAGCGAGAAATTCTCAAACATACTTTTTGACGCCTCAGAGCTTTTAGTCATAAGCATAGCATTCCTTCTGGTAGCCGCATTTTTAGAGGTTTACGCAACACCCTTGTTATTCTAAGACCTTAACCCTGCCGGGCTTTATCTCAAAAATCTCGCCGCTTTCCAGCAAATTATTAATAAGTTTTCCAGAATTTTTCAGATTTGATTTCTCTATTACCTCGTCAATCAAAACGCCGTTCCCAGCGTCAAGTTTCTTAATCAAATTGTAGACTAAATCAGAATCCAATAAATGGGGAGTTCCAATCTCGTCCTCTGCAGCCTTCTGCCTTTCATACACAGGTTCACTGGCTGTCTTTGCGCCATAACTGGCTTTGTTAACGATGTCAAGTTCCAGCTTCCTGATATGCACCCATAGTCTGTTGTTGATATTTCTTATAATCTCCGGTAGCAGGTACCTTTCATTGCTGAATTCCCTTGGGCGCCCTACAATCATAATAGTATCCCCTATGCCCAATTTTTCAACATCAAAATTTTTTTCAAAGCTTCTGACAGAAATCTTTCCGGAGCCGTCATCTATAACAAAATTTTTATAATTGAGGCTTTCCTCGTCAAACTTAAAAACAACAGTCCCTATTATGTTCACTCTGGAAATTTTCTTGCCGTCAGCAGTTTCTATATAATTTGGCATCAGGCCCTCTTCCCTTACATATTTTCCGCTGAGCAGTTCGCTAATTGAAACTTTAACCGCTATCTGCCTTTTTTGTATTTTCTTTTGCTCTTCCAACATTTTAAAATTAAATACGGCTTATGAAGCCCCTTCTAGGCTCAAACAAATCACCGGAGCGCTTCAACTTTTCCAAAGCCTCCTCCACCTTGTCATCACTGATATTTCTTAACTTTGCTTCCTCAATAACATCATCGATAGGGATGGTTTTTCCCAACTTGTTTTCCAATTCGCTTATGACCTCTTTAATAATGAGTATATAACTCCTCTGGGTTGCAGTGACCCCTGTAGCTATTCTGTCAATATCAATTTTCCCGGTTTCCCTGTCAAGCCCGACCTGCATTAAGCAGTACTCTATAAGCTCTATTGCCTTATCCGCATCTTTCTTTGTCACCTTATCGGAAAGCCTTACTTTTGCGCTTGCTTCGCTCAATCTAACCAGAGCCTCCAGCTGCCTGGGGGATATAGGAATAGCCTGGATTCCCCCCTCGCTCGATACTGTTGCCCTCATTTTCAGATAAAATTCCTTTATTTCCTGCAAAGCCCCGTCAGTAAGGATTGGCCGTATTTTCTGCCTGGCATAAGATATATATTTCTTTAATAACTCTGTCGGCACTTCAGGCTCAAATATGTCCGGGCTTTGGTGCAGGCTTAGTATATGGCTTGCCATCTTCTCATCTCTGGTTTCCTCAGGCAGGTCTTTTATTGGGAATATCAAATCAAACCTGTTAATCAATGTCGGAGGGAGGTTAATCTGATCTGCAATTATGCCATACGGGTCAAACCTCCCGAATTTTGGATTTGCTGCAGCTAATACAGTTGTTCTGGCCAGTAGGGTAGCCTGAATATTGGCTTTGCTTATGCTGACAGTTTGCTGCTCAAGCGCTTCGTGCATGGCAGCTCTGTCTTCATTTGACATCTTGTCCATCTCGTCAATACAGCAAATGCCGTTGGAAGCTAAGACCAAAGCCCCGGCCTCCAAGCTCCAGCCCCTAAGGAATTCATCTCTGACAACAGCAGCGGTAATTCCTGCTCCTGAAACACCCTTTCCGGATACGTACCTTCCTTTTGGAGCTATTAAGTTGACTCTCTTAAGCATCGCGCTTTTACCGGAGCCAGGATCGCCGACAAGCAATATATGCAAATCTCCTCTGCTTACAACCTTATCACTTCTTACTTTTCTTACGCCACCAAGCAATTGCAATAGCAACGACTCTTTAACCTTATCATACCCATAAATTGACGGTGCTATGGAATTTATCAGTTTTTGGTATAATCTCGGATCCTTGGCAAGCTCTAAAATCTGCTTCTCTTCCTCTTCGCTGATCTCCAAATCATAAAATGTTTCCTCAACCGGCTCTATGTTGTTTGCCTCAACCATTATATCAAATCTTGTGCTTTTGGCTCCTGTCCTCAATATAATTGGGACTTCTTTTATAATTCCGACAACAATCACCTTAGAGCCCGGGCTGGTTCTCTTTTCGCTTATCGGGCTTACCAGATCATCCTTGAGAAAAACGTTGATTCTTTTTGGCTGCTCGCCGCCTTCCATGCTTTCAGGAACTTCTTCCAAAACAATGCCCTGCGCGTCAACAAGCTCCTTGCTTAAAAGGTTAAATCTGCCTTTTCTTCCGCAGCTGCACCTGGAAGGCTCCTTAAAACTCCCGTTTAACTGCAGCACATTTATAACATTCCCGCAGCTCGGGCATTCAAATTTTGCAGATGTCACCTGCGGCCTTACATCAGACTTCTGCTTGACAATTCCTTCAGTCCACATAAACTTTCCAAGATGCTTGCTCCTGATGTCCCTCACCATGATTTTCTGCCCTTCCGGCAGGTTTCTAAACCGGATCCTAACACCTTTTATATTCTCTATATCAAATTCCTGTATTCCAAGCTCCGCGGCCTTTATGGCCTCCTCAGGATTTTCCAGAATTTCATTTGCCAGCTCCACATCGAATTTTGAAATCCCGGAGAAGTCAACAATAAGCGACCTAGTGTCTTTCCTAAGAGAATTCAGCAGCGAAGAATAATAATTAGTCTCAACAAATTCGTGGAACTTGTTTATCTGTTCTAAAGCTTCCATTTACCACCACACCTAAGCCTTCTTTTTTATGCTTTATAAATCTCACGCGCGCAAATGTCCAGTGCCCAAACCAAAATTAAAAAGAAAAATTAAGCCTTGACTTTCTTTAAGTTCTCAATCAGCTTATCCAAAGCTGCGTGAACTTCCTTTTCGCTTTTTGTCCCAGTACAAACAATCTTTCCATTGCTGAACAGCAAAAATGTCGCCTTGGCAGCTAAAAGCTTATAAACCAGCCCAGGAAACTGCTCAGGCTCGTACTCAACATTCTGAAGCTTGGTTGCAAGAACATTAAGATTAAGGTCCATCCCAACGCTGCCGGAAGCCACTATGTTCTGTATCTTGACTTCAGGCTTTATCTTTATTCTGATTCCTATCTTCTCCAGGCTTTTTATTATCTTTTTTATGCTTTCATGGACTTTTTCCATGCTTCTTGCGCCAGTGCATACAACCTTGCCGCTTGAGAAGATAAGAGCGCTCGTTTTTGGGTCTTTTATCCTTATTACGAGCCCGGGAAACTGCTCCGGATTATACTCTGTATTGCTCAATGTAGCAGCCATCTTTTCCAATGGAATGTCATGCTCCAATGAAGTAGAAACAACTATGTTGACTACTTTTATATCTCTAGCAGTTTTTTTAGACATTTTAGCACCCCCATCTAAAAAAGTTATTTATAAATGCTTTATAAAGGGCTTGTATTTAAATACTTTTATATTCAAAAAGAATTTTTATAATATATTCATTGGAAATGCTATGCCCCCTTCACTTCCTATGGAATATATTTTCTATATGGAAAAAATATCTTACCCAAAACAAAAACCTTTATATAAATTCCATATTAATTCTCTCTTATGCTCATTGACATAGTTTTCCCGGAAAATAATGAAGATGAATTCATCAAAATTGCAGTTAAATTAGGTTACAATGCAATATGTTTTGCTTATAAATTTGATAAAAGCAAAAACGAAAAACAAAAAGAATTAATCAAGGAAAAACAGAAAAACTCCGAATTAAAATTATATTTAGGTATTTTAGCGGATTTTAATGAAATTGGAAAAGCCAAAAACAGTTCCGATTTGGTGTTAGTCCAGAATTCAGAAAAAAACAGGGAAGTTCTTGAAAGTGGCAAAGCGGATATTTTATTTGATTTAGAAGCGCAAAATAAAAGGGATTTCATGCACCACCGCGCCTCAGGGCTGAATCATATATTATGCACTTTTGCAAAAAAAAATGATTTAAAGATAGGATTGTCTTTTAGCTCAATATTAAAATCAAGTGATAGGCATCAGCTTGTCGGAAGAATGAGCCAAAACATAAAGTTGTGCAGGAAATACAAGGTAAAGATGTGCATAGCCTCATTTGCAAAAAAGCCATATGAAATGAGGTCTCCTAACGATCTAATGAGCTTATTCGAGACTATAGGAATGCATCCGAAAGAAGCTAAGGATTCTTTTAAAGCAGTTTTCAGGAAGGATGAAATTTAATTCTCAGAATAATATTAAAACCAAAAGTTTTATAAGTTAATTTCAGAATAGAAATAAAAAAAGAGGCTGCAAATGGACAACAGATTTTATAAAAATAAATTCATTCTATTCATCTCTATTGCCTTATTCCTGATTTTGATTCTTCCAGTAATTGATGCACAGCCTTATAACGGGCAGTACATTAAGGGAGCAACTTACACCAAGTGTGGATTGTCAGGCGCTTCATGCAATACCGGAGATACAAAAATACGTGCATGGAACACGGGATATGGAAGAAACTTTGGATGGAGTGAGACTGCTAATGGCTGCACAGCTTGGGAAGGTTCTAATAATAGAGGTAATCCTGGATGTTGTGTTGAATGCCAAAAGTCAGACCAGTTTTTAGGCTGCTTTAACAATCAGGACCAGCCTGTTAATTTAGGAACAATCCCCAAGAACACCTCGTTTAAGTATTATTCAACTGCGACAAGCGACAGGAACAATGCAGTGACAGAGCCAGATACGAACACTGGAGCGTGCAGCTGCATAAGTGGTGGAGTTGCTGGAGGAGCGAAATGCTGCGGCGATGATTCCCAAGACCAATTCTGCAATGGAAACTTGGAAGGCTGCTTTAATTCAGAATATTACTCTGATCCAGACCAAAACCAATTCATCTGTGAAAGCTGCACGCAAGGAACATGGGCTTCAAGCCAATGCTGCGGCGATGACAACAATGAAAATTTCTGCAGCGGAAACAATGCAGGCTGCTTCAATGCGCAGTTTTTCAATGATCCAGATTCAAATCAATTCATCTGCGAAACATGCGCCCAAGGAAAATGGCTTAATGGGAAATGCTGCGGCGACGACAGCTTGCAGGATAATTTTGATGGTGGAGCAAATATAAGTTCCTGCTATCAGGGAAAAATTATTCTTAACTGCCAGCAGCCTGTTAATAACCCCTCTGTATTAAATGAAGATGGAAGGCTATCTACTTGCACAAGCAATGAAGGGGAAAAATGCAGCCTTAAATGCTCAAATTCATTATTCTGCTCCTACACAGGAAGCTGGCTTCCAACCCAGGGCAAAACAAGAAACCAGGCAAGCACATGGCCTTTAGATACAAACATAAAAACAGAATGCTGCCAGCAGCAGCAATGCTGGAATGGAAGTGTTTGCATTGAAAACCAGTTTACAAGCCCCATCAGCAAAGATTATAGCGGTTACAGGTGCATAAATGGTGCATGGAAAAAAGCAGAGCTATTATGTGTAGCAGAAGACTGCGAGACAAGAGGCTATTGCCCAGAGGCTGGGCAGTGTTTGGTAAGCCTTGATGGTAATGTAAACGACAATAACAACCCTAGTGGAAATCCACAATGCATCTCAACAGGGCAATACATAAAGGACAATTACTGCGAGAGCGGCAATTGGACATCAAGAACCAAGTTCGTGGCTTTGCAGCTATTAAGCCTGCCGGCAGCAGGCAATTACATCTTATTCTGCGACAGCGCAGATAACGCTTTAAACTATGCAAAATACCTTGTTGGCCAGGAGACAGCGGAAAACTACATAGCAGGAAAGGCAAACAACTTCTGCGTAATAAGCTACGAAAACAAGATAGTATTCGGCACGTCATTAAACCAGGGCATAAACGATGCAAATCTTCCTTTCCTCAGCCTGCTTGGGATAAGCAGCTGCAATGAAGCCAATGACAACAACTACAATCCATGCGACAATTCCAAAAAGGCATGGTACAATAAGGACCTGAAAACAGTAATCTACAGCAAGGATGCAATAGATCTTAGGCCCCTGAACTTTTTTGAGTCTTTTGCGGATTTGCTGAAAAGGCCTTTCGAATCCATACTCAATATACTCAGGGCAAATGTAAGGCCATCTGACAACTCATTTATCTCTGAATTGAAAAAATTTGACAGGCTGTATTTAAGCAGGGTAAACAACAAGGCAGTAAGAGGCACAATGGAAGGGCTGCAGTTCAAGAACATAGTCTTGGAATATAATAACTTTCAGACAGACATATGCGCATTTATCAGAGAGTATAACAGAACCATAACTCCCGACGCTTCAGGAATCTGGTGCAGCAAAAGCGGTAATAATTACCATGTTTTGGCACAAGGCTCTTTCGGGACAAACCTGAAGCCGGACACTATCTGGACAGACCTGACATCAAGCTTAAGAATAAGATAAAATATTTAAATCATCATAGCAAATTCCATCCAAAAAGAGGTGTATCATGGGCAAACCAAAAATTTGCATTTTTTTTATTATTTCACTATCATTTTTTGCAATTTTCAGCCTAAATTCATTTGCAGATGAGCGCGGAACTTGCACCAATCCAGGTGCCGGCACAAAGATATGTGGGGAAAACCTTGTTTCTAGAGACAATGAATGTTGCCCCAATCAGCAACAAAATCCCTCTTATTATAGGTCCGCTTCAAACCCCACAGGACCTCAAAATTACAATGATTGCATTGCAAATTTTTTCTTCAAGGATACTGATGCTTCTCAGGTAAATGATTGTAAACTAGGATGTTGCTGCACTAATCTTGCAAAAGATGTAAAAATAGGAGCTCAATGCAAAGGCACAGGAGAAACTTTTCATCTTGGAGACACTGACTGCAGCGAATGCACTTTGCCGCAATGCAATGATAATATTGACAATGACAATAACCAATGCAAGGATTTAGATGATTCAGGATGCTCAAGCCCTTCAGACCAGACAGAAGCAGGCGGCATATGCCTTGGCAGAGGCCAGGGCTGCCAAAGCACAAGCTACACTCCAAGATTATCCAGCCTGAGGGCAGAGCCTGTGAAGGGTGAAAGAAAAATAAGGCTTATCTGGGCAGATGAATGCTCTCAAAATGCAGTTTCTTATGAAATAAGAAGGTGCCAAGGCCCAAATTGCCAGAATTTTGCATTGATTGCAACATCGAATACAAACAGCTTTACAGACTCGTCAAATGAGCTTCTTTTTGATGCAACATACACTTACCAGATAAAATCTTTTTATAATCTGCAGACAGCAAATCCAACAGCAACTGTTTTGGGCCAATTAGGGAATTTTGAATGCTGGAATATGCTTGATAACAGCAATTTTTGCATCCACGCTCCTTACTACCCTCCATATAAGGATTACCTCACAGCAAACGATAACAGGTTTTCGCAGGGAAATTTTGAAAGCAATGTAAATTCAACATTTTCAGCAAGATTCAACAGGGCATTTTCCTGCAGCAACAATAACGTTCTGCAGGAGCAATTGCAGTGCTCCCAAAACCAGGTATGTGTTGTTACAAATAATGTTCCTAAATGTGCAGAGAAGTCATTATGCAATTACCCTGATGCAAACCCATTCGGACTCTATTACCAGCAGACAGTATGCGAAAACAACAATTACTGCTTTTTTGACAGATCCTTGACTATAGCAAATAATTGCTATCAGTGCTCGACCGCTATGTCCTGCTATGATTACAAATCAAGAGGCTCATGCGAAAGGGACAATTGCGGTGCCAGCAGCTGTGAATGGCGCCCTATCTCCGACGAGCTTGGAACCGGAGTTTGCATCAGTACAACAAAGGACAACTGCAAATGGTGCAACAAAGCCGGAACAGATAGTGTTGAAAGCTCTAAGGCTTTCAGCTCGGTTTTTGAGATCTGCACAGCAGAAAAGGCTGAAAAGCTTTCCATTGAAAAATCACAATGCTATTTCCGGGATGGAAGCGCAAAAAGCTGCGAAGATGTAACATGCCTGGATTATCAAGCATCGGAATGCGGCAATTCAATCTCCCATGACGAGTTCAACAGGATAAGAAACCCTAGCAATGACAAGTGTGGAATCAAGACATGCCAGATATTCAACAGCCAGTGCAGGAAAAATGCAGACGGCAACAGCGAAGCAGACTGCAATAACCTGTTATGCGAGCAGGACTACTATGCCCCTAATACCACAATAATACCCTTGATTGAAAGAGGTGTTTATAAAAACTTGGCCATACAGATATTTGACAAATCAGGAAAAAATGCTACTGCAACCAGAAGAACAAGCGGTGATTACAAGACTTATCTATGCCTGGAGCCATGTGGCCAGAACGGGCACCCATATGAAATTTTTACAAACAGCTATAATTTAATCCTAACCAATTCAATTTTGTTCGATGGCAATAACGGAAGCAGGGTATTAACCTTAAATGAAGGAGCAAATACCTTAAGGTATTATTCACAGGACCCTGCAAAAAACATAGGCCAGGTTAAAACTGTCAGCGTGGAAACCCACGGAAATGCAAGCGGGCCGGCAATTTTCAGAATAAATGTAACCGGAGCAAAAAAAACAGATAACAAATTCTATACAAATGTCCTAAAGCCCAAAATAACAGTTGAGTTCTTTGAAAATGCTTCAATAACGCATGCAGCGATGAAAAGCCAAACAGGATTCATAACAACCCCAACCTATAATGCAGCCCTTTCGAAAAAATTCGAGTTTGTATTCTCCAGGGAATTTGCTGAAGGAGCCTATGTGTTTGAGCTCAACGCTAAAAACAGGAACAACATATTTATGGACAAGACAGAATTAGTAGAAATTATCCTTGACAACTCAACCCCGGTAATCTCCATAACTCCTGCCGAAGGCAGAGTCCTGAACCAGTCATCAGTCGAGATAAGGATACAGTCTGACAAGGAAATCAGCTTAGAGGAGGTTGCTATAACTGACAGAAGGAATATAACCAATATTGTTGATATATTTAGAACAGATGACAACAGGATTTTTACTGCTACTGCAGTGCTTTCAGACGGCAATAAGGAGATAATGGTAAAAGCCGGGGATTATGCAGGCAACGGGGTTATAGTAAGGTCAAAATTCATAGTCAACGCAAAGCCATTAACAATCACGCTGCTGGAGCCTTCTTTCGGCATTTCATCAAATTACACCTTTGATGTTGTAGTTGCAACAGACAACAACGCTTTATGCAAATACAGCTTTAACGATGATCTGCAATTCGGCTTTATGGATGCTTTCGATGCAACAAACAACGCAACACATAAAATCAAAGCGTTCAATAAAATACCGTTCGGCTCAAAGAATGAATACCCCTTGAATGTGAAATGCAACGATACATTATACGGCCTCGGAAGCGCCGTCTTCAAATTAAGAGTCGATACAGAGCCACCAATCATAAAAGAGGCTTTTGCTAATCCAAATCCTGTTGTCGAAATACCTATGACAACGGTTCTTACCATAAATACGGACAAGCCGACAATATGCAGATACAGCCTAGAGAAAAATAAATTTGATGAGATGGAGTCCAATTTTCCAGGATTCGAAGAAGATTCTTTCAGGACTGTGCATAAAAATAATGTAACCGAGACTAGCGAAGGCAGCTTTAGGTATTTAGCGGCATGCCAGGCGCAAAATAAGCTTGTTTCAGGCGCAAAAGAGATAAAATTTGAAGTGAATACGAAGCTTCCATTAAGAATAACCTCTCACACTCCTGAATACAGCAATACACCAAACATTATCTTGGCTATCGAAACAAATAAGAGGTCCCAATGCAAATTCAGCGCCCAAGACCCGAAAGTCGAAATCGGGACTATCTTCGGCAATCCAGACTACAGCCATACAAGATCTTTAATTGCAAACATAGGCAAAAATTCTTATTACGTTATATGCAAAGACCAATTTTCGCAAAAATGGTCGGATGTCTTAAAAATAGATGTGACAGTAGACACAACATCTCCTGTCATGGAAACTGTTGATGACACAAGCACATTGCCCAACAATCCAGAATTTACCTACCGCACAAACCAGTTAAGGGTAAAACTGCTTGGAAGGGACAATGAAACAAGAGTCTTCTCCTATTTGTATACCTTGGAGGAATTTGGCACCTTGAAGTCAATATTCAACTGGACGGCAAGCTACATAGAAAATGACTGGTTTTTGGTAAACGACCTTAACCTGTCAAATGGTGCTAAGTACTTCTTCAGGGCCAAGGCAAAAAACATCGTTGGCTTGTTAAGCGACGAGAAGTCAAGCAACGGCATTACAATCGATGTTAATCTAAAGCCGTCAAACTGCTCCAACAGAATAAAAGACCAGCAGGAAACTGACATAGACTGCGGCGGCCCATGCGACCAATGCTCCGAGGGCAAAATATGCAAAGAGAATATAGACTGCAAAAGCGAATATTGCAATGCAAGAAATGTATGCGCAGCTCCAGGATGTAATGACAACGCAAAAAACAAAGATGAAAGCGATGTGGACTGCGGAGGCAGCTCTTGCAATAAATGCATCATTGGCAAGGCTTGTAACGTAAACAGAGATTGCAGCAGCAATTATTGCGGCTTTGGAATATGCAAAAGTGCAGAAAGCTGCGAAGATAAGAAGCTTTCAGGAACAGAATCCGATGTTGACTGCGGAGGAGCCTGCTCAAACAAATGCAACGAAGGCCAGCATTGCGGCAACGATAATGACTGCAATCAAGGATCCAAATGCATAGAATCTGCATGTAAAATATGCGAAGAAAATGACTTAAATTGCAATGGAGTATCTGACGACAGGGAAAATGACGCTGATGGCGACGGAATGCCGGATGACTGGGAAATCCAGCACGGGCTGGATCCTAATAACCCAGACGATGCAAATATTGACTCAGACAATGATGGGCTGACGAATAAAGAGGAATATACCTACAGGACAAATCCGAATAAAACAGATACAGATGATGACTCTTATAGCGATAAAAAAGAAATTGATAAAGATACAGATCCTTTAGACCCGAATAGCAGGCCAAAATCGAAATTAGGATTTATTCTCCTGCTGGTATTTTTGATTATTTTGCTCATAGCAGGAGGCTATTTTGCCTATACTTATTATGAAAAGAGGGGAGAAAGGGAAAAAATAATACCAATGCCACAAAAGCCGATTCCATCTTCTTCCAGGCCCAGAATAGCCCGGGAGCAGCTTAGGCAGATGCAGGAATCCCTAAAGAAGAGAGAAGAGGAAAAAAAGGAAAAAAGAGAAAAGCTATTTGAGGCATTTGGAGGAAAAAAAGAGTCACAAAAAACTGCTCCACAAGCCAAAAAACCAGAAACAGAAAAGCCCAAGGAGGCAGATGTCTTTTCAGAGCTGAAAACAACTACAGCAAAAAAGCCTGAAGCAGCCGAAATATCAAGAATACAAGAACAAATCAGAAAACTGCCATCTAATGAAAAAGAAGATGTGATGGAAAAACTAACGGGTTTGGCTAAAAAAACCAGGCAGGGAAAGATAGCAAAAGGGGACGTCTTCAAAGAATTAAAGATGATAATAGCAGCAAGTAAGAAAAAGAAAAAATGAGGAAAGGCCAGATAATAGGGCAGGTTTTTATATACATCCTTGCAGTAATTTTGACCGCAATAATCCTTGGCTATGGCTACAGGGCCATTGTCTCTTTTAAGGAAAAATCCGAGCAGGTTTCTTATATAAATTTCAGGACAGAACTGCAAAATGCAGTCGAAGCAATAACTCCGGATTTTGGAAGCGTTAAAATAATCGACCTTTCAGTCCCCGGAAATTTTAAGAAGGTCTGCCTTGTCAGAAATTACCCCTCATTTCCGGCACTTTCAAATACAAACCAGCCCATAATAGAAGACAGCATTAATTCCGGTGTTGAAAAAAACGTTTTTTTAGTGGAAAATATAGCTAAAGACTCGTTTTACGCAGGTAAAATTGACCTGGAGCAGGACTTATACTGCATTGATATTGTTAATAGCCAGATAAGGCTAAGGCTTGAGGGCAAAGGAGATCATACAAAAATAAGCTAGTTCAAGCAGAAACAAATAAATTTATTAATAACAAAAGTTCGGAATTTCTGATGGAATCCAAAAAAGGTGTTTTTGAAATACAGTTTAACTGGATATTTGTCCTGGCTGTTGGAGCGCTTATACTTCTGTTTTTTTCTGTGATAGTCCTGAGGCAGAAGGGCATTTCAGAAATTTCGACTTCAGACCTTATTCTCAAGAATCTGGAGGCAATCTTGTCCGGGGCAGAGGTAAGCAGGGGAACTGTAAACCTGGTTGATATTCCAAAAACAGAAATAGAATTTGAATGCAGCCGGTACAGGATTGGAAAAATATCAAAGCAATTCGAGGTCATGAGCATTTTTGCTCCACGGAATCTGGAAACAACGAAGCTTATTACATGGACCCTTGAATGGAGCCTGCCTTACAGGGTTACAAATTTTTTGTATGTGACGAGCCCTGAAACAAGGTATATCATAGTAGGAAACTCCAATTTCGCCAGGAAGGTGTTTAATTCATTGCCAAACGAAACGCAAAAAGATATTTATAATAATGCAAACGAAATAGTAGACAAGGATGATGACAAGGTTAGGGTAGTATTCTTCGGCAATAATGCCCAGATCCCGGGAGTTTTCAGCAGCATGCCAAAAGGCACAGTTACAGCCTTGAAAATCAGTGGAGATGAAAGCAAAGGAGAATTAAATTTTTTTGATTTTGAAAACAGCCAACTCAGCAATAAGGGAACCTCGTACTATATAAGATTGCCTGCTTTGCTCGGGGCTATCTTTGCAGACGACATAGGAACCTATGAATGCGCAATGAAAAATTCCTTTAAGAAGCTTAATGTCATAACCCAGGTATACAATAAAAAAACAAATGATATGAAAGCATACTACGAAAGCCGGCAGGATCAATGCTCGCAATACCATGATGACAGCCAGATAAGCCTGATTTTAAGCGCTTCAAACGCATTCAGCCTGCCTAATATCAACGGCATAGATTCCGCATCCAGAAATTTAGAGCAGCAAAACAATCAGGCGCAGCTCTTTTCATGCGCCTTAATTTACTAAAATGAAAACACAAAAACAAAGGAAATCGAATATTTTCATGGATTTGAAAATAAAATTTTCAAGAAAATCACAGGTGCATATGGGAGAAACAATAGCAGTCTTACTGGTATTCTTCATCTTGGTGCTGATAGGCTTAATTTTTTATACGCGAATAATCAAGGGAAACATAGAAACTGAAAAAGAGGAAAGCAGGCAGCTCAAGGCTATTGAAATAGCACAAAGGGTCTCATTTCTTCCTGAGCTACAGTGCAGCGAGGAAAATATTGTCACAGACAACTGCATAGACATAATGAAATTAGACGCTGCCTCAGGCATCATAAGGCGGAATGAAATTTTTTATTATGACATGCTGCTTTTTAGCAATATAACCCTGAAGGAAATCTATCCCGAAGAAAGGCAATGGGATTTGTACGACCGCTCTTTGGGCAATTTTACAAGCAAATTAAGCACAAACGTCCCTATAGCCCTGTTCAACCCGATAACAAAAAAATACTCATTCGGAGTTATGGAAGTAAGCACTTTCACCAAATAAGCCTGTAAACAATGAAATTCCATTCATTTTAAATGAGTGGAATGAATTATGCTCAAAAACCGAACATATTTAATCATGGAATTTCAAGCATCAAAAACCACTAGAACAGTAAATTAGTAAATTCATGCCACCCATCAAAGATGGGTGGTTTTTGACAAGATGAAAAAAAATAAAAAATCCCAGATGGAAATAATGGGCCTGGCAATAGTAGTCATCTTGATAACTCTGGCCATGATATTTGTTGTCAGGTTTGTAATCTTTAAAAAGCCGGCGGAATTCAAAAAGTCTTTTACGCAGGCAGAACTGGCTTCCAATACCATAAACACCTTTTTAAAAACCAAAAGCAAAAACTGCAATGGCCTCAGCATGACAGAGCTTCTGCAGGATTGCGGCCAGAGCCAGAGCATCTACTGCGAGAACGGCAAAGTTTCATGCAAATACGTAAACGACACGGCAGCAGAAGTTTTCAGCAAGACTTTGGACTCGTGGAACGTTGATTACGAATTCAAGACTTATTTTGAGGAAAGAAGCCCAATTCTCAAATTAGGCCAGGCATGCAAAGGTGCAAAAAAAAGCAAATTATTCCCAATACCTACAGCAGCAAGGGCATTGTATGTTAAGCTGGATATCTGCGGCTAAGATAGCCTTAATAAGCCTTAATTGCTCTATACCAAAAAGAATCACAAGGGGGTGGGGAACATTACTGAAACATTAAGAGCATGAATCAATCTATTCCCCCTTATTTTATAATTAAAATACTGATTTTAAATAAAAATCTAAAAAATAATTAATAAAACGATATATTTAAATATAACTTATTCCATAAAAACAACTTGACATTAAAATGAATAAAAGAGGCCAAAGCATTTCTATAAACACCATTATAGTAGCTGCAATAGCTCTGATTGTGCTGGTTGTCCTTATAGCTATTTTTACCGGGAGGCTGGGGATTTTCAGCAAAGGCATTGCCCAGACCGGAACATGCGAAAGCCTAGGAGGCACTTGCCAAGAACCCCGTTGCGGAACAAATCAAGAAGAAGTTCCAGCTTTAAATTGCAACAGGGATTCTGATAATGACGGCAAAATAGAAAATGGAGGTAAGCCCTACTGCTGCAGAGCAGCAAAAACAAGCCCATAAATAATTTTTATTGAATTCTAAATAAACAATTTTAAACTTTCTTTATGCCTGCTTAGAAAAACATTTATATATGCTAAACAAAGGGATTATTCCATGAAAGAAATAACCTCAAATAAAAAAGCGCAGTCAGGGCTTCTTTCATTCAAAAAATTAATTACAATTCTTCTGACAATTGTTGTCGCATTTGGCTTATTTTACATGCTATGGAGGATATTCAATGCGTCTCTGCCGAAATAAAAAGTCTTTGGTAAATGATTATATCATTGGAATCTTGCTGATAATTGCAGCTTTCCTTTTAATCTTATCCATACTGGAAATATTCAAAGGCAAGGCAGAGGCGAAAACCGCTGAAGCAATATGCAAAGGCAGTGTAGCCTTGAGGGAAAAAACCCATACTGAAATATACGATCCAGTGACAGGTAGTCTTAAATTTGGCAGTGTTGCAACACCTCTTCTCTGCAGGACAACTGACAAATACGTTCCAGAGGATAAAAACGCCCCAAAAGAGCAGGTGCAGAAGGAATTTGCGGATTCAATGGCATCATGCTGGAGCCAGTTTGGAGAGGGCCTTATTGACGATGTTTTTAAGCAGGGCGACGGCATAGCCAACAATTGTTTTGTGTGCTATACAGTAAGCTTAAGGGAAACATCCAAATTCAAGGGCCAGATAAATTCAGTGGATTTTACAAAATACTTGTTTGAAACTCCATATAAGGTTTCTCAGGAAGCGGATGGCTGCAAAGTGGACGGTGGATTTTGCATTGACTCTGAAAATGAATGCAGCTCAAAAATAAGGGCAGATACCTCATATTTGCTTGTAGACAAGAAGAGCGATGCCTGCCAGAAAAAAGGGAAGAAAAGCTGCTGCTACACAGACTACGGCTGCTGGAACAAAGGAGGATTATGCAGCGGCTCAAACCCGGATTCATCAAAATACAGGCAGTATGATAATGAAGGATGGAACTGCCCCTCAAATATGAAGTGCTACGTTAAAAATGAGAATTACTATACTTACGGAGAATACATACAAAGATATAGCGGCGATGGAAAGATGATACTCCTTACTGATATAAAGCCAGGAGAAACCTATGCAATAAGCTACGGTAGCCCTACAAAAAGCTGCGATTGGTGCACTACTATTGGCTTAAGTGCTGGTGCAGGTGGAGCAGCGGCAGTCCTTCTGGCTTCTTCTGGTCCACCGGGATGGACTATACTGGGAGCAGGCGCAGTTGGCATCGCAGTATACTCAATATTTAAAGGGACAGCAGAACTTGGCGTAGAAGCTTATAGGGAATATATCCTGCAAAGAAACTTCCCGACGATTTACCTTACAACACTGAAGCAGATGCAGAATGGCAATTTATGCACAATTGTAAAAGACATAAGGGAGACATAAAATGAGATTAATAAAAGACAAGAGGGCTGTTGCAGAGGGTGTTGAAAGGTCTGTCAGTGAAATTATGGTATGGATAATCTTGTTTGCATTGGCAGTTTTTGCATTTATTTGGTATAGTGGATTGGGCAGTAAAATAATATCAATAATAAAAAGCCTTTTTTAAAATGGGAAAAAACGGGACTTTCAGCGCGGTCGCAGGCGTCGCAATACTGCTTATCTTCCTAGTTGTAGTCTTGTTGTATCTTCTTGGCCCTGAAGCCATATTGCCAAGAGCTGCCAAAGCGGCAGACTGGATAGCAGACAAAACCTTGTCGGGCCTGAGAAAAGAAAAATTGGAGCAAAAAACATTCAGCACTGAAAAGGGCACTGAAGAGGCCTATGACAGCGTTCTAAATGTTTTAAGATCCGGAGGAAGCGGCCCATGCAGAATCGAGCGCAGGGCATTTGCAGGCAATTTTAAGGGATTCAGAATTACGCTATCAAAATCTGAACAGGGAACCTTTGTCCAGTTAATGAATGAAAAAGGCCAATCCCTTAAGCAAAACACCATAAGCGGAAGGTTTCCCTGCGTTGTTGGAGAGGGGGATGCAGCAATAAATTTTTATAATAATCACCTAAGTGATAATAAGTGCTCGTCAAACTGCCCTAAAGACTACACCATAGCTAATATAGAGTTTAAAGCTGCAGACAGCATTTACGTAGACGGGAAAAAAAGAAATCTGGATGATGAAAACCTGCTTTTTAAGACAGCAGACGGCAATGTATGCTTTTTTCCGACATACGCCGGAGTTTTCACTCTCCCAGGCTGTGATGCCGGAACTGGAGGATTGGATGATGATTGCATCGGGGCAATAAAAAATAATATAAAATCATGCTGAGAGGGATAAAAATGAAAAATAAAAAAGCACTTGAATGGGGTTGGGGAAATATTCTGACCGCAGCATTGGTTTTAATATTGGCGTGGGTTGTAATAGACAATGTTATTCTTAAAATTTTCGTCCAAAAACAAATAGCATCTGCTGGAAGCGCAACAGATAAAGTCACTCAGGATTGCGACGAAGACGGGACAATTGGCCTAAGCGACGACTGCCCGTGCGACAAAGACATCCAGAAAATGCCAACAGACAAGAAAACATGCCCTAAAATAACAATAACAGACACAGCAAATAAAAACTGCCCTGCATTGTGCAAAAAATGAAAAAAGCCGATGTAATGCTTACATTTCTCTTTTATACAATCCTGGCTTTAGTGATATTTATTCCGACCTGTATGTGGGCATCACAATTCCTTAAAATTGGAAGCACCAGGGCTGCAGACTCTTACAATCAACTAGTGCAGTTAGTCTCTGGCATTGGAGAGAGAGAAATATCAAGCATGCCTTTGTACATGAATGACAATTCCATAATATTCGGCGTCTCTAAAAATTCTACAAGAGTAGAAACATTAACCTACGACCCTATTTCAGGCACAAGAATAATCAATGGGTATGTTGAGAGACCGATAAAATGTGAAAAAGACAAGGCTTGCCTCTGCTTGTGCAAGAAAGATGTAGCAGCAGAAGGAAATCAGATAAAGTGCAATGGGGGGATACAATGCAGCACCTTCGACAAGATAGATTTTCTGAAGACAAGAATAATTAATGACCTTACACTGGAAAAAACAGCTATAGACAAATCATACGCATTATGGGAAAATGGGTTTATCATTGCTAATTCAAGAAACAGGGAAGTCCTGTTAAAAGCGTACTCTTTCGTGCCAAGGGAAAATTTAGTGGGACAAACTCCCGAAATAAATTCAAACTCGCAAAAGCAGCGTACTATATACGTCCAAAGATACCAGAATTTTATTGGGGTTTGTTTTAGCCGAACATGCATAACAGACGAAACAATCGATTTGTTAAATAAAGAAAAAGCAATCGAAGAATTTGATAAATTCAGGAAAACCCACTTAGAATGCAAAAATAAGAAAGACGAGCCATGCGGCACAGTTTCCTTGGAGATTCCACAAAGATACTTTATATTTTATGTTCCTTCTGTTCCAAGCACGTCTTTTACTTTACCTTTTGGTTTTACTATCGAATTATTTAAGGGAAGTGAAGGCAAATTCTGGCTGTTTAACACCCCAGACTCAAGTCCAGACTATTTAAGAAAGCATTCAAAGGAAGTTATTGTGAGAGACAAAAATAATAATGAGGTGTCTTTTGAAGGCAATATCTACATTGAAGATGGAAATGTTGAATATCAGAGAGGATTTTTTACGCATTTTGTTTCTTTTGAGATGAAAGTCAAAGACGGCAAAGTGATAATAGAATATCCATTGTATTCGGAATAAATTTTCCAAAAAGCATTTAAACATATAAGCTTCTTTGCAGAATATGAAAAAAAGAGGTGATGTAAGCCTGCGGTTCCTTCTGGAGCTAGTAGCGTCTTTCCTTGTTGCCTACATGGCAGTAAGCGTTTCCGTATCTTACACTCAGGGAACTATTTTTGAAAAATTGCACATAGCCAAGGATCTTGCAATGCAGATAAATGCATTATCAAGCCTGCCTGGAGATGGCTATATTATAAATACCAAGCTGTATGGCTATTCTTTGCATTTCTCTGACAACAAGGTTGAAGTCTTTGAAGATAGCGCAGACCTTTCCAAAGGAGTCTATTATTTTGTAAAAATTGGAAGTAACAGGCTGGATTCGAGATTCAGCAAGCCAAAACAGGTCGTGATTTCAAAAATCAACAACGAGATAATAATAACAGAGGAAATTCCAGTCTTGAAGTAAAATGCAGCTTAAAGCAATCCATGGCAAAAGGGCTGATATATCAGCAAGAAAAATGATTTTCTATGGAATTTTCGGCTTTTTGGCAGCAATAACCTTCCTGCTGGTTGCCTGGTTTTCAGTGTATGACGGGTCTTACCTAAGCAAAATACCACCAGACCTTGAAAATTACCTGTTCGTCCAGAGATTTTTAAACTCGAATCTATGCTTTGCCTTCCAGGACAAGGAAACAGAACGAGTTTATCCCTGGGTTATAGACATGACAAAATTCAGGCAGGAAAACCTCGATAATTGCTACAATGCCAAAGACACGAATGTCAAGGCTTACAGTCTAACGCTGAGCCATAACAACAAAAAAACCACGTTGACAACTAAAAACTGGGAGGGGTTTCTGAAAAAAGGCGAAACCAGGCAGATATTTGTCTACGATAGCGGCAATATAAGAAGAGCAGAGCTTTTTATTGAAATGCAAGATGCCAAATAAAACACGCAAGGGCAAAAATTTTTTGCACGGGAAATTTAAAAAATTTTCCAGAAAATCGCAGGTTGAAGACTGGCTGCCTTTGATGGCTATAATAATATTCTTGGTATTTATATTCTTGATTTTGTCATTACTGAACTTGAACAGGACCACAACCATAAACGAAATACTGAAAATGGATACAATAATAAGGGATTCTGGGCAATACCTGATAAATTATCTCAACTCGCAGATTTCTTTAAACAATAAAAACATCACTGTTGCAGAGGCAATCAGTTACTATGCAGCAACTAATGACGAGAATTCGCTGATTCTGCTCAAATTTTGGGCGGATGAAATATTCTCCCACAGCAGTCTGGAAACCGATTCGTCATCATGGTCTCTGGAGATAGTAACCCCTGCAACAAAGCAGGTTATAATAGAATCCGAAAAAGCAAGAACGAGATACATTGCGAGAAATGAGATCTCGAGCGCAATATTGCCAATGCCTGACAAGGAAAATGCAGAAGTAAGGCTATTTTTTGTTCAGACAAAATTCGTGGAAAAATGAAACCAAAAGGAAAGAGAGGGCAGACGTTGATTTATGGCCTGATGGCGGGGCTTATAGCAGCTTTTATAGTCTCATTTTTCAGCAATGCAATTGCAAAAAAAGATTTTGGAGAAATAGGAGATTCTTCGCTGAAGCTGATAGATGCCTCAAAAGAAGCTGAAAAATCATTGTTTTATCTGGACCAGTCAGCGAAGTATTCTGCATACCAGACGGCTTACGATCTGGCGCAAAAAGGAGGCTTTTTCAAAGAAAGCGAATGTGGGGACTATTTTGGCTTCACATTATGGCAGACTTTAGACGAAAATAAAAAACTAAAGCAATGCTTTCCAGCCCAAGAAGAAATATCTGGTAATTTTAAATCAATTTTCAATGCGAATTTAAATAATTATGTACAAATATTCAACCAAAATTCCGATGCAAAAATACCTCTTGATAATTACAACCAGATAAAATTAGCCAATAAGCTGGATATAACCGGGCTTGCAAATGAGAATATTATAATAGAGATAGGAAAGCCAGGAGGACAAATAATCCAATCACCATCTGAATTACAAGATTCCGAAGGAATATTTAAATCTGATTTGGAAGTAAAGGATCTTGATAAGGTCAGGCTTGGTTATGATCTAAAAAAATTTATTGAAGAGGTATCGCAAAAAGCAGGAGTTGATAGTGCCACAGCGTTGGCATTAATAGGAAGGGAAAGCTCATTTACACATTGCTGTATCCAGCCCGACAATAACCGTCCAGGAACATGCAGAAAAAGCGATGTTACTTCTTGTGGCCTTCGCGAACTCTATACAAGCGGAAGCAGCTACGGAATAACTCAAATAAACCTTAAGCATTGCGCGTGGTTTAATCCAGACCTGTGCTCTGAAAACAAGAAACCAAGCGATTTACCGCTTAAATCCTCTAGCCTAGGCTGCTTTTCAGGATATTACAACAGCAAAGACAGTTCAGATGGAGGGTGGGGCCAGGAATGCAGAACTTTTAAAGAAGCCGGATGTGCACCAGGGCAATCCGCAAAAGATATGGAGTGTAACATAAAGCTTGGAATTACTTTCTTAAAAAGCTTGTACAACACATATGGCAACAATGACGCATTATACGAAAGGACGGTAAAAAATTACTGTACAGAGCCAACACAACAAAAAAGATATCTGGACTATAAGGAGTGGGATAGGGTAAAAAGAGCCTATAACGGGTTTGGCTGTGCTGGCCCGGGAGCAGATACGCAATATGTGGAAAAGATTAACAATGAAAAATCCACATATTTAACATAAAATGAACAAAAAAATTATCGCAATTTACGCATTTTTTGTTTTTTTAATAATTTTGACGCTTAACTTTACTTACAAGAATACTGTTACTGGGGCTGTTCCAGCAAAAACAGAGACCAAAATTATAGAACCACTATCTTCTTTCGGCCTTTATTCCATAAAGCCGAATTTTAAGGCAAATATAGATTATGACTTGAATGACTACCAATTAATAATCCAGAAAATAAAAAATATTGAGGAATGTGTTGCGCAAGGCAATGAGATTGAATTTTGCCTTGAACAATTAAACAAGGAAAACAACGATTTTAACTGGAGCCTCAATTGTCAGGAAAACTCTGAAAGGGTTTTTTACGAGATTATAAAGTTCTATCAGGATTGCATTGATTCTGAAGACACAAACTGCCTCTGCGAATACAACCTGCTTAAAAAAGCGGATGAGATTAAAAAATACGAGTTATATGGCAGCCACAAAATAATTTTCAGTGATTTAAGCGCCGGTAGGAAGGAAATAGAGGCAAAATTCAACGCAGGAAAGGAAGAAGTCAGTTATAAAATCCTTGGCAGAAAGCCTATTTTTGGATGGTTTCCCAGCGAGTATAATGTTGATTATTCTGCAGACAATGTCGTAAAGGCTTCTATGAACTTTCTAAACACTCTTGACCAGAAGTCAGGAAAAAAACCTCCCATAGAATATTTTGGAAACATTTTTCTTTTCAAAGAAAAAACTGACTTGGCTGAGGATGCAGAAGAGATAAATGTTGTCAAGGCCACTGAGCTGAAAAGCGGGGAATATTATATTGCCTATCCAAACACTGACAGGAACAAAGAGGCAAAAGGAATAGGAAAATGCGAACTTAAGCCGAAAAACATACAAAGGATTTGTGTTAAAAACAATAAAAAAGAATTCTCGGTTTATAATAAAATAAAAGATAAAGTAGATTTCAAAAATCCAACAATGAAGTTTGCAGCCTATATAGCAGACCCTGCCCCTGAAGAGGTAAAAAACCTGCAGATATTTGACAGGCCAAAAGATTCAAATTCCCTGATACTGAAATGGGGCAAAAACAAGGAAAAAGATGTAGTAAAATACAGGATTTACTATGCAGATTCAGAGCTAAAAGCATTTGAAAACAAGAACAAAATCGAGGAAATTAAAAAAGACAAAAATATCCTAAAAAATGAATTTAATGTTGAAAACATCAAGGGAACGAAAGGCTCTTTCCTGGTGCCGTTGATATGTGATTTTGACTATGAAAAAAAGAAGTGCACGTTTACAACATCTGAAGGTGGCATAGAATTTGATTTGGACAAAATACTGTTTTTTGAGGACGAAAATAAGTATTATGCCTCGTTCAAAGTTCAGGAAAACAAGCAATACGATCTCTTTGTGACGGCGATAGACAGGAACGGAAATGAAATCGAGGAAATTAAAAAAGAGCAGATAAAATCTGCAACATCCATAGATGATTTGCCGCCGGCATCTGAAGAGCTTATGTTCCCAAGGGCCGTTTATGATGCAGAAAAAAAGGAGATATTATTAACTATAAGGAAACATCCTAAAGATATTTTGAATATAGATGACACGAAAGCAGAAGACTTTAGCCTCTATAAGGCATATTATATAAAGTTCTCAGATCTAGATACAACTGACAAAATAACTGAAAAATCAAGATTTCTACAAGAATCGTTGCTGTCAGATTTCACATTGCTGAAATCCTTTAAATTCCCCGAGAGCACGGCGCAAGCTGAGAGAATACCGGTAGCGAATACCAATCCAAAAGCCCAGGAAACATATTTCTTAATACTTATAGCTGAAGACAGCAAAGGAAACCCAAGCGCATCAAAATTCAGGTTAAAGGAGTTGGGAGCAAAGCCGCTGTTTTATGCAATGCAGTAATGTCTTTGCACAACACAAAACTATTTAAACTAAAACCGAAATCTAGAATCAAAAATGATAAAAATACCTTACGAGCAGATTGTTGAGAAGATAAAAAAAGAAGCGTCTCTTTCTGAAGATGAAATCGGCGATAAGGTAAAGGAAAAGATGAAGCAGCTTTCCGGATTGATAAGCAAAGAAGGCGCTGCGCATATTATAGCCAATGAGCTGGGAATTAAACTGCTTGATAATATAAGCGGAAAACTGCAGATTAAAAATATCATTTCAGGAATGAGGGATGTGGAGACTGTTGGAAAAGTGCAGCAGATCTTTCCAGTAAAAGAGTTCCAAAGCGGTGAAAGGCAGGGCAAGGTTGCATCGGTGGTTATAGCTGACGAGAGCGGGAGCATAAGGGCTGTTTTTTGGGGCTCTCAGGCTGACAATCTGCAAAACATAAGCCAAAATGATATAATAAAAATTCTTGGAGCTTATGTAAGGGACAACAACGGCCAAAAGGAAATCCACGTTAATGATAGGAGCAAACTGATAATAAACCCCGAGGGAGAGACAGTAGGTGAGGTAAAAGCGCAATTTTCCAAAGCCGCGAGAAAAAAGATATCGGAATTGAGCGAGAACGACAGCCAGGCCGAAATAATGGGGACAATAGTTCAGGTTTTTGACTTGAGGTTTTTTGAAGTCTGCCCTAAATGCAATAAAAGGGCAAAACAAAACGAAAATTCCTTTACATGCAATGAGCACGGCAATATACTCCCGGCCTACTCTTATGTCATGAACGCAATCTTAGATGATGGAACAGACAACATAAGGTCTGTATTCTTCAGGAACCAGGCGGAAAAGCTGATTAACATGGAAAAGGGGCAGATAATGCAGTTCAAAGACAATTTGCAGAATTTTGAGGAAGTAAAAAATAATCTGCTCGGATCAATGGTGAAGGTAAGCGGAAGAATAAATAAAAATGATTTTTTCGGGAGATTGGAGTTGATAGCCAATGACATTTCAATCGCAAATCCTGAAGAAGAAATCCAAAGGCTGAATGAAGAAGTGGATAAAGTAGAAAGCTAAATGATGTTTAAAACCCATCTGGCATTTGGCCTTTTTGCAGGGCTATTGTCCTTAAAATTTCTTGAAGCAAAAAACATCATTATCTTCCTATCTCTGGCGTCTTTTTTTGCCGTTTTCCCGGATATAGATGAAAAAAGTTCAAAAATCGGAAAAAGGCTGAAGTTTTTGTCATTTCCCATAGGAATTATATTTGGGCATAGAGGTATGTTTCATACAGTTTATCTGCCAATAACTATTTTTTTATTATTTTTAATGTTTGATAATCCAATTTATGGGATTGCAGCTTTTATCGGATATTTTTCGCATCTTTTAACAGATTCACTAACGGTTCATGGCATAAGGCCGTTTTACCCCTTGCTGAACTGGAAAATAAAATCATTTATCAAAACCAATTCTATTTTGGAATTTCTGCTATTTCTCCTGATAGTGGCAATTGATTTTTATGGCATTCTAACCTATATTTGAGAATATATATTTCCAAGTGCCACTGGACACACCTTTTCCCCAAAATTTCTGGCTTACGGGGCTTAAAACACCAAAATCCCGGGCCACTGGACACTGGACATTCACGGATGAAATATTTAAACTAACTGCCTTACTTAATATGCAAGTTGTTGCAAAACAGCTTACCTCACTCCCAGAAACCAATGAAGCAGGCAAATCAAGATTTGCTGGCCGAGCAGTTTCTAATTAATGGGAGTCTGAAATAAAAACCGAAAGGAACGAGGTGGTATAAATGAAAGAAGAGTTTGTCGGCAATACGCCGGAAAGGAAATTCAGTACCGGAGCTATATCAGCAACGGTATGGGAAAACCAGGGCAAAAGCAGAGAAGGAGAGGCTGTAAGCTTTAGGACAGTTTCTTTGCAGAGAAGGTACAAAGACAAGAATGGAGACTGGCAGTCATCCAGTACATTAAGGATCAATGATCTGCCGAGGGCATCTCTCGTTTTGCAGAAAGCCTACGAATATCTGGTTCTCAGAGAAATGGAATCCCAGGAGAACTAGACTCTAAAATTTTTTATTTTTTTAAACACAAAAATAAGCAAAAAATTTAAAAGGTGATTATGATGAAACAAGAATTAATGGAACCGGAAACTATTAAAAAACCCGAAACAAAAAAGCAAAAAGTCTCTATAACTGATTTGCCGGGTGTAGGGGCAGCAACAGCTGAAAAGCTTATGGCAGTTGGCTACAGTGATTTGATGTCAATTGCGGTTGCAACTCCTGCAGAGCTTATAGACTCAACAGGCATGACAGATGCGTTGGCAAAAAAAATAATCGCTGTTGCGAGGTCAAGCCTGGATATGGGCTTCGAAACAGGGGAAGACTACCTTAAAAGAAGGGAAAGGGTTGATAAAATAACGACCGGAAGCAAGGATTTTGACACTTTGCTTGGCGGCGGCTTGGAGACCGGAGCTATTGTTGAATGCTTCGGGGAATTCGGCTCCGGAAAAACGCAACTGGGGCATGCTTTGGCAGTAAATACGCAGCTGCTTAAAAACGAAAAAAATCCTGTTGCAGTCTACATAGACACTGAAAACACATTCAGGCCGGAAAGGATAAAGCAGATCGCCCAGGGGTTAGGCTTAGACCCCAGTAAGGTATTAAAAAGCATCAAGGTAGCCAAGGCTTATAATTCCGACCATCAGATGCTTTTAGCCGAGAAAATAGAGGATCTGATCAAGAGCCAGGAGCTTAATGTAAAGACAGTGATAGTAGACTCGTTAACAGCGCACTTCAGGGCGGAATTCATCGGCAGGGGCACATTGGCCGACAGGCAGCAAAAACTCAATAGGCATATGCATGTTTTGCTTAAGCTTGCAGACATGTACAACTTATGCGTTTATGTGACCAACCAGGTCATGGCAAAGCCGGACATGTTCTTTGGAGACCCGACGCAGGCCATCGGTGGGCATATTGTCGCGCACGCTTCAACCTTCAGGGTTTACCTTAGGAAAGGCAAAAAAGGAAGCAGGGTTGCAAAATTAGTTGATTCTCCGAACCTGCCTGAGGGAGAGGCAAGCTTTTATGTTGAAACTTCTGGTTTGAAGGACATAAAATAATTTTTTTCTTTTTATTTCTTATTTTTCAATAGATTTTTAAAATAATGCTGATTAGTTTCTTTTATGGTTTATCTTATCACCAAGTCAACTATCCTGCTTTTTACGAGGTTTTATACCAGAAAAATAAACGGAATAGAAAATGTTCCAAGAAAAGGCGGATTTATCGTTGCAGGCAACCATTCAAGCTATCTGGACGATTTCTTAATACCCAGCGTGTTGATACCCTTATTAGACAAAAAAGTGCACTTCTACGTCAAGTCGAGCTATTTTAAAAATTACTTTATAGGAAGATTTCTCAAATTTTATGAGTCAATCCCGGTGGATTCCGAAAAAAGCTGGAATCACGAAAAAACAAATAAAATAGCCCTTGAAAATGCATCACACTTTCTAAAAAAAGGCGATATTATAGGCATCTTTCCTGAGGGCAGCAGAAGTCATAATGGTATTCTGCAAAAGGCTAAAACAGGAATAGCAAAACTGGCACTGCTTGCCGGGGTAAATGTCCTACCAATCGGCATCATTGGTTCAAATAGCATACTTCCAAGAGGGGCAAAATTCCCAAGATTTAAAAAATGTGAAGTAAACATAGGAAAACCCATAAACTTAAGGAAATATCATGGTAAAAAAATAACAAAACCTTTATTGGAGAAGATAACCCGCGAAATAATGCATGAGATAGCAAAACTAATTGGTCAAAAATATAATTTCTAATATGAAAAAAATAGCTGTTATCGGTGCAGGAGGTTCTGGCACAACTTTGGCAGTCTTGCTTGGGGAAAAAGGCTATAATGTTGATTTATGGGTAAGGAGAAAAGAATTACTTGAAAAAATAAATTCTTTCAGGGAAAACACTCAATACCTTAAAGGCATAAAAATACCCAAAAGCGTTATATGCAAAAATTCAGTATCGGATGTCATAAAAAATTCTGATATTATTGTAAATGCAGTGCCTTCCCAGTTTACAAGAGAGGTAGCAAAAAGTTATGCGAAATATCTCGGTAAAAGAAGCATAATTGTCAATGTTGCAAAAGGCATAGAACTTCATACGTATAAGACCATGTCCCAAGTTTTAAAGGAGGAATTAGGAAAAAATATTGGTATAGTAACATTGTCGGGCCCAAACCACTCAGAGGAAATCAGCATGAAATTGCCCACTGCGACAGTCATAGCATCGGACAATGCAGATTGCCTCAAGAAGGTAAAGGAAGTCTTTCAGACTGATTATTTTAAAATATTTCTCCATGATGATGTCATAGGCGTCGAAGTATGCGGCTCTGTGAAAAACATCGCAGCCATAGCGACAGGAGTCTGCGACGGCTTAGGTTATGGAGATAACGCAAGAGGCTCAATAATAACCCTAGGCTTGATGGAAATGAGTGTTTTTGGAAAGCAGCTCGGAGCAAAAAGAGAAACTTTTTACGGCCTGGCCGGAGTTGGGGACTTAGTGGCAACATGTACAAGCAAGTACAGCAGGAACAGGTTTGTCGGGGAAAGGCTGGCTCAGGGCAAAAGCATGGAAGAAATAAAAAAAGGGATGCACGGCATGGTAGCAGAGGGCGTACAGACGACAAAATCTGTTTATGAGTTTGCAAAAAAACATAAGTTGAATATGCCTTTGACGCAGCAGGCTTACTGTGTGTTGTACGAAAATAAAAACATAAAAAACGCGATAAAGGACCTTTTAAAAAGCTTCAGCTGACTTATTCCTCGCTGAAATCTTCTATAGTGTACTTAAAATCATCATTATTCTTAATCATTCCCTTGTTTTTCATATACTCCCTTGTCAGTATCCAGAAAAAAAGCCCCAGGCTTTTTTTGCCCTTGTTGTTGCAAGGCACAACCAAGTCTATATTATTGGCCTGATTGTTGGTGTCGCACAGGGCTATTACAGGGATTCCTGACTTGAGAGCGTCATTTATAGCATTTCTGTCAGGCCACGAATCAGTAACGAGCAAAATCTTGATTTCAATATAGTTGTCAAGCTGCGGATTTGTCAATATGCCGGGAGGGTAGCGGCCGCCAAATACCCTTGCTCCTGTAAGCTTGCCGAACATCTTCACAGGCTTCCAGCCGCCCTCGCGCCTGCTTACAACAAGTATATCCTCCGGCGCGTATTTTGAAAGAAAATTCGCAGCTATATTTATTCTTTCATCTATCCTCTGCAGATTCAATACAGACAAACCATCGGGTCTGGTCTTGTAAATAAACTGTTCCATATACTTTGTCTTGAATTTTGTGCCTATATGGATTCCTGCTTTAAGATATTCGTCCGTCGGAACCAATAAATGTTCTTCTGCCATTCTGAAAACACCCCAATTTTTACATCTGCCTTTTTTATAACCTCAGGCAGCTATGCATAATGCCTATAGCCAGGCAAAATACGTCGGTATTGGATATAAGAAAATGCATGCTCTTTAAAAACCTTTCTGAAATCAGGCTTCAATTTTAAAATATTTTTAGGCGGGAACCATTAAAAATTTCAATAAATCAAAAAGATTTTAAAATGCGTATTTATTCTTGATTTTATATGAAAGCAATTGAATACAAGGTCAGCAACCTTAGGTATATCACCATGAAATACCTTTCCATGGTAAATAAGAAATTTATTTATGGGCCTTTGTCTCTGGCAAAGCTGGTTGACAAGCCAGAACCAAAATTAATCGGAGAGGAATGGGTTAAGATAAAAGTAATAATGTCTGGAGTATGCGGAAGTGACATTGGGGCTTTGGAGGCGCGTCAGAGTTTCTACCTCGAGCCTTATATGTCCAAGAACTTTATTCTAGGTCACGAAAATGTAGGTTTTGTGGCAGAGAAGGGCAAAAAAGTTAAAAATGTCAAGATTGGGGATAGGGTCGTCGTACAGCCTTTTCTTGCATGTAAACAGCGTGGAATTAAAAATGAATGCCATTTTTGCAAAACCGGCAACTATTCTCTATGCGAGAACGTTAATGGCGGTAAATTAAGCAGAGGCATAAGCATAGGCTTAAATAAGGACACGGGGGGAGGTTGGAGTGAAGCTTTTTTGGCCCATTACTCCAACGTGTTTAAGCTTCCAGAGGAGGTAAGTAACGAAGAGGCAGTCCTTATAGACAGCTTTTCATGCGCTTTGCATGCCGTGATTAGGAATATGCCAGAAAAGAATGATACGGCTGTTGTTTACGGTTGCGGGACGGTTGGTTTGAGCACAATAGCATCCATAAGGGCATTGGGGCTTAAAAATAGAATAATCGCTTTATGCACAAGAAGTTTTCAGAAGGAAATGGCATTAAAACTAGGCGCAAATATAGTGTTAAATCCAAGGAGGGATAACCTGTTTGAGGAAATGGCTAAGATAAGTGGTGCTAAGCTTTATAAGCCTACTCTTGGAAGGCCGACACTTGAAGGGGGGGTGGAAATCATCTATGACTGTGTTGCAGATGAAGATACAATCAACAATTCATTGAGATTCCTGAAGGCCAGTGGAAAACTGGTCATCATAGCAACTGCCGGGGTAATCGGCAAGATTGATATGGCCCCGGTATGGTTTAGGGAGCTGAATATTACAGGTTCTTGCGAGCAGGATTTTGAATTATACAAAAAATCAATGAAAACAACTTACGAGATAGCAATAGGTCTCATAAAGGATAAGAAGGTAAACCTCAAGCCGCTTGTAACCCACAAGTTCAGGCTAAGTGATTTCAAAAAAGCCATTAAAACTGCTGTAGACAAAAATAAAGGTTCGATAAAGGTAGTCTTTTATAATGAAAAAGTATAAGTTCATAATAAATTCTATAAACCTGAATAACCGGAATAGAAGATTTTTGGAGTGGTTAAAGGCTCACATGTCCAAAATCAATGTTGTCTTCTCTTATGAATATACAAAAAAAGCCAGTGATGCTGAAAAAATTGCAAAAAATGCCGTAAGAAAAGGCTACGATGTGATTGTTGCTTGCGGCGGTGACGGGACTATCAGGGATGTGGTTAATGGAATGGTAAATTCAGATGCTGTTTTGGGCATACTTCCATTTGGGACATCCAATGATTTTGCAAAGCATCTCGGCCTGAAAAATATAGAAAAGGCAGCGGAATCACTTTTCAATGGCAGAAAAATAAAAATAGACCTCGGATTGGCAGAATTATCCCCGAAAAACAAAAAAATATATTTCTGCTCAACTTCCGGTATAGGCTTTGATGCAAAGCTCCTTATGCTCAATAACCGGAAATATTTTCTATTAACAAAGAAGCTGATAGGGAATATAGCCTATATATTATTCGGGTTCTTATTGCTGTTTTCTTATAGCCCAAACAACGCGGTGATAAAATTCCCGAAGAAGAGCATAAAATTAAGGCTCTTCATGCTTAACGTGAATTTTGTTAAACAAATGAGCGGCATGAAGGTTACTCCTCATGCTGACGTCTGTAACGGGGTTTTTGACATCTTTATCTCAGAAGAAGCGTCATTACTCAAAAAAATATCAGCTTTTTTGTGGTATAGGTTAATTCCAAAAAAAATAAATTTCCGTGAGGTAAATTATATCTCAAAAAATCAATGGAGCGATAATAGGTTTAACTTGAGCAATCTCAAAAATCTGCTTATAGGGTCTGACAAAAAAATAGAGGTGCAGCTTAATGGGGATTTTGTTGGTTACACTCCGGTAAAGCTCAGTATTTTTCCTGCTTCACTTGAAGTTCTGGTTGCTAAAGATAAACCATGAGCGAAAAAACACTTCAGAATATTGTCAAAAAATAAGAACTTCAACTGCAGACATAACAGAAATGTTTATAAAACTACTATAATTACTACACCATAATGATAAATTATGAAAATGTATAGGAATATATTCGATATACTGAAAAATACTTCAGAGATATACCCCGATAAGGTTTTTATGCAGATAAAAGCCGGTGTGGGCTATAATAGGCATACCTTTAAGGAAACCTATTCTATGGTGTTGTCCTTAGGAAATGCCCTCTCAACTAAAATAAAAAAAGGTGACAGGATTGCAATACTATCAGAGAACAGGCCAGAATGGTTTGTCTCTTATCTGGCTATTTCTCACCTCGGAGCTGTTGCAGTGCCCTTGGACACGAACATTGATGATAAAAAATTACTGGAGCTTTTAAGAGATTCTGGGGCAAAACTGATATTTCTGTCAAAAAGTTTCGAAAAAAGACTACAAGGCGTTAAGAAGAGTTTAAAAACGCTTAATTGCATAATCTTTGATGCGCCGGAATACACTAAACTATTAAAGAACAAAAATAACCAGAGAGTTCTTGATAGGAAACCAAAAACAGAAGACCTAGCATCATTGATTTACACATCGGGCACAACCGGAAAGCCAAAAGGTGTAATGCTTACCAACAGGAATTTTATTTACCAGCTCGAGGTTGGCGGCAAAAGGGTCGACATCAATAGTAATGATGTATTTGTCTTGGTTTTGCCGCTTTACCATATCTTTGCCTTTACAACGGTATTCTTATTCTCAATGTACATAGGCGCTTCTGTTGTGTTTGTGAACAGCCTCAAGAAAAATGATCTGGTGATGGCCATAAAAGAAACAAATGCTACGGTGCTTGTAGGTGTTCCACTTCTCTTTGAGGCTATATACGGAGGTATAATTAAGAGGCTTGATGAGCAGCCTTCATGGAAAAAGCCCATTATAAATGCCCTAAAAACTGCAAACAGGACAAGTATTGCCTTATTCGGGTCAAACGCAGGAAAAAGGATATTTAGCGAGATACACGAAGCTATTGGAAAAAGCATAAGGCTGATGATTAGTGGAGGTGCCCCAATAAAAAAAGAAATCCTAATTGGAATGAACTCTCTCGGGCTGCCAATAATAGAGGGTTATGGTCTTACAGAAACTGCACCAGTAGTCTCAATCAACAGCCTGCAGGCAATGAAATTCGGCTCTGTGGGAAAGCCTTTGGATGGTGTTGAAGTTAAGATAATAGAGCCGAATCACGAAGGAATCGGCGAAATTGCTGTTAAAGGCCCGATTGTGATGGAGGGATACTATAAGAATGATGAGCTGACAAGGAAATCAATAAAAGACGGATGGTTTTACACTAAAGACCTGGGAACTATAGACCGCGATGGTTATCTCTACATAAAAGGCAGAAAAGATGATGTTATAATCCTCCCTTCAGGGAAAAATATTTATCCTGAAGAAATCGAGCAGCATTATAGCGGGTCAAGCCTGATAAAGGAAATATGTGTTTTTGGCAAAAAAGAGAACAATAATCAGACACTGCACGCCCTTATAGTGCCTTCTAAAGGGGAGGTAAAATCTAGAGCCATAGGTGATATAGAGAAGGCTATAAGACAGGAAATCGAGGAATATTCATCTAAACTGCCTGCTTACAAAAGAATCATGAGCTTTGGTATAGTAGAGGAAAACAGCCTGCCAAAAACATCAACCATGAAATTCAAAAAATTTGAGATAAAAAACAGCACAATCTCAAAAAAATTGATAACAAAAAATGATAAGGCAACAAAAATGAGCAAAAATGATGCAATCATCGAAATATTGGAAAAAGTAAGTGGAAAAAAGGAGGTTGATATGGAATCCCACCTTGAGCTTGATCTGCATCTGGATTCTTTGGCTGTTGCGGAGATTATATCCAACATAGAGGACCAACTCAATATAAAGATTGAATATGACATTAACGCAAGATTAAGCAAGGTCAGAGATTTGGTGGAATTCGTTAACAAGCACCTGAAAAATGAAAATACCATAGAAAAACTGCAATATCCAGAAATGCAGGACCAAGGCATACCGCTAAGGGCAGATTTTGATGAAGATGCAAGGGAAGAAAGGTTGAGATGGCTCTCCGGCAAGACTAATCTTGATTTGGAGCATATGAAAGGTAAAGGCACAGATGCAGAGAAACTGAAAGGCAATATAGAGCATTACATAGGCATGAGCCAGATTCCTACGGGAATAGCCGGCCCGATAAAAGTCAACGGGCAATCCGCAAAAGGAGAATTCTATGTCCCTTTTGCAACTACAGAAGGCGCTTTAGTGGCTTCTGTGAACAGAGGGATGAACGTAATCACAAAAAGCGGCGGAGCAAATACAGGGGTACTTGCAGAACAGATGACAAAGGCACCTATATTCACCTTTAAAAATTCAGAAGATGTAATTAAATTCCATGAATGGGTTGATAAGAATCACCATAAGATAAAAGAAGCCGCCGAATCCACGACAAAACATGGAAAGATGGTTAACATAGACAAATACCTTATAGGAAGAAGGTCTATCCTAAGGCTGTGCTTTACTTGCGGCGATGCGATGGGAGCCAATATGATAACAATGGCCACCCAAGAGGTCTGCAATTTTATTAAGAGCAATTACGAAATTGAGGATTATGTGCTGCAAAGCAATCTCGAAGGAGAGAAGAAAGTCTCCTCCCTCAATTTCTTAAGCGGCAGGGGAAAAAAAGTTTATGCTGATATAACAATTCCGCGCAATATAGTCAAAAATTTCTTGCACACGACCCCGGAAAGAATCGCAACTGTGGCAAAAAACAGTTACTATGGATCTATCCTCTCGGGCATGGTTGGAACAAACGCCCATATAGCAAATATTTTAACAGCGATATTTATACCAACGGGCCAGGATGTTGCCCACGTTCATGATTCAAGCATAGGAATAACAACTGTGGATTTAACAGACGACGGAAACCTTTATTTTTCAGTTAATCTGCCTAGCTTGGCTGTCGGTACTGTTGGAGGCGGAACAGGGCTTGGCACGCAAAAGGAATGCCTGGAAATAATGGAGTGTTATGGCACCGGAAAATCAAGGAAGTTTGCGGAAATAATAGCCTCATGCGTCCTAGCGGGGGAAATATCCTTGGCAGGCAGCCAGGCTGCAGGGGACTTTGCATTCATACACAACAAGTTTGGCAGGAACAGGCCTAAATAAAATGCCAAAAACAGCAGCTTTCTTTGACGTTGATGGGACACTCTATAATGGAGTCATCTCAGCGGATTTCCTGAGATATATGGTGAAAAACAGCAAATTAAAGATCAGCGATATAGTGAAAATCACAAAATTTCTTTATTATTTTATAATAGACAAATTTGGAATAATAAATAGGACAGAAGTGAATCTAAGGATATACCGGAATATAGCTGGATGGGACGCAAGCGCTATAAATGGATTTGCACAGGAGTTTTACAATAAAATAGCCAGGAAAAAATTTTATTCTGGAGGCATCAGGCTTTTAAACAGTCACCTGAGAAAAGGGCACGTTGTGGTAGCTGTTACATCCGGATTGAAAAATATCGTAACTCCATTAAGGAAAGGCCTGAAGCTAGAATATATTATAGGGACAGAAGTAGAATTAGAAAACGGCAAATTTTCAGATAGGATTAGGATTCTGCCTATAGGAAAAAACCGGGCCGAAATAATCAGCAGATACTGCAAATCTAATGGGATAGGGCTGGAAAGATCATTTGCATATTCAGACCATAATTCAGATATATTTATGCTTCAGACTGTTGGGAATCCTGTGGCAGTGAATCCGGACAAAAAACTCGAGAAATATGCTAAGGAAAAAAGATGGAAAATAATAAGGTTTAAATAGAAAAATTCTTTTGCGGGTGTGATGGGAATAGGCAACGTTTCTTATACCAAAGAGGATACAGATTTTATACTTTTCTATGGAAACAGTTTCATTATAGATAAAATGCCGAAAGGCACCAGAGTAATCTATCCACCAAAACCGATTAAAGGCGTAGCAGATGCAGGAGAAGCGATCGAACATGCAATCGAGCATCCTTACGGAACAAAGCCTTTCTCCAAACTTCTAAAGCGCGGCATGAAGGTTACAATAGCATTCGATGATATAAGCGTTCCACTGCCTCCCATGAAAAAACCGGACTTGAGGCAGGTCGCAATAGAATTGATATTGAAGAAACTCAAAGACAAAGGAATTGAGGATATACGCCTGATTAGCGCAATCTGCCTGCACAGGAAGATGACAAAAAAAGAATTTGAAATGGTTCTTGGAAGGAGGATCGTAAAAAGTTTTTATCCAGAAAGGCTTTACAACCTTGATGCAGAAGATAAAGAGAATATGGTAAGGATTGGGGAAACTGAGCAGCATGCAATAGTCGAAACAAACCGCAGGGTTGCAGAATCAGACCTTGTCGTATATATAAACATAAATTTTGTTTCTATGGATGGCGGCCATAAATCATTTGCAACAGGGCTTGCAAATTACGCTACTGTAAGGCATACGCACAATGTGGATACGCTGATGAAATCCCGGTCTTATTTTGACCCTGAAAAATCAATGCTGCACCATATTCTGGATAGGCAGGGCAAACTTATCGAAAGGCATGTTAAAACTTTTAGGTTGGAGATGGCTTTGAATAATGATTTATTCCCAAAACCGCTCGGATTCCTGTCAAAAAGGCATTATGAATTAACAAATTCCGATAAGATAAAGTCCAAACTGCTTGCTTCAGTCATGCCAAAAATCCCTAAATTCCTGCAAAGAAGAATAGCCTCTGGCCTTAGGGGCAATTACGAGCTAATAGGGGCGTTTGCAGGAGATGTGGAAAAAGTGCATAAAAAGATTGTGGAAAAAAATTTCAGGCAATATGAGGTGAATGTAAATGGCCAGTCCGATATCCTGATAGGGAATGTCCCGGATATGTCCCCTTATAGCGTAAACTCTATCTTAAACCCAATATTATTCGTTTGCCTTTTTCACGGGTATTTTTTTAACCTGTACAGGAACAAGCCAATTGTAAAAAAGAATGGAGTCATGATAGCAGTGCACCCTTTGTATGAGGACTTTCATAAAATACACCATCCCTCATACATAGATTTTTATGAGAATATCCTTACAAAAACACTCGACGCAAAGGAGATAGAGAAAAAATACGAGCGCGATTTTGCACTGAACCCGGAATATATAAAACTATACAGAAATTCGCATGCCTACCATGGAGTGCACCCGTTCTATATGTGGTACTGGTCGTGTTATTGCCTCTCTTATATAGGCAAGACTATAATTGTCGGGGCAAAGAGCAAAAGAGCCCTGAAGATACTTAATTTTGATCATGCAAAAAACATCAGCGAGGCGATCGAGAAGGCAAAAGCATTCCTAAAAAAAGAAAATCCTAGCATAACCTTTTTAAGAGTGCCTCCAATAGCAACAGTAAAAGTCAGGTAAAATGTATCTCGAAAAGGTATGGTCAAGCAATGGGAAATTTGATTATAAAATTGCTAAAAATGAATTGTTCTCTGACAGCGGTTTTATCAGTGAATTAAAAAAATTTTGCTCTTCTAACGGCATTTCTGCCGAAGATGCAGGGGCTAAATGCCGCGGCTATTTCAGCAGCATATCCGGCAGATACACCTACAATAAGGCTTTTTGGTCTGCCATGGAGTATTTTGTAAGGACAAGAATCATAGGGGACAGGAACAACCTGAAATACGGCAAAAAAAATCTCATGAAGCTGGCTGACCTTGCCAAAGACAACCTGCTCGTCATACTCCCAAACCACAAAAGCGTCTTTGATTTTATGATACTGCCTTACATCCTTGCCACAGAATTGTCGCTGTTCCCGGCTATACTTGCAGCCGAAGTCTTTGATATATTCCCCATAGGGTGCATATTCAGGAAAACCGGCTCGTACTTTGTGAGGAGGGAGGAAAAAGATCCTTTGTACTTTATAGTGTTCAAGCATTACATAGCCTTGCTCCTAAAACACCATATTGCCAACCTATTCTTTATTGAAGGTGGCAGAAACAAAGATGGAGGGTACTCTGAGCCAAAGTTAGGCGTTCTTAAATATATCATCTACGGGAAAGAGCGTAGCCATATAAGGGAGGATATACTATTTGTTCCTGTAAGCATCAGCTATGAATTTATCCCCGAGCATAAGATTGTAGTTTCAGAGCACATGTCCCAAAAGAGAAAACACATACTGAAAAGCCTTATTAAATACTTATCCTTTGGGGAAAAGTTTGGGAATTGTTATCTCCATTTCGGAGACCCAATAAAATTATCAGATTTCTTCTCAAAATCCAAAGGCGATAGTGGCATGATACAAAACCTTGCAAACAAAGTAATGAATGAGATAAAAGAGCACATCGTCGTGACAAATACCTCCCTTATTTCTTACACTATAATAAAAATTGGAAAGGAAATATTGCCTTTAGACAAGCTTAGAATGAATATAAGGAATAATTACTATCTCCTAAGAAAATCTGGAAGAGATGTAAAAAATATAGATTTGAAAAATATTGAAAGACATTTAAGGCTTATGGAGTCTAAGAACATAATAACCATAAAAGACGACGAGATACATGTGCCGAAAAGCTCCAAGAGTGCATTAGAGTACTATAGGAAAAACATACTTCATTTCTTTGAATAATCCACCAGTACAACTGCAACGGCATTTTTTCCGGTTTGGGACAAGGAAACTTCAATTAAGGAAAAGTTAAATCTGCTTTTTGCCTTTTTGCCAAGTACTATCTCAGGCTTGCCGGATTCTATATTCCTTATTTCCACATCTTTCCATGAGATACCCCCTGCATTGCAGGCCTTAAAGAACGCTTCTTTTGCCGCGAATCTTGAAGCAAGATGCTCCAGCCCCTTCTTTCTGCAATAATCTATTTCATGTGACGTAAAGAGCTTATACTTCAATGATTTCGTCCTGTTGATGGATCTTTTGAAATCAGCAACATCAACTATGTCTATGCCTATCTTATATGCCATATACTCCTTGTAAATTTTCTTATTTAAGTCTTTTTCTGTAGAATCTTATTTAACCTTGCCAAAAAACCTCCAAATCATCATAAACAGGCCCTTCTGGAGTGAGGTTGCTCCTAACCAGTCTGAAGTTATCTACCCGGATTTTTTTATTTTCAATATTTATTTTTTTTAGCCCTTCAATGAATGACTTACTGTCCTCAATAAACTTGGCTCTTGCAAGTGTTATATGCGGCTTGAAGTCATTCTCTTTTTTAAACAGCCCATGAAGTTTTTCGTCAATATACTTTTGCAGTTCTAGTATACAATCTTCAGGATTTAACCTTATCCATACCACTCTTACGTAATCTTCACTCGGAAAAACGCCGATATCATCCAAAAAAACAGAAAAAGGCTCAAATTTTATCTTTTTGAGTTCATCTTTTGTTTTTTTGATATTATCCGGTTGTACATTCCCTAAAAATTTCAGTGTAAGGTGAAAAGACCTTGCCAGGCTTAGTTTTGCATTTTTCGGCAAATGTTCCTGCAGCTCTGAAAAATAATCCTTCAAATTGTTGAAGTCAATAGCGATGAACAATCTCATATCATGTCATTGATGGCTCTAACCACAAAAAATCCTGAGCCTGCCTGTTTGCTTACGGAGCTTATATATAAAAAAACTTCTTTCCATGCTGTCAAAAAGCTGTCATCTTTATAGGGTATGCCCTTCTCATGGCAAAACTCCTTTATAACCTCCTTGGCCCTGCGCAGATTTCTCCTAGGCATAGACGGGAAAATGTGGTGTTCTATCTGGTAGTTCAGGCCGCCTGTCATAAAGTTCAGTAAAAAATTTCCACGAATATCCCTTGAGGTGATAATCTGTTTCTCTAAGTAGGAAAAATTTGTATCATCCTTTAGGATTGGCATCCCCAAATGGTTAGGAAGAAATGAAAATCCGAAGAAAAAGCCCATTAGCATTGATACCATAGAGTAAAGCAAAATGGCCTGCCAAAATCCTATAAAATGGGTCATTGCTCCGAAAAATAAGGCATAATGCACTGCCAGAAATGCAAGATCCAAATAATTCCTGTTAAGGAAGGCAGGCTTTGCATAAATATACCTCTTTATAAATACAAGCATAAAAAGCGCCGGAACAAGAAGAAAAGCCTGGTTTCTTGTTATCATCTTAACAATTCCAGTCCTTAGCTGTGCTTTTTTTTTGGTAAATGAAAATGGTGAACCATCATTCACGTCCGGGTCAAGGTCTTCATGATTAGGGTTTGCATGATGCCTGTTGTGGCTTTCATTCCATGAGCTGAAGCTGGCTCCTGTTACCATGGAGAAGCTTATTTGCCCTATAATCTCATTGGCAAGCCTGTTTCTGGATATTGTTCTGTGTCCTGCCTCATGGCCGAGAAAACTGAATTGAATGCAAACAACTGCCAGGAAAATCGAAAGCAACGCTGTTGTATACCACCTATTAAAAAATATGATTAGCAGCAACAATACGACAAAAGAAGCCAGATAAGCAAAAAGAACGGTAAAATAATAAAAAGGAGTATGATCAAGCAATCCTCTATGCTCAATCCTCTCCCTGAGCTCAAGATAATCTTTGCTCGTAATTGTCATCTTTTTTAATTCAAAATTAAGACTCTACTATTTAAATTTAACTCAAAAATAAAATAAGAAATAAAAGCTAATAGCCCTTGTCTTCTTTAGATTCTTCGCCAAAATCTTCACTATCCTCTACTTCCTCGCTTTCTTCTGCATCAGAACTCTCTTCTTTGGGCTCCTCTTCTTCATACTCTTTTGTTTCTTCACTTTCTTCTCCCTTTTTGGCGCCGGCGCCTATTACCTCTGCAAAACCGACCTTTCTTAGGACTCTTGTTACCCTTATCTTTACTTCGTCCCCTTCTTTTGTATTTGGGACAAACAGTACAAAGCCCTGCTGTTTTGCAATGCCGTCTCCTTTTTCCCCTACAGCTTCTATCTTTACATCCAGCTCGTCTCCTACTTTAACCGGAGCGAATTTTGGCCTGAAATCCCTATCATCCATGTCATATACCTCGTATTTTGTTCTGAGAAGACTTAAGAAAACACTTCTTAAGTATCCCTAAAATCTGGCTCTTAGGATACAGAGGTTATATATAAATTTATATGTTTTTTTCATAATCCTGTAAAATCAGGCCAGTTAGCGAGGAGCTGGCCGCCGTCGATGGCAATAACCTGCCCTGTGATGAAGTCAGCGGCAGGGGAAACTAAAAATGCAACCAAATCAGCAATTTCCTCAGGCTCCGCGAACCTGTGCAGGGGTATGGTCTTTCTCAGCTCTTCCATAACCTTCTTGTTATTTATCATTTCTTCCCTGAATCCCTGGGTTGCTGTAATGCCCGGAGCAACTGCATTTATGTTTATTTTGTATTTTGCCAATTCCAATGCGAGAGTTTTTGTCAGATTAATGACACCGGCTCTTGCCGCGCCTGAATGGGCTAAGCCCGGTGCGGCCCTTATAGCGTAAATATGCACTATGTTCACGATCTTTCCGCCATTGCTTTTCATGTATTTTGCGGCTTCCCTGCAGCAAAACCAAGTTCCATAAAGGTTTGTCTTAACGACGGCATCAAAGCCGTTTGTTGAGATTTTCTCAAAACCAGCTATGAACTGGCCTCCGGCATTATTTACTAGAATGTCTATCCTTCCAAACCTTTCCTTTGCCTGCCTGAAAAGATTTTCAACTTCTTTTTCATCCCTTATATCAGTCTTGACGTGCAGGACATCCTTGGATATTTTTTTCAATTCATCAGAAGCATCTTTTAGCTTATCTTCCCTTCTTCCGGCGATCACTATTTTAGCTCCCAGCCCGGCAAGCTTCATGGCAATCTCTTTCCCAATCCCAGTGCCCCCGCCTGTTACAATCGCGACCTTGTTTTTCAATGCATTTTTCTCCAGCATAATCAACACCTCATATATGCAGTATTTTGACCAAAAATTTTGCCTCGACAACTACAGTACCGTCATGGTTTTTTATGACTGCGTTGCAAAGCAATCTCTCCTTTTCAGGAAACCTCTCTTCAACTGTAACTGTGGCTGTTATCGTGTCACCGATGAACACGGGTGCCATGAGTTTGATATCCTTCTTTAAAGCGATTACTAAAGACTCATCCGAAGTAAACATCTTCACCAAGGCGCAGCCAATCGTGCTTTCAGTCAGGAAGCCATTTGTTGCCCTTCTTCCGAAAATTGATTTCTTCATTCTTATCTCATCAAAATGAACAGGATTAAAGTCTCCTACAAGCTCCCCGAATTCCCTGTTAGCCTTCTCTGTTATTGTCTTTGTAAAGCTTCCAGTGTAACCTACCTTGAAGTCTTCATACCTCATTTTACCAGCCTGAATTTTGTACCATAGTGTATTATGCCTTCATCCCCGTCAACATACATCTTTCTTAAGCACGGCTCAACCTTCATTCCTATCACAATATTCTTTGAGTCAACAACCTGAGCTGTGACTTTTTCGCCGTTGTCCAGCGCAATAAGCGCCAAAATATAAGGAACATGTTTTTCAAAGCCTGATGGGGCATTATAGACGGCAGTAAACGACTCTATTATGCCATGTACATTTTTTATACTTCCAGCTAGCCCATAATTCTCTTTCTTTTTCCTTGTGTACAAAGCTCCGCTCTTTCTATGCATTTTTATTGCCGAAGATATTTATTGCAGACACAGAGCCTGTGCCGGCAAGCGCCTGCGCGAGACCGTATCTTGCTTTTTTACCCTCCAGGTTTTTAATCACATCAACAGCCTGCCTTACTCCTGTTGCGCCCAATGCATGGCCGCAGGCCTTCAAGCCGCCGCTGAGATTTATTTTTTTTGTATTTTCCTTTACGAACTTTATTCCCCGGCCTTTTTTAGCGAAGCCCATATCTTCAACAGCAATCACTTCAGCTATAGGGACAAAATCATAAATCTCCATGAGATCTATATTGCCTGCATTTAACCTTGTGATTTTATAAGCCTCTTTTGCAGCTTTTACAGTAGCTTCCATGGTTGTTATAGAGCCTCTTTTTGCCAATTCTAATTGGTCATTTGCTACAGAGCCTCCTAAAAAATACCCTTGAATTTTCCCTTTGAATCTCTTTTCATTGCCTTCATTGCACATTACGATAGCAGCAGCGCCATCGCAATATGAAGCGCACTCAAGCATTCTTATGGGATCCGCAGCTATTTGACTGGAGCCTATCTTTTCCTCGTCAATCTCAAAATTGTATTGCGCAAATTCATTGCTTGCCGCATTCCTGTGTTTTGCAGCAGTCAGGAAAAAAAGATTTTTTGCGCCAATGCCGAAATCATTGAAGTATTTTCTTGTTATGATAGCAAATTGGCTTTGGACAGTAGCTCCGCTGAAATATTCACTGCTTCCGATCATATCCGAGCTTAGCAGAGCCATGTCATTGCTTTTTACATCACTTACCTTTTCAACGCCGATAACCATGGCAATCTTGCTTTTTCCCGACATTATGGAATTCGCAGCCTCCCTTATTGCAACAGCCCCTGAAGCATCTCCCGAGGAAATGCAAACAGAGTTATTTATTCCCAATTCTTCAAAAGCAATAGAATTCAATAGGGATTTGTTATTGGCCTTGGCAGAAAATGCATTTGAAATATACAGCGCATCTATCTCTTTCGAAGAAATTCCGGCGGCATTTAAGGTTTTACTGCCTATTTCCCTGATAAGGTCGTTAATACCGAGATTCCACAATTCCCCGAATTTCAGCAATTCCGCGGCTATAATCGGTATTTTCATATGGCATTTATGGATTTGCAGTATTCTGCATAATCTATGTACTCCTTATTTTTGATATAATCCTCTGTTGTTTTTGTTTTTTTTAGTTTTTTTATGTTATTTGTAATCCTGAACAGGAATGCATCACTTCCGGCGCCGCTCCCGAATGAAGTAAGAAGAATAGTCTCATTAGGTTTGGCCTTGTCAAGTATTTTCGTAAACACCAGCAGCGAGGCTGCCGAGTAAGTATTTCCTACCTTTGACACAATAAGGTTATCCTGCAGCTTTTCTATTGGGATGTTAAGCATTTTTCCGGCCTTTAATGGGAATTTTCCATTTGGGGTGTGAAAAGCAAAATGGTCAATATCCTTCACGCCAATTTTGGCTTTTTCCATCAAGGCCTTTGCGCATTTTACCAGATGCCTGAAATAGGCAGGCTCGCCTGTGAATCTTTCTTCATGCTTCGGGTATTTTTGGTTGTGTCTCCTCCAGAAATCAGGCGTGTCTGAGGATATTGAATGCATCATTTCCAAATCAGCTATTATCTCATCTTTTTTGCTGCCAACTATGAATGATGCAGCCCCGGCTGACGCGCTGTATTCCAAAATATCCCCTGGAGCAGATTGGGCGGTATCAGTCCCTATGGCAATTCCATATTCTATAAATCCTGCTTTGCACAGCCCAAGGACCATCTGCAAAGCAGCAGTTCCAGCTTTGCACGCAAACTCTATATCGGCTGACGTATAATTCTCACCAATATCAAGAGCTTCGCCAATGATTGGGGCATTTGGCTTGACAGCATAAACCTTGCTCTCTGAACCGGAATAAACAGCGCCAATCCTTTTTTTGTCTATTGATACTTTTTTTAATGCGTTTAGCGAGGCTTCAACTCCCATTGTCAGGCTGTCTTCATCATAATTAGGCACTGATTTTTCCTCAATAAGCAGTTCCTTTTTTATGAATCTTGCATCCCCGCCGTGAACCCTGGCAATCTCTTCAGACTTAATCCTGTATTTTGGGATATAAGCCCCGTAACTTATTATTCCGACCATTTTATTTTACCCATTTGTAAAGAAACTTGAGTTAAGCATCAAGCTCTCTCTATAACATGCACGCTGGCAGTAGCCCCCGCACCACCAATGTTCTGCGCCAAAGCCCTCCTGTTGTTCTTTAGCTGCCTTTCCCCACATTCATTCCTCATCTGCTTCACAATCTCATAAATCTGCGAAATCCCTGTCGCGCTTATCGGATGCC
>Ga0209542_10001080_pt1 | contig 65051 bp, 76 predicted proteins | sample RifCSPhighO2_01_FD_184028 | JGI IMG/M metagenome (GOLD analysis project Ga0209542, IMG submission 184028) | Soil microbial communities from Rifle, Colorado - Rifle CSP2_plank highO2_0.1 (SPAdes) (version 2) | ecosystem: Environmental > Terrestrial > Deep subsurface > Rock core/Sediment ...
ACAGCAACAAAGGATTCAAGTCTTGGTTATGGGTATGGTTATGGATACTCAAACGGCATTAATTTTGGGTATGGTTATGGGTACGGATACGGTTATGGAACTCCATCACCACAATTCGGAAAAATAACTTATCATGTTTTGTGGCACACTCCTGTAAATCTTCATCCTGGGCAGTATACTGCCGCAGCAAAATTGACAGCAAAGGATTCTGTATTTTCATCTGCTCCGGAAACTTTTGAAGCATTGACTCCAGCTAATCCTCAAAATTCCGACTTATTTGAATTAGAAATTGGTGCAGATGAGTTAGAGTTTGTAGAAGGGAATAATGAGCATACCACAATTATAATTGATACAGGTTCTGCGGTCAATGGGACAGTGACTGTTGAAGAATATTCATCAAATCCAACAGCAAATACTAATTTCGGCGTTTTGGGTGTGGGAAGATTTATCGCAATTGAAGCTGACTCTTCAATAGACAATGCCTTAACAGAAGCAATAATCAATGTTTCATATACACAAGGAGAAGTTGAGTCTGCAGGCATAGATGAAAGCACATTAAGGTTATATTACTATAACGGAACATCTAATACATGGACTCCATTCAACCCGCCAAATGGCGGTGTGGACACAACAGACAATTATGTCTGGGCAAGAACTAATCATTTCAGCATTTGGGGTATTTTTGGAAGTGCTGCATCTTCTCCAAGTCCTTCGCCATCAGCCGCAGCTTCAGTGAGTAGTGGAGGCGGAGGTTCAGGATATTATTGGGAATGCTCAGGATGGTCAGAATGTTCACCTCAAGGAATACAAACAAGAGCATGCAGCCTTGTCGTGAGTTCACAAGGTTCAGTAACAAAGCCAGAAGAAACAAGAAGCTGCACTTACACATCTCCAACTACACAAGAAGCACCAACAACTCCTGCAGCGCCAACAACACCAACACCTACTCCTGCTGCGACACCTTCTGCCCGAGCAGCACCAAAAGGATTAGCTGCATTAACAGGCGCAGTAATATCAGGATTAACAGAGCCTAGCGGTATTGCAGCAATCATAGTGTCTGTTTTGGTATTAGGCGGGGGATATACAGCTTACTACTACTTATACAAGAAAAAAAGATAATATTTTTCTTCTTTCTCTATTTTTATGTATTTGATTAATTTAGATAACTATAAATACCTAATTTAGCCATGGCAGTAAAATGAAGAGGATAATGCTTAACACTAATGTATTTTGTAGGCCTTTGGACGACTTGACTGACAAGAACGTGGAAATGGAAGCAAAGAGTGCCAAGCAAATATTTGATTTGGCTAATAGCGAAAGAATATCAATATTCACATCAGAAATTTTGTTTTATGAGATTGGCTTTATTGAAGAAAAAGACAAGCGCGAACTTGTATTTCATCTTGCAAAGAACGTGGAAAACCGCATGATTGCTATTGATTCAGATGTTGAAATGCTTGCAGACCAAATTATGGCTTATATGAAAGACTATGCAGATTGCCTGCATATAGCTTCAGCTGCCGTATCCAACTGCAGCTATTTGGTCACTTGTGACAGAGAATTGCTAAGAAAGGCCAAAACAATAGAAAGCTTTTTATTTAAGCACAACTTTAAGCTGCATATCATTAATCCAATTGAAGTTATTCGAAAGGTGACTGAAGACAATGGAAAGTGAAATGCATCATCCGCTAGTTGAAAAGGGAATATCAACTCTGTTTAAGGAGTTAGGGCCAGTCGCAACTATAGAATTTTTTCAGCGATTGGGCATTAATAGGGGAGACAGCGTAAAGGAAATTGAGGCCATTACTGAAAAGATGAGCAAAGAAGAAATCATGAAAGGCATCAAGAAATCTAGGAAGGCATCAGGTTAAGTAAAGGTTTGCAACAAAAATTACAATTTTCTTTTTTTTGGTTCACCCAACCATAACCTTTAAATACCACTATGTAATCTCTTGCCTCAACAGAGAGAAGAGAAAGGAAGTTACTCAATTCTTCTCATATATTGAGATGATAAATACGAAATTAAAGCCAGTCTTGCCAAGCTTAAGGGAAAAAAAGCGTTATTTGGTATTTGAAGTCGTCTCAAAAGAAAAAATAAATGATGCTGAGCAAGTTTCAAATGCCATATGGAATGCTTCATTGCAGTTCCTTGGTCAGCTTGGAGCTGCAAAAGCAGGAATAATTGTATTAAACAACAAATGGGACCCAAAGCTCCAGAAGGGCATAATGAGGGTAAGCCACAAACATGTTGATGCTGTGAAGGCGGCATTAATATTTGCTGACAAAATTGACAACAAAGATGTTATTTTCAGGAGCTTGGGGGTTTCAGGGATATTGAGAAAAGCTGAAAACAGGTTTTTGAAAGCAGCAGCGTAGGTTTTTGAAAAAATCGTAGGAGGAATAAAAAATGCAACAGCCAATGCCGCATCAGTTGATGGGTTACGATAGGGCAATAACAATGTTCAGCCCTGACGGGAGATTATTGCAAGTAGAATATGCTAAAAAAACAGTAAGGCAAGGATCAACAGCAATCGGAATGGTGTGCTCTGACGGAGTCCTGTTGGTAGCGGACAAGAGGGTTGTGGATTCTCTGATTGTGCCGGAGTCAGTTGAAAAGATATGGCAGATTGACGAGCATATAGGGGCGTCAGCATCGGGAATTTTGAGCGATGCTCGCGTTCTCATTGACAGGGCCCAGTTAAGGGCGCAGCAAAACAGGGTGACCTATGATTCAGAGATTGATACATTGACAATTGTAAGAGAAATGTGTGATTTAAAGCAGGTATGCACCCAAAGCGGCGGCTTAAGACCTTTTGGAGTGTCAGTTTTGGTTGCGGGCATTGATGACCATACTCCAAGACTGTACGAAACAGACCCGATAGGGATATACTTCCAGTACATGGCAACCGCAATCGGCGAAGGCGAAATTGAAGTTGAGGAAATCTTGCACAGCGAGTACAAGCCCAGCCTGACGATAGATGAAGGATTAAAATTATCATTAAAGGCATTGAAAAAAGTTTTAGGGGAAAATTTTAAAGTTGAGAGGATTGACGCAGCATACATCAATACAACAGAAAAAAAATTCAAAAAGCTGGTAAAATCAAGGATAGAGAAAACAGCATCAGAGCTGAAAGATGACAAAAAGCCAGCAAAGAAATAAAGTGAAAAATAATGGTCACAGTTGATGAAGCCATAATTGCAAGGCTGAAAACTCATGGGCAGAACTTTGAGATTCTTGTCGATTGCACAAATGCGCTTGCCTTGAGGGAGGGGAAAAATATGGATATGCACGATATTCTTGCAGCCATGCAGATTTTTTCTGATGCGAAAAAGGGATTGGCAGCCTCTGAAAATGCAATGAAGCAGATATTCGGGACAAGCGATGCAGAAGAGGTTGCAAGGCAGATTGTCCAAAAAGGCGAGATCCAGCTAACGCAGGAGTACAGGGAAAACATAAGGGAAGGAAAAAGGAAGCAGATTATCTCAATAATACACAGGAACGGGGTTGACCCGAAAACACATCTTCCCCATCCTCCACAAAGAATTGAAAACGCATTTATAGAGGCAAAATTCCATGTCGATGAATTCAAGTCAGTCCAGGAGCAGGTTCAGGAAGCATTAAAGCAGTTGAGGCCGATACTGCCAATAAAGTTTGAAGTAAAGGAAATAGCAATCAAGATTGCCCCTGAATACGCCCCTAAATGCTATTCAACTGTGAAAACATTTGCCACAATACTGAGGGAAGACTGGCAGAGCAACGGCTACTGGGTTGCTGTTGTTGAATTGCCCGGGGGAATGGAAAGCGACCTTTACGATAAATTGAACAAAATTTGCCATGGAAACGTGGAGAGCAAGGTTTTGAAGATAAAATAAAAACAATAACTAAACTCATTAAACTAAAAAATTAAAAATCACAATTAAAAATTCAAAGGTGAGAAAACAAAATGTCAGAAATAATTGTTAAGGACAAGGAAATTTCAGTTCCCGGCGAAACATTGGCGGTCGGAATGGACATACTGCCTGGCAGCGGAACTTACAGGGATGGAGAAAAAATTGTTGCAAACAGATTAGGTTTGGCGATGGTGGATGGAAGGACAATAAAGCTGATTCCTTTGTCAGGAAGGTATATTCCCAAAACAGGCGACACAATAATCTGCAAGGTTATTGATGTCGGCTTTAATGGATGGAGGATTGATACAAACTCTGCTTATTCCGCAATGATGTCGATGAAAGACGCAACATCAGAGTTCATTGCGAGAGGAGCAAATTTAACCCAATATTATGACCTTGGGGATTATATTGTATGCAAGATTGTGAATGTCACAAGCCAAAAACTGATTGATGTCACAATGAAAGGCCCCGGCTTAAGAAAATTAAAAGGCGGCAGGATAATAGAGGTAAACACAAACAAAGTGCCCCGCATTATAGGAAAACAAGGATCAATGGTCATGATGATAAAAGACGCAACAAACTGCAACATATCTGTTGGCCAGAATGGGTTGATATGGATTTACGGCGAGCCAATGAACGAGCTGCTTGCAGTGCAGACAATAAGAAAAATTGAGAAGGAAAGCCACTTGAGCGGATTGACTGACAAAATAAAGGAGTATTTGGAGGAGAACACGAAAAAATGACTTACAAGCAAAGAATTGACGGAAGAGGCTTTGATGAAGCAAGGCCGATAGAAGCGAAAGTTGGAGTTATAAAAAGGGCGGATGGTTCTGCAATGTTCAAGATCGGCAACACATGGGCGTATGCCGCGGTTTACGGTCCCAGAAACCTGCATCCAAAATTTTTGCAGGACCCCCAAAAGGGAATATTAAGGTGCAACTACAACATGATGCCTTTCTCAAGCTCAGGCGAGAGAGTTAGGCCAGGTGGTTCAAGAAGATCAAAGGAAATTTCTTTGGTAACACAGAAAGCATTGCTTCCTGTTTTGGATTTGGAGGAATACCCAAATTCCGTTGTTGATGTTTTTATAGAATTGCCTCAGACAGAGGCTGGATCGAGATGCGCCGGCATATGCGCAGCATCGATGGCATTAGCTGATGCAGGATTGAACATGAAAGACCTTATAAGCGCGGTTTCTGTTGGCAGGGTTGCTGACAAGCTGCTTGTTGACCTAGATTATTCTGAGGAAAGCTATCCAGATGTGGCTGTTGCTGACATTCCGATTGCAATCATGCCAAACTCCGGAAAAATAACATTGCTGCAGATGGACGGCGAAGTCAAGAAAGAGGAACTGATGAAACTGCTTGAAATGGGAAAAAAGGTTCTGATGGAAATTTATGAAATACAAAAAAAAGCGCTGAAGGAAAAATATCACGAGGTTGAGGTATAATGTACAGAGAACTTAGAAGCCACATCATAAACTTGTTGAATGCTGACACAAGGCTTGACGGAAGGAAACTGACCGAATACAGGAAGCCGATAGAAGTGGAGCACAATGTTGTAAAAACTGCAGAGGGCTCTGCAAGGGTAAAAATAGGCGAGACAGAGGTAATGGTTGGAATCAAGCTGGAAGTCGGCGAGCCGTATCCTGACACACCTGACGAAGGAACAATAATTGTAGGAGCAGAATTATTGCCATTGTCAAACCCTGAATTTGAGCTTGGCCCTCCGGGCATACAGGCAATAGAGCTTGCAAGGGTTGTTGACAGGGGAATAAGGGAAAGCAAGGCACTGGATTTCAAGAAACTGTGCATTGAAAAAGGCGAGAAAATATGGATGGTTATCATTGACATATGCCCCATAAATGACGCAGGCAATTTGTTTGATGCTGCTTCGCTTGCTGCTTTGGCAGCCCTGAAAAGCACAAAGTATCCAAGCTTTGACGGCGAAAAGGTTGATTACAAGCAGAAAACCGACAAAAAGCTGGAATTGGAAAAGATGCCGATTGCAGTCACTGTGATAAAAATAGGCGACAAGTTCATTGTCGATCCGGATACAGAGGAAGAGATGGCAATTGACGCAAGGCTTACTGTTTCATCAATAGAAAATGGAACTTTATGCGCTATGCAGAAAGGCGGAGACTTTCCTTTGACAATGCAGGATATTGACAAGATGCTCGACATCGGGATTGAGAAGGGAAAGGAATTGAGGAAATACCTGTAGTTTTTTCCTTAATTGCTGTTTTTCTTGCAAACTTTTTTAAAGTAGATAATCAACTTCAATGAGTAATGGAACACATTGGTATCGTGCAGCTTGTGAAAGAGTCGCTGCAAAAAATCCATCTTGACAGCGGAGCGCCGCTTGCTGAATTCTACATTATGACTTACGCCATTAACGGCACGGACAAAAAAATAAGGATTTACAGGATAAACGGCAGGAAAATGAACATTATCGGAGAGCTTAAATTTCCTGCGGGCTTGGAAGGGAGCCTGGAGATTGAGGGCAATTTGTCTAGGCTGCGCAAAAGACCGATGGAAGTAACAAGCAGAATGCTGATGCAAAATGCGCAGGCGCTTCATGGAATAACAGACTACCTAGCCCAAAATGGCTTCAGTGTGAGCTATGCGTGATAAAATGGACAACCAATTAAAAGAAAAACTCCAAAAATACTTTGAGCTTACTTCTAAAGCTCTTAAAAAAGTCAAAATTGTCGAAAAGCACAAAAAAGAAGCGGAAGATTTTCTTGACTTGGCGCAAAGATACTTTGATGATGCAAGGTATTTTGAGAAGAAAAATGATTTAGTCAATGCTTATGGTGCAGTTGTTTACGCCCATGCTTTTCTTGACATTGGCGCAAGGCTCGGATTTTTTGATGTAGGCAAAGACAGCGAACTGTTCATGGTGGATTAATACCAAAACGGGATTGTCACAATCCACAGGAAGTTGCTGACCACAAGAAATATCCCTATTCCGGCTATCATTGATTCACTTTGCAGGTATGGAACCAAATATTGCGTTATATAATAAATATCCCAGCCTGTGAAATGCGATATGAAAGCAAGAGATATTGCTAAATCTACCTGATTATGGAATATGGACAGCATAACCATACCAAAATGGTTTGCCAGGTCGCTAAATTCATTGATTATATCCAAGAATATGAAGATTATTAATACAATAAACGCAATCACATACACCCAGTCATTTAGCTTCAATGAGAAGAATTTTCCAGTTAATCCAAGAAGCAAAAGCCCGCATACAATGCCAACAATTGCATCCTCCGCCTCGAATACCGTTTTCATTAATATTACCTTTATCTTGCAGATTTATAAATCTTGCTCAAAAAGAAATAGTAATTTTGAAGTGGTGACGAAGAGAAAAATTTTTATATATGGCCTTATCCTTAGGGAGTTATGCCTCAAAAAGTACTACCTGTACTTGTGGAATTGGCTACAACAGATTTAAAGAGGGATTATTTTGTTGGTGCTTCATTGGACGACGTATTGAGAGACACAGGTGGCGGAATTAAGTTTGCAGATGCAATATATTCTTCTCACAGAGTTGTAGACCCATCTCAAATACAAGGGTTGAATAGGAGATTATACACTTTAGGAAGCAGATGTGTCCAACGAGGCACTTCTAAATCTTTCTCCAAACATTAAGATGATTTCTTAAATCCCAATTATAATCTATTTCCTTCCAAAGTAAAAGAACTTGTCAATGCTTACATCCTTTGGCTCGTAGTCGCCGTAGCGAGGCCTTACAGGCTCTGCGTTCTTTTCAGCGCCGCTCTTAAATTCTGTTCTTTTTTCTCCTTCAGGCCTGCAGTCTACTATTTTGACTTCTTTTTTTGGCTGTGAACCCTGATTCTGATTTTCCTGCTGCGGCGCTTCAACCAAAGTTCTTTGGACAGGGCGTGTTTGCTGAGGAGGCTGGAACTGCAGCCTTGAAATCTGGCTTTTGAGGGAGTTTATTTCACCGGCTTGGGAACAGGCAGTCTCTTTAAGGGCATTGATTTCCTGCTGAAGCTTTTTTGTAGCCATCTCTATGATTAACTCAAACCTTTTTTGGGTGAAAACATCCAGTTGCTGCTCCATTTTTATCACAATAAATTTTATTTATATTAATTTATTGAATTTTTTATTGTTTTTCTTTATACTTGCCTCTAATCTGTTTAATATCAAATTAAAAAATTTAATAGCTTGAGAGCTTGTTGCCGAAGTTTTCTCTTATAAACTGCACCATCATGTCGTTGCCGGCAAGCTGGTACGTCTTTAATGCGGTTGCGAGCAAGCCTTCCCTTAAGCAGACATCTCCCAAAGAGCTTAACTTGTCCTTGTCATGGGCCAGTTCATAAGCCTTTGCAGCATATCCAATCTGTCTTTCTCTTAAGCATTTGTCTCCGATCTCAACAAGCTTATGTGAAGAGTTTATTGCGCTGAATATCTCAATGGCGTAATCCCATTTGCCCTTTTGGAAGCACTCATCTCCAACCTTGGTTAAGCTTTCAGCATCATTGCAGAGCCTGAATGATTTTATGGCATCGGCAAAATGCCCGTTTTCAAGGCATTTCTTTCCAACCTTTAGCAAGTGCTCATTTGAGTCTGCAAGCCTGTAGGTGTCAATCGCATTGCTGAACAGTCCAACTTCCTCATAATTCTCTCCTACCTCAACAAGCCTTTGCCTGTTTCCAGCAAGAATAAAAGCCTTTACAGAATCATTCATGTTGCCCCTTCTTATGTACTCCTCGCCTAAGGCGTTAAGAAGCTTTGACCGTGTTGCCTCGTCAAACATGGAAAGGTTGACATTGTCAATTCCCTTCTCAAGAAGCACAGGAACAATCCTTTTGAAATTTTCTATATCTGACGATTGATGGCCGATAAATCTTTCATTTGAATCAGCAATCTCGGCAACCATTTTCTTTACTATTTTGTCTTCATCGACTGACATTCCATATCACCTTTTTTCTCAACATTAACTAATTAAAATTAAAAAATTTAATCAGTGAAGTAGTCAATTCCAAGCTCATCGCTGAATCTCTTGGCTTCAATCACTCTTGTTTTCTTGTCTGCCTTGCCGAGTATCCATGGCGAATTAACTCCTGTAATAATTGTCATGACAGCCAGCTTGCCTTTCATGCTTTCAGAGACTCTTGCTCCCCAGATGACATTTGCATCCTGATCAAGGCTTTCTGTCACAAGCTCGCCGATTTTGTTAACTTCGTCAAGTGTCATGTCAGGACCACCTTCCACATGGATTAAAGCGCCTGTTGCGCCTTTGTAGCTTATTTCCAGCAATGGGTTGCTTAAAGCGCCTTTTACAGCTTCTTCTACCCTGTTTGTTGTATCGGAAACTCCAACTCCAATTGCAGCTACTCCTCCATCCTGCATAATGGCCTTTACATCAGCATAGTCCAAGTTGACAAGCGATGGAACTGCTATTGTCTCTACAATTCCTCTTATCATTGTTGAAACTAGTTCATTCGCAACTGCAAATGCCTGCTGCACCGGCAGATTTCCTGCAATGTTTACTAAGCGATTGTTGTCAATCACAATTACTGTGTCGCTTGTTTGCCTAAGCTGCTGCAGTCCAAATTCTGCCTTGTCAATTCTTGCCCTTTCGATCTTAAATGGCATTGTCACAGTTCCAATTACAATAGCTCCTGAGTCTTTTGCCACTTGCGCTATAATAGGTGCTGAGCCTGTTCCTGTTCCTCCACCCATGCCAGCGCACACAAATACCATGTCAGAGCCCTTTAGAACTTCTTTTATTTCTTGTATAGTTTCCTGCGCTGCCTTTGCTCCCTTGTCAGGGAAGCCACCGCATCCTAAGCCTCTTGTGATCTCTTTTCCGATTAGAAACCTTTTGTCAGCTTCTGTAATCTCCAAATGCTGCTTGTCTGTGTTACAAGCGAGAATTTCAGCGCCTCTTATTCCTTTCCTGTACAGCCAGCTTACCATATTAGAGCCAGCTCCGCCACAGCCAATAACCTTAATATTGGCATGACCTACCTGCAAATCATCGTTTTGCGCAACACTTTGTTTAAGCGCACTTTCAATAACAAAATCCATTGCCATTTTAGATACACCTCAGATTTTTTAGCTACAATAACTCCAATTATTTAAAATTGGAAGTGTTTTAATATATGAACTAGTATATAAATATTACTATTTTGTATACTGGTATACTCACCTCATTTTAAAGAAAAATCAGTTTTTTGCTATATTGAAAACAATAAATGGGATTTATAAATCAAACTAAGTTCATTGAAAAGTGGTAATTAATAATCAAACCTTGAGTCCATAGAATCATTTATCAAGTCATTCTCGTCCTTGTACCTCTTGACTATCATCAATCTTGTTTTGCCGCAGTAAGGGCACTTTATCGCCTTCGGGCTTCCTTTTTTGACCGAGAAATTAAACCTGCATTCAACACATATCAAATTGATTGCCTCTCCTTCCTCTGCCTTTTCCAAGCTTAGCTTTTCCTTCTTCTCTATTTTCTGCTGCTTCTCAAGGCATTCAACACAAATTAGCTTGTTGTTCTCATCATACCTTATATTATCGAAATTGAACTCCTTCCTGCATCTTGTGCATGTGTATAGTGAAGTTAAAGGCATTTTGCATCTAATTACTTACCATTGATTAAGAGTTATAAATATTTTGCGGTTTTATTTCCTGGCCTTGCCCTTTTCAATCTCCTCTGTTATATGCCCAATCTCATGCATATTTGTAATATCGTGCTCTTCTTTTTTCGGAGAAATGCTTTTGTCTATGAATTTCACCAGCTTTTTATTATATGCTTCTTTTTCTTTTGAGCTTGTTTTTTGTTTTGCCGGTTTTTGCTCTTTCTGCTGTTTTTCTTCCTCATGCTTGTGGTACTTTCCAATAATCTCAAAGACAAGCCCTTCGCTCGGCCTTATTGTCAAATGCCTTTTAAAGAATGAATGCCCTATGCCAAGCTCTATCAGCCTTGCTTCGTGCAAAGTCGGCAGAAGCGCCAATGATGCAATCAGCCTTAAAATTCCCGAAACCAAAAACACAAGAGTTATGCTTGAAATAACTATCCATGCTGGAATATGGCTTATCAAAAATCCTCCCAATAAGGCGCCTGCAAATATAGCTATGCCCTCAAAGAATTTATAGTAGGCAATGCACCTGATCCTGTTTTCAGGCTTTACAGCGTCAAAGATAAAGTTTGAGGAGCTTAGGTTAAATCCGGCCCATGCCAATCCTGAAAATATTTCAACAATTATTAAATAATAAAAGTTGCTGGAGAACATCCATAAAAATGGAATCAAAGGAGTGAGCATTCCGCTTATGTACAAAACAAACTTTGTGCCGCGCTTGTCTATCATTTTGCCCCAGATGCCCATTGCGATAAAGCTGGCCACCAACTCAGCAGCAACGATTATTGTGAACTGAAGGTAAGTAAATCCAAGGTCCTTCAGCATAAACACAGCAAAGAAAGGGCTTGCGATATATGTTGCGAACTTAAACAAAACAATATAAGAAACAAAATGCCCGTAGTTTGTCTTGTCCATCCTTTTCACAAAATCAAAAAGCGAGAATTTCTCCTCATGAGCCAAATCAGGCTCAGGATTCATCATCATTCCCTTGAAAACTCCGGAAAGGGCTCTTGCAAAAAATGCCGTGACAAACAGGATTGTGAACCCGAGAAATGGGTTTTTCGGCGAGAAATAACTTAATATGAAGCCTGCGGCTAAAGCAGCAATAAATGATGTTGCCCCAACAACACGATTGCGGAGCCCGAAGAATCTTCCCCTTTCATATTTCGGCACAATATCGCCAATCAGGGAATTGCCTACAGGCTGCATTAACTGAACAAATATGGTTTGCAGCGACACATAAACTATAAGAAGGTATTTTTGGCTTGGCGTTGCATAAGGCATAAGCAGCAATGGAATCCACAAAAAAGCATGCGCAAACGAGCTTACCACAAGAATTTTTCTCCTGTCCCTTAGCAATTCAACAAGCTTTGCTGCAAAAAGCTGTATGAAAGCGCCCACCAGCTGCGGGATATAGGTTAAGGCTGCAATCAGGCTGATAGAAGCGTTCAAGGCAACCGCAAAAGGCGTTATAAAAGAGGCGGTTAATCCATCCATCACTGCAAAAGCAGCCCCGTCATAGATGGAATATTTCAGGCTCTTTTTTGTTTCATCTTCTGCCATTTTGACAAAGTAGGGTATAACTTCTTCTTTATAAACTTCACACAGGGATGTCCAGTGCTATACAATTTTAATGAACAAAGCTTAAATAATAGTTGCCCATACGATGAATAAAATGGGGCAGCAAGAAGTTTATACTTTTTTAAAAAAGAACAAGACTAGGTGGTTTACATCAAAGGAAATAGCCAACAGGCTGACCTCATCGCTTGGCTCTGTGACAACGTGCCTGAAAAAATTAAGGGACAATTCTTCTGTGAGCTTCAGGTACCCGAACAAGCAGGGGCAGGGAAAGAATTTCTATATTTATAAGTTCAGGGAATAGGCATTTAAAACTTAAAATTATTTTTTATTGCAAGTGCGCCCAATGCTCAAGCGCAAGGAGAACAAAAACATTGACTAAATTTTACATTAATTAAAACCAATAAAAAATAAACAATCACGAGAACGACCTTTGAATGTAAAGGTGTTTAAGGTATCAAAAACCTTTGGTTTTTGGGACTTTGGAGAATTCCTTAAATTCTCCAATTTGCGACGTAGTCGCAATTTCTGAAAACATCGAGAATCAAAGATTCTCGGGGTTTCCAAAAATCACTTTGTGATTTTTGGTAATGCTATGCATTTTCGATAGTAACCCGTTTGATAAGTTTTTAGAATAATAAAAATAAAATTAATAACCCATGTCCTCTCCGCCCATGCCGCCCATTCCAGGAGGCATTGCAGGCCCTTTTGATTTTGAGCCAGACGATGCAATTACATCATCAATTCTCAATATCATGATTGCAACTTCAGATGCAGAGCTTACTGCCTGCGTCTTTATCTTCAAAGGCTCAAGCACCCCTTTCTTCCACGAGTCCATTATTTTGCCTGTGAAAACATCAACGCCAGCCCACCTCTGCTTCTTTGCATGAGCAGATTTAAGCTCCGTCATGATGTCTATGGGGTCAAGCCCAGCATTCTCAATTAAAGTTCTTGGGATTATTTCCATTGAATCAGAGAATGCCTGCACAGCCAATTGCTCCCTTCCGCTTAACGAGTCTGCATACTTCCTCAGCTCAAGCGCAACTTCAACTTCTGGAGCGCCTGCGCCTGCAACAACTTTTCCATCCTTCAGTGCAGCTGAAACATCGCCAACAGCGTCTGTTATTGCCCTTTCAATCTCGTTTGTGACGTGCTCCGTGCCTCCTCTTACAAGTATCGTTACAGCTTTCGGGTTCTTGCATTCCGTTATATATGTGAACTCATCATCTCCGATCTTTCTTTCCTCTACAGCGCCTGCAAATCCCAAGTCATCTTTGCTCAAATCGTGCAGGTTGCTCACAACCTTACCATTTGTTGCTTTTGCAATCTTTTTCATGTCGGAGTCTGAAACTCTTCGCACTGCATAAATTCCTTTCTTTGCAAGAAAGTGCTGCGCAACATCGTCAATTCCCTTCTGGCATATCAGCACATTAGCGCCGGAATTTGCAACCTGCTCAACCATGTCCTTGAGCATTTTTTCTTCCTGGTCTAAAAATGCCTGCAGCTGGTTTGGGGATGTTATCTCTATCTTTGCGTCAATCTCTGTTTTCTTTATCTCGATTTCCTTGTCAAGCAATGCAATCTTTGCGTTTTTTACCAATCTTGGCATGCTTGAATGGACTTTTTCCTTGTCTAACACAATTCCTTTTATAAGCTCAGAATCATCAACTGAGCCGCCGCTTCTTTTCTCAATCTTGATGTTGTCAGTGTCAACAGAACCATCGTCCTCTGCAACAAGCTTCACTGATTTGACTGCTAATTCGCTTAATTTATCCCTTGCGTACTCTGCGCCTTTTCCAGTCATTGCGGTCATCGCAATCTGTTTTAGAATATTTTCGTCTTTTGGCGTTATCTTTTCAGCCATGTCATTTAGTATTTCAAGTGCCTTGTCAGCAGCCATCCTGTAGCCCCTTGCTATCACAGCAGGATGCACGTTCTGGTCCAGCAGCCTTTCAGCGCTTTTTAGAAATTCACCGGCAAGAACAACTGCCGTTGTTGTTCCATCGCCAACTTCATCTTCCTGTGTTTTTGCAACCTCAACAATCATCTTTGCAGATGGATGCTCTATCTGCATTTCTTCAAGAATTGTGACACCGTCATTTGTGACTGTGACATCTCCCATGCTGTCAACAATCATCTTGTCCATTCCCTTTGGGCCAAGAGTTGTTCTTACTGTTTCTGCAACTGCCTTAGCAGCCATAATGTTAGTTCTTTGAGCGTCTCTGCCTACGCTTCTCTGCGTGCCTTCCGGCAAGATAAATATTGGTTGTATTTGGTTAGCCATTTTATATAACCCCCTAAACTAGTTTTTATTAAATGTCAGAAATTTGTATAATTTCTGAACACCCCAAAAATCTCCGATTTTTGTCGGATTTATAGAATTGGTATACAATTGGTTATATATAAAGGTTTCGGTTGTTTGGGCTTTGCACATGAATTAAGTTCTGCATATTTTTAAAGGTACACTACACACACATTCTATTAGAGCAGCCTCAACAAAATCTCATGCCTCTCTTCTTGTATAAGAATCTACAACCCGCATTACAGCAGCATTGGATGGTAGCAATACTCTGTCTTTTATCACCCTATCCGGACCGAATTCACAACCCGGATACACACCTGGGCTGTTAATAATGTGAATGCCAGCAGGAACTACCACAGGACCAAGGTATGATGACTCTATTACTGTTGGATTTTCTGGCGATGAATTTACCACGACCCTTAAACCTAAAATGCTCCTATCAATCCTTGCTCTTTTGCCAATTCTGCAAGTTGGGAATATAACACTATGTGAAATATTTGCTTCTTCCCCTATGTATCCTCTTTTTTCCACAGAGCTATACCTAATCTTTGCACCTTTGCCAATTTCTACGTTTCTTCCTATGAAAACATTTGGTCCAATTTCAACTGCCTTAGTTTCAATCAATTCTTTTAAACTAGGATTTCCATTACGAGTTGCTAGATAAGTTTCAGGATGTACCCAAACATTATTTTTTAAGTGATGATATCCCCTCTTGCTTAATAGCGAATCTATAGACGGATACTCCCTGCCTAAAGCTCTTTCAACAGTAGCTAAAAATTTTACATTTGTACCCAAATCACCCCAGTTATCAATCAATGTTGCATATACTGGAATTCCCCTTTCAACACAGCCTTTAATTAAACCTCCTGCCATGTCAAACTCTCCCGATTCTTTCTTCATCTTTTCCCTTACCCAATCTTCCCTGGCTAAATCCTTGAACGCAGGATTATCTATCACATAACCTGCAGTATTCACCCGCACTTGAATATCACCTAATCTTGCAGGATCATCAATTCCTAAAGTTTTGACTAACTCTGCTTCATTCTTTGGTTTTTCAGTTATTCTAACCACCCTGCCCCTTTCATCAACTTGCAATAAGCCATAATCTCCAATAGTTTCTCTTGCACCCATTAAAGTAGCCATAACTGTTATTACTGCGCCTTTTTCTTTATGAAATCTTACTACTTCTGGCCAATCTGTTTCATAAAGATTATCATTTGCTAAAACTAGACTATGCCCACCGTATTTTTGCTCTAAAATGTTCCTAAGGAGTGATTCGCCACTGCCATTATTCAATAAATCTTCAAGAGGGGACGAATAATTTATGTTCACGCCAAATCTTCCCAGCCCATCACCAAATCTATTTGAAAGCATGTCATCATTCTCAAGATATTGCGTTATTATGAAGAAATTTTTCAACCATCCCATCAGTTGCCTTATCTGCAATTCTGAAGGAGGAGTGCCAAGCACTCTCAACAAACCTTTAGGTATCATGCTCGTTGGGCTATAAAGATTTATGGGAAAGTTTCTCGTTCCTTTTCCGGCAGACGTTAATATGACTACAACATCATCAAGTGTTTTTTCTTCCAGCATTGCCATAGAATAAGTTGAAAGACCGCATTGTTTTTTAAATCTTTTGTTTGTCGCTACTATTATGTTACAACTAGGTATCCGACAACACGCCCTCACTAAATGCGCACATCACTTCCCTAAGCGTTGATAATCCAAGCTATTTTAAAAATTTAGCGCCTGCAAATCCAGCCCCAAGCAACCCAGCATTATAGTTTAATATCAAATAAATCGGCATTTTTTTTAAAACGCGCTGCATTTTATGATTGTCCTCGAAAATTCTTATGAACCTCTTGTCAAAAATATCCCTGTTTTTGGGCGCTATGCCGCCGGCGATATAAACTCCGCCGTAAGCCAATGCGCCCAGCGCGCAATTCTTTGCAAATTTTGCATAGTTGGCTTTGAATATGCCAAAAGCTGCTTTGCATGTTTTATCTGCGCTCCGGTATTTTGAAATAAGCTCAGGCCAGTTTTTTGATTTGTCAATCTCCTTGGTGTACTTTGTAACCCTGTAATCTCCAGTTTTCCTCAAGAATGAATAAATGTTGGCCAGGCCCTTCCCGGACAGCACCTGCTCATAGGACACGCTGGCTTTTGTTTTCTCTTTTCTTTTGACAAAATTGACCAGTTCAAGCTCTTCTTTTGCCTGAGCAGGAAAATCACAATGGCCTGCTTCAGATGGGATTGGAGCATAAGCCTTGCTGTGCTTGTCATAAATGAGAGTCTTCTTCCCAAGGCCGGTGCCGGCTCCGATTACTACAATAGGGGCTTTTGGAATCTTCTTTGCTTTCCTGATTGTAAAAACATCCTTTTCCTTCACTATATTGATTCCGTAGCCAATGGCCTCGAAGTCATTAATCAAAAGAATTTGCGTTAGCTTGGTTTTTTCCAATAAATCTTTTCTGTCAACATCCCAATTTAGGTTTGTAACTTTTGCAAAATCGCCATTGGGAGTTATTGTTCCTGCGATGCCAAAGCAAGCTTTGCTTATACTAATTCTGCGCTCATCTCTTAGGTAACCCATAACTTCATTAACCGCTTCGCTAAGATTTTTTAATTTTGGGCTTGAAAAATGGAAAGACATCAGAAATTCCGCGCGGGCATTTTTGATGCCAAAAACCCCAAGAGAGGTATTTGTGCCGCCCACATCCCCTGCCAGAAGGAAAGAGCCAAAGCTTTTTTTGTTGAATTTCTTGTATTCTTTTTTTATGAATGCCATATCCAGTCAATTTAATTTTGTATTTTTATACTTATTGTTTGATAACTGGCTAATTTCAAACAATTTTGAAGCTAACGACATATTTATATAGTTTACAAAGTATGATGAACGTATGGACCGAAAATTTTTTCCAATTGGGGCGATCTCACTCGTTATTTTGGCGATATTGATTTCTGGTTGTGTAGATAAACCCGAACAAAAAGCAGATGATAGTGGTGCAACCTAGGAAGGAGTAAGCTCCGTCATTTATGCCAACAACCAATTTGCATTTGACCTTTACTCAAAATATCAAAAAGACCAGAAATATAAGAGTAATAAGAGTAGTAATATATTTTTTTCGCCTTATAGCATTTCTACTGCTTTAGCAATGACATACGAAGGGGCAAGAGGGCAAACCGCAGAAGAAATGCAGAAAGTGTTCCATTTTCCAGCAGATAATGATATTAGGAGACCTGCATTTGCAAAAATCTACAATGAAATAAACAGAAAAGATAAAAAATATTTACTTTCCACTGCAAATGCTTTATGGGCTCAAAAAGATTATCAATTCTTAAATGAATATCTTACCGCAACTAAAAAATATTATGGCGGAAAAATTACAAACCTTGATTTTATTACTGAAGCTGAAAAATCAAGAGTTGCAATTAATGCATGGGTAGAAGAGCAAACTAACAACAAAATCAAAGAACTTTTGCCGGAAAATCCACCAGTGATAACTCCAATCACAAGATTAGTTCTTACAAATGCAATTTATTTTAAGGGAGACTGGATTCTTAAATTTGATAAAAGCAAAACGAGAGAAGTAGATTTTAGAGTTAGCCAGGATAAAACAGTAAAAGCTCAAATGATGGCTTTAACAGGAGAAAAAGCTAAATTCAATTATGCCGAAACAGAAGAATTGCAGGTTCTCGAATTGCCTTATTCTGGAAATGATTTATCCATGGTTATACTGCTTCCAAAAGAAAATGATTTGGAGTCTATAGAACAATTCTTAACACTTGAAAATCTAAACCGATGGAGAAGTATGCTTAAAGAAAGAAAAATAGATGTCTATATGCCAAAATTCAAGTTTGAAACAAAATATTTTATGCGCGAAGATTTGGACGCAATGGGCATGCCAACTGCTTTTTCAATGCAGGCGGACTTTTCAGGAATGACCGGGGGATACGACTTGTTTATTAGTAATGTAATTCATCAGGCTTTTGTTGAAGTAAATGAAGAAGGCACTGAAGCAGCTGCCGCTACTGTTGTAATTATAGCTCAAAAATCATCAATGTCGGAATTTTTTAGAGCAGACCACCCGTTCATCTTTATAATCCAGGAAAGAGAAACTGGGAACATCCTATTTCTAGGCAGGGTTGTTGATCCAACACAATAAATTCACATTCTCGTTGCACCAGTGGCTTTAACAGCGACGTACATGGCAAGATTTATTAATCTGCCCGATTCAACTATCTTCATGGATTACAGGAAAATTCTGCAGAGAATATACAGCCTTGAAAGCTCCAAGATAAAGCTGGGGCTTGAAAACATAAAAGCTTTGCTTTCCAAAATTGGCAATCCAGAGAGAGAGTTAAAGTGCATCCATGTTGCGGGCACCAACGGCAAGGGCAGCGTATGCGCAATGATTTTTTACATTATCAAAGAAGCGGGCTACAAAGTCGGGTTGTACACAAGCCCCCATTTAAAAAAATTCAATGAAAGGATAAGGATAAACGGGCATTTCATAACAGACAGGGAGATTGTTGATTATTTTCTGAGGATTAAGCCGTTCATTACAAACCAGAGCTTTTTTGAGATAACAACTGCTATGGCATTTTTATATTTCAAGGAAAAAAACGCTGATTTCGTGGTTTTGGAGACCGGGCTTGGGGGGAGATTGGATGCAACTAATGTTGTTACTCCATTAATATCCGTCATCACAAGCATCGGGCTTGAGCATACTGAATTGCTTGGCAACAGTATAGAGAAGATTGCATCTGAAAAAGCAGGGACAATAAAAGAAAACATTCCAATTGTGGCAGGCGCTAAAGGCAATGCACTACAAGTTATTAAAAAAATTGCAAAGGAAAGAAATGCAACCTTATATTTGGCGAGAAAATATCCAAAAATCAATTTTAAATATATCGGTGGAACATTCCAGCAGCAAAACAAAGACATTGCATTGACTACGATTGACATATTAAAAAAATACAATCTAATAAATATTGACAATAATCAAACAATAGGCTCTTTAAAAAAAACACAATGGCCAGCAAGATTGCAATTTATCTCCAAAAATATCCTTGTTGACTGCGCGCACAATCCAAGCGGATTTGAAATTTTAAAAAAAGAGCTAATCATTATTAAAAAACAGAAAAACATCAAGAATTTTATTTTTGTTGTCGGGATACAGCAGGATAAAGACATTCCAATGATGTTAAAGACAATAAAACCGCTGGTTTCAGCTATAATTTTTACAAACTCGAGAAATGAGAAGGCAGCAAACCCAAAAAAATTATTGAAAATTTTTAATACACTAGAAAATCAAAGATTTTCTGTGCCCAGAAATTTTAAAAAAATTTCTCCGGAAATCAATCAAAATAAATCAATAAAAACAAGAATAATTGAAAATCCCAAAAAAGCGTTAAATTATGCAAAAAAAATTGCCGATAAAAAAGATTTGGTTGTTGCTGCCGGCTCTATTTATTTGGTTGGAGAATTAGTCTAAAAGCATAATCATATCGCTTAACTTTTCCATAATTAGGAATATTATGCTCCTCCAAGCCAGCTTGATAGGAGAGTTCAGAACCTGTGGATTTTTCATCTTTTTTTCTGAGCTTCTTTTCTAATGACCTTTCAAAGTTACTCTTTGATGCCTCATCAAAAAATAATATTCGCGTTAGTGTTCCCCTTCCTTGGGCCGCATCTTCCTTAGCTTGTTTTAGTATTTCATTCAAAGCCTCGCTAAAAGTTGAGCTGTCGCCGATTCTGGCACTGGCATGGTCAATTCGAGTAGTGGTGCTATTATATGTAAAGCTATCCGTTGGAGTAAAGACATAGAACTTTCCTTCAGGTAAAGGAGGTGAAGAGGTAGATAAGTAAGCATTCAATGCATCTTCAATATAGTCTTTTTGCTGCCCCCAACCAATATTCTCCAAAAAAATCTTTGGCCTTTCTTGCTCTGGTGCTATCTCTAAAATAGTTAGCTGGTTATTTTGATGTAAGTAAGTGAGCACCAACCTATCCAGATATTCGCTTTTTTCAGTTTCAGTCATTTGTCAAGTATTGTATAATAACCCCACTTTTAAACTTTTCCTTTTATCACTACTCTAAAATAACTAATTTATCTACCGCAACCTATTTAAATCACTTGGCAATACAAAACAGTGGGATGGTGAGCGAGGTAACTGCGTGTGAGTCCGCTCACAGTGACATGCGAGTGAGCCAATCACTCGCTCACAGGTCAATCGCGGACATCTCGAACCTCGCATGTTGGTGGGAAAATGGGCGGTGTTGATACAGATTTAATAGACATAAAGGGCATGCCTGACAATGCCCTGAAAGAGTTCTTAAGAAAGAAAGCTGTTTCTTTGAGTATTTTTGAGGCAAGAAAAATAGTCGAGCTTATCGGAAGAAACCCGACAATAACAGAGATTTATATCTTCAACACGCAATGGAGCGAGCATTCTTCTTATAAGAGCAGCAGGCATGTTTTGAAGGAATTGCTTCCAACCCAAGCGCCGAATGTCATTCTTGGTCCTGTTGAGGATTCAGGCATTGTGGAGCTTGGCTATATCAATAATGAAAGATACGGCATTGTTGTAAGCCACGAAAGCCATAACCATCCAAGCCAAGTTGTCCCTTACGAAGGGGCTGCAACCGGAGTTGGAGGCATTATAAGGGATGTGCTTTGCATGGGCGCAAAAGTGATTGCAATTGCTGACCCATTGAGGTTTGGCGATCCAAACGGAAAGAACAAAAACAAGGTAAAATACATTGCAAACGAAGTCATAAATGGAATTGCAGGATATGGGGATGCTGTTGGCATTCCAAACATTTGCGGCGATGTTTACTTTAACGATTCTTTTGATGAAAATTGTCTTGTTAATGTCGTTTGCTTGGGTATTGTAAAAGAAAAAGACATAATCCACAGCTATGCTCCAAAAAATGCGGAAAATTATGACATTGTTGTTGTAGGCAAAGCCACTGACAACAGCGGATTTGGAGGAGCTGCATTTGCATCATTAATTTTGGATGAAAAGGACAGGGAAATCAACAGGGGAGCTGTTCAGGTGCCTGACCCATTCCTAAAAAACGTAATTATAAGAGCTTCTTATGCGGTATTTGAGGAAGCAAGAAAAAAAGGCATTGAGCTCGGCTTCAAGGACATGGGCGCAGGAGGCATCATGTGCAGCACTTCCGAGCTTTGCTCTGATGCAGACTTTGGGGCTGACATTGACTTGGGCAAAGTGAATATTTCAATGCAGAATCTGCCTCCTTACATGATTGCATGCTCTGAAACACAGGAGAGGTTTACTTGGATTTCCCCCCCGGAATTCACAAAGGCATTATTGAAAATCTACAATGAGGATTTTGAGCTGCCCCAAATCTCTATTGGAGCAGGAGCTTTTGTTATAGGCAAAGTCACAAAAAACCAGAATTACATTTTAAGGCATGATGGAAAAACTGTCTGCAATGCTTCCATAAACGCTGTTACACAAGGCATCAAATATGACAGGGCAAAAAAAGCGCCAAAAAGAAACTTCAAGGAGCCAAACTTAAAAGAGCCGAATGACTATAGCAATGCGCTGCTGGAAATTCTAAAGCACCCGAATGTGGCAAGCAAGGCGAAAGCTTACAAGCACTATGACACAAGCGTGATGGGCAATGCAGTGATTGAAAGCGGCTATGCTGATGCTGGGGTTGTTAAAGCTGTTGATAACTCTAATTTTGGAGTCGCCTTAAAAACAGACTGCAATCCAAGGTACTGCAGAATTGATCCATACTGGGGGGCTGTGAATGCGGTTGCCGAAAGCATGAGGAATGTTGCCGCAGTCGGTGCAATCCCAAGCGCCTTGACAGACTGCTTGAATTACGGCAATCCCGAAAATCCAGAGTCATTTTATGATTTTTATGAAGGTGTTCGGGGAATTGCAGACGCTGCAAAGAATTTGAATTACAAGGGAACGAAATATCCTGTGCCTGTTATTTCCGGCAACGTGAGCTTCTATAACGAGTCTGGCTCAGGGAAGTCAATCGACCCCTCGCCAGTAATAGCGTGCATTGGCGTTTTGAAAGACTACAGCAAAGCCATCACAATGAAAATAAAGAAAGAAAAATCAGCATTATTCTTGGTAGGAGACAGAAAAGACGAGCTAGGAGGCTCTGTTTATTACGACATCAATAATGAAATTGGCGCAGTTGTTCCGATAATGGACTTTGAGAAGGAGAGAAATATGATTTATGCTGTTATTGACGCAATAAATGCAGGCTTATTGCTCTCATGCCATGACATCTCAGATGGCGGATTGGCAACAGCAATTTCAGAAATGGTAATGGGAGGAGATGCTGATGGCGAAATCGGCGCCGAGATTGCTCTTGATTTCACAAATTTAAGGAGCGACAAGGCATTGTTCTCAGAAACAAGCGGGTTTGTTTTTGAGGTTGAAGGTAAAAACCTGGAAAAATTAAAAATATTGTTTAAGTTTTATAAAATTAATTTGATCGAATTGGGCAAAACAACAAAAGAAAAAAATCTTGCAATAGCCAAAAACAGCAAGAAAATCATCAATTTGCCAATTTCAAAATTAAAAGAGGCTTGGACAACTGGATTTGCGGAGGCGCTGGAATAAAATGCCAAGAAAACCAAACATTGCAGTGATTTATTTTCCAGGCAACAACTGCGAAGAGGAATCTCTAAAAGCTGTTCTCGCCGCCGGAATGGACGGCAGGATTGTGAGATGGAACGAGAGAAAAGGGATTGAAAAGTATGACGGCTTTATTATACCAGGGGGCTGGGGATATGAAGACAGAATTCGGGCAGGAGTGATAATGGCAAAAGACCCCGTTTTTGGAATAATAAGAAAAGAAGCGGAAAACGGAAAGCCGGTTTTAGGAATTTGCAACGGCGCACAAGCTTTAGTTGAATGCGGCATGATACCCGGATTGAAAAATAATGTCGAGATGGCATTGGCCCCAAACAAAAACCCATTCATTAATGGGTATTACACAACATGGGTTAATGTAAAAAATGAGCAGGAAAAAGGCACATGCATTTTCACAAAATTTACTAAAAAAAATGAAGTTATCCCGATGCCGATTGCCCATGGCGAAGGAAGGTTTGTAACAAAAGACAAGGAATTGCTTTCTAAACTGATAAAAAACAAGCAGATTGTTTTCAGATATTCTACAAAAGATGGCAGGATAGAAGAAAGCTTTCCAACAAACCCGAATGGAGCGATGCATAATATTGCTGCCATCTGCAGCAAAACAGGCAATGTGATGGCAATCATGCCCCATCCTGAAAGGGCATCCTTCATAAGGCAGCTGCCAGATACAACTGAGTTAAAGAACAAGTTTGCTGGCAATATAATTGCAATGGAAGAGCCAGCGCCTGCAATGAATGTTTTCAAGTCAATGAAAAAATATGTTGAAGAGGAAATACTATAAAAATGCCAGCAAAAACGGTTGAGATGATTGTAAGCCTGAAAGTGCCTGACACAACGGCAATTACCGCATTACAAACACTGCAAAAAATCGGCTTCAGCAAAATCAGGAATGTAGGAAGATATGATTACTACAAATTTTCAATTGAAGGCAATGAAGAAAAATTCAGGAGCCAGATATGCAAGGCTGACATTTTGGTTAATGCAAACAAGCATGCTTATACTTTTTCCATTCCAAGGGAAAATAATATTAAAATTTTAGTAAAGAATATAAATGATGACGGAAGCATTATTTTGGCAACATTAAAAAACAGGCTTGGATTTAAGAATATTGAAAAAATTGAAAAAGGCACATTGTGGAGCCTGACAATAGAAGCTGATGAAAAAGAAGCAGGAAAAATTGCTGACAAGGCTGCAAAAGAGCTGCTTGTAAATGAGAATTACCAGGAATACAAGATTTTGGGTGATTAAATGAAAAAAGCACTTATAATTTTCGGCTCAAAAACCGATGAAAAGGTCTATAATGAAATTGCCAAAGGGCTGAAAAAGCAAAAAGTGGATTTTGACTTAAGGGTCAGCTCTGCGCATAAAACTCCCGAAGATGTTGACAAAACGCTGCAGAATGATTACGCAATTGTAATTGCAGGCGCTGGTTTGGCTGCCCATCTGCCGGGTGTTGTGGCTGCAAGGACATTAAGGCCGGTAATTGGGGTTCCCTGCGAAGGCAACTACCAAGGCTTGGATGCCTTGCTTGCAATAGCCCAAATGCCTCCTGGAATTCCTGTCTTGGCTGTCGGAGTCAACAAGGGCAATGTCGCTGCTGAAAACTGCGTAAAGATGATGAAGAAATACGAAAGCGTGACAATAATCGGCGACAAAAACAATGATGCTGTAAAAAAAGCAGTGGAAACATTAAAAAAATTCCAAATTGTGCCAAATTTTAATAACAGGCCGGATTCAAATTCAATAAACGCAGTATTCACATATTTTGACGAGCCTGTTGAAAAGAAAGACGAGCTTGTCATCTACTGCCCGCTGCTTTTGGAAAAGGATGATAATGCAGAGGCTTCCTTAAACTTTCTCAAGCACACAAGCCATGGCCTGTGGGTTGGGCTTAATAATGGCACCAATGCGGCAATTGCAGCAGTTGAAATAATGAACATTGACAACGAGTACGAAGAGCAATTGATTGCCTACAAAAAGGATATGGGAAAAAAAGTTTTGGATAGCAATAAATAGCCCTTATACAACTTGAAATCAATAAAATAAATCAAAATGTTATCCGACACAATCCTTAAAAACCAATTAAAAAACACTTTAGACAAGACTAGCTTTAAGATTGGCAAAAAATACGAAGGCAAGGTGCGTGACAATTATTCTTTTGGCGGAAAAAGAATCATAATAACAACTGACAGGATTTCCGCTTTTGACAGGGTTTTGTGTTCAATTCCATTCAAAGGGCAGGTTTTGAACCAAACATCTGCTTTTTGGTTTGAGAAGACAAGAAATATTGTTAAAAACCACGTTATCGGTGTTCCTGACCCAAATGTAATGATTGTAAATGAGTGCAAGCCTTATCCTGTTGAAATGGTTGTCAGGGGCTACATAACTGGAGTTACAACAACAAGCGCATGGTACAATTATGAAAGAGGCGTTAGGGATTTTTGCGGCAATAAGCTGCCAGAAGGCCTGAAGAAAAATCAAAAGCTTGGCAAGCCGATAATAACCCCATCGACAAAGGCGGAGCATGGCATGCACGATGAGTCAATTTCAGGGGAAGAGATAATCAAAAGAAAACTTGTTGATGAAAAAATATACAGAAAAATGGAAAAGGCAGCTCTTGCACTGTTTGATTTTGGCACAAAACTTGTTGCAAAAAATAATTTGATTTTGGTTGATACAAAGTATGAGTTCGGCGAGTTAAATAACGAATTGGTTTTGATTGACGAAATCCATACTCCAGACTCATCAAGGTTCTGGATAAAAGGCACCTACAATGAATTGTTTTCCAGAGGGCAGGAGCCCCAAAAGCTTGACAAGGAGTATGTAAGGCAGTGGCTTGCTGACAAAGGATTTATGGGCGAAGGCAGGATTCCAGCAATTCCTGATGAAGTCAAGATTGAGGCTGCAAAAAGGTACATAACAGCTTGCGAGATGATAACTGGAAAGCAATTTGAGGCTCAAAACGAAAATGTGCTTAAGAGAATTGAGAGGAACCTGATTAAGTCTGGGTTATTACAAAAATCATAAGAAGGAATAAACAACAAATCCAAAAGGAGGTTTTTAATGAGCGACAAGAATAAATTTAAGTTAGTTATTGCAGGCAATGCCACATTAGATGCCCATATAGATGGAAAAGTTTACGAGGACGGCAATAACATTACCGTTGTTTCTGATGGAGTTAAAAAGATTTTTGAAGTTGTGGACGGACCAATAAGGTACGGCTACAAGCACAGAACAAAAGCTGATGTTGAACACTCTATCAGGGGCCTTTGGAATATGCTCAAGCCTGGCGGTGGTGGCTACAACACGGCAACATCCATAAAAAGAAGGATGGATATTGCAACAAAATTGGATTTATCATATGTTGACGTTTCCAGTCCCGATGAATTAGTACTCCAAAGCCTGAGGGAAGTCGGGATTTCTCCTTATTTTTTTGGATTGCGGCCTATCCCGATAAATGCAATTTTAGGCGGAAGGGAAGACAAAATAATACTTAAAGGCCCAATGCTTCCAAGAGTTAACTTGCTGGAAGAGCATAAAGTCGCTATAGACGATATTGTCCGGGAAGCCAACGGAGTGGCAATAAACAGCGCTAAGGATGAAGGTTTAGTAGAGGCTATGATTGAAAGTACAAATCGCAGAATGGTTCCGTTATATTTTGTTGTTACATCTTCATTACCGCCTGATTTTATATTTCAAAAAATGCTGCCGTATGGCCTTAGCATAATTAGTCATGAAGATGTTACATCTATTCACGGAAAAAACCCCCTTGAATTTAAGGATGCGCAGCTATTTGAGATGTCCCTTGAGTACCTAAGAAAAATGAATAAGGATAAGATTACTAATGGAAATCCGCTGTTTATTACCCTAGGAGCGAATGGTGTATTATGCATGAATCATGAAAGTGGGATTTATCATGTAAAACTCAAGGAAGAATATGTTGAGATGATAGGTTACTCAGCAGGCACAAAAATAGGCAGCACAAATGGGGCAGGTGATGTTTTTGCCGGTGCTGTGGTCGTATTGGGCGCTACTAGAAAAAAATTGGACATCACAAAGGTTGCGATGAGGGCAAGCAAAGCTTCCATACGGCATATAGGTTATGATGGCCCTGTAGGTTATGATTCTTTTACTGTTAAGCCCTTTAAATAAAACCCAAAACATTTTAATAATAGCTGTGTTGTTGATTATCTATGAACCTCTCCAAAGAAAAAAAAGTAATGCTGCTGGCAGCGAAGCAGGCAGCCAAGATAATGCTGAAGCATTACGGCAAAAAAGAAGCCATAAAGATAAAGCCAAACAAAAGCTTAGTTGCAACAGCTGATTTGGAGGCGAATAAAACAATAATAAAAACAATAAGAAGGCACTTCCCAAAACACAGCATTCTATCAGAGGAAACAGGGTTTGAAGACAACAAATCAGATTATAAATGGGTCATTGACCCGATAGACGGAACGCATAATTTTCTGCACCAAATTCCTATTTTTGGGACTTCAATAGCCTTGGAATACAAAAATGAATCGGTTCTGGGAGCCATTAATTTTCCTGTTTTATGCATCACTGCTGTTGCGGAGAAAGGCAAAGGCTCTTTTATGAACGGCAAGAGAATAAAGGTTTCCAATAAAAAAACCCTTGACCATTCATTTGTATTGTTTGAATTTTCATATGCCAACAGAATGGAAAAAGTAGGTTTCCTTAAAAAATTAGTGCATAAAACCATTGATGTGAGGAATTTCGGCTCTGCAATCTATAACCTCTTGATGGTGGCATGCGGCAAATGCGAGGGCTATGTTGTCTTAACAACAAACGAATGGGACATTGCTGCTGGTTTTTTAATTGTAGAGGAAGCCAAAGGCAAGGTTACTGACTTGAAAGGAGGAAAATGGAAGCCTGAGCAGCACCAATTTATCATTTCAAACAATAAAGTTCATAAAGAACTGCTTAGGTATTTAAAATGAAACTAACAGTATTGGGAAGCGGGACTGCCGCTCCATTGCTGGATAGAAACTGCGCCGGCTACATCATTGAGGCTGATGGCAAAAAATTATTGTTTGACAGCGGCGCAGGCACAATAAGAAGGCTGCTGGAACTAAGATACGATTTGTTTGATATCGAGGATATTTTCTACACCCATCTCCATAACGACCATATCAATGACCTTGGAGCGATAATATGGAGCAATAATTATGGCGGCATAAGGAAAAAGCCGCTGAATCTCTATGGGCCGCTGGGATTCAAAAAGTATTTTGACACATTGGTGAACAAATTATTGAAACCAACAAAAATTAATTTTAAGATTAATGTAAAAGAGCTAAAAAACTCAACAATAAAAGTAAGCAATATAAAAATAAAAATACACGAAATTAGGCACAGCACAACAACAAAAAGCATAGCTTACAGGATAAAGCATAAAAACAGAACGCTTGTTTATGCAGGCGATGCAGAATACTGCAATGAGGCAATCGAAATCGCTAAAAATGCAGATGTTTTGCTTATAGAGTGCTCTTTTCCTGACAACAAAAAAGTGAAGGGGCACTTAACGCCATCTTTAGCCGGAAGAATAGCTTCAAAAGCCAAGGTTAAAAGGCTTATATTAACGCATTTTTATCCCCAAGCATTAACGGCAGATATAAAAAAGCAATGTAAAAAGGAATTCAAGGGAAAGATAATCCTTGCAAAAGACAGGATGAAAATAAACATTTAACGAACGTTTTCTCTTAAAAAATAGAAAAGTTTATAAATAATGAACGATTTTTGGAGTTATAGGCTTGTTTATAAGGGTTTAAAGATTGTTTTTAAGCGGATTTTAAAGCAAAATGAAAGGCCTGCAAAATATCTTCACTAGGGTCAACATTCAGATACTCGAGCTTCTCTCAAAGGAAAAGTTGCATATCCGGGAGATTGCCCAACGAATAAAATGCTCCCCTGCCAAGGTGCATGCGTGCATCAAGGTTTTCAAAAGCAGCAATGTTGTTAAGGAAGTCGGAGAAAAAAACCGCAAAGTAATTGTGCTGAACCTTGAGAATGAGCTGACAAGGCAAATTCTTCAATTGATAAACATCGATAAAAGCCTAGAGGGTCCCTACCTTATTCCTGAAAAGATCAACCTTTTTGATGCGATAAGCCCGCTTGATTTCAGGTACTATGCTAGGAACAAAAGCATGTTCGCAAAACTGCAGCCATACCTTTCTGAAGCGGCTTTTATAAAATATGCGTTGAAAATTGAATCGGTGCTTGCAAAAGTTCTTGCAAAAAATAAGCTATGCTCGCAAAAAATTGCTGATGAGATAGAGAAAGCCTGCAGAAACGTGACCCCGGAGCAGGTTTATGCCGAGGAAGACAGGATAAGGCACAACATAAGGGCATTGTCAAACTGCATAAGAAATAAAGTGAGCGATGAGGCAAAGCCGTTTGTTCATTTTACAGCTACAAGCTACGACATAATCGCAACTGCTGACGCATTGAGGTACAAGGACTTTACAAACAATGCGCTGATTCCGGAATTATTGAAATTTGAGTCAACATTGATAAACCTTGCATTGAGGGAAAAAAACACTGTGCAGATTGGAAGAACCCATGGGCAGCATGCCGAGCCAATCACATTTGGGTTTGCAATCGCGCAGTATGTCAGCAGGCTGGGAAGCTCGATAATAAAAATAAGAAAAGCGGCAAATAATCTAAGGGGAAAAATGGCGGGAGCTGTGGGAGCCTACAATGCATCTTCACTATTTTTTAATGAGCCTGTCAAATTTGAGGAGCAGGTGCTGGCAGAACTTGGATTAAAGGCATCTCCAATTTCCACACAGATTGTTGAAGCCGAGTTTTTGGTTGATTACCTTAACAGCATCATTTCTGCATTTGGCATTCTAGCAAATCTCGCTGATGACATGAGGCATCTCCAAAGGAACGAAATTGGAGAGGTAGGGGAACTTTTTGAGTCAAAGCAAGTCGGCTCATCAACAATGCCCCAGAAAAGAAATCCCATAAACTTTGAGAATGTAAAAAGCATGTGGAAGGAGTTCATGCCCCGCATGATGACAATGTACATGGACCAGCTGTCGGAGCATCAAAGAGACCTTACAAATTCTGCATCAATGAGGTTCATTCCTGAAATGCTGGCTGGTTTTTATGCGTCTGTTGTTAGGCTGAACAGAGTGATGTCAGACTTGGCTGTTGACAAAGAAAATATGCAAAAAAACTTCGACATGAACAAAAACATGATCATTGCAGAGCCCTTGTACATTTTATTGGCTGCAAACGGGCATCCTGACGCGCATGAATATGTGAGGGAAATGACGCTTAAATCGCAATTAACAAAACAGCCATTGATAAGCTTAGTCAGAAACGACAAGTCAATACAGCCCTACTTTAAAAAATTCAATAAAAAACAGCTCGAAATCATCAATAATCCTGAAAAGTACGCGGGAATTGCTGCAAAGAAGACAGAGATGGTTTGTGAATATTGGAAAAATGAACTAAGGCTGAATGGTTAATGAGTGAGATTTCTAAGGGCACAATCATAACTCCCGCCAATATAAACCATAAAAAATTGCATCCAATCGGCATAGGCAAAGGCTTAATGGTAAAAATAAATGCAAACATAGGCACTTCCAGGATAATAGCAAGCGTTGCAGAGGAATTGAAGCTGATTTCTGCTCAATGTACGGCCCAGATGCAGCATGAGGAATTTTCATAAAATAATTGATGAAAAAACATTTAACGAAAGAAGAATGGAAGCAAAAAAGCAGAAATTAAGGCAGATGGAAGAGGAAGGTTGATTTAAGCAAATACCTTGATGGTTAGTAAAATTAATATAAATGATTTTCCCTCATTTCACCTAAATACCAACGAGCAATAGCAATATCAGGATTAAAATCCACCATTCTTAATTCAATATTTTTCCCTGGGTTACCTTCTCCTTGCCCATTTCTTTCATTATATGACTTAGCCAAATATGGATATAATTCCAAAAGATTATGTGGAAGTTTAGGCGTTGGAATTATTACTACTTCACTTAATTTCCTTGGATGTCGTGGATTATACTTGCCTACCCATGTATTTCCATCAGGCATTGAAAATCCATAAATTCCTTCTTTTCCAAGGTATTTGGTAATTATATCCCAAAACATATTACTTGCCTTCATACGTTGCAGCACACTTGGGTGTTTCCCACACTTTAATTTTGCTCACGTTGATTCCAGAAGCCCTTACTAAATCAAACAAGTATCTTGCAATGTTCTCTGCAGTTGATTCAAAATCAACTTCTGTAGTTTTCCATCCTCTTCCGCTCAACACAGAAACCAATTCTTGGTCTTTCTGGTAGACCATAAATGAATGGTCCAATCTACCCCAAATGGGCTTTACAATCGCATCTATATCTTTAAAATCTAATACCATTCCCTCGAGATTAAGCTGACCCTCAATTTCTACCTCAGCGACGTAATTATGACCATGGGGGTTTACACATTCACCTTGGTTGGACATCAATCGATGGCCCATAACCCAATCGTATGTTTTGCTTACTTTCATTTGCCCAATTCAAAAACCTCTTTCATTATGCCACAAATGTATGTGCAGCCTATCGCTAAAATTGAAGCCCAAGGTTTTGCACATCTCAACTATCCACCTGCTTCTAGTCCTAATCACTTCGCTATTGTCCCCTTCTGGCATAAGATACATGTATTGTGCAGGGATAATAAGTTCTTCCTGAAGTTGTTTTATATCATATATGTCACCGGGGGCAACAACAACAAATTTAAATTGGTATTCATGCCTTGCCATAAGCTTTTTCAATACTTTAATATTCCTCATTTGTCTTAAATGTTCTTTCTCATATTTAGAGCCGTAAGGAACACTGTTTCTCGTTTTTGGTGAAATACTCAAATAAACTTCTTGTGGCAATTCTCTAAAGATGGTGCCATTAGTTTCAATTGTTATGGGGTATCCAAAATGAGTCAATTCTTCCGCAAGTTGTGGCAGGTATCTCTGCAAAAAAGGTTCCCCTCCGGTTACAACAACATGACGTGCTGGAGTTTGCCTAACATCTTGAATTAACTCATCTATTGACCGTGAAGTTCCTTGCGGGTTCCAAGAGGTGTATGGTGTGTCGCATTTTGTAATCTCGCCTGAAATTACATCACGCCACTCGCATCTCAAATTGCAACCAGAGCTTCTAATAAAAAATGATGGAACACCGATATACTTACCTTCGCCTTGAATGGAATAAAAAGTCTCGGCAATGAACATAAACTCGAGTAATGAATTTGTGTTTTTAAACTTATTTGCCATACGGAAATGGACTCAGTAAGATTTATAAGTTATGGGTAGTTAGTATCTATTATTGGGTGGTAAAATGGAATATTCAAAGTTAATTATTGCTGCTGACAATTTAATGGTTTCTCCACGAGAACTGGAAAGTTTTTTGTTTATGCTTAAAAATGGTCCCGTTAAGCAGATAGAACTTCAAAGAGGCATAGGATTCCCAAGTTCTGTAATGCGGCAGCTTCCATTGGAGTTAAGCGACATTGTGCTGAGGGATGGCGACAGATTCAGTTTGAGGGAATCCAAAGAAGCAGAGGTTGACCAAATTTTCAAAAGAAGAACAGCAGCGGATACTCTATTTGAAGATAGGTTAAGAGCAGCATCAGATGAGATGGAAAAAATAGAAAAATCACGCTCCAGATCTTACAGAGACTTTGATCAATTCAGAGCTACTTGTGCATCAAGTGCTAATAAAGTCCGTTTAATGTACGGGCATGGTTCTCTTGAAGGAAGAGATATATTGTTTATGGGGGATAATGACCTTGTTTCATTCCTTGCAGCTTATGCACAAATGGCGAAAAGGTTGGTTGTTTTGGATATCGACAAGGAATTAGTTGCATTAATACAAAAAATAAATGATGTGCACGGGACAAGAATAGAAGTTCAAAATTACAACGCTAAGAGAAGGATTCCACAAGAGCACGCATCCTCATATCAAGTAGCTGTTACTGACCCCCCATATACTCCTGAAGGCATATTCCTATTTTTATCTAGATGCTTGTCGGCTCTAAAAGGCGGAGGAGTTGTTTATCTTAATTTTGGATACAGTCAAAGGTCGCGCGAAAAAGCTATTCCGGTGCAAGAATTATTAAGTGATATGGGACTTGCTATCGAAGAAGTCAGAAATGGGTTCACACAATATCATGCTGCACAATCTATTGGATGCAGGTCCTCACTATATGTGTTAAAGACTACACCTAGGTCCATGCCGCTGATTAAGGGAGATTTTAGTGGCAATATATACACTAAAATAAGACAAAAGTGACCATAATGCAGGATGAATTTATTTTGGGAATTCAGGGCTGGAAAACAAGAAGTCATGATGCATCAGCATGCTTGTTAAAATGCACCAATGGAAAGGTTGAGATAGTTGCAGCTGCAGAGGAAGAAAGATTTATTGGAATTAAGCATGCATATGACACATTTCCAGTACATGCTGTTACTTTTTGTCTGGACTTTGCTGGAATAGCCCCACAAGACCTAAGCGCCGTTGCAATGCCTTTTGATTACCCATTAATTTATGCCACAAGGTCAATAAATCTCAAAATAGACCCCAAAGATTTGCAAGAATCGGTTTTTCCAGCATACCGCATAAATAGTCAACTTAAATTCGTATTTGTGAATCATCACCTTGCCCATGCGCTTAGTGCCTTTTCTCCGGCAATGGTTGATGCAGCCTCAATAATTGTAGTTGACGGACAGGGAGAAAATGAGTCTACTACATTATGGAGGGCAACCGATAGGGGAAAAAATATAGAAAAACTTGCTTCCTCTGGAATTGGACATTCACTTGGATATTTTTATGAGGCTTTAACAGAGTTTATTGGTTTTGAGCCTAATGAAGCTGGAAAGACAATGGGACTAGCACCTTATGGCAAGCCGCATCCTTTTTATGAAACTTTACGGGATTTAGTATATGTGCATCAAGGAGTTGTAAGGGTTAAAGGATTGGAGCTTCAAGTAGACACAAGTGGCAAGACTTTTGACGAACAACATTTAGTAAGACCTTATTGGATGCAAAAATTTGAAGATATTACCGGACTAAATCCCAATGATTCGTCAAGGAAATACTCTTTCAGAAAATTTCCAAGAGATTATCTGAATTTAGCAGCAGCTGGACAGCAGTTGCTTGAAAAAATTGTAGTTGAGCTAGCAATGCAAGTTCATCAAAGGACTGGAATAGTCAATCTTGGGATTGCTGGTGGTGTCGGCTTAAATTGTGTTGCAAATGGAAAAATAGCTGAATTAGGCATCTTTAGGAAAATATATGTGCAGCCAGCATCAAATGATGCAGGAACTTCACTTGGAGCAGCACTTGAAGTTGCAAGACAGAAAGGTTATGATATATCCCACACAGCAATGACACCTTATTTAGGGCCATCATATTCTGATTCTCAAATTGAAAATATATTAAAGAGTAAACATCTTCCATGTCGCATTGAAGAGAATGCTGCAAGACTGATTGCGGAATTAATCGAACAGGGAAAGGTTGTAGGTTTATTTCAGGACAGGGCTGAATTTGGGCCAAGAGCTTTAGGCAACAGGTCTTTCGTAGCAGATCCAAGAAGTGCTTCAATGCAAGATTTGGTTAACGGATATATTAAGGATAGGGAAGATGGTAGACCATTAGCTCCAAGTGTAATGTCTGAGCAGTCTGCATATTTTTTTGGTAACGAGCTGGACGCTCCACATATGACAGTGGCCTATAAGATGAAAACTAAGCTTGATGCAGTGACTCATGTTGATGGCTCTACAAGACCACAAATAGTAACACCTAAAGCCAATCCTGTGTTTCATGAACAGTTGCGGGAAATTAACAACAGATTAGGAGTTGGAGCCGTATTAAACACATCACTTAATAGGCACGGCCCCATAATCCACACACCATATCAAGCATTGCAGCTACTCGAAAAAACTGAAGCAGCTGCATTAATATTCAACAATAAATATGTGGTGATGAAAAATGCCTGATGACTTTAAAAAATCTGTCGGAAGTTTGAATCAGCACTTTTTAACTGACCACTCTCTCTTGGAAAAAATGGTAATGTTAGCTGAAGTTGATTCTACTGACATCGTCTTGGAGATTGGGCCCGGACAGGGAAACCTTACACGCGCTATTGCTAAAGCAGCAGGCAAAGTTGTTGCAATTGAGCTGGATAGACGGCTTGCCTCAGACTTGCAGCAGGTACAGGGACAATATCCTAATGTTGCTGTTATTTATGGGAATGCATTAGAAATGAAATTGCCGCCGTTTACAAAGCTGGTAGCGAATATACCTTTTAATATAACAGAACCCCTCATTATGAGATTATTGCAAGAGAAATTTGGTGCTGGGGTGCTTTTGGTGGGTCAACATTTTGCTAGAGAATGTTGTTATGGAAGACCCCACACCAGACTGGGCTTATTGTCAAATGCATATTTTAGAACAGATTATTTGCTCGATGTTCCAAGTGAAAGCTTTGAACCTCCTCCATCAACTGACGGTGCTGTAGTTGGTTTATACCCAACAAGCAAAAGAGAAATTGAAAGATTTCCTCTGTATATTGTAAGATGCTTGTGGGACCAAAAAGGAAGGATAGTGCGCGATGCACTTTCCGCTGCAATACATCAATATGCATATAAAAAAGGTGCATCTGATTTTAATGTAGGACACCCTATATGTATGATTGCTGAAGACTTGCCCAACTTGATGGGAATAAGGGTTGATAAACTTTCAAATAACCAATTTGAAGAATTGTACCGGTATTTAACCCATGTAAAACTGAAAAGGATTTTTCATGGTCATAAGCCTCGAGGAGGTGCACAAAATTGGCGGACACAATATGCAGCTTTCCTTTAGAAAATAATCTTAATATAACTATATTAGCCCCGCATATAGATGATGAAATAGTTGGAGCAGGAGGCAGCATTGCAAAGCATATTGACTTAGGAAACCGGGTTAGAGTTGTATACATAAGCTCGGGGCTTACCCCCGATGAAGTTGCTGTTAGAGAAAAAGAATCCGAAAGAGTTGCTGAATTCTTGGAAATTACAGATATCAGATTTCTAAGGCAAAGACCCACTGAATTGGGTGAGCGGCATATTGAAGGCATTGTTAGTATGCTTAGGAAATTCTCAACAGATTTTATTTATGCCCCTCATTTAAATGATGGAGATGTAGAGCATACTGCAGTTTCGCAACTAGCTTACAGACTTTTATGGTTGGCAAATGGCGGCTATTACAATGCACATCCAAACCCAAATTCAGTAAAAGGTTTATTCCTTTATGAGGTGCACAGACCCATTGGTGAAGTTCACTATTTTGAGGATATCACGGGCTATGAAGGAAAAAAGATTGCAGCCTTGCAGTTGTTTGCATCACAGCTTCAGCAGGTTAGATATGACGAAAGTGCAATGCATCTTAATAGATATAGGGGGATATCAAGCGAAGTTGCTCCTTCAGTCGAAGCATTTCAGCTTGCTGGATTTAGGAATTTTTTTAACATGTTTGCAAGAAGATAAAAATGGACTTATCACTTGTTATACCGGTTCATAGCGACGTAAGAATTGAAAGATGCGTCCAAAGCATCGACCAAGCAGTTGAAGTTGTGGTTGTTATGAATAATCCCACGAAAGAAGTATCAGATATAGTTGCTAGATTAGGCATTAGGTCAGTTGTAATCCCGCAGCAAAATCTTGGCATATGCTACAATCAGGGAATGGACGCTTCTAATAATGAACTGGTTTTATTTATGGATAGCGATTGCGTTTTTGCTGCTGGAACGATTGAAAAGATGTATGTTGCAAAGGAAAAAAATCCACAAGCCTTGGTAAGAGGTAATGTGGCCTTCCAAGAAAACTCATTTCAGTCTAGGATAACTAAATCAGCGAGAGAAGTGACTACTTCAAACGTGCCTTATGCGTTTATTCCGCCTCTCTTGCTTGACAAGGACGTTTTTGGAAGAATTGGTGATAGATACAGGTTTGCCGAGGATGTTGGATGGTGTGTAGACTTTGAATTTGAGATAAGACGCAGAAAAGCAGGAATAGGGCTTGTTCATTTGGCGGATGCGCCAATATATCATGACCCTATTACAATTATGGATGATTTTAGGAGTGCTTTCAAGTATGGAACAGGAAAGAGGATAAGGCATGAGAGAACAGGGGAGCAAGTTAATTTCTTAGATGTGCTGAAGGACCCCATAATCAAAGGTTACAGAGAAAGAGGCTTGTCAACTGCACTTTACCTTAGTTTATGGAAAGCTGTGCTATATTCAGGCTATTACGCCCAGGCACTAAGATTGTACAAAGCAAATAGGTGATGTAATATGGAGCCACAGACGGTAGATGATTTAAGAAATTTAACGTTAAGGGATACAGCAGTATCTGTTAAGACTGGCAATCCCGCAATTGACTCGAAAGTAATTGAAAATATAAGGAAAAGGGGAAGAGTTCCTTTTATATTATCATTTGATTCAAGCTACAATGGAACAAGCGGTGATATTTTCAATGATGGAGGTTCATACTACCAATTCTTTTCAATCGACGATGTATTAAATCGAATAGCAGAAAATACTAATTCGACATTATTTGATGCTAGAAATACATTTGGTTACTTTCTTTTTATGTATTCAGTCGCTGTTGCCAGAGCTGAGTCAATGGCATCATCGGCAGTTGTTATTCCTCAAAGTGTTATTCCTGTCAGGCCCAGAGATCCCGACCAATTGCATCAACTACTTCAGAAATTAACCGATGAAGGCACTTCTAGAGATACAAACATCACATTAGACCTTCTATTAGCAGACGATACGAAGCAAGGACACGAAGAAAGAGATATTGCTAAAAATAATGTAGCTGTGTTGATATCGGGCGGTACAGACAGCATCGGAGTTGCTTACATAGAACGAGGCTTAGGTAAAGCAATATCCCCCGTTCAAATTCTTTATGGACAGGCTGCAAGGCATCAAGAATCTTGGTGCGTCGAAAGAATTGCTGAGGATTTAGGGCTTGGTTTAGACATGCTCTGCAGAGTCGATATGCCAGTTCTAAAAAGATTTGGTGCATCTGGGTTGCTAAGAGATGATGTGAAAATTACTGAAAAAAATAAAAAAATAGAATATGTTCCATTTAGGAACACTGTATTTATCTCTCTTGGAATGATACACGCTGAATTAACAGGCACGCCATACATTGCAATTGGTGCTAACCATGACGATACATTAGCTCCTGACGGAACTCCGTCTTATGTTGAAGCTATCAATGCCGTTATTGAATCGGCGGGTTGGCCTATACGCATTATTGCACCACTGCTGGGATTTGGTGGCAAGCCGGAGATAATTAGAACAGGAAAAGAATTAGGTGTTAATTTTTCCCATACATGGTCATGCCACAGTTATATTCCCCCAGAAGAAGTTGGATCAAAAGCAAGAGCATGTGGAACTTGTGGCAATTGCTCAACAAGGTACTCTGCTTTTTTGAAACTTGGATTTGAAGATCCTATTGGGTATAAAAAAGTTCCGAAAATAAGAACAAACTGGGCAGGACCTCAGCACAATTATGAAGCGTTAAGGAGGACATTAAATATTAAGTAAGCTCATTGCTTCTGTAAAACTAGAATATACCTGCATGAATTAGTCTTGATCCCATATTTAGTGTTATGTTTTTTTGATATGTCTCTGACAAATTTACAATCTTTGTGGATATTGAACCGAGGTATTATTGGCGTATTTTCAAGTAAGAAGATTAAATCATTGTACTTATAATACTCTGTAGCGCAGTAATGGCTTTTTCTCACTATCTTGAATCCGAGTTTTCTTGCTTCAGCAGAATACTTATTTATCAAACTACCCTCCCTCTTTTTGTAAGACTGTCCCCGGCCAAAAATACCCTTTATGTTCTGCTTATCCCGTTCACCAACCTGTTGGGTGATAAATATGCCTTTTTTCTTCAAAACTCTGTAAATTTCCCTTAAATTAAATGGTGAATGCCTGCAGCTTACTGTGTCAAATTCTTCGTCTTTGAAAGGCAGCTTATTAGAGTCTGCAAGCTTAAATTCTACATTGCTGATTTTGGCATTAATAAGATTTTCATTTGCTTTATTAATCATAGATTTAGAATTGTCAATGCCTATGACTTTATTGCATATTATTGGGAGTTTGAAAAGTTTCTCACCACTCCCCGCCCCTATATCTAGTAATTTTCCGTTTTTTTTAAGAAATTTGGCAACTTCTTGGTAAAAATCCCATTTTTTGTTTTTAACAATTATCCTGCTATTTAAAACAGAAAAATCCCAGCCAATTCTCTTGCCCACAGACTCATAGAACTGTTTCTGTTTAACCATTAGATAATGATAGAATATGTGATATTTAAGCATTTAGTATTTCAGAAATATTTTTATTGCTTCCTTAATTACCAATTGGCAATGGTGTATGAAAAAGAAGTTCAAAGATTTTATGACAGGGTGGCGTCAGGCTATAGCGCTACGCATGCTGGAAGATTTTCTGATGAGATTATGGAATATTTTTTGCTTAGAACTCTTCCAGCAGGAAGACTGAGAATACTTGACGCAGGCTGTGGGGTGGGTAGATTTGCAATGCCTTTGGCACGCATGGGTCACGAAGTTACTGGAAGTGACTTGTCAGCAAAGATGCTTAGGCAATTAGAAAAAAATGCGTCACGAGAGGGAATTGAAATTAAGCTTGTTCAAGGGTCATTGACTGATATGCCTCAGGTTGAAAGCGATTATTATGATGTTGCAATTGCCTTAAACCAAGTCTTGGATATTGTTGCAGATTATAACCTGGCTTTAGCCGAAATAGCAAGGGTAACTAAAACAGGAGGTTTGCTAGTCGGTTCAGTAAATAACAGATTTGCATATGCAGTTATTGAAGATTTGCAAAAAGGTTATTTTAGAAAGTTCAGAAATGCAATGGAAACTGGCGATAGATATGTTAATTGGACCGGTAAAGGCAAAGGTCATGTCAGTCACGAATTTACTCTTGAGGAATTGACAGCAGCACTTGTGTCCAACAGTTTCTCGGTCATTCAGATTTTAGGTATATTTAACCTGTTTAATAAATACCAATTGCCAAAATGGATTAAAGATCCAAAAAAAAGAGAAGCGCTGAAGCAACTCCAAATCGAGTTTGCACAAAAACCAGAATTTATAAATAACTCGCAAGAGTATTTTTTTGTCGCCCAAAATCATAAAAATTCAGATTGAAAACAAACTATTCTAACAAAGGATAGCCCATTTCATCATTTTTGATGTAATTGCTGAGAAACATCTCTAAGAAGCTGATGGTGAAGGTTTAAATATCTTTCTCATTTTCTTTAAACAATGCCAAAACTTCCATTCAAATTCTGGCTTCTCAGCAACGTCGAAAATTTTTAAATTTTCGGAGTTTCTGAAATCTAAAGGATTTCAGCAACATTTATAAAGCAAGATTATTTCTCCGACGTAATCTCAAAAAATTAGTATTTTGGAGAAATGGCAAAATGAGCGTTGCAATTGACTTAAAAGGAAAAAAGGCAATAGTGTTTGGGATTGCGAATGACAAGAGCATTGCATGGCACATTGCTAAAAGGCTGAATGAGGCAGGATGCAGGATTGCAGCAGGCTACCAGGAAAGGATTGAGCCATTGTTCATGCCGCTGATGAAGGAGCTGCACAACCCAGTTTATGAAAAATGCGATGTTGTAGATGACGCTTCAATGGATGCTTTCTTTAAAAAAGTGCAGGAAGAGTTTGGCAAAGTTGATTTTTTGGTTCACAGCATAGCTTTTGCCAAAAGAGAGCATCTCCAGGGCAAGTTCATGGATGTTGACAAAAGAGGCTACCAGGTTGCCCACGAAGTGAGCGCTTATTCATTGGTAGAATTAACAAGGCGGGCAGCGCCTATGCTTAAAAAAAACGGCTCAATAATCGCAATGACTTACCTTGGAAGCGAAAAAGCAGTTCCGGGCTACAATATAATGGGCGTTGCAAAAGCAGCCCTTGAATCATGCGTAAGGTACCTTGCAGTTGACTTGGGAGAGAAGCAGATAAGGGTCAATGCAATCTCTGCAGGCCCGATAGCAACGCTTGCTGCATCAGGAATCGCAAACTTTGCCGATATGCTTCTAAACTATGTTGCGAAAGCGCCATTGAAGAGAAACATTACAGCTGATGAGGTTGCAGACTGCGCATTATTCCTTTGCAGCGACCTGTCAAAGGCAATTACAGGGCAGGTTATTTACGTTGATGCTGGATACAGCGCGATGGGTATATAAATATTAAAATTAGTTTTAGGATTCGCTATGGGCAATGAAAGAATTTTAATTTTTCAGCCACATGATCTGGCAGGATACACTAATTCTCGAGAGGGTATCGAGGATTTTGTGGATAACGTGAGGCAATGGCATCCCAACGATATTAAGGGGCAATTTCAATTATTCCCTTACGTGCTTCCAGACATAGGAAGAAAAGGCTGGAATTATGCAGGAATTGTTTACAGAAGAGAAATGAAAAACATTGATGAACATCCTTTAAATTTTATTCCAGGTCAACAAGTTGTTGAGAGCTTTCGCGATTTGGCATCAAGATTAGGCGCTGAAACTCGAGACTTGGAATTTTTTAAGGGCAGAATTGAAATACCAGGACCAACCCAAGAGCAATATTTAAGAACTATTGAAGCTGCTTACTCCCCTACACATGAGGAGTTTAAAGCTGCAGGATTAAGGAAGCCAAAACAGGTAACAAGATTTTTTTTGAATTTACATGATTCCCTAGTTGAACAAATTATTATGCCTTATCTTGAGTTGATGGGATTTAAAGGGGATATTAATGTTAAAAAAGTGGCCTGATTTGTAAAATGACCAAAACCGTGCCACTATGATAACTGTACAACCTTATACCTACGAAGATTTATTTAGGGATTTGCCGAACTTGGGCAACGGCATTCTTTTGGATTTGGGTTGCGGTAGCCAGCGGGGATTTACAAGAACCTATATCTCATATTTATACAAGAGATTGGCTGCTGATACGAATCCTACAGCAATGGCAGAGGCTTCAAGACGCCCAGAAAATAATACAATTGCTGTAGATTTAGAACATAAACTTCTGGAGGCATTACCGCTTGGAAAATCTGTCTGCTCTGATGCGAGATGTCTGCCTTTCAGCGATGCTTTTTTTGATATAGTTGCAATGGGATGGTTATTGGATCGCCTTAAAGGCAAGCAAGAAATTTATAAAGTAATGAGAGAGTCATCGCGCGTTTTGAAAGAAAGGGGATACTTAATCGGAGACGTGGCACTTCACCCAATTAGGTCAGTTCACGAAAGACTTGGAGGAGCGGAACTTTCATTTGATTTGCCAAGCTATTACAGACAAATGGTGTTTTATCGCAATATACTTCCCAAATTTGGTTTTAACATATTAAGTAGTGGTATGGGTTTTAATTCTGAACAAATTGACGAGTATCATACTTTTTATTTTGTGGCACAAAAAGTAACTTAAAAACCTTTATAAACACTTATTCTTACTCTTTTATTATGAAGCAAAGCTACCAAGACAGAGAATCAAAAGCTGTTGATGCCATTAAAAAAAATATACCTTCTTCTTTGAAATCAGGCATGCTGCCCCAAAGCAAGGGCATGTTTGCCGAATTGTTTGAAAACAATGAAGCGTTTCCAAGGCATTACATTGCAACTGCAATTGACAGCGTGGGCACAAAAATAATGATTGCAGAGGCTATGGAAAAATATGGCACAATTGGAATTGACTGCGTTGCAATGAGTGCAAACGACTTGGCAACTTTGGGCGCTGTAAATCCTTTTTTGTTCATGGACTGCATATCCTGCCAGCCTGAAATTCAGGAAAAGGCAATAACAGGCGACATAGTAAATGGGATGTCAAAAGGATTGGCGCAATGCGATGCGTCAAAAATACTGAGAAACTCGATAAGGGTAAATTTTGGCAAGGGCGAGACAGCCTCTGTTGACGAGCTTTTGAGCTCTCCAAAATCTGGTTACGGGTTTGAACTTGTCGGTTCAATGATTGGGTTTGTAGAGAAAAACAAGATAAAAAAGCAAAAAATAAAGCCCGGGCAAAAAATAATTGCATTAAAAAGCTCAGGGACTCATTCCAATGGGTATACTGATTTAAGGCATTGTTTATTGAAAGGAGATTTTGAAACAAGAACAGAATTCAAGAAAAAGTATAAAGGCAGGTTTTCTCTGGACGACGGGTTTGACGGCTCGACAATTGGCAAAATTTTGCTTGCGCCAACCAAAATTTACATTGAAACAATGGCTAAAATATCAAAGAACTTTGATGTTGTTGGGTTTAACAATACCGGATATGGATTGAAGAATCTAAACAGGGCAAAAGAGAAAGTTGAATTCAGAATCAATGCTCCTTTAAAGCCGCAGCCAATCTTTGATTTGATGCAGAAGGAATCAAAGTTCAGCGATGAGAAGATGTACGGCACTTTTAATATGGGAATGGGTTTTTTTGTTGTATGTGGTAAAGATAATGTTGATGATATTTTAGATATTACAAAAAATGCTGATGTTGTTGGAGAAGTCAAGAAATCAAATAAAACAATGACCGTTCTGGAAAAAAATAATAAGAAGATTGCGTTTGAGGGGTATTGATTATTTTAGCCACGGCATTCCGCAATTCTAGCATATTTTCCGTTATGGGTATATGGACGTTCTTCAAGCTCTATGTACAAAAACCACTGAAAATTTGATACAAAATAGTAAAAATTTGTCTTCTTTACCCTAAATAAGCCCGATTTTGCTCTTTTTTAGCGCGATTAAACCTTTATATTGTCTGATTCACAGGCACTTTTTGATGCACCTGCATGTCATTCCAGTCGAAATACAGGTTTTCAGGCTTTGGCATTGAAGATTCATTCAAATTCAAGCTGAAATAATAAGTTGTTGTCTGAATCTTCTCATAGCATTCCCTATGCTGCCATGCTGTGTTAGCGCTATCAACCCATTCCCTGATGGTATTTAGGTTTCCATCAACATACTCAACATACCATCTGCCATCTATTGCCTTTGCGCATGTTACAAAGGCTTTTTCTGTCCATATAAGATTTGGTGAGTTCTGGCTTAATGTCCCATATGCTAGGTTTCCTGTTATATTTGCGTTTCCTGACACATGCAATGTCCTTGTAGGACTCGCTGTTCCAATACCGACGTTGCCGGTGCTTGTTATCCTTACCTGTTCTGCTGGCGCGGCATTGTTGGTAAACAACCGTATATCATCAGCGCCATTGCCAATTACCATCTCATTCGATGCACCGACATAAATAACGCGCAAGTTTGCTGTTCCTGCAGCATTCCTTACCCCAAACCCGCGATCATTGCCAGTAATGATGGAGGCGGCGCCAGTTGTACCATCAACATGCAAGAGTGTCTGTGGTCCCGTCGTCCCGATGCCGACGTTGCCAGATCCCCCTTGTATCCTCATATACTCAGTTCCTCCGAGCTTGAAAGTCATGTCATTTACCCCGCCTGCCGAACTACCAAAAACTAAATTATTAGCGCCATCGACTTGAATAATATCAACACTTGTACCAGCACTATTTAGTGAGCGATAGTAATTTTGCCAAGCGAGTCTTAAATTTCCATTAACATCTAACTTCTCTCCAGGACTCGTCATCCCGATGCCGACCAACCCGCTTGCGGAATTTACATATAATGTAGTTGTGTTGACTATTAAGCTATTTGAAACGTTTAAATCCCCATTTTCAACTGTGATGCCTGCTCCGCTGATGAATAAAGCAGCCATAAGGAATAGAGCTAACGCTATGGTAAGCTTTAAGATTGAGGTGAAATATTTATTCAATTTAGGTGTATTATTTACACCAAATTTTTCTATCTTATTTTTCGTATATATTCTATTTATTTCTTTCATTTTATTCCACCTCAATTAAACATTTTGAACATATTGTGGGCTAAGGGGGTGGTTAATACACGGTAAAAGAGGTATAAAACCGTTCTTCAGCCAACAATTAGCATTAAGGGTTACCATTTTGCGTTAAAGTTCCTTTTGCAAACAAATACCCAGTTTCATTGATATTAGTCTTGAACTCGCCATTCCATTTAAGCCTGAATTCATTCCTGTCCATGTCAACATTTATTGTTCCTTGGTTTTCCTGCAAAGTTCCATCAATATACATACTTCCATTGTTTTCAATTATTAAAACATCATTCAAGTTATTTCTTATTTTGAATGCAAAATTATTTGTTGCAATGAAATTTGAGTTTTGCTCTAAAACACCTTTTAAGACAATGTTTCCAGCATCTCCAAACCAAGCAATATTGCTTCCGCTTGCATTTTTGATAAGGAATTTGTCTATATCATGATAAATTGAAAATGTTTCTGATGTGTCATTACCAGTATTAATTCCGTCAGTAGCTAAAATCTTTATTTTGTACTGATTGCTTTCTACAAAATTGGTTGAATTTATTGTTAAGGTAGTGTTAGGGTAGTCTATTTCTAAAGTTGAGAATGTGTTGCCATTGTCGGAAGAGATTAAGACGGCATAATTAATAGTGTCATTATCTAAGTCGGAAGCGTTCCAAGTTAATGTAAATGATTTATCGAAGGTTTCACTGCCTGATGGGGAGGTTATGGTTATGGTTGGGATGTTTGCAGTGACGTTGATCTCTTGTTTTACCGTATTATTCTCCTTGTATAGTATTTTTGCTAAAGTTTCGTTGAAAGGTACAATAAAAACAAAATAAGAGCCATTCACTTCTTCTGCTGTACCCTTTTGGTCATAAACAATTGAATTATTAAACCTTAGGTTAAACAATGGATTGCTATTGTTATCAATTAAATTTATTTCATATTTGCTATTGTTTATACTTAAATTTTGAGTTGTTATAAAGCCTTCATCAAGTATATAAGTGTTATCTATAGTTAAATTTGTTGCACCTGTAGATTGGGAACGCACAAATTTTCCACTAAACATGATTCTTTTTGGTACAAAAAATAGTGATTCAAAAAATGAGCTCTCAGTTTTATTTAAAAGAATCGAATAGGTCTCATTACTAACCCAAGAAGTAGCGTTATTATTATCACTCCCCATAAAATTATGTAGTTTTGTATTATCCGGCTGTCCTGTTAAGGGTTCTATACTAAAAGCTTCACATCCGTCATTTGTGTTACAATCATCATCAAGTAAATCTGGAATTGGACCTTCAGCATTAGGACAAAATGTACCATCTCTATTGTTACGATCCCAAGCACTTCCATCGCCTTCATCACATAAGTCTGCTAAATCATGTGATATTTCATGAGTGGCAGTGGTTCTTGTATTTGTTTGTGCTAAAACTGCATTTAAACCGCATGATAAGCCTGTTGAATTTTCATAGCCAATGTCAGCAAAAAAGCTTTGTGGGGCTATGCCAACAACATAATCCGCTAAAAACTGAAATCTTTTCAATCTTTGCATGATTTTACAAGCAGCTTCATTCCTCTTAATATCGTTATTTTGAAATTCATCAATTATTTCGGTGAATTCAAAAATCTTATCAGTATCAGTTTTATTAACTAATCCGTCATCACTAAGTGGATAGACTTTTTTCATAAAATCGGTATTATCCGTTGCCATTATGTGAAAATTTGCAATATCTCTGATTGGTAGATATTCTAACGTAAAGTCTACAGTTCTTTTCACAGTAATGTTTATACTCATAGCATTATTAGAGGTATCAAAATCCGTTAAACTATAAGCATTTTGAACTATTATAAAAACTAAAAGTAAGCATACAACTTCAAATTTTATTATTTTATGCAGTTTCATATTTTTGCTTTAATTGTTTATACAATTTTATAATAAGTGATGATAGTATGTAAAGGATTGCTAAATCCAAAATTAAATTCATTATCCTAATCTTATAATTCGAATCACAAGTAATGACGTCACCAGCTTCTACAGCATTTGCACACCCAAAATAAAGAAAAGGCAATGGCAATCCTGATTCATAAAAATATGTGTCATCTCCTTGTTTAAGTAAAGGAAAAGTACCATATGGGGTAAAATACCCCCAGATAAAAGATAATATCCCAAGTACAATAAACAATATTATTTTACCTTTACTAGGTCTAAAAAAAGCTTTTACCTTCCCCATAAAATCATTATTTTTCCTTTCCATCCTCATCCCACACTCACCTCCGCTATAATACTGCTAGTCCCAACGGTACTTGGATTAAAGCTAAAATCAAAAGTTTGATTTTTAGAAACATTAATCAATTTAGTTGCACTATCTCCTGGGTAAACACTTAATAAATTACCATCTAAAGTAGCATTTACTATTGCATTTGCATTTAAAGGTCCTTTATTCTTAACAACAACTCTTACAATGCCGGATTTGTCCTTAACCATATCGACATCTTTAACCACTTGAATTGGGATTATCTCTAAAATTTCAAGGTCTGTAGAATTTGCAGGCGTTAAATTGGATTCATACCAGTTTATTGAATTATCATTGAAACATGCACTTAATGCATCAACATCATTATCTTTATCTATATCTATTGCATAGACCGATTTTGCATTATTACAGTTAGTGCTTATATTATGTACTGTCCAGCCCGGTAGAGAAGATCCATTGTTCTCGTACCAAGCTATTCTACCATCAGCTCCAGAAGCACTCAAGACATCAATGTCATTATCGTTATCTATGTCTTTGGCAAAAACGGCAAATGCCCCAGCAGCAGAAGTAGTTATATTACGAGCAGTCCATGAAGGAGGAGATGAGCCATTATTCTCGTACCATGTTATTTTATTGTCAAGGCTAGACGCACTTAAAACGTCAATATCGTTGTCCTTGTCTATATCTATTGCGTAGACTGACCTTGCTGAATCAGCAGAAGTAGTTATAATCCGAGCAGTCCAATTTGGAGGGATGCTACCCTTATTCTCGTACCACGCTATTTTGTCATCAACAGATGAAGCACTCAATACATCAGTGTCATTATCTTTATCGATATCTATTGCAAAGACAGATCGAGCATTTATGGCAGATGTGTTTATGGTATGGGTAGTCCAATTTGGAGGATAACTGCCATTGTTTTCATACCAAGCTATTTTATTGTCATTGACAGAAGCACTTAATACATCTATATCCTTATCACTGTCTATGTCTATTGCAAATACTGAAAATGCGAAGTTAGTAGTTGTAGCTATAGTATGTTTAGTCCAACCTGGAGGTGAGCTTCCATTATTTGCGTACCACTTTATTCCACCAGAATCTGAGGCACTTACTACATCTATATCGCTATCGTTATCAACATCAATTCCATAAACTGACCTAGGACCAGCAGCAACAGTGTCTATAGCACGTCTTATCCAACCCGGGGGTGTGCTGCCATTGTTTGCATACCACATTATTTCATTATTAAAATTTGCTGCGCTGACTACATCTATATCACTATCTTTGTCTATATCAATAGCAAAAACTGAATGCGCACCATTATCTAATGTGGTTATGGTACGGGTCGTCCAACCAATCACAGGATATACTATAAATTCACTTAAACCTCTAATATCTTGGCTTATTTCTAGATTAATATAATCTTTATTATTCAAAGAATATACAGAAACAGTATAATTCAAATCAATAACATCTTTAAAATCATAATAATTGTTTCCAAAAGTCAATGTATGTCCAGTTAAAGAGGTTTCATTAAAACCAGGAAATATTTCTTCTTTAACTTCAAAAGCTTTAAAATAAATATGCCCATTACTAATAGTATATTTTGTGCCGTTCCAAATAATGAAATCAGAATCTATCTCATATAGAATATTTAATTTTATATTCTTTTTCGTGTTTAATAAATTCCTAAGAATATAAGTTTGCTTTACTGGTTTTTCATCAACATTAAAAAAACTTGTATCAATTTCTTCGTAAACACTCTCGATTTCTGTGTTTTGCGATTTAAACTTGTTTCTTATCTTTTTACCAGAAAAAGGAAGAGTTTCTTTATCAAATGCTTCAACAGCAATATTATCATAGTCAATACTAAATCCAATCTGCTTAAACCCTTTTAGATGATTAAATTTATCAACAGCCACTATATCACTAATAATTGTTTTTGATTTATTATCGTTTAAATCAACAGCACCAACAAATAAAGATAGAATAATCCCTATAAAAATCATAAAAAGAAGATTTACTTTATTCAAATTCAAACTTCCACCCCTTTATTATAAATTGTAAACTGCAACTGCTATTTATACCTTTCTTTTTGTCGTCAGCAAATTCAACATGACTTACACTATTAAAATGATTCTTTGTCTTATCTTTGCACAAATTGAGAATACCCAGCCATGTTACGCTGTTTGTTACTTTATGTCAAAAACCACCCATCAGTCGAATGCGAGTGAGCAAATCATTCGCTCACAATTCACTGGGTGGCATGTTTAGGTGCTATCCCATTCAGATGGTTTTGGACATCACAAAAACCATAGGTTTTTGGAATCCCGAAAATCTGTGATTTTCGCGACTACAAAATTCCACTTATTAATGGATGATTTTTGAGCACATCCAAATTCCATGCAATATGCTTGTAACACATAAACCACTTATGAAACATAAGTGGAATTTTGATGTTTGAAAAATCTTTCACTCAAAAATAAAGAAAATCACTCATAACAAAGCACAGTCCTTGCCACATTCCTGATTTCGACTGCTGTTGCCTTCAGGTTTTCAATGATTTTTGCAACTGCAACAAGATTTGAGATTGTACCCTTGTTTTTAAGATTAACATGCGTGTTGGTGTACTTCTCAAGGAACTTGCTGCATGCAGCTGTCCTGTCCTTGTTTGTCACTTCTGCATTAAAGGCTATCTGCTTGTCTTTGTTGTAATAAGACTTCATTACACCGTTATAAGATTCTGCTATGTCGGTGTGTATCCTGTCAATCTCTGCAAGCGTGCTCCTGTCAAGGCTGGCTGCGCATATGTACCTTGCAATCCTTTTCTGCCTGTCGGCAATCTTCTCAATGCTTAAAATCATAAGCTCATCAGAGTGCAGCTGCCATGGCCCTATCCCAAGCGATTTAGCAATTCTTGGATTCATAATCGCATTTTTAATGACCCTGTAGCCAAGGAAATAAAGCCTGTTTACATCAAAATCCCTATTGTGTATGCTTTCATAGTTGCAATTGCCCCTGCAGCATAATATTGCGTCTTCCATCATTGCCCTTGTTATTATGTCCATCCTTCTTATTATGTTGCTGATGGATATGTCATTGATATTGATAAGGTTTTTAGCCACAATTCTTGTTGATGTCTGCTCCATTATCTCCAATCCGGAAAGGTTTCTTATGACATCCTTTATCTTCGGGGCTTCCTTGCTGTTGCTGTCAAACAAGATGTTTATTGTATCATAGCCGTTTAAATAAGAAGATGCAATTTCCGCTTTCAGCATTTCAATATCCTTGTTTCTGGAATCAATGTCTATGTCTTTGAACCCGGGCTTTTTTTCCTGCTGGTTTGCGCTCAGGGTTAATTCAAATCCATCATCATTTACAGAAATCAAATCCCCTTTTTTCAGATTGTTTTTTTCAACCCAGCTTTTTGGCATTGACAGTATGAAAGAGCCCTTGCCAAAGCTTATCAGTTTTCTGACATCGATATTAACCACCCCTTTATGTTAATTTATTTTGCTTATGTAACTTTAAGGCTTATATAAGGATTATTATTGGAAATTATAGATATTGTAGAATATATTGCAATATATAGATGTGTTCTTTTTTATATAGCATATATGTTATATAGGTTAATTATTTATATAAAAACCCAACATTTGCTTGTTAGCGGGGCGATAATATGCTGAAAAAAAAGCGATACAGTGATGGGGAAAGCGATGAAGACAATGACATCTATTCGAAAGATGCCAGAGAATTATTGCTTGATGACGATGAATTATCCCCAATGGAAGAGGCATTCATGAATGGGTATGGGGATGTTGCATAAACAAAAGGTGCAAAATGGCAAGATATATCTGCATTAATTGCGGAACTTATATTATGAAAAGCGCGATAAGCGACCCTTACATGTGCAGGGACTGCGAGAAGCTGCTTGAAGGCGCTGAAGACAGGGAAAGGTACACCTATCTTGACAATTATTAAGGAAAAATGAAATTATACCGGCAGTTTGACCTGAACCTTAATGCATTGAATGTAGGTGCTTTTAGAGACATAAATATGCCTAAAGCAATAAATGAAATCCCAGCCTTGGTTGAAAAATTAATCAAAGACCTTCTTAAGGACGGGTACATTGTGATTGAGTCATCTGCTCACCATATGGGAATCCCAAGAAGCATAACTGTTGTCAGGGATTTCACAGGCCCTTTTGCCACAAAGTTTTCCGCAAAAATACAGCATGATTTTAATACCCTTTCCAATAGGATAGGAGTTGAGAGATTGTTTGAGTAATCGACGTGTCTAAAAACCTAAAATACTGCCATTTTAAGCCTTAAAAAGCCATTCTAGGAACGAAAGGTTTATATAGTTAAGTGTTCTAAAAACTACAGAAACAAGGGCTGATTTATCGACTATAAAATTGTGGTTTTTAATATTTTTATATAATGAATGAGTAGGCATAAAACTAGCAAAGTTTTTGAGTTGTTTTTAAAAATATAAAATTAAGTATTGCGCTGTGAAAGAGAAAAATACATTCAATTTAACATTAAATTCGCATAACAAAAAAATCACTAAAACCAATAATGGAAAATAATCAAACTAAAATGGAGCAATCACAAACCCAGCAAAATCCGCAAGCCCAGGAATCAAAAACAGATGAGTCAAGCTATGACGCAAAAGACATTCAGGTGTTGGCTGGATTGAGCGCTGTAAGGAAAAGGCCTGCAATGTATATTGGCTCAACAGATATTAAGGGACTGCATCATCTTGTTTACGAGGCTGTTGACAACTCAATCGACGAGGCATTGGCTGGCTTCTGCAGCAAGGTTTGTGTCATCATACACAATGACGGATTTATCACGGTAAGCGACAATGGAAGAGGAATACCTGTCGATATCCACCCTAAATTGAACAGGTCTGCTGTCGAGGTCGTCATGACAAAACTCCATGCCGGTGGAAAATTTGACAAGAAAGTATACAAGGTAAGCGGCGGCTTGCATGGGGTTGGAATTTCTGTGACAAATGCATTGTCAAAAGAGCTTGTTGTTGATGTAAAAAGAAACGGCAAAATCTACCAGCAAAAGTACCAGTATGGGAAGCCAGTCACGGAATTAACAATAATCGGCGATGTTGATCCGAAGGAAACCGGTACGATTGTAAAATTTCTGCCTGACGAGCAGATATTTTCGGCAACGGAATTCAGCTTTGAAATCCTGTCAAGCAGGCTGAGGGAGCTTGCATTCCTTAACAAAGGAGTAACAATAGAGATAGAAGACGAAAGAACAGAAAAGAAAAACGAGTTTCATTATGACGGCGGCATAATCTCTTTTGTGGAGTATCTTAACAAAAACAAGACACCCTTGCACAAGACAATTTATTTCAACAAGGGCAAAAACGGCATACAGTTTGAGTACGCTTTGCAATATAATGACGGCTACCAGGAAAATGTTTTCTCTTTTGCAAACACAATTAATACTTATGAAGGGGGCACTCATTTGATAGGTTTTAAGACAGCCTTGACAAGGGTCATGAATAACTACACAGAGAAAAACAAGCTGAAAGGAATGAAACTTACAAGCGAAGACATAAGAGAAGGATTGACAGCTGTAATTTCCATTAAAATTCCTGAGCCGCAGTTTGAAGGCCAGACAAAGACAAAGCTCGGAAATTCCGAAATAAAGGGACTTGTTGACAGCATTGTAAATGACTCTCTTGGCTCTTATCTTGAGGAAAATCCCCAGATTGCAAAAACCATTGTTTACAAGTGCATTAATGCTGCTCATGCAAGAGAGGCTGCGCAGAAAGCTAGGGAACTGACAAGAAGAAAAGGCGCTTTAAACCATGGCTCCTTGCCGGGCAAGCTTGCGGACTGCTCTGAAAAAGACCCTGCAAAATGCGAACTGTTCATTGTTGAAGGAGATTCTGCAGGAGGCTCTGCAAAGCAAGGACGAAATAGGGAATTTCAGGCTGTACTGCCGTTAAAAGGAAAAATCCTGAATGTTGAAAAGGCAAGGCTGAACAAAATTTTCGAGAATGAGGAGATAACAACAATGATAGCGGCAATCGGAACAAGTGTCGGAGAAGATTTTGATATAACAAGGGCAAGATACCACAAGCTTGTGATAATGACAGATGCAGATGTTGACGGCTCCCACATAAGGACTTTATTGCTCACTTTCCTTTACAGGCATATGCACCAGCTGATTGAAGCAGGCTATGTTTATATTGCGCAGCCTCCTTTATACAGGGTGACAAAAGGGAAAATGACGAAATATGTTTACAATGACGAAGAGCTGGAAAAAACCCTGGATGAAATAGGAAAAGATGATGTAACCATGCAGCGCTACAAAGGGCTTGGAGAGATGAATCCACAGCAATTGTGGGAGACAACAATGGACACAGGCAACAGGACGATGCTGCAGGTCACCTTGCAGGATGCTGTAGAGGCTGACAAAATGTTCACTTTGCTCATGGGCGACCAGGTAGAGCCAAGAAGAAAGTTTATTGAAATGCATGCAAAGGAAGTTGTTAACCTGGATGTTTAAGGGATTTATGAACTCTTTATATAAATTTTCAATCCGCCCCTTCGGGGCAATAGTTAGTGCTCGGCTTCCGCTTCCATTCAATCGCTCCAGCCTCGCTTATTGATTCAATAAAAATATCAAAAGCGGTTTACTTTCTGCACTTTGCAGCCAAAAGTCGCTCTCGTTTTATTGATATTTTATTAATTGTTGTTTTATAATTTGAATGATTTTTTAATTACTGAAACATAAACCTTTATAAAGCATAATATTTTCCATAAACTCAATTTAAAATGGCACAAGAACAGGTTGCAAAATTAAAGAAAAAGCAGTGGTTTCCCATCATTGCGCCAAAGCAGTTTGAAAATGCGGTCATAGGGGAAACTTTAGTTTACTCTCCAAGCCAGATGCTCGGCAAGACATTAAGCCACAGCCTGATGAACCTCACAAACGACATGAAGAGGCAGAATATCAGCATTCATTTCAAGGTTGTTGAGGTTGAGGACAACAAGGCAAAGACAAGCATCATAGGCTACCAAATAACACCTTCTTCAATCAAGAGATTTGTAAGGAGAAACAGCGAGAAGATGGACAATGCCTTCACCTGCGAAACTGCTGATAATGTTTTCTTGAAAGTCAAGCCGCTGATTATCACAAGAGGAGATGTAAAGGGCTCGGTTGCAGCAAAGATGCGAAACAATATCACAAGCTTTCTTGCCAAGACCATCAAAAAAATGACATATGACGAGATTATCAATGACCTTATAACCCACAAACTGCAGTCCTTAATGAGAGAAAGCCTGAATAAGATTTATCCATTAAAAGTGTGCGAAATAAGGTACCTTGGCATCGAGGCAAGGGAAAATCCGCAGGAAGCCAAAGCTGAAGCCAAGGAAGAGCAGAAGCAAAACTTATAAAACAAAGCTTGTTCTTTTTTGTTTACAGCCCCGTAGTCTAGCGGTCAAGGATAGGGCCCTCTGGAGTTTTTAACATAGAAAGGCTCTGACGGCAGTTCGAATCTGCCCGGGGCTATACAAATATTTTTAAATAAATCAGTCTTCAATTAGGGTATGGAAGTTTCAACAACACCTCAAGCTTCGGATATTTCTCACCTAGCTACTGCACCAACACATATGTTTTATAGAGCCACAACTAATGATGAATATAGCCAATATAAAAAAAATGGATTTGTGCCACCTTTTAAAAATTGGGCTGGACATCCAATTGACGGGATTGGTTTTAGGATACTCAATAGATTAAAACACTGGGTTTTATATGGTGACTTGCTTTTTGGAGATTATAGGGTATTATTAAAAACACAAGGTTCATTGGAAGAATTTAGAGAAGATGGGATCGAAGCAGGAGTCTATCAAAATAGGGTGCCAATTTCTATTGATAGAATTGTTGAAGAGATTGTGATTACTAAAGATGATAAATTACCTTTATAAATAAATTGATTTTTCTATTATTCATGTTGAAGAAACTAATCGCGCAGGGAGCTGAAGCGAAGTTATTTCTTGAAGACAATAAAGTAATTAAAAACCGCTTTAAAAAATCATACAGAATCAAGGAGATAGACGACAGGCTAAGAAACTTCAGGACAAGAAGAGAGGCAAAAATTCTGCAAAAACTGCAGGCGATAGGATTTCCGGCCCCAAAACTAATAAGAAATGATGAAAAGGAAAATTTAGTGATTGAAAATATTGGCGGAAAGCTGATAAAAGATATCCTTGAAAAAAATAACTGTAAAAAATTGTGCAGCGAAATCGGCACAAAAATTGCAATTCTTCACAACAACATAATCATTCACGGCGATTTGACAACGTCAAACATGATTTTAAACAAACAAATATACTTTATAGACTTTGGACTGTCATTTTTTTCAGAAAAGGCAGAGGACAAGGCAGTGGACCTGCATCTGCTAAAGGAAGGGCTTGAGTCAAAGCACTACAAAATATGGGAAGGCTGCTTCAAATGCGCGCTTGATGCTTACAGAAAAGAAGCAAATAAAAGCAGTGAAACCTTAAAAAGATTGGAGATTGTTGAAAAAAGGGGAAGATATCGTGCGAGGAAGGGAAGCTAACCGAAAGATTTATATATGTTTAAACATAAACATATGTTTATGGTTGTGAAAACAATAACTGTGACAAAAAAAGCGTATGAGGCTTTGGCTAGTGAAAAAAAGCCTAACGAGAGCTTTACAGAGGTAATCCTAAGAACGCATAAGAAGAAAGGAAATGTTGAAGATATTATGGAGTTTGCAGGCGCATGGAGTGACATGAGTGAGGAAGAGGCAAATAAGCTTCATAAGCACATACAGGACATGAGAAAAAGAGCTGGAAAGCAAAGACGAAAAGAACTAATGGGGCATTTATCATCATGATTTGCCTAGACTCTAGTTTAATGGTAGATTTTCTTAGGAATAAAGGGAATGCAATAGCCCGTATTAGAAGTTTGGAGAACGAAAATATTGTGACAACAATAATAAATGTTTATGAATTAGAGTCTGGAATTTGGGCTATGAAAAATGCGAATTATCAAGTCCGTATAGAAAACTTGAGCAAACTCCTTTCCAGGATAGGGTTGCTGCAGTTAGAATCTGAATCGGTCAACAAGTCCGCAAGGATTTTTGGAGAATTGGGCAGGGAAGGGAAAGTTATAGAGGACATGGATATATTGATTGGAGGCATATGCTTAGTTAATGGATGCAATAAGATAATAACGAAAAACGTAAAGCATTTCTCACGAATTAAAGGCTTAAAAGTTGAAACTTATTAGTAGTAACAGAAAGATTTATATACTAGCTATGCTTTCTAATTGTTATGAAACGAGTTGATTGTCTTCATATTGAGTAAAAATAATTCTTGTTTAAATAGTTTCAACTCTAAAAATTCAAAATCAATTTTGAAAATTTATATTGGTACTGTAACTTCTGTACATCATCATTGATTTCTTTATTTTTAAAAATTAGTTATAAGACTAAACTACAAATCAAAAACCAGTCGGCGGGCTTAAAGCGCGGAGTAATGGTTAAAATGTCGTACCAAGATGAAAAATTAGAGGCAATTAGCAGAGCTAGAAAAAAATACAATGCTTTGATGGGAGTTTTGCGAAGAGGAGGTAACCCAGCTATACCGAATGAATTAGCGATAGCCATAGCGGATTACGAGAAATTAGGAGCAGTCCGTAATAGTTATGATTTTGAAACGGCTTTAAAGAGAAATTGGAGACAGATAAACATTCCATCCGAATTGAAGCCGAAACTCGAACGAATTGCTATGGAAGATGGTCCTCGATTTTTCCTTGAAGATGAAAGACCGTATTGGGAAAGATGGAAGCAGGAGTTAGAACAATAAAAAAATTTGGCAGCAGTATTTCAACGGCAGAATAGACGACTGTGGCTCGTCTGATAGGAGTTCAATTCCCCTCTGCTGCCCTAATAAAAAAGCCGGCGGGCTTAAAGCGCGGAGGAAAATAAGAATGCAACTGAATAAAAGAATTGATGGAATATTGGGTGTAATTGGAAATAAAGCCTTCCTAGTATATGTAGGAATTCGTGAATGGGCTTCACCTACAGAGGGCGAATATTTAATTGTTGCACCAAGCGGAAACGTTTTGTATATAGGACCCTCGCTAAGAGAAAGATTAAGAAAAAGATTAGACGGAGAATATCTGCAAAATCCTGGAGTGCTTTCCTCAAAATCAGCGTATGGAACTTTTTGGACAGAAGACAAAGTTAGATATGATAGAAAGAGCCCTTACCTTAAAGTTGATATAACGGAAGGTAGGTAAAAATGAATGAAAATCAAGGTAATTTAGAGGATAAAGCACAAAAAAGTGCTGGTTTAGTTCATAACTCAATTAGAATTTGTTAGAAATAATTACACATCAGAAGAGTTACCGCAAAAATTATTCATGGGCTTTGGATATAATCCAAACCTGGAAAGAAATGGCGAAAGAATCGATATGTTTAACTTTTTCGCTTGGATGTTAAAACTTCAAGAAATCGGTGTTAGTCAATGGTTTATTTGGGACGCAAGTGGATTTTATGTTGTAAATAGAATACCAAAGAAAAGAATAGATGGTATTGGAAAACCAAATGGAAAAAAATTACTCGAACTTATTATAAACGAGCAAGATGGGCTTGGCTATGGGGAAGGAAGACGCAATGAAGAAAGGAAAGAACTTAAGAAAAATTGGGATTTACGTTCTGTATATCTTAAGCGTTTAATTAAAATAACAGAAATAAATGGATTATATCTTGATTCTAGAGTTATTTTTAGGACAGACCCAAGATACGCAACAGCATTAGATATTGCTTTAGATTGTGTTGAAAAACTTAAAAAAGACAATCCAGAGACTTTAGAAAGAATTCTGCCTGCAAACAGTAACAACCCTGCTAGTTGGTTGTATTTGCCACTTGAGATGGCCGAGGCAATTTACTTTCAGGAAGTAATGGATGTTGAGGGAAAATTTGGGCCAAAAAGTGAGGAATATTTCGATACATTTATTCTTGCAGCACAAGAAGGAAGAAAAACACCCTATATGGTTGTTTGGTGTCCTCTAGGCCCAAGTGCCAAGGAGTTTGGTCAACAGAAGCCTGCTTATCTAAGTGACATCGAAGTTTTATGGACAAAAACGCCAAAGGACTACGTTGCTGATTTATTGGAAAATTCAGTATACCAAAGTTATGTACGACAGTATGCACAAATGTTCCAAAAGGATGGAGAAACACTCTTGGATTGTGTTATGAGGCTAAAACGTAGACTAAATAGCATTAAAAAATGAAGCAAAAATACCGAACAATTGGGATACTTGGAGGAATGGGTCCAGCTGCAACAGCAGATCTTTATAATAGGATAATCAATATATTTCAACAAAGATTTGGTGCGAGGTATGACAAAGATTTTCCTGAAATTGTGATAATTAGCTTACCAGTTCCAGATGTAGTAGAAAGTATAGAAAATGAAAATCTAACATTAACAATGCTGACAGATGCCGCAGTGCGATTAGAAAAAATTGGTTGTTTTATTATAGCCATTCCTTGTAATACAGTACATGCATATATTGGCAAGCTTAGGGGTATTGTGAAAATACCAGTAATAAGCATAATGGAAGAAGTTGCACTTTATTGTAAGGAAGAGAATTTATTAAATGTCGGTCTATTATCAACAGAATTTACCAAAAATCAAGAATTATATGATTCAGAATTGACTAAATATACAATTAACCTTATTAAATTGAATGATAAAAGACAAAAAATTTTAACCAGATTAATAATGAGTATACTTAATGGAGAGATAAATCAATCAAATAGGGACATACTTTTAGAATTAATTAATAATTTTAAAAACAAAAAAGCAGAAGCAATAATACTTGGTTGTACAGAATTGCCATTGTTGATAAATCAGGAGTCCTCCGATATTCCACTCATTGATACCATTCAATTATTAGCAGAAGCGTGTGTGAGAGAGTCTACAAAAGTTATTTAAATATAATCAAAACAAAGTTACAAAATGAACCTTCAAATACCCAAAGGAACGCGAGACTTTTCCCCGGAAGAGAAGATATTGAGGGATAAAATAGTCGGCACTCTAAGGGAAGTCTTTGAGCTTTATGGATATGCTCCTTTGGAAACACCAATCCTTGAGAGATTTGATGTTCTGTCTTCCAAGTATGCCGGCGGTGCAGAGATTTTAAAGGAAACTTTCAGGCTGAAAGACCAGGGCAGCAGGGACTTGGGATTAAGATACGATTTAACTGTTCCAATGTGCAGGTACATTGCAATGAATCCAGCTATAAAGATGCCTTTCAAGCGATATCAGATAGGGGAGGTTTTCAGGGACGGGCCTGTTGCATCCGCTAGGTACAGGCAGTTCACCCAATGCGATGTTGATGTTGTTGGCTCTTCTTCAATGGCAAGCGATGCAGAGATTATTGCGTTGATTTATGTTGCATTCTGCAAGTTTAACATGGAAGTCAATATCAAGGTGAATAACAGAAAAATGCTGAATGATGTCCTTGACTATTGCGGTATTGAGAAAAGCAGGCTGGAAAATGTTATTTTATCCGTAGATAAGCTGGAAAAATTTGGAATTAATGTTGTCAGGAATGAATTAAAAGAGCAAAAGATTGATGTCGGTAAAATAGACAAAATACTAAACATAATAATCATCAAAGGAAGCAACAATGAGAAACTGTCGCAATTAAAAAAAATATTGAAAGATTCCCAAGGCTTAAAAGAAATTGAAGAATTGCTGAATTATCTGAAAAATCTTGATTTTGAGGCTGATTTTGATGTTTCGCTTGCAAGAGGGCTTGCATATTACACAGGCACCGTCATTGAAGCATTCCTGAAAAACAGCAATGTTAAAAGCTCTGTTTGCGCAGGCGGCAGATATGACAACATGATTGGGGCTTTCCTTGGCAAGGGAAGCTATCCGGCTGTTGGGGTAAGCTTCGGAGTTGACAGGATATATGATGCTTTGGCTGAAAAGCAAAAGGCAAAGCAAAAAACAAACACAAAAGTTTACATAATTCCGATAAAAACTATAAATGAAAGCATGAAAATAGCGCAGCAGATGAGGGACGCTGGCATCAACACGGACATTGACTCGATGGACAAGGGCCCAAGCAAGAACCTTGAATATGCGAATTCGCTTGGCATTCCTTATGTTGTTTTTGTCGGAAAGAAAGAGCTGCAGGACAATAAGTTAAAGCTGAGGGACATGAAAAGCGGGAAAGAGGAATTGCTGGAGTTTAAGGAAATCGTCAATAAATTAAAAGATTAAATTTATAAATATCTAATTTTTCGCTCAATGAATGCCAAATTTAACTTACAATATAATTGTACAAGCAGATAGGGTCGGCTTTAATTATTGGGAAAGAATTCGGGATTTGGCCAAAGCTTATGGAATCCAAGGCTCATTAATTGTATGCAATACTAATCGTGTAACAGTAGTCAGTTTTAAAGAAAGGCCAATAGAAACTAAAGTATTCAAAGGCAAGCCATATGGCATGATGCCCGTAGCAGTTAACGATTATGAGGCAGGCATCCCGCAAACAGACACGCCGCGGTGGGTTATTGCACCGCCTAGTGTTATTGATAAAGTAAGTGAAGGGCTGCTAAGAAATGCTGGAGTGTTAAAAGGAAGTAAATTCTTTTATGTAGAAATTGGGGCTGTTTATGACAACAATGGTGGTCCAATTAATTATGGCCAAGCAACACTTCCCGAAGTAAAAAGCCTAGGAGCTGATGATGTGGCTGATAAGATAACTGATGACAGATTAGCCAAATTACTTGAAACTGCCCGAATTCAGGAGGTTAGAACCGACCCCAAAAGGCCAAATTTAGCAGAATTAATTGAAAAAGTTTCCAGATAATTAAATAGTTAAAATCAACCTATGGTTTGGTCAGCACAACAACTTCCCCCTCATCATCAATCAAGATAGAATGCTCTGCCTGGGTTACGATGCCTTTATTGACCTCAACTAATGGCGGAAACTGGTGGATCATGCCAAGCTGCGTTAATTCCCTTAATGCAAAGTTTGCCTTTGCCCCGAATTTTCTTGTAAGCCATCTTTTTGCAAACGGCAATCTTTCATATGTTTCAATTTCCTTCAAAACTTCCCTTGTTATCGGGCTTCTTACAGGCCTTTTATGCTCGAGCATGAATACAGTCGGCATGCCGCTGTCAACAACAACCCCAGAGCCTGTTGTTGCAAACGGCTCTACTGCAAAAGCCATTCCTTTCTGCAGCTTTGTTTTATTTCCATCATCAATGTTTGGAATTGTCGGCTTTGTGTGTATGCTGTACAAATCCAACCCGTGCCCTGATAAATTCCTTACAGGATTGTACCCGTAGCTTTTGATTGTGTCATTTATTATTTTTCCAATTTCCCTTAACTCTGTGCCAACATTTATTATCTTTAATGCTTCTTCCAATGCCTTCTGCGCAGCCCTGACCAGGCCATTGTACTTTCCCAATAAATCAATTGTGTACGCATTGTCGCCGATTGCGCCATCAACATGAACCCCTAAATCCAAACTTACAACCTGCTCGTCAAAAACGGTTTTGTCATCTTCTTCCACGCAGAAATGGGCAGCAATCTCGTTGCATGAAACCTGGACAGGAAATGCCGGCTTTCCCCCCAATTCATAAATTTTTTTTTCAATCAATTCTGTTGCTTCAAGAATTGAATTGCCCTTTTTGATTAATGATTTCCCGTACTCTAGGGCTTCAGCGGATATTCTGCCTGCTTTGATGTAGTTTTGCTTTGTTTGTATATCCATTAGAAAAAAAATTGAAATGGATTATTTAAAGGTTTCCGCCGAAAGATTTATATACTTAATATATAATAAGTATATAAGTGATTATATGACTGAAGTTACGACAATTCAGCTGGACAAGAGAATTGTGGCAAAGCTCAAGAAAGCCAAGGAGCACCCTAGGCAGACTTATAATGAACTTCTTGACAAGGCGGTTTCTGTCTTTATGGCAGTCAAAAAAGTAAATAGCTATGACGAATTCCTTCATAAGGTGCAACAGCCGAAAATGAGGGAATTATGGGGCAATAAGGAAGACGAGGCATGGGAGAGTGTATAATGCAGGGGACGTGATTCTCGCACAGGTACAATTTACAGACACTTTTGAGGTTAAAACAAGGCCTGCTGTAGTTCTTTTTGAAGAGTATGGCAATATAGTAGTTGCTGGCGTCACAAGCAACACTGAAATGGAAGGCATACCATTGACAAAAAAAGAAGGCGCTGTAAAGGACAGCATCATAAAAGTAAATTATATCTTTACAATCTCGGAAAAAATGGTGAAAAAAAGATTGTTTTCTTTATCTCAAGAGAAGAAAAGGATTTTGATATCTGAATTCGTAAAAAGGCTGAATAAATAAGCATATTTATGGGTTTTTGGGGATGGAGTAAGTTGGTTGAAAGTTCATTTAACGTACAATTTTAAGTGAGGTTTTTCTCCTCGAAAAATTCCCCTCGTGAGCAAAATTGAGGCAACCCACAAGTTTCAGAGCGGATAAATTTTGTAGAGCTGAAAAAATGTTAGGTTGAGTGAGCGATGCCTTTGATGGCTGAGCGAACGAACTGCCTAAAATGTGTTATATGAATTAAGCCGCAACGAATGAGGGCTTTGATGCCCGATTTCGTGAGGATTTAGTTGTTCGTGCCGCCCGAACCCCATTTGATGGGGGTGAGGCTTATAGCTTCTAATATGGTTTTAGCGTAATTGCGTCTTTTTTGAAGAAAAAGTTCTGAAAAGGGTGTTAATCCTATCTATTTAAGTTATAATTTACATTTGAGTTGCCGCCTATTTCTTTTGCAAATGTTTTTATAAGGCTATTATACTTATCTTTATGATGGCAAGACATCATGACGAAGAATATGAAATGTATATCCCTGGGAGGAAAAGACATTCCCACCCTCCTTTTTCAGGAGGACATTTTAGTTTTAAGAATTTTTTAAAAAAATATGTATACTTTAGGATTCAAGATGATGTAAGACCACATTTAATGCAATTCTTATTGATTTTTATTATTGGTATTGGTCTGAATTATATTTACTACAAAACTATTTCAGTATCCTACCTTTTTATTGGTGGGATTAATGAGTGGTTTAGCATTTTGATTCCTATGCTTGATTATGGTTTAGGCTCTGGCTATAGTTTATTTTATGTAATCATTAATGGAATCTTTTATGCATATTTTTATTATAGTTTTGTATTACTTATTTATGCAACAATAACAAATTTTGATGATAGGGACACTTGGGTTATGCTTGGATGGTTTGCTTTAATCATCTGGGCAGTATTGAAATTTTTCCCACAAATAGTATAACCTTTTAAATAAGCATATATTAACAATATTAAGATGGATAATAACCAAAAACCGCTGAATGAATTTAGTATGAAAGATTGGAAAAATTCAGGAATATACATAATCCTATTGGGATTAATTATTATCTTTTTGGGAAAGGAGTGGAAAATTGGGGGAGGATTATTCTTGGTTGGAGTTGTATTTACCATGATATTTCAAGGTCCAAAAATATTTAAGATACTAAAAAAGAAAAATTGGTAAAAAATGGAAGGGAACGAATTATTAGAAAAAGTAAAATATTTCCTTCAAAGAAAATGGAATCGATTTCGATATTGGTTTACTGAAAAAGAGCATCCTCACAGTAGATTAAACAAAAAGGTGTTTTTTTATGATTTACTTAAATTGACTGGTTTAATCTTGGTTTTTTTGATTGTCAACTCTAATGTTTATAAATTAAATCAAATTGTCTTAATCTTCATAAAAATTGGTTCTTTATTGCAGCTTGTTTTACTCTTTTTTATATTGAGAAAGGTTTGGCATTTGACTATAAACCTAAAATATGCCTTCCGCGGATTAAATCACGGAACGAAAGCAACAATATCTATAGCTGTTGTTCTTTTACTTTTCTTAGCTTTTAAAAATCAAGATAAAGTTGTAAATTCAGTAATAGAGTCTTATGAAAGAACAGAATTCCAAACATTTAACCCCATCAATGCTAAAATTAATCTTTCTGCAATTAAATTACTGCCAAAAAGCACTTGCCCACAAATAGATGTTACAATGCAGGAGGATAGCTTTTGGGGATTAAATATTAGGGAGAAAACTTATGATGGTTGGACAGTTAAAGGATATGCAACATGTAGAAAGGGAACAAAGGAAGGTGAGAATCTAAATAAGTATTATTGCGGGGGATATTCTAGTTTTTTTGGAATAGGTAGTGTTAATGCATATGTTGAAAAAACTATAATTTTAGAAGAAGGAAATATTGGGAAAACATACAAATATGTAATATGGAACATTTATGACGAAAATAAAAATTTTGTAGAAACGAGATGTCTTGGCGATCCAGATAAGTTTGAAGAAAAGCAAGCAAAGGCATTTTATAATGAGCTTTTAAGATGGAGTTAGTATAAATTAATAGACTTATATTTAATCTTCAAATAACCCACACATTCTCAATTCTTAAAGTAAAGTTAAAAGAAAAAAGTTAGGCTGAGTTTTTGTGGTAATAAAAGCGAACCGTTTAATTCCCCGTTATGTGATCTGATAAGTTCACATCTACAGAATTAAGCGAAAGTAATGTAGCGACCTTGTAAAAGGGAAAACCATAATGAAGAAGCGGCACGAACGAACATATAACATAGTTATGGCGAACTTTCATCTTACCAACCACTGGACATCTTCACGCAAACTATATAAACCAATTCTACAGCGAAATTGCCATGAAAATCTCAGTTTCTTTGCT
>Ga0209542_10001081_pt1 | contig 65022 bp, 70 predicted proteins | sample RifCSPhighO2_01_FD_184028 | JGI IMG/M metagenome (GOLD analysis project Ga0209542, IMG submission 184028) | Soil microbial communities from Rifle, Colorado - Rifle CSP2_plank highO2_0.1 (SPAdes) (version 2) | ecosystem: Environmental > Terrestrial > Deep subsurface > Rock core/Sediment ...
CCCGCCGCCGGATGGCAGCGCGACCAATCCGAATCGGTCGCGGATACCGCTGTCCGGCTCGCTCGGAAGTACGGCTTCCGGGACTAATTCCAAGATTGCTTCATCACCCCGAACCACTTCCCCTTCCGCACTTTCGGTTCCTTCTTCCCCTTCCGGAGATCGTATCTCCACAACAGCCGCTGCCTGCCCACTTGGCGGAGGAGTCGCCAAGTCGTCTTCCGGGCTGTCCAAATCCTCAAGCGTCACGCTTGAGCCGTAAAAAACAGATGCGACATTAAAAATTGTGTTTTTGGTGGCATCAAAAGCCTTTTGAAACCAGCTGCGATTTTTATTATATAAAACTTTTGTTTCTTTCTCTTTCTCAACCTCGTCAAAAAATAATTTAATCACCCCGGCGCCATGCAAAACGGCTTGTTTGGAGAGACGGGACCAATAGTCGGTGAGGATTAGGTTGTCTAGATCTTCTAAAAAATAAATTTTTGTATCAGTAATAATATCGGCTTTAATTTTTGCTAACTTGTGTTTATCTGTTCCCTGACTTAAAACGAACGTTGCGATGTCCCCGCTACTAAGTTTCTCTTCCATCACCAATCCATCTTGAGGAGAAGAATAGGTGGCATCCTTGTCAGGAGTTGTATCCTTACTAAAAAAATTATTATTTGAATATGTAGCCAGATTATCAAAATACTCATCCAGAGAATTTAAAATAACCGGCCTTTCTTTATCTAACTTTGAAACCAAATCAATGTTTTGATCATCAAATTTTTTAGTCCATCCCTCATAAGGACTGGCCTGATTGAATAATTCATCAAAATAAGGCGGGTGCGGGTCGTTTCTGGTGTGGTCGGGAACGCTTGCGTCTTGTATTAGGTGCAAAACATGTCCAAGGGCCTCTAACCCCCTGTCTTTATCGCCCCAGGCATATTCGTAAATAGCCCGTTCCCAGGAAAAATCTATGTCCGAAGAAAAATAGTCCCGAACAGTTCCGGCGGTTAAAGAATCGATACTCGCCTGCATAATTGAGCTTCCTGCCCAGCTTTTTGAGCTTGAATATTCCAATTTGAAGTTTGCGGCAACTCCGGCAAGATTTCCTCCGCCACCAAAGTCGTCTCCAAAAAGAACAAGTCCGCGATTATAAATCGGGTCATAAAAGTGGTGAAGCGCGCGAACCCCGTCGTCCTCATTCACACTCCCTTGTTTCAATAAAATTTTTTCACCGCCGCCCAATGGACTGTTGTCAAAATAAGAATTAAAAAAAACAATTGTCTCGTCTGTTAAAGCCGAGTGTGTTGCGGTGCTATAAGCAAAAACAAAAAACGGTCCCAACAAAAAAATTGCGGCCGTGATTATTAAAGCCGCAATTTTATTTACATGTCTATTATTTTCCATACACTATTCTGATTTTTACTCAACAGCACTTCGTATTTTATAACTCGATTTTCATCAGTTATAACAAACCACGCTTTGTCGTTATCTGTTTTTGATAAACTAAGATTTTGTATCCTCCCCATTACATCACCCAATCCACCATTATTTTGTACCGTAGCAAGATCATTTTTCGTCTTCTCCCTCTCTTCAACCACAAAATATTTACTCGCAAGGTCAATATCCCCCGCTTTTAGGGCGTCAATAAATAACTGCAAAGTTTCTTCCGGTGTTTTTCCGCCGTAAGTATCTTCGGCATATTGTTTTTCAAGGTCGGCATAATAGCGAAGCGCCTTCTGCTCGGGACTATTGTAATAGTTGAGATAATAAATAGAGCCAAACACCAAAACGATAATCAACGCGAACCCTGCCACAAACTTCAAAGACGTTCTGTTCACCATATTTTAATTTTTGACAAGAGCCGTGCTCTTGTCAGCATTTGTCCAGTCTGTTAAAAATTTCCAATATTCTTCGCTGTTATTGTCAAAACACTCAATTACCGGCCCTTTTTCAATAATCGGCGCAAATTCTTCTCTTGTTTCAAGATATTCCGGCAAACTTGACCATTTATAGTCTCTTAAAAACTTCTCTGCCCCCACCTTATCCTCAACATATCCCCGCTCTTTCCACATTGGATCAAAAATTTTAAGCGGATTTAGATGAATGTACCGGCTTGTGTGAGTATATTGTATATCATTTTCCACATGAACCGCTTTAAAGCGCCCGCTAAACAAAGGTCCGGAACGTTTATACTTAGTATTAAAATATAGCGCGTGGCTGGTTTCAAGGCGATGCATAAAGATGCTTATATTACTCTCTCCTAATTCTTTTACGAGCAGATGGAAATGGTTTGGCATTAAACACCACGCCAAAATTTCAACCAGTCGCTCTCCTTCTTTACTGTCTGTGTCAAGAGCCGTGCTCTTGCCATCCTTTCCAAGCACACGATCCATTCTAACTGGCCTACCGGAAGTATCGTTTAGATAAAACAGCAAAGCAATAAACCTGTGTCTATCAAAATCATTTTCAAATATAATCCTTTTTTCTACGCCTCTAGAAAAAATATGGTATATTTCTCCTTCCACAAACTCTATGCCACGAATCATTCTTTAAATAATATCACACTGACAAGAGCACGGCTCTTGTCAGTGTGAATAACTTTATACTTATACAAGAGCCCCTGACAAGAGCACGGCTCTTGTCAGGGGCTCTTGTGAGTATTGCGCTCGTCAAAGAGAATCGAAAAGGGTTTGAAGGTCGCCGGTGGTGTCGGCGCCAGAGGAAATACCCTGATCCAAAATTTCTTCGGCCTTGGCCGTATTTTGCAAAATATCGCGATAAAAATTGGCTGTTTGGAAGTAGGTATAGCCGTTTTTCGGTTCTGCCCCTATCGCCCGAAGAAAGCTTTCTTCCGCTTTTTTGTGATCCTTAATGTAAAAAGCATAAAGATCAGCCAGATTCAAAAAAGACGTTGCGTTATCGGGCCGTAAAACTCCGGCGAAATCCCACGCCTCAATAGCCCCCTCGTAGTCGCCTATTTGTTTTCTTAAAATACCGAGCTGAAGCCAGCCCTGAAGATAGTCGGAATTTCCTTTCAGCGTTGACGAGATCTCCTGTATTTGCAAAACAAGTTCTTGACGAGTCTTTTCCGGTATGTTCAAACCGGCGCTAATTTTAATCGGCCTTGACAAATCAGGAATTTTTAACTCTATTTTCTCCACAACCATGCCCGAAACGTCCCCTTCTGCCTCAATACTAATCCCGTTCCCTACCTCAATTTCCTTTGAAACTTCGTTTGTGTTTTTTACAGACTCCTCATCCGGCCTTAAATCCCGCCAAATTAAAAATCCAGCGGCAACCAGCGCCAAAGCCAGGAAGTAAAAAACCAGCTTTTGTTTAATTAAATTCATAACCATTATTTTAAACAAAAGAAAAACCCCCGTAAAGGGGGTTTTTCTTGGCCGTTAGGCCATAGCCCTAACTAATCCACAAGGATTGATTAGTAAGTGCTGTTGAAGTACTCGGAGTTCATCTGTGTAGCCGGAAGACCGATTACACCATAGCCGTTTGTCCAGTCAAAGTCATCAATTGAAGCCGCGGTTGATGTTGAGCGGGGCGACCAGATGAAGTCGTCGTTCGTCAACTCCGCGTCAGTAGTTGTTGCCTTGAACATGTTGCCGGCTGTGGCTGGTTCGTCGTTGTTCAGGAAGGTGACCGGGTATGCCGCGTCACCGAGAAGAGCGACACTGAAGGTATCCTGCACGCTAGCGGTGCTTTCAACGTTGGCCACGGTGGCCTTGAAGGCAAAGTACCTGGTAGCGCCGTCGGCAACAACATAGGTGGTTGTTGCGTTACAGCCGTAACCAATGGCACCCTTGTCAGGATAAATCTCAACAACTGACGGAGCGTCTGTCCTATCCGAAAGCTTGGCAGTGCTGGTGTGGAAGTTGTTTCCGCCTATGCAGTTTGCGTAGTTAATCAAGCCGTCGGAAGTAAATGCGGAATCAACAAGCGAGAAGCCGGAATCCGTGTAGGCGTAGAGTCCGAAACTAGTTGTCGTTGCCACCTCTGAAGACGAGCTGATGGAAAAGGACAACTTGTAAATCGCAAGGTCTCCTCCGCTTGCCATAACACTGAAACGATACAAGGTTTTGTTCGCTTCGGTTGTTCCGTTGGTCAAGGAGTTGCTCGGAACGCTAAGTTTGGCGAATGTCGGGTAGGACTTGTTGACACGAATACCGGATGAAGATGTGTCGCTGGCGGAAGGACCAATGTTGGTTCCTGAAGCCAATCCGACTCCGAAAGTACCGCCGGTGTAAGTGGAACTGCGCTCGTTATCACCGTCATAGTCAACCGTCAGGAAGTTTCCTGAAGCGGTAATCGGTCCCGAATCGGTAATCGCGCCTATATCGCCCTTAACAATCATAACTTTGGATCCGGATCGCGGAACAACAAAGTTTGTGATGTCGGACGAAGTCGCGGTATCACCAGTCGGGAATCCGGCCGTGCCAACCATATTACCCGCAGTGTCCCACAAAGTAACTTGCGAGCTAATCAGGTCAGTCGGCGCGTTTGAAGCAAAGCGGGAAAGCTGAAGGGCGACTTTTCGAAGCTCAATATCTTCGTTAGTCGCGCTAAAGCGAACTCTTAACAACTCAACGCCTGCGGAGCCTGCGGTTACAATCTTGTACCCCGGGCTTCCGGCATCAAGCGCGACTGAAAGAGAACCTCCCGAAGCAACGGTCATGGTCTGACCCTGGCTGTCGGTAATGGTTTCTGCAACCGTCTGACCGCTGGTTAGTCCTGTAGCACCCGTAAAGGTTGTCTGCGCGCCGTCAAGTCCCCATGTGTGGGTTTCGCCAGATCCGGCGGAAGCCGAAACATCGCACTTGAACTGCAGGGTCTTTGCCGTTCCTTTTGGAACAGTGAGTCCCGAGCCGTCAAGGACGAAGTTGGTGCCGGACGCGAATGAACCCGGATTGACGACATTTGAAGCATTAACAATCGTTGTGCCGTCGTAGATCTTGCAGTTGGTAAGATCGGTGGCTGAAGATCCTCCTCCGCCGTTATTTTCAATCGGCAAGCTGGTTACGCGAATGTCTTCTCCCGAAGCTGTCGCGTCAAGAACAATGCTTGCCAAGTGGAATTGCGCCGCTCCCGCGATAACGGTCTGCGCCAACGGGAAAGATGAAACCGAGAAAGCCAAAGCGCCTGCTTTTATGGTCATCAAGCTCATCGTAATCGGTGAAGTCGGGCTTGGAGTAATCGTGGTGTTTGTGATCTGTCCTCTGACGGTTCCCCATCCGGAAGGCGTGGTGGAAGCCTGGAAGGTGTCGTCGTTATCCAAGTCTGTTCCAATTTTACCTTTCAAAATATAAGAGTGGACGCCGACCGGGAAAGTGATGGTGTCAGAGAATTTAATCTCACCGGTTGCGATTCCTGCGGCACCCGAGGCATTGCCTTCAGCGGCAACACCATCAACTGGACCCGCGATAACCGCGCCGTTTTCGTCATAAAGCGAAACACTGGTGATGTCGTCAGCATCTTCACTCGATCCTTCGTTTTCAAGATGAACGTTGAAGTGCATCGCTGCGACCGAAATCGGTTCGCCCTTGACATCAACTGTGAAAGCGCCCAATGGCTGGTTCGCAAGGTTTATAGCAACATTTTGAGCAGGGGCCAAAACATTGTTAACAGAAACTGTCATTGTGCCTTGCGAGATGGTTACTTGTGCCGCGTCGTAGTACGGGTCATCCGCGTTGTTGAAGTCCGCGCCGTCAGTTGCGGCGGCTGCAGCATCAAACGGCGGATTAAGGCCGTAGCCGTAAAGCGCGCCCTGGAAGGCCACATCCGTGGTCTTCTGAATGTCAAAGTCAACCGTTCTTAACGATCCTCCGATGATATCACCCTTAATGGTGATTTCTTTGGAGAATCCTTTGGCCATCAAGACGCCTTTTCCGCTGTTTTCAACAAACACCGCAGTGTAGTATTTGCCGTCAGCGCTCACTGTAGGAACATATTCGCTTCCGTTGGCGTAAACCTTGACATTTGTCAAGTCATCCTTGGAAGCAGAACCTGACTGGTACCACCTGACGTATTTAATGTATACGTCTTCGGCGGAACCGGACGTGAATTTAACAGACGAGAAAGTGTAGGTTTTTGTTCCGACTTCTTTTGTCTGTGATGAACCCGGGTCAAGCGCTCCTCGCGCGGGACCGGGGATGGTGCCGATGGTCAATGTTTCGTTGATTGTGTGGCCAGCGCCGACAACCGGGAATGAGCCGTTAACCGCGGCATTCGCGGCGACCGATGCTACCGAAAGATAGGCAATCTGTCCGCCATATCCTCCGCCCGATGTTTGGGCGTTTCCGCCGACAACCACTGTTTTGGTCTGTCCGGCTTTAACCACAAAGTCCTCGGTCAAAGCCGCCTGGTGAAGGGAATTCAAAGTTTTTGAAATTCCGATTTGCGTTCCCTGGTCATCCAGAAGAATGACTCCGGAGAACGAGGCGTCTTGGGCGAGACCCGTGCGCTCAACCGTGATTGAATCCACGGTCACGTCGCCGTCAGATGAAGCAGTAAGATTTACAACCGTAAACGGAACTCGCGTTGAGTTTACCGGGAACAAACTTGATACCGGCTGAACTCCAGCCGAAACCGTAAGTCCCGATCCAACTGGAGTAACAACTGGTACTGTTCCCCCGGTTGTTCCTCCCGTAGTGCCTCCGGTTGTTCCGCCGGCAACCATGTTGTACTTGGCTTTTGAAATAGAGCCGAAGTATCCGACTGCGGGCGAAACGGCATTAGCCGATTGCCATGCCGAAACCGCTGATTGCGTTACAGAACCAAAGTATCCGGTGGCTCCTCCACTAAACGTGAAGTGGCCGGTTCCGATCAAGTAGTTCTGCAGGCATGTTACGTCATCACCCTTTGAACCCATTGTAAGGTCGCGAGTGAAGGCGCAAGCTCCGGCTGTTGCGGGCGCCGTGCCCGATGTCGCTTGGCCCCGAAGAGACGCGTTAACATTGTTTATCGTCGCCTGATCGGTATTAAACGACTGCAAGAGCGAAAGAATCGACTGGATTTGCGCTTCGGTCAAAGCCGCGCTTGCGACCGGAACCAAAGCGGATCCCGCCAATAAAATCGCAGTTGACACAGAAACGATGGCTGCCGCCACTTTCCTGTGTTTTGCAATTAATTTACCCATATAATAATTTTTCATTAATTTTTAGAGAGTGAATTCTCAACTTCGACAAAGTTAAGCTCCTCTCTTTCTAAATAATCCAATCCAATAAAACTTTCGGTAATGAAGCCGAATCCTATCAACGTAATCCCGATTTTATCGAGATACATTTAATCGACCGGACCTTGACCCCATGTTAAATCAAACTTAAGTTTTTATACTTAACTATTTTCATCCGTGCGGTGGTTTATTTAATTTTCAAAGTTCTTGTCAGTGTTCTTTCTTAGCTCAACCCGAATACGGCAAACCTAGCCATCTACTGGCCTTTTAAGTACGCTCTGCACCTCAAATTGCCGTGCACCCATTTCTGACATTCTGCATTAGTTTTAATTATAAATCCCCTTTTCAAAGCTAGCAAAACAAGGGTGTGGATAAGTAAAAAGGGGCCTTTTTAAGCTACAAAAAAGCTTCCGCAAGGTCAATGCGGAAGCAAAGCACAAATGTATATATATAGTATGTCAAGTTATGGCGCGGGGGCCAATTTATACCTCCTCCAGCGTTTTTCGCCTTCTTTTATAAGGAGACCTTCCGTTGCCATGCCGACCAGGTCCCTTTGGAGCGTTTTTCCGCTTATCCGGCCCCTGAAAACATCCGCCAACTCGCCGATACTTACCCAGTCCTTTTCTTTTATAAAAGATATTATTTCACCGCGCCTCTCCCCGCCCCCCACGTTGTTGGCTAGAGCCGTGCTCTTGACAGTGGTTAGAACCGAGTTCTGACCACTTTCGTTTTCTTCGTTTTTGTCGTGAACTTGGTTCGAGACGTGTTGTCCGTTAAAGCCGTTAGATAGTTGTCCAATAGGCTCGTGTCCAATAAGACCGACAGCTGAAGGCTCGGGCAAAATATCGTATTTGCGTTCAGACAAGTAATCGGCCAGATTTAAATACTCCCTTTTTAGCACTTGGAAATTGGCCTCGGATATAAATGAGCCCGATGATGCCAACTCAAGTGTCCTTATGGACTGACGTATGTTTTCGGATATTATATCCAACCCCCTGACCCTTTCGTTGGGGGATGCGGTCTTAATTTTCAAAATAGATTCAAAAATTTCAAGTCCGTCCCGGCGCAAGAGCCACTTTAAGGGCTCCGAATCGGAAAATAAATCCGTCACGCGGTAAAGCGCCTCGGTCAATTTTTGCGAGCGTTCGTAAATATGTTCCAGATGGCCGTTGCCGTTATTTTCAGACATAATATTTAAATATTTTAATCGCCTTCAAATTTTTTTGCAAGAAAAAAGCGGGCTCGTTTGAGTCCGCTTCTAAAAAATGCGTTTTTGTTTTTACTTTTTATCCGTCTGCGGTACGGGCACGGGCTTTGACGCGCCGCCCAAAAGATCACCCAGAATCGCCGCGGCGCCCGAAAGCCCACCGCCCTTAGACTCGCCCATCGTGAAAACACGCTCGGGAACGAACTTGTGGGCATTGGCCAGAGCCGCGGTCAAAACCTCCGGATGTTTGTCAAAAAACTCAAGGAGCTTGCCGAGCGTCAACTCAAACTTACGAAGCTCCACAACTCTTTCCTGTCCAAGCACAAGTGTCTGCTCTTTTTGACCCTCGGCAATCAGCGACAGCTTATCCTTTTCACCCTGACCTTCGTTCTTCTTGGCCAAAGCGTTTTGGACCGAAGCCTGAACACCGATTTGTGCTTTGACCAGTTCGCCCTGTTGGTCAGCGGTCGCGCGAGCCTGTTCGGACCTAACACGCTGAGTCTGAGCCAGCTGTTCTTCCGTAAAAGCTTTTGTCAGCTGTTGAGCCAGTTGTTCACGTTGACGCGCGACCAGAAGCTCCGGCGGAATCGCCGGATCGCCAAGACGAACTTCCTTGATATCCACCCCCGCCTTGAGACCCTCGGGCTGGATGCTGTCCTCCACCGTTTCTTCAATTTCCGGCCGATGTTCAATCAGGTCCATGACAACCGTCTGGCGCATTATCTTCTGCGTCTGTGGCTTACCGCTGGCGTCCAAAACCGGCTTTTTGTCCTTATCCAGAACAGGCACTGTTACCTTGATCATTCCGCCGCCAACGTTACGCACAATTGAACGAATCGCCGGAGTCAAAATACGGTCCTCAATCTGATCAAGACCGCCGACTGAAGCGACCACGAAAGGCGCGTTGTCCGGCGTCACCTGCACAAGAACGCGAAGCTCCTGCGGCACATCCCACCCTTCAACCTTAATAAAAATCGCCGAATCGGCCGAGTCCTTTGGAACAGGAACTTCAATCTTTCTTTCATCCTGTTTAATGTCGCCCTTTTGGTTAACGGTCAGGTCAATAATTCGCCGCGTGTATCCGCCCTTATATTCCCAAGTCTGCACCCGCGTATCAACCTGCGTCACAGAATAAGCGCTCGTGTTGATATAGTATTTGCCGGGACTAAGGGCCTTATCCCAAATGCCGATGCAACCGACCGGAACAAGAGGCACCGCGAGAGCCCCGCTTCCGGCTCCCCTAACCTGAGTCGGAGCACAATTTTGGGGCTTGGGAGACTTGAGGTTTCCAAAATCAACTCCGGTCCAGACGTTAGACTTAACAACGCCGACAAACCCGACCGGAATCTCGGTGGCGTTCTCATGTTTCACCGAAAAAAGAAACTTGTTGATTCTGTACTTCCCGGGGGTCAGAACGCTCGTCTGCGGACCCTTCTGGCCGCCATTCTTCAAAAAGAACGCAGCATCATTAACCATCTTGTCAGAGGTCTGCGGATCAAAAGCGTCGGCGTAGGTCTGATCCGGCCGAAGCGGCTTTCCGTCGCGGGCCATAATGTATCCATACTGGCCCTCCTTGACTTCAACCACCCCGATTTCCTTAACATTATACAAAACATTCAAAAGGAAGCTGAAATGAAATCCCGGAGGAAGAACATCGGCTTGAGGGCCCTTTTCGCCCCGAGTCGCGATAATCGCGCCATCCTTCAAGTCTCCGCCGAGATAAATCTTGTCTAGAGAAGCCGCTCCGGTAACATGAATGTACGACGTTGCCGCAACAGAAAAAACAGCGAGACCGACGCAAACTATTCTGACCACCCAACTGGCCCACGCGGGTGCTCGATCAGAGATAAAACGAGGCGCAAAAATCGCGGCCAGTATAAGCACAAAACCCAAAATCACCCAGAACATGCTTCCCCTCCTCCCAAAAAGTTTAAAGGTGCTACTCCGCCGAAAGCCCCGAGCTTCCGGCAACCAAAAAACTAAAAGCATTATATATCAAGGTTATTTTTTGTCAAGCCCGTGAGGTAATTTTAAAAGCCGGGGGTTTCCTCGGCTTAAGTTATTAAATCTTAAAACTCTTCGGAGCTATGCAGTCCTTCGGCTTTTTATCTTTGCGAATGTCGGCGAAACGGGCGTTATCCAGTTTTCCCGAAGCGAATCGCCCGTCAAAATTCACCTGCATCACTATGGAATAGCGCGTTTTCTTCAGTTTCTTCCGCATGTCGTTCGTGAATCCGCCGAGCTTTCCGCAAGAAAATTCTTTGCCAGTCTTCGGGTCAATTTGCAAAATCTCAACTTCTTTCAGCCGCTCGGGGTCTGTTTTTGAAGCAAACCACTTGCGGACAATGAAATCATCCTCGTAAGTCGGCTTCCATTTATAACAGCCTTTAATTCTTTCGGGATTTTTGCCGTCAAGACGGAAAGACAAACGAAACTCGCTATCGTAAAGCACAAGCCCTTCCCAGTTATTCTCAATCACCATCTTTTTTGCCGTTTCAAAAGTTTCATTGATGACTTCCACCGCGGAAATGTTTTTAAGAAAAGAAAGGTGTGAGTCTTTAAGAAGCTTGAGACGAAGTTTATACGATACGGTTCGAGCGCAATCGTTACCACCGGAGAAAAGAACATCAAAAACAACGAATCGCACAAAACCCAGCTCTTTCTGAACTTCAAGCGCACGAGTGGGGCCGCTTGAAAGAACGCTTGCGGCAGCCGTGCGTTCATCCTTTCCATTTATAACCATCACGCCTTCGCCGACCAAAAGAGCCTTTGACCAGCCTAAACTTTCCAACTCTTTGACAATATGCGGCACTCTGTCGCTTACGTCGCGTAGACCGTCGGTAAAAATTCTGACTTTGCCTTTTTTGTTGAAAAGGGCAAAAAGTTTCCAGCCGTCTCGCTTGCGGGTAATAATCAGCCGTCCCTCTTTCTCAAGTTCCTCTAAAACTTCGGGATCGTAAGCTTCGCGCTGAATCGGCTTTGCCAGGACAAAATCTTCCGGCAAACTTTCAAAGTCAAAACTGAAATTCTTTGGGTCGCTCTCGCTCTTTCGCGCCGACAATCAGCACCTCCTCTCGGGTTTTTGGGTTGTTTGCGAAACTAAGCCGCGCCGCTCATAAAGCTGGCCACGGGTTCGTCAATAAAAACGTCTTCCCGCCTGACGGGTTGGCGCAGAGTCAGTCCGCCAAGCGAAGTGCACCTGCTCAAAGCGACATACGCCTGTCCGGGAGCAAAAGCCCCTTTTCCAAGATCAATTACAACTTTATCAAACGTCTGGCCCTGCGACTTGTGGATTGTTACAGCCCAAGCGAGCTTAAGCGGATACTGATAGTAAGAGCCCCTTACGACGCTTTCCATTTTTTTCAGTCTATCGTTGTAAGCGAACTCAACATTGTCCCAGCGGTGAGTGGTCAGAGTATGCGTTCCGCGCTTGGTAATTTCAACCTCTACGCCGATGTCTCCAAATCCAACCACCGTGCCTATGTCGCCGTTCACCCATCTTCCCTGCGAATCGTTATTTAAGAGCATGACCTGCGCTCCTACTTTAAGAATCAGATTCTGGGCCGCCGGTATTCTGTGCGATGGAAAATTTCCGATGATAATTCCCTGTCGAGCTCTCGCCTCGCCTTTGAGCCGCGTGAGCTCTTCGGTGTTTATGCTTTCGGCAAGATTGTTTGTCGTTGTCAGATACACAACTCCTTTCAATGCCTTTCGGGAAATAGACGATTTTACGCGTTTATTGAGCATGGCTAAATCTTTTTCCGAAAATTCTCCCACCCTTATTTTATTTAAGACATCAATAAACTTTTTTTCGGTCTGGCGATAGACATTATTTAAAACAACTTGCTTGACACCGGCGTTTTTGAAAGATCGCGCCGAAAAAAAGTACGGGCTGTCGTAAAGTTTTGAAAACCACGATTTGTCTTTTTCTTCCAAAACAGGCGGAAGCTGGTAAAGATCACCCATAAAAATCATCTGGACTCCGCCGAAAGGCGAATCGTTTTCCCGGCAGACGCGTAATCTGGCATCAACCGCATCTAAAAGATCGGCCCGCACCATTGAAATTTCATCGATGACGATCGTGTCAACGGATTTTATCAGTTCACCGCGCCGAGGATGACATCCTTCGGCCGCTTTTTCCGGCGTAATATCAATGCCGAAGCCGAAGAAAGAATGGAGTGTTTGTCCGCTTACATTTATAGCCGCGATTCCGGTGGAAGCCGTGACCGCCACGCTCTTTTTGGTATTCTGCCTGAAATGAGTCAGTAAAGTGGATTTTCCCGCACCCGCTCTGCCTGTCAGAAAAATAGATTCTCCGGTTTCTTCCATCAGCTTAAAAGCCGAGCTTTTTTCTTCATCCAGCCGAAACTGGGGCTTGTTCTTGTCCGACACCCGCTTTCCTCCGATATTTAGTTCTCAAATTTCCAAAGATCCTTTCGCCGATTTTAACATTACTTTCTGTATTTGTAAAGAACAAGCAGTGTGTAAAGTTGTGTCTGCGAAATCCGACAAAATAAAAACGATCGTTTTTATTTTGTCGGATTTTAAATTACAAACAACAAAACAAGCGGTTTTATATTTTTACTCTGAAAAAGTGGCCGAAAATCTCTTGGTTTATGAAGTGGACCTCTGTTGGTTCTATTACATATATAGCATGGTCTGGAAACTTGTCGGCCCAGCTGTATCTTTTTTTGTAAATTGCGTAATATTTTTTGTATTCGTTTTTCATGGGCCGTCTAGCGACGCCGGAGATTTGAAGACCTTTTATTGAACCAAGTCCTCCCCAATTCTGATTTATGGTCAGGGCAACACGCGGATTTTTTAGAATATTTTTGCAATGCCTTGTGTCGGGCCGAGAGAAAAATAAAATGTTTAAATTTTTATCAAAAGCGAAAAACAAGGTTGAGGCCCACGGCCCGCCGTTTTTGCTTGATGTTGCCAAACTCATCAATTTATTTTCGGCCAAGTATTTCAAAACTTCACTCGCCAAAAAATTTTTGGTAAATTTTTTCGGCATACGTTCCCTTACTTTTTCTCTTCAAATTTCAAACAGACGGAGTTGACGCAATGCCTCTTGCCTGTCGTGTCTTTCGGCCCATCGTCAAAAACATGTCCCAGATGAGACTCGCATTTGGCGCAGACGACTTCGGTTCGTTCTATTCCGCCGTCATTATCTTTTTTAAATTCAACCGCGTCCGGAAGCGCTTGGTCAAAACTGGGCCAGCCGGTGCCCGAATCAAACTTGGCACCGGACGAAAAAAGAGGATTTCCACAGGCCGCGCATTTGAAAGTCCCCTCTCTTTTTTCATGCAAAAGTTTTCCCGAAAAGGGCGCCTCCGTCCCCTTCTCGCGCATAACACGGTATTGTTCTGGGGTTAGTTTGTTTTTTGTTTTATTCTTATCCATATTATTTTTAAAAATCCATTAATTTTCATCATTAACATTCGTCAACGGCCGTTTATGAGTGTTAACTTCATTTCTGGTTTTTAATTTTTAGCAACTTCGCGAATTTTTTACTTTTTCCATATTTTTATATTCTAACATAAGAAAAATCCCGATACTTCGGGATTAAACCTTCTTTTCGCCTAAAGCGTATTTTTTGGCCGACCGAACCGCGTCTCTTATTAAAACCCTAGCCCATTTTCCGTCACAGGGAACATGTATCCTTTGCGCGTGATGCATGAGAAACTGTGTGGAACAACGAATGCAGGAATGAACCGGTTCGGCTTTGACCAAAACCAACCCGTTTTCTGAAATTCCGGCGACATAAAAATCGCATTCCGCTGGATGTATATTTTGGTCTCTGACCGAAACCAGCGCGACCTCCTCGGCATGAGCGCAACACCCTATCATTGATTCGGTGCGGGATGTAATTTTTTTGCGAATACATTCCGGCTCGCACCAATCCTTAAAACAATCCAGCTTGTGGTTAAAACCCGCGGCAACCTCGCGCCCTTTGCGTCTCGCAACGCATCCGAATTTTGATTTTTCACAATCAGACTGAAACGCCTGAAGCAAACACCTGCGATAAACCGCGTTTTTAAAAAGAGGATTACATCCGGAAAGATCGCGAGCAACCGCGAGCCGCAACATCAGATATCGGGCTTTTACATTCTCTGACTTAAACAATTCTTCCCTTGAGCGTTCGGAGACATTGCCCGAATTTTGCAAAAGCTGCTGGACCTCAAAGTAATCTTGAGAGAACTGCGAGGCAGAAAAATCAATCCTTTTTCCGCCAATCTCATTGAAATAATGCGAGCGAACACCGGCTATTCTTGGATTAGCGGATTTTGATAAATCAAGCCGGATTATTTTCCCGCCGAAAAAATCCTGAACCACAAGCGCAGTCGGAACACACTGTCCTCCCGCGGGATTTTCTTTTGACCACTTGTTGGGCTCATTACAAGTGTCTTTGCACCAAGACCTTTCAATCGCGCCTCTTAAAATTCCGGCGTCAATTCTGTTTTGCGTCACCGGTCAGCCCTCCGTTTAAAGAAATCTTCCGTGGTAAGTATAAACCAGCAAAACTATTATGGCAACGATCAAAATCTGCAAAGTTATCCCGAAAGCGGGCATATTCCTTAATTTCAAGTACGGCGAGTGAATCCACTCATGGAATTTTTGCAAATATACAATGGGACCTCGGCGCACACGGCCATATACAAACTGCAAAGCGTCCGGCGTAACGCCTCCAACAGCGCCCGCCAAAACGGCAAAAGCGGACTGGGGCGAATAAAATAAAGCAAGCGATAAAATTATTCCGAGCGAAAAATCGCTCCCTATTCTTAAAATGTCCGCAAAAAAGGTTCTATCAAAAACTAAATTTGCCGCGACCGTGGGATCAATCGAGCCGGACTTTATTTCATATTCCCAATGAGGAATAGCATCCAAAATAAAGTGGAGCACGAACCCCGCGAAAAATCCCGAAATGGGACGCGCCGGATTCAAACTTGCGACAGCCGCGCCCGCTATGGCATGAGTGGTAAGAATCATATCAGCCAATATTAAACCAACTCAAACAAATTTATAACTCCGGAGGCGTAAATAAAGTTAAAAATAAAATTTCCGGCCAAAATAACCGGCCAAATCCGCCCGAATCTGTAATTCAAAAATCCTAGGGGTACTACCAAAATTTCATTCGGCAAAGGAACAACGGCCGAAAAAAGAAAAAGCAGAGTCATGGGCGCCCACCAATGGCGCTCTCCGGCGCGCTCAAGCGCGATTATCATTTTTCTTTTATCGTCTATGACCTCGCGGCCAAGGCGCCCAATAACATATGTAAAGGAATCCGCGAGCGTTACACCTATGGTAATTAAAATTATCGTTGACCAGAAGTTCAGGCCCGATTCCAGAAAAAGAGGCAAAAAGGCAATCGCAGGCACGGGAACGGCAAGATTGAAGCCGGAAATAACCGCGACCGCAAAAATGCCATAATATCCGTAGTCATATACCAGCTCGGCAACCATTTCGTTTTCGCGCGAAACTTGAGCGAAATAAAAAGCAGTCGCCAAAATCGCAACCAAAACCGCAAGCTTCAAAATAATTTTAAGGGATTTTCTGGCCATTTGGTTAATTGTAGCGTCTTTTAAAAAACTTGACAAGATTACCCACGATGTGACATAAGACCATTAGGCAGTACTCTCAAAAGGGCCCTGAATTGGGCCCACAAAAAGAAGGGGGCGCAACATGTTCATGCTCGGAACTGCCGTATTTGCTTTTGTTTGTGCCGCAATGTGTTTTTCCAGATACAATACATTAAAGAATGAGGGCAGCAAAACAGATTACGACACTGGCGGAGGCATACTCGCCATGATCGGCATGATTTTTGTTCTTCTTGCTTTCATTTTTACCGGCGCTGAGTATTACTATCAGCTTTCTGACATTGAAAACATCAAGAAATTTCAGGAAATTGAGAGCGTTTACAAGAAAAAGGCCGACGACCTAAGCGCTGAATTTGCCGGCTATCTCGCTCAAAAATACCCCGAACACGAAAAAAAGATATTTGACAAGATCGGACCGGAAAATGTCCAGATCTACCTTGTGAAATATCCGGAAATCCGCGCCTCGGAAACCATCATGAAGCTGGTGGAACATATCAATAAACTGCAGTCCGATGTGTACGACCAGCAAGTGAAAATGGCGGGGGCAAGAAAGAGCATCCGCCTCCGTTTGAGAAACCCGTGGATCCTTAACTTCGTACTCCCGAAAGAGTAGGCCGAAAAGCCAAAATTGTCCCCGCGCGTCCGCCGGGGATTTTTTATTTGCTAGCGACTTTCCGGCCATTTACCAAAGCACTTTTTTGGGTACTTGACAACACCGTCTTTGTGATATATAATGGAAAAACGCTTCGGAGTCGTTCTTTACACCCATTCGTATAACTCATAAGGGGGAGCTATATGCACCCGCCGTAGATAGGGCAACATTGCCGGTTTTGTCCGCGGGCGCTACATAGCCGGCAATCTCTCCAGGCGCCCATTTTTGCCGGGGCCCAAGGCCCAACTCGCCACGGCAGATGCGCAAACCCCCGTCCACGCATGGCGCGGTTGCGGTCTGCCACAGCTTCAAGGAGGCTGTCCATGCATCCGCCCTAGCTCCCGTCATTTTTCTTGGGAACACGAGGAGTACAGGAAAACCACCGAACACCCGACCGGCTCCATGCCGGCCAACACCAGCCTCTGGCTGGCCTAGCCCCCTCTCGCGCGGAGGGGGCTTTTTAATTGAAAAAATCGAATTTTAATCTATAATTTCAAATATTGCGGGGTCATCTAGCGGTAGGATGCGACTCTCTGAAAGTCGTCACCTTGGTTCGAATCCAAGCCCCGCAGCAGCGAATGTTTCCCAAATTTTAATTTGGTTGAAACATTCAGCTTCCCGAGGCGTTAGCCGAGGGACAACATAACGCACCAGCGCGAGGGAATACCTAAATTTTTTATTCATGCCCCATTTTATTTACATCCTGGAATGCGCCGATAAATCTCTTTATATCGGCTGTACAAATAATTTAGAAAAACGTTTAAAAGAACACGGCGAATCAAAGCGGGGGGCGCACTACACCAAAATCCGCCGCCCGATAATTTTAAAATATTCGGAAGAACATAAAACATTGGCCGGGGCTCGAAAACGCGAATCCCAACTCAAAAGTTGGACTCGCAAAAAGAAACTAAATTTAATAAATTAAATCCCATCTCGCAAAAAGCGTGATTTTGCGCTAAAATTTTTGTTATGCACAAATATCTGGCTCTTATTCGGGCAAATTGGCAGCGAGCGCTCACATACAGGTCCACAATCCTTGGATATCGGGTCGGAGAGATCGCCGAAATGCTTTTCATTTTGGTATTGTGGACATCGGTTTACAGCGCGAGCGGAGAGAATGTGCTTCGCGGATTTACACTGCGGGAAATGATTACCTATTTTCTAATCGGCAATCTTTTCAACATGGTCGTCCGGAGCTTTGCGTCCGAGCGTATCGCGAACGACATTAAGCACGGAAGGCTTTCAACCTACCTTGTGCGCCCAATAAGCTATCTTGCCGCAAATTTTATGCGGCAATTCGCGAGTTTGGCAACGCTCATATCTGTTATAACCCAGCTTATTCTCATAACGCTGTTTTTCCTCCCCGTGATAATTTTTAATACCGACGCCCTGTATCTGGGAATAATCGCGCTTATGGCAATTTTTGCGTTCGTGATTGAATTTATGATTTCGTATCTCGTCGGCCTTATCGCGTTTTGGACGGACGAAACAGACGGGATATCTTCAAGCATTGACCGCATTAAGCGCATTTTTTCCGGCGGGCTTTTTCCGATATCTTTTTTGCCGGAGGTATTCGCGCAGATAAGTTTTTTGCTTCCGTTCGGATATTCGCTCTTCGTTCCGGCACAGCTTTATCTTAAAAAAATGGATATTTCCACAGGTCTGTACGGTATTTTCGTGCAGGCGGTTTGGATAGTGATACTTTACGGAATCATCGCGTTTGTGTGGAAGCGCGGGCTTAAACGTTACGAAAGTGTCGGTATTTAATTTGATATATACGTTATGTCCATAATCGAAGTTCATAATCTGTCGCGCACATATAAGTTTTACCGAAAAGAGCCCGGATTTGTCGGTTCGATGAAATCTTTTTTTGCGCGCAACATTGAGCACGCGCGGGCGGTTGACGGCATTTCATTTTCCATGGAAGAGGGCGAGCTGGTCGGATTTCTCGGGCCGAATGGCGCTGGCAAAACAACGACCCTGAAAATGCTCACGGGGCTGATCGAGCCCACAAGCGGTACAGCATCCGTGCTGGGCCATATACCGCATCGCCGGGAGAAACAATACCAAAAACAGTTTTCGCTTGTAATGGGACAAAAAAATCAGCTTTGGGAAGACCTTCCGGCTTATGACGCGTTTTTGCTGAACAAAGCCATTTATGAACTGCCCGACAAAGAATTCAAAGACCAGTTTGAAGAGCTTGTCGAAGTTCTCGATGTCGGGAAAATTCTTAACGTGCAAACGCGCAAACTGTCATTGGGACAGCGCTTGAAATGCGAATTAATCGCGGCTCTCCTGCATAATCCGAAAGTGCTGTTTTTAGACGAGCCGACAATCGGACTTGACGTAGTGGCGCAAAAAAACATCCGGGAATTCATTAAAAAATATAATCGGGAACGGAACACGACCGTTCTTTTGACCTCGCACTACATGGAAGACATAAAAGAGCTTTGCGAGCGCATCATTATCATAAACAAGGGTAAAATTATCTACGACGGTTCCCTTGATAAGCTCGTTAAAAAATACGCGCCTCACAAACGACTCACGGTTACCTTCAATAAGGAAGGGGTTGGGCGAGAAATATTATCGCGTTTCGGAAAGCTCAAATATCTTGGTCCGCACAGGTCAATTATCAGCGTGCTCCGAAAAGACGCGCCTTCGGTTGCCGCCTCTTTGCTGTCCGCGGGTCTACCGGTGGATGACATTCTGATTGACGAACCGGATGTGAATGAGGTCATACGGCACATTTTTGAAAAAGCATCCTGATTCGGCCGGCCGAAAAGTTGGTTTGGTAAAAACTCCGTGCTAAAATTCTTGTGTTATGGCAAAAAATATTTATTTTATCCGCCACGGGGAAAGCGAGGGCAACGTCAGCGACATACGCCTGCCGGAAACGTCACCCCTAACCGAGCTTGGACGCAAACAGGCCGAGTACGCAGCGAAACGCGCAGCCAAATTGCCGATTGACGCGATGTTTGCGAGCACTATGGTTCGCGCCCAGGAAACAGCGCGGATAATTTCGGAAAAAACCGGTAAAGATTTTGAATCTTTTGAATTTTTCAAAGAGAGGATAATCCCGAGCAGTCATGTCGGTAAGCCAAAAGACGACCCGCTGGTTGTTGAAGAGAGAGATCACATACAGAAAAATTTTGGAGTACCGGGATTTAAGCATTCCGACGAAGAAACGTTTGACGACTTAAAAAATCGCGCGTCCGCGACTCTTGATTTTTTGGCCTCGCGACCGGAAGAAAATATTTTGGTTGTCACCCACGGCTGGATTTTGCGCGTCATTCTCTCCTACGTCATATTCGGCGAGACACTGACCGCGGACGAATGTGATAAAATTTTGGGCGCTTTTCGTACAAATAATACGGGCATCACGCTTCTTAAACACGACGAAACAAAAGAAAAACCCTGGAAATTATGGATTTGGAACGACCATGCCCACCTTGGATAAATTTTTGTTAATATAGTTCTGTGCTTACCGAGGATCAAATCAAGTATCTTGCAACAATACCCGACAATCAAAAGGTGGCAGTAAAGCCATTTAATCCGAGGGGGTTATGTGTTGCTAAGCAAATAATCGCAGACATTAAATCGGTTGAACCCGATTTAAAAGTTATACTATTGGGTTCTTTGCCACTTGGTATTTCGGGCCAAGAAGACATTGATATAGACGCTTTTTGCATAAAATCCGAACAGCCAAAGCATTTTGATAACTTTAAGAAGTTATTTGGAGAGCCGTCCAGACGAGGCAAAAACTCGATTGGCTGGGATTTTCAAAAAGAAGGTTTCGGCGTAAGTGTTTGGCTTACTGACCCGACTGCCGAAACCACAAAAGCACAAGTTAGAGTTTTTGGTCTGCTTAAAAATAACCCTGATTTATTAAGAGAATACGAGGGAATTAAGGAAATGACCAAAAACTTGTCTTACAAAGAATATCAAACAAAAAAATACGAGTTTTATAATAGAATTTTGGGTTTATAAAATTTTCCGAAGCAAAGACGCATCAAAATGCTATAATAAAAATATGAAAATCACTATTTGCGGGAGCATGAGTTTTGCGAAAGAGATGCTTGACGCCGAAAAAAAGTTAAAAGGGCTCGGTCATAATGTTTTTATGCCGGATGGCTGTGAAAAATATGCTCAAGGAAATATTAAGGAGGGGGGCGACGAGGGGGCTAAAAGAAAAATTGAAAATGACCTGATTCGCAAGCATTATAATCTGATTTCCGAATCGGAGGCCATTTTAGTCCTTAATCACGAAAAAAGGGGTATAAAAAACTACATAGGAGGCAATGCGTTTCTCGAAATGGGGTTTGCCCACATTCTCGACAAAAAAATATTTTTACTAAACCCCGCGCCCGAGACCGATTTTATGGCGCAGGAAATCCAGGCAATGCGGCCGGTGGTGCTTGGCGGTGATTTGAATAAAATTTTATAAAAGTATTGAAATTATTATTACAATCCCTGAGATTTAATCTCAGGGAAACAACCTCAGGGAAACAACCTTTGCTGATGCGGTTTTTTAGATCAGGGTGCTAAAATAAAACATGACTCAATATTTTGGCTATCTTTCGGGGATTTTTATTACATGCTCCTTTATTCCCTATGTTATCTCTATATTCAGAGGCCAAGCCAAGCCTGAACGCGCGTCGTGGTTCATATGGTCAGCCCTCGGCGGGATAGCGTTTTTCTCGCAGCTCTCAAAGGGCGCTCGCTATTCTTTGTGGCTCCCTGGCATCCAGACAGTCGGTGATATTTCTATATTCTTGTTTTCTATAAAATACGGAATGGGCGGTGTGTCAAAAAGAGATAAGTTGGCGTTAAGCATCGCCGGTCTTGGTTTGATTTTGTGGTATATCACGCAAGAGGCGGCAATTGCATTATTTTTCGCTATTTTCATCGATGCCATAGGCGCATTTTTGACGATTCTGAAATCATACGAACACCCGACAACGGAGCCGATCATCGCATGGATTTTTACAATGCTCGGCGGTTTTTTTGCCATATTTGCTGTGGGTGGTTGGAATTGGACTTTGCTTTCATTCCCAGTTTATACGTTTGTTGCCAACCTATTTATTATTGGCTCAATTAAACTCGGCCAGGCGAGGAATAATATTTAAAGGAACACGTATTTTGCCTGCTTCTTATTTCAGCACTCCCCAAATATTCGGGTCCTGGCCTCCGTCAAATTTAAATATGGCAACGCCGCGCACTCCGAGTTTTTTCGCAAGAGCGACTTTGTCGGCAACGGCCCTAGAATCGCTCCACGAAAGATAATTGAACGGCTGGCTGACACTTGCCTGCGAATTTTCATTTTCTGCCACGGAGGACGAAGCGATAGTCTGCTGGGTTTGGGTGGATTCATCGCTTGAAGGAGCGGTTTCCTCCAGAAGCTTCGGGTCGTAAGTGAATCCGATTTCCCCAGCTTCGTTACGGGCCGGCGTGATGCCGAGTTTCTCCGCAATTTCTATGGCGTATGTCGGGTTGAAAGGCCATAACACTTTGTATTCGTGCTTGCCGTTTGATACGGGTGTTACCTTGTATTCGTAGCCATATGTGGGAATGCCGATTATCAATTTGTTTTTTGAGATGTTTTGGGAGGCAAGCGTCGCTAATTCTTCAACCCACTCAATATCGGCAGTCGGCGCGTATGGCGCGGGACGTATGCCGTTTAAGCGCGTGTCTATCGTGCCTTGGTCGTAGGCCATTATCTCCACCCTGTCGCAATATTTATTCATCTCCACGTAATCGTTCGCGTAGTCTCTGGCGTCGGGAGGAATGACGGCGCCCGGGCTGTATCGGCTTTCAAGAGGCATGCGGGCCTCAATCGTGCAATACACCCATTTATTGCCCATGCGCTGATAAAGGCCTTTTAGAAAAGTTGAGAAATAATTTATTGTCTCGTGGCGCTTGGCTTCAAAGTCAATGTCTATGCCGTCAAAATTATTTTTCTTTACTAAGTTCGCGATCTCGTCTTCAAGAGCTATTCGCGTTTTGGTATTGCTCAATATCTTGTGAATGTTGGCGCCGTTGCCCCACATTACAGTCGGTATCACTCTTACTTTATTTTGTCTGGCCATTGCGATAAAACTCTTCCACGGTTCCTCGGTGAGTCGCGCGGTGTCTGCGAGCGTGCCGTCGCTTTTTACGCTGTAGCCGAAAGGCATGACGCCTGTAAGCTGTGATAAATGCGGGAGGACGTCTTGGGTTCCGGTAGCGGAGCGCCAGTAGGGTATCCAGCCTGAAATTTCAAAGGCCCCCGTGGCCGGCCCGGTAAGCGGACTGCCGTTTGCCGAGAAAGCCTGCCTGCTTGCGGGAATGGCCGTAGCCATCGCTGATTGTGTCCGCGGGCCATAAACGCCGTAGCCCGAAGCGCTTGAGCCCGCACAAATTATTTCTTTATTGCACTGGAATTTTTTGATGGCATTTTCAGTCAGCGCGCCGAAGTATCCTGTAGCGTATCTGTCTGCCAGATATCCGGTTTTAATTAGGGATTTTTGCAGATCGGTGACATCTGCGCCCGAAAGTCCGAAATAAAGCGAGCGCGTAGCGGCAAAAGCGCCCAAGGGCACGGCGGAGAACAGTATAAAAAATAAGAATAAGAATAAAACGGCAAAACCGGCGTATTTCATACATATATATTAGCAGACAGGCCCGCCTGTCGGCAGACAGGGAAAATGCCAGTGTAGGAAAGGGATGTTAATAAGTGTTTTGGTGTAATTGGAGCCAAAAAGTTAAAATGAATACACGGAAATTTAAGCAAAGGTCGAGTTAATATGATTTAAAAAAACAAAATGAAATTTGTTCATAAAATAGCTTTTCTGCTTTTGGTCGTAGGAGGCCTCAACTGGGCAGCGTTAGCCCTTTTTAACTGGGAAATCGGATCGCTTTTCGGCGGACAGATGGCCGCGGTTTCAAGGGTTATTTACGTCTTGGTCGGCCTTTCGGCCATCTACGAAGTTGCGACCCATTTCAAGAACTGCAAAGAGTGCATGTCGGGCTCGTCGGCGATGTAATTCGGGCATTATTTAACGAATGTTTTAAAAACTCCCCGATATTGCCGGGGGTTTTTAAATTGTAAAAAACCCCTATTTGCACAAATTGTTTTTTGTGAAATAATGTAATATAAACTTTTATGGAAGAACAGGCGTATCAGTCAAAAAAAGAGGCTAGGGAAACCAGAAGAGAAGAAGAACGCGAGGCATTGAGGCGCAAAATTTTTACGCGCAAAGTTAAAAAATACGCCATAGCGGCGATTATTTTGGCCGTTTTGGGTTACGGCGCGTATTTTCTTTTTAAAAATTTTGCGCCGGATGGCGAGGATTTTAGCGTCGAAATTCCGCTCATGGACGAGAAAAGCCATGTCGCCGTAGGCTCGCTGCTTCCCGAATATAATTCAAACCCTCCGACATCGGGACCGCATTACAGCCAAACTGCCCGCTCCGGATTTCGTTCCGAAACCATCCCCGACCAGCACATAATCCACAATCTTGAACATGGGGATGTCTGGATTTCATTTCATCCGGGAGTGTCCGAAGAAATCAAGAAGGAACTAAAACAATTCGCGGCGGCAAAAGTAATAATCACGCCAAGAGACGCGAACGACACCGACATCGCGCTTGCGTCATGGGGGCGCTTGGATAAATTCAACATCGAAAACGGCGATCTTCCGGTTAAACGAATCAGAAACTTTATAAAACTACACTCCAACCAAGGTCCGGAGAAAATTCCAGGAGCCAGCGGAGGGATATAGTTCGGCATGATTCCCATTATAGAGGTCAAAAACCTTGTTAAGCGCTATAAAAAGGCGGATGAAAACGCGGTTGACGGCGTTTCGTTTTCGGTTGAGGAGGGCGAATTTTTCGCCTTTTTGGGCCCGAACGGCGCGGGTAAAACCACGACCATATCGGTTCTCACAACCACGCTCTCAAAAACGGCCGGTGATGTGCGAATAGCCGGCTTTGATTTGGACAGGCACGAAAAAGAGGTCAGACAAAGAATAGGCGTCATTTTTCAAAACCACAGTCTGGACAAAAACCTTACCGCGGAAGAAAACATAAGATTTCACGCGAGCCTTTACGGCCTCCACTCGTTCCGGCCGTTTTATTCGCTGATGTCCAAAGACTATAAAAAAAGACTTGCGGAGCTCGCCGATGTCGTGGGGCTCGGGCGCGACCTTTTCAAACCGATTAAATCGTACTCGGGCGGGATGAAAAGAAAACTGGAAATTGTTCGCGGACTTATGCATAATCCGCGGGTTTTATTTTTGGATGAGCCGACAACCGGACTTGATCCATTGAGCCGAAAAAACGTATGGAGCTATCTCCAGGATGTTCGCAAAAAAGACAAAACAACTATTTTTTTAACCACGCATTATTTGGAAGAGGCCGAGTCGGCCGATCACGTCTGCATAATCAATCACGGGCGCATAGTCGCTTACGGAACTCCGCGGGATATAAGCCATGAAAAGTCGCTTGAGGAAGCCTATTTAGAAATAATCACAAACGAGTATGCGAGAGCTTAATGCCGTCTTAACAATCGCATTCAGGGACCTGACCAAACTTCTGCGAGACAGAATCAGAATTCTTGCGGGGCTTGTTTTTCCGGTCATATTTATAGGGGTGCTCGGAGGAAGCTTGAACGCGAATATCGGCAAAGGTCTTGGCTTTGATTTTTTGACATTCGTTTTTACCGGCGTTTTCGCCCAAGTTTTTTTCCAATCGAGCGCCGCGGGCGTGATTTCTTTAATACAAGACCGCGAAGAAGACTTCAGCCAGGAATTGTTTGTGGCACCCGTTTCGCGCTATTCAATAATTTTCGGAAAAATTTTGGGCGAAACACTTGTTTCTTCAATTCAGGTTGCGGGCATACTTATTTTCGGGTTTATAATCGGAGTTGAGTTCAGCGCGAAAATTCTTTCTCTTTTGATTCCGGCGGGGCTTGCGGCGAGTTTTTTCGGGGGCGCTTTCGGGGTTATGGTACTTGCCAATGTCGGCTCACAGCGCACAATGGCGCAGATTTTCCCTTTTGTTTTATTTCCCCAGATATTTTTGAGCGGGGTTTTCGCGCCCGTTGAAAACTTCCCGCCGATATTGGCTTTTCTTTCAAAAATCGCGCCTTTGACATACGCCGTTGACGTTGTCAGATACGCTTATTACTCCGGCTCTCCGGAACTTTCCAAAGTGACGGCTTTTGGCGTAACCACCGATATTTTGGTGATGCTTGCGCTATTTTTTATATTTTTATTTATCGGCACTTTTCTTTTCGTCCGAAAAGAACGCAACCGCTAAACCCTCAAATATCTGCGGGTTGCGACGGAGCTTGAAATGACGCCCAGAAGCACGCCCATTACGAACAATATCAAAAATATTTCAAAAAAGTTCGAGAGGTAGTAGTCGAAAAGATTTGGCCCGCCAAAAAATCTGACCGACGCCGGACCAAGCCACATGGTTATGGGATAAAAAATTATAATCGATACAACCGCCGAAATCGCGCCGTAAAGCGCGCCCTCAACCACAAAAGGCGCGCGGACATGCCGGCTGGTCGCGCCAACCAGGCGTTTCACTGCTATTTCATCTCTTAAGGTATAAATGGCGAGGCGTATAGTGTTGAAAACAACGAGCATGGCAATGAGCGAAAAAACAAGCGTCGCTCCGAAACCGACCGCGCGCGCCGCAGCCAAAAATCCGGAGAGCCGTTCAATGACCACCTGATTTTGAAAATAATTTATTTTGTCGATCAATTTTGAATACGCGCTCGAATCCAAAAACCTGGCTATAACTTCATATTGGCCGGTATCGCCCGCCCTGATGTTCAAGCTTGCCTGAAGAGGATTGTCGTCAAGTTCATCAAGCGACTGGGTGATTAGGGCGTTTGCGGTGTGTCTTGTCTTAAATCTTTCAAGAGCCTCGTCCTCCGAAACATACGTTACGGCTTTAACTTGCGGCAGCTGAGAAAGGGCGGATTTGACGCTTAAAATTTCATCCTCGGCGGCTTCTTTTTTGAAATAGACGCTTATGTCAACCTCTTCTTCAATCCTGGAAAGCGCGGATGTCAAAAGCACATTTGAAAAAAGAAGAGAGCCGATTACGAAAAGCGCCAAGACCATCACCAGGGTTGCCGCAACCGAAACAAGACCGTTCCTCCAGAAATTTATAATCCCCTCTTTAATCGCCCTCCTAAGTTGTACATTCATGAAACGCATGTTTTAACTATATTATATAACGGCCCTTTTTGTCATCGCGCGCAAGTTTGCCCTTGTCCAAGGTTATTACACGGCGCCCCAAAGAGTTCACCACATCATGATTGTGCGTAGCAAGCATCACCGTGGTTCCAAGGTTGTTTATCTTTTTTAAAAGCTCGGCGATCTCTTTTGTGTTTATCGGGTCGAGATTTCCTGTCGGCTCATCGGCCAAAATCACTTCCGGATGATTGACTATGGCTCTGGCAATGGCCACCCGCTGTTTTTCGCCTCCGGAAAGCTCATGCGGAAAGTGCAAAGCCTTGTTCACAAGACCAACAAGCTCCAAAGCCTGCGGAACGTCGTTTTCCACGTCTTCATCAGTGGCGCCAGCGGCCTCCATTGCGAAGGCTATATTTTCATAGGCGGTTTTTGTCGGAAGCAGTCTGAAGTCCTGAAAAATCGAGCCGATTCTGCGCCTGATTTTAGGCAGTTCGTCGCGTGATGCCTCGTGAACGTTTATTGATTCAAAAAAAACTTTGCCCGAAGTCGGCTTGTCTTCGGCCAGAAGCATTTTTAAAAGAGTTGTCTTGCCCGCGCCCGAATGCCCGACTATAGATACGAATTCTTTTGGCTCAACCGAAAAACTGACGTCTTCAAGCGCGATGGACGTCGGTGAGTAAACTTTTGAAACTTTATCAAAATAAATCATTTAAATTTTTAGTTCGGCTTCTATAAATTCGTCCAGTTCCCCGTTAAGCACGGCCTCCACATTTGAGGTTTCAGCTTCGGTGCGGTGGTCTTTTACCATTTTATACGGGTGCAAAACGTAAGATCGGATCTGGTGCCCCCATTCAGCCGTGCCTTTGCTTTTGCTTGTTATTTTTAAGGACTGGATTTCTTTTTTTTCCTCTTCTTCTTTTTTGCGGTAAAGTTTTGAGCGCAAAAGCTCAAGCGCTCTTTCGCGGTTTTGCGCTTGCGATCTTTCTGAATCTATATGGGCCTGAATTCCGGTCGGTTTGTGGATTATGCGCACCGCCGTTTCGCGCTTATTCACATTCTGCCCCCCGGGACCCGAAGAACGCGCGAACTGCACGTCTATTTCGTCCGATTTTATCTCTATATCTTCTTTATGCACTAATTTCGGCATCACTTCAACCAGGGCAAATGAGGTATGGCGGAGTTTGCGTGCAGAAAAAGGAGAAATTCTCACCAAACGATGAACTCCGGACTCGCCTCTTAAACGGCCATAAGCCGATTTTCCGACAACCTCAAACGTGACATTTTTAGTTCCACTAGTTTCGTTTTTGTGATGATGTAACAAAACGACCTGCCAACGGCTTTTTTCGGCAAATCTGCGGTACATTTCAAGAAGCATTGAAGCCCAATCCTCGGCGTCATCCCCTCCGGCTCCGGAATAAATTGAGATAACAGCGTCGCCCTTGTCGTATTTGCCGCCGGTCTTGGATTGCTCTTTAAGAGCGCTTAGTTTCTTTATCGCCTCTTGCGCCCTGTCTTTGTCGTTCCAGAAATTAGGGTCTTGCATCTCACTCTCAAGACTCTTAATCTCTTCGGAAATGTCGGCCATTTTATAACTCTAACAAAAAATTGCCGTTTCGGCAATTGGAGCCGAAGGTGGGATTTGAACCCACGACCTACTCTTTACGAAAGAGTTGCTCTACCGCTGAGCTACTTCGGCAATCCTAAAAATAGTTTAACGATTTCGCGCAAAAAGAAAAGATGTTCAAAGTTGCTCCAATTTCACCAAATAGTCGTCCGCCGGTTCGGAGCTTAAAATACCCTCCTTTACCATGTCGCCGATTACAAACCTAATATCATCAACATCTTTGTCGTCCCACGAATTCATCAGAAGTTCCGGTATGTTTTGAACGGCCAAAGCAAGGGCCGCGTCAGATTTTAACCCAAGCTCTTCTTTATATTTCGCGATTGCGTCCGGATTTTTTTTGAGATAATTGTTTGTTTCAATAATCGCCGCGACTAAAGCGCGTGCGGCTTTAGGATTTGCGCCAATCCAATCTTGATAAGCGGTAAGGCCTATAAAAGAAAGGGGTCTTGAGACGCTTTTTGTCCACAAGGGGCTTAGCCCTCCCAAACTTCTGTATTCTACCGAAACCAAAAAGTTTGCGACATCCGGCCAGCTGAAAAGGGAGACATTTACTTCACCCCTAGTCAAAAGGCCGGCTGTTTCCGCAAGGTTTCCAAAACGGATAATCGTTTCCTTTTCAATTGAAACACCATTTTTTCTTGCGACCAAATCCAAACTGGCGTATGCCGCGCTGACTTTCGGCGGAACGGCGAGTTTTGCTCCTGGCAGGTCTCCAACGGTCATAAAACGCGAATCGGTCCTGGCCACCAAAACGTTCGGCGAGTAAAAAAGCGGGCCAAAAATTCTTAATTTGGATCCTTTCAGATTGTCCTGGGCGATTGAAAATAGGCTAGACGCGCCGACATCCACCTCGCGGTCTCTCGCCTGCCGCTCCACCTCACCCGGAGAAGAATATTTTAAATTCAGTTCCAGATTGTGTTTTTTATCTATTCCCATGTCAACCATCGCGGTATAAATCAGCGTGTGCGGAGAATTGCCGACGGCGCCGACGGTTATTTTATAGGGCTCGGCCGGCTTGGAAAAATAGTAAACCCACGAAACGACGGCCAAAACAGCGACCAGCGCCAATATTTTTAACAAAGATTTAAAATCCATAAATATATTATAACACCTTAAATATATAATAACACTTTTTGTGCGAGATAGGAGAATCGAACTCCTGCCTAATGCTTGGGAAGCACTCGTTCTGCCACTAAACCAATCTCGCGTTTTTACTTTTCAACCAACTGGCCGTCCTGCCATCTATACGGCAAAAAATATATTTTTATGTCCGATTTTGCAAGTCTGCCGGAAAGCCACGCGCCAAATTCAACCCCCTCTTTTTGCAGAGCCTCGTAGATCAAGTCTTGGCGCGCTTGCGGAAGAAGCGAGAATCTTTTCAGGTCTTTGAGGGTCCAGCCATAAAGTTTGGCGGAAGCCTCGCTTAAATTGGCGCCGTCTTTTTGAAGAGCCTCGTCTACTCTTTTTTGGGCGTCGTTCTCGCTAAAACCGCGCAAACGAAACTCCTCCAGCACGATTTCGTCGGCAACCAAAGACATTATCATTCCTCTGCCTGCAGGTTTTTCATCGACAAGAACATCGGCCGCGCCGTTATAACGGTTAAATCCGGCGGTGAGGCCGTAATAATTTTTTGCCCAAACCAAACTTCCGTTTACGCTTATTACCGGATACAAACCGAAACTCGAAACGGAAATAAAAATGACGGCAGTAGCGGAAAATAATAATAGAGTGTAAAATCTCAAACTCATCGCCCAAAACCAAACAGACCGCCGAAAAGACCGGCCACCCCGCTGAAGAACGCCGAAAGATTGTCCCCGTCTACAGGCCGCTCATTTTCCTGCGGACGATCGACTATTATCATCAGCTCTTCACCGGGCTTGACCAAACCGAATTTCCGTCTCAACTCCCTTTCTAGACCATAGGCACTCGAAAGATAATCCAGGCGTTTTTCGAGATCCGTTTTTTTTACCAACAGATCTTCGTGTTTGCTTCTTACGTCAAGATACGTCGCGCGAGTGAGAGAGGCATTAAAATGGGTATTGATAGCCGATTTCCCCAAAAATACAACGGCCAAAAAAAGAACAAATATGGCCGGCCATGAATAAATAATTTTTCGAACCGGATCTTGATTTTGAAATTTCCGCATTTTGTTTTATTATATCATAACTGTATGTTTTTAAGCCCGAAACACAAGAAAAAATACGGCGCGATCTGGACGGTCATAAGCGTCTTGGCCATAATAGGCATGGTTGCTTATCTTATTATTCCGCTCCTAACAGTTTTCTAGCCGGTTTAGCTTCTGCGAATCATTTTAATAAAAACGTCGTGAGGGATATCCACACGCCCGAATTCTTTAAGGCGTTTTTTTCCTTTTTTTTGCTTTTGCCACAGCTTCATCTTACGCGTTCTGTCTCCGCCGTACAGGTAACCGGTAACGTCTTTTTTAAGCGCGGGCAGAGTCCGCGAAGAAATAATGCGTCCGAGAGCGGAGGCCTGGATTTTCATGGCGAAAAGCTCCCGAGGCAAAATAGAGTACAGCTTTTCAACCGCGTCTTTGGCCTCGCGCTCCGCCCGGGAACGCGAAACCACTCGGCTGAAAGCCGGAACCCTGTCGTTATGAACCAATATGTCCATTCGCACGACATCGGCGTCTCTATATGCGCCGAGCTCATAAGAAAACGAGGCGTAACCCGAGGTCGCGCTTTTCAATTCGTCAAAAAAATCGCGCATAAGTTCGCGAAGCGGCATCTCGGCCTGTATAATGATCCTGTCCTCGCCAAAAGAATCGGAGCCGGAAACCGAACCTTCGTGCAGCTGAATTAGTTTAAGGCAGGAACTTAGATACTTGGACAGAACAATCATTTTGAAATTCACCCAGCGCTCTTTAACGGATACCGTTTCGTGTTCTTCGGGAAACTCGGATGGCGCAAAAACGATTTTCGTTTCACCGTTTTTAAACTTTATTTCGTAAGCCACGGTCGGAGAAGCGGCGATAACGCTGACCCCGAATTCCCGCTTGAGCCTTTCGAGAGCTATTTCCAGATGAAGCATGCCCAAAAACCCCAGACGCATACCCCGCCCCAAAACGCTTGAAGACTCTTCCTCAAACGAAAAAGACGCGTCAGAAAGATGCAGGCGGGAAATCGCCTTTTTAAAATCGGAAAAATCTTCCTCTTTGACCGGGTAAACGCTCGTCCAAACCACGGGCTGAACCTCGCGATAGCCCTCAAGCGCCGGAGCGGGATTTAAAACGGAGACAAGCGTGTCGCCTATTTTTACCGTCGCCGGATCTTTTATGTTGGTAACTATGTAGCCGATACTGCCAGCGCCAAGTTCCGGAACCGAAAAGCGTTCGGGCTTGAAAACGCCTATTTCCTGAATCGAGAACTTGGCGCCGGATTGCGCGAGTTTTATTTCGTCGCCTTTTTTGAAAACGCCGTCAAATACCCGTACATAAGCAATGACCCCCTGATGTAAAGAATAGTCAAAATCAAAAATCAAAGCCTTTCGTGGCGATTCCGCTTTTCCGCCGGGCGCCGGGATTTTTTTAACGACCGCCTCCAAAAGATTGTCTACGCCCTCGCCTGTTTTTCCGGAGACCCGCAAAATTCCGTCCGGTTCTATATTCAAAATCTTCTGTATTTCTTCCGCCGTTTTTTCTGCCCGCGCGCCCGGCAAATCGATTTTATTTATCACGGGAATTATTTTGAGTTTCAGCTCTTTGGCCAAATCCAAAACGGATATTGTCTGGGCCTCAACCCCCTGCGTAGAGTCAACCAGAAGAATCGCCCCCTCAACCGCGGCGAGCGCGCGCGAGACCTCGTAAGCAAAATCAACATGGCCGGGGGTATCAATCAGGTTCAAAACGTGGTCCGGATTTAAAACACGCTCCGGCCCCTCGTCTCTTGAAGACTCGGGACGGTTCGGATGATATATCATCCGAACCGGTTGCATTTTGATGGTAATACCGCGTTCGCGCTCAAGTTCCATTGAGTCCAAAACCTGCTCGCGCATTTTTCTTTTTTCAACCGTGCCCGTCAATTCCAAAAACCTGTCGGCAAGCGTAGACTTGCCGTGGTCTATGTGGGCGATGATAACGAAGTTGCGGATGTTTTCCATCTACCAATTAAATAGGAAGTCGGGTTTTGAATCAAATTATATCTCCGCCGCACTCCTCGGTTCGGGCGCAATGGCTTCGCTCTTCCAGAATTTTTGGCTGACAGCCGAAACGATGTCGCGAAGTTCTTGATTCCCCGAAAACCAAAGGTAAGCCAAAAACAAAAACAGGCCGGCTGACGCGGCAATTGCTCCGTGGGCGAAAATACCCCAAAAGGTCTGAAGGTCAAAAAATTTATCAGTGATCTTGAGAACTCCGTAAGTTGTTCCCCCCAGAACAGCTGACGCGACTGTGTTTTGCCATGAAGAACGCGCGAGTATGCCGTCAAGAGTTTTAAAAAAACTGTTAAAACCGAGCCACAAAACCGCGGCGTTAATAACACTTCCAACACTGAACGAGAACGCCAAAACCAAAACGGACGTCTGCCCGAGATCTTCCACGCGCAAAAGAACCCTTTCAAATACGCGCAAAGGATGGCTGGTTTCAAAAAGGTATAATACGCCCACGGCGATAGCGACGGTAACGAGACTTGATATAAAATTAACAATCAAAGGAAACACCGTCTTGCCTGCGGCGTAAAACGCCCGAACTAAAAGCATAACTATCCCCTGCGCCAGAATAGAAATACTGAAAAGGCCGAGAGCGGCCGCGGTAAGCCTGGTGTCGGCCCAACCAAAAGCACCGGCGCCTAAAACTACCCGCACAATATGCGCGCGCAAAACTATAAATAAAACCACGAACGGCAGGGACCAAAAAATTATGTGGCGCAGGGAATTGACCACATTTTTTATAAATTCGTCTTTCTTGCCGTCGACAAACGACCTGGTCATCGCCGGAAAAGCCGCGACGCTGTAAGAAAGGCCTATGACCCCCAAAGGAATGCTGAACAAGTTATAAGAAAATTGAAAAACGGCAATTGAACCCGCGCCTATGGCCGATGCTATTGCCGTAAGAACCGTCAAAACCAGCTGATTCAAACCAATACCAATTGAGCGCGGGGTCGAAAATCTCAAAACCTCGAGGATGTCTTTTCCAAAAACTGCGAGCGTCGGCCTGGGCATAAGCCCGACGGAGACAACGCTCGGCACCTGCACCAGAAGATGTAAAAGCGCGCCCAAAATTACGCCCCAGGTGAGTCCGGAAAGGCCCATCGACGGATAAAAAAACAAAATACCGGCTATAATTCCGGCGTTATAGAGCACGGGACTTAAAGCGTAAATAAAAAACCGGTTATGGGCCTGAAGGATATTGGAAATCAGAGCCGAAAATCCCAAAAGAAGCGGGGACAAAAGAAGTATACGGCTCAAAACCACGAGCTTGTCCAGATTCACGGCCGAAAATCCCGGGGTAATCAAACTTGATACGAACGGCATTAAAAAATAGGCCGCGCCGATAACCAGGACCATAACAAAAATAAAAAGCGTGGAAATCCTGGCGACAAACGATCTGACCGCGTCATGCCCCCGACTTTCTCTGCGCATAAAAATGGGCAGGATAGCGGCATTGGTTGAAAGTATAAGCGAAACCGCGTATAAAAAATCCGGAACGCGAAAAGCGGCAAAATAAATATCAAGCTCTTCGCCCGCGCCGAAAGTGCCGGCAAGAAGCCTGTCGCGGTAAAGAGCCAAAACTTTGGCGACAATGCTTGACAAACCAATCAACAACGCGGCCTGATGAACGCCGGATATCTCGCGATTAAAAGAGAGTAAAATTTTTCTGACCATCCGTTTACGCCTATTCTTTAATCGGCGGTTCTCTTCTTTCCTCCGGAGGAGGAGTTATGCCGGTCAAAGCTTTTTTTCCGGCTCTTAAGTTGTCCAGGATTTTTTGAACTTCTTTGTTTCCGGGGTTAAAGGCCAGAATCTGTTCAAATTGGCCTGACGCCGACTCCTTATCGCCGAGACGGTCATAAATCAGCCCCAAAAAGTATCTGGCATTGGAATAATTGGGACTTATAGATACGGCCCGCTCAAAAATAATTTTTGAGTCGTTTAAACGATCCGATCTGTAATATAAAAACCCGAGCTGAAATAGCGCGCCAAGATCGTTCGGGCCGAGAACAGCCGCGGCCTCGGCCTGCCGGATGGCATTGACGGTATTTCCCTGGGCGTCTTCAATTTGGGCCAGCAAAAAATACGCCGGCGTGTAGCTGTTTTTAATTTTTAACGATTCCTCAAGCATATTTCTGGCTTCATCAAGCTGGTTTAAGGCCAGAGCAACTCTGGCTCTGGCAAGAAAAGGCTCCGGACTTGTCGGGTTTTTTACTCCGGCCTCAATATAAGACGCCGATGCAAAATCGGATGCTCCGGCAATTTTAAACGGGATTACCGACTCATAAACACGCCCCAAAGACATAAAATTCAGGCTGTCGGCGGGATTAAGGCTGACCGCGTTTTGGGCGCTTTGTATGGATTGGCTTAAAACATCCTGAAAACTACCCCTAAGATCTTCGGAGGTCAGATCTCCTCTGTTTAACAGTTCGGCCATTTGTCCGAGATTTATTTCGGTGACCAGCCTCAAATAATAATCACGCCGGTCAAAAGAAACGGCCCTCTCAAGCGCAAGACGAGCCCCGGGAACATCGCCCGAAGCGCTCAGAGCCGAAGCCTTGCCGAAAAAATAGGCTCCGGCATACTTCTGGCCGAAGATATAAAAGCCGGAAAAAGAAACCATAATCAAAAATATAATCACCAGGGCCGAGATAAAACCCGATCCGGAACTTTGAAAAAGGGCGACTTTGTATTCCCCCGAAAAGCCGTACTCCGAAACAAGGGCCATAAACATTCCCAAAAACAGAAACAAAAACAAAGTAAGAACAAAGCCCATGTTGCCGACAAACGAATAAGCCAAGAGAACGCAAACGCCCATCAAGACCATAATAAAAACCGGATTAAATTTATTTTGCCCGGAGCGGATAAGGGACGCAGCCGCGTAGTATAGGAAAGAAATAATAACGAAAAGGAACGCGAAAAAGCCCATAACGCCGGTTGTGGCCAGAACGGACACGGCAAAAGACACCCCGCTTGAAAAACGCGTCGCCCAGAAAACGCTTTCGTTGACCGCAAGAGGCTTGAAGCGCATCCAATCATAAACAAAAGTTGCCGGACCTGACCCCAAAACCGGATTTCCTTCGAGGGTTTTCTGCACCACCGCCCAAGAGGACGGCCAGGACGGCCTGACTTCGATACTTCCGGTTCCGAGATATGAAACAACCGCCGATGAAAGGGCGGGAACCTGCATGAAAAGGAGCGTAAGCAAAATCGCCAAAAATACAGCGCGAAAAATATTAATGTGCCTCGGCTTCAAAGAAAAAAGGTAAGCCGCGGTTATCAGCAAAAATACCAAGGACATCCTCCAGACAAGATTATTGCCGGCCGAAGCAAGAACGGCAAACGAGAGCGCGTACAAACTTAAAAAGATCCAGCGCAGGCGGGTCTCGCTCAAAGTCTCAAAAAGAAAAACGGCAAGAAGTCCAGTGAGACTGAAAAACACCGCAAACTCCGTCCACGACCCGAAAAGGTTCGAGACGGCCGAGGGAAAATTAATTCCCGCAAAAACATTGAAGCCTAAAAATACGCGCAAAAACTGAAAAACAAAAACAAGAAAAGCGGAAGTAAAAAAGAAAGAAAACCACAAAAATACTTTTTCGGAAGAATTCAAATAAAAATAAGCGATGTAGGCGGCTAAAACGAACATTATTACCGCAAAAAAACCAGACGGGTCTTCCGACAGCTCAAAAAATGAAACGTGCGGGCTAACCGAAAAAACGCCTGATACCGCCCAAACAACGGGCATGAGCACCAGAGCCAGCGCCAAATAATTTTTAGGAAGAACAACCGACCCCGAGTTAATGCGTCCGATAAGCCAGCAGAGGAAAGAAAAAATAATTAAAAAATACGATAGAGCGATTTTGTTCGTGTAAAGAGGGTTTGAGGTTATCGGCAAAACCCAAAGGGGCAGAAACAGTCCCAGCAAGTACAATGCCCAGAGACCGGCCTTGTCCCAAAAAGAAGCATTAAAAAAACTTTTGGCAAGAGCACTTTCATCCATATTCAGATAAGATAACACGAGCCGATTTGACTATCAAAAGCGCCTTATGCACAATAAGGTAATGGGACGATACATGACCATCAAAGAAGCGGCTAAATACCTTGGAGTGTCCTCTCTGACTCTCCGAAATTGGGACAAGCGCGGAAAGCTGGTCGCGGTCCGCCACCCGGTCAACAACTATCGTCTATATACATATTCGGACATAGAAAAGTTTTTAAAGAGTTTTGAAGGCCGAAGGCCGAGAAAACTTAAAGTAAGGCTCATAGAAGACTAAAAACACCCCGCTTTCGCGGGGTGTTTTCGATTGCGCGTCCGTAAGCCGAATTCTGTTTTATGCGGTCATTTATCTGCCCCGCAAATTACTCTGCGGGATCAAGCGGCACAAATCCCGATAAATCGGGAAGTACGGCCTTGCACCAAGCGGGGTTTGCCATCAGCAATAAATTGCTTTATTGCGAACTGCGATAGTCCGATGAGCCCCAAAGGGACATAAAAGACACTCGCAGACTTTTCACCTTTTACCCCGCAATTGCGGGGCTAGTATTGTCTCTGTGACACTTTCCCTAATCGCGTGTTACCACGCGACCGATGGACGTTATCCATCGCTTGCTTCTTTAAAATAAATTTTAAAGGGTGTTCGGACTTTCCTCTGCCAAAATTGTTTGAGCGAAGCGAAATTACAATTTTGAGCATCCTGAGCGAAGTCGAAGGACTACTCCTCCGCAAGCCAGGAGTTCTCAATTTTGTACTCGCCTTTGACGAACAAAATTGGAAGCAACCACTCAACACACAACCTACTTATGTATAGCACGCCTCGCGCCAAAAGTCAAATTGAAACAAGTCAGACTTGTTTCAACAAATAGCAAAAACTCGGTTTACAACTCCTGTATCTCGCAAACGCCCGAAACGCACGCCAGTTCTTTGGCGCCCGAAGTCGTATCGTCTTTTTCGTAAAGAACGATCTGGGAAAAATCTATGGCCGGAAAAGTTTTTTTCATTTCGTCATAACGCTCTTTGGTTATGGCCTCATAGGGCGCAAGCTGATAAACGGTTTCCTCTCTCGGCAAAAAAGATAGCCCGCCCAAAATATCCCAATTTCCGTAAAGCCAGTGCGCAACATCAATCCATTCTCCGTCTCCCACCGAAATCGTGACCGACGGATTATGCTCGGTATAATTTTGCTTGACCATTTTCCAGTGCTCAAGCTGGGTAATGGCCGAAACGTCGTCGCGGAACTTCGCGCTTTTCGGAGCTTTGACCGGAAATTCTATGACATAAGTGTTGGCCGACCCAGAGGCCTGCCCGACTTCGGGTTTGTAAGGAACTTTTTGATCTTTAAGCATCTGAAACAGGCTGTCGGTCGCCGATATTCTTATGCGCCTGATGTAATATTCGGAGTGCCTTGGATGCATTCCCGACGACGCGTCAACTAATTGCGAAACGGTCCCCGACGGCTTCACGCAGGTAATGGCGGTTGACGGCGCCACACCAAAGCGGGCAGCGTAAATTTTATTTACCCTTCTGGCTTCGGCCAAAAGTTTTTTTAAAACCTCGGGGTCGCGCACCGCCTGGGAATCCCACTGGCCGGTCACAGACACTCCCAAAAGCCTTTCTTCGTTGCAATTTCTTTTCCACTCTTTCGAAAGAAGCGGGAAATCGGTAAGCGACGACTGATATGTGCCAAGAATCGTAGCAAGCCTTGCTTTACGCATCAGCGTATCTTCGGTGTCTTCCTGCCTTGCGACAATTTCTGTCAGGTTACAAAACTCCTTGCTTCTTAAAATTATCTCACCGCAGGGATTCGTTCCCCATGTCGGCTCATCGTCTTTTAAAACCTTCCACCGCCGAGCAGGCACTTGATGTTTAAGTCCTCCGCGGTTGAAAATTCCCCGCTCTCCCGTGCCGCTTTTGGCCAACGCCAGCCACTCTTCCATAAACTGGGTGGCTGAAGGTTTTTCGTTGTAAACGGTGGAATTGTTTGCAAGGCTTCTTTGCGGATCTTTTATATAAAACTGGCCTTTCTTGGCATCACGCATTTCAATATCGTCAAAATCGGACAGGGAAATAAGCGCGCTTCGTCTTACACCTCCCGAAACAACAATGTCGCCTATTTTGCAGATTATGTCGTGAACATCCAGGTTGGAAAGCCTGCGACCCTGACGCGCCAAAATTTTTCTTCGGGTAAAATCCATCAAGTCCCGAAGCGGGCCCGGACCGCTTGAGCGTCCGCCCATTGTTTTCAGCCTCGCTCCCTCCGGACGCAGTTTGGAAAAATCAAAGTCAACGTCCTTGCCCGTAAACCAAGTCTTTAGTCCTGCGGTTAAAGCGTTGCACCAGCCTTCCTTGCTGTCATGAACAATATGCGCCGGCAGTCTTTCTCCGGTCTGTTTTTTTATCTGGGGCAGCTGCTGGGCGGTTTGGGACTCAATAGAAAAACCTACGCCCGCCCCGCACATTGAAACGTACATTATCTCGGCAAAATCTTCTATTTTTGTCGGAGCTATATATGAACAGTTGTAAGCTGCCACATTCGTGGCTTTAGCCGCTTCACCGGCCGACCACATTAATCGCATCGACGGCATGACCTCCTGTCTTAAAACGGCATCGTGTATTTCCTGATATTCTTCTGGCGACAAAGCGTCGTCGAGATTCTCGCGCATAAAATTCATATAGCGATCAACTGTTTCAATCCAAGTCTCCCGCCTGTTTTCTTCTTCAATCCATCTGGAATAACTGCGGTAATAAACAAACTCGGAGAGCGAATTTCGGAAATATTTTTTTGATTCACGAACCAATTTTTTAAGGACGGAGGGAACTTTTCTTGTTTTCTCTCGGATCTCCGATCTTTTTTGCCTGTAAAGTATGTACGCTTTGGCCACGCGCGGAAAATCCATCAAAATTAGATTGCTTTCAACGATGTCCTGGATGTCCTCGATTCCGGGCGTTCCTCCTTTTGAATATTTTTTTTGCAGTTCTTTTACGACGGATTCCGCTACCCGATAAGGATCGTTCTTCAAATTTCCTTCGCCCGCGGCCTCCATGGCCCGCGATATCGCGCTAATTATGCGCGACGCATCAAAGGGAACCACTCGCCCATCGCGTTTGCGGACCTCTTTTAAAACCGGGCCCGAAATTATTTTTGGAGCAAGCTTCCCGCCCGCCCTAGCTTCAACTGGAGGCATTTGGTTAAGAGTAAAGTTAATTTTATAACCGACACTTTTAAGTATAGCTCCGGCGCAATCGGGCTGTCTTGTGGAAAAAGGTTAATAAAAGCCCCCGATACGAAGTCGGGGGCTTGAAACTCTAAGGGAGAACCTTAATGACGACCTTTTTCAGGCCGTCTTCAGCCATTCCTATCTTTAGGGCGGCGGAACGCGACAGGTCAAGAGATCTGCCCCTAATATACGGACCTCTATCTTTCACGGACACAACAATCATTCTGCCATTTTCGGGATTAACAACCATAATCATCGTACCTAACGGCAAAACACGGTGAGCGGCAATATCTTCATACATATCAAACACTTCGCCGTTGGCCATTTTCCGGCCGTGAAATCCGGGTCCGTACCAGGAAGCTAAAACCAAAACCGGTCCGGGATTAACCTTGAGGGTCATGCCGGGCCTGATTATGATGGAATGCAAATCGTTTATGGACATTACATCTTTTACCGTCGTGCCATAAGCGCGGGCTATCGACCAAAGGGTTTGTCCGGCAGAAACTTCGTGACTGACTGCACCTTCTGCCTTCATGATAGGGGGTACGGCCAAACACAAAATCAAAACCGCCGGCGCAATACGAAGCAAGAGAACATTCGTCCTCATTTTCTGTTTCTCCTCTGGGTTGAAAAGAACTTCCCGCCGATTTTAACTATCAAATGATAGCACTAAAAACAAAATAAATCAATAGGGTTTAAAATATTGAGTTCTGTTATTTTTTTGAACGGCGCAAAAACGCCGGAACGGCTTCCCAATCGTTGTCTCCAAGCTCCTCTTTTTTGTTGTTATTCAAAGTTGCACCGTTCAAGACGGAGTTTTTATCCTTGTCGTTTTGAAAAAGCTTCTGGATTCTGCCTTCGGAAGGAAACCCCGAGGCGATTACCGTTATTTTGAACTCCCCTTTTTTCAGGCGGTCGTCGTGAAAGGCTCCGAAAATAACTTTGGCGTCCTTATCAATCGCTCCGGTGATGGTGCGCGCGGCCTCCTGTATCTCCCACATGGTCATGTCTTCTCCTCCCGATACCGCGAATAGCACCCCTCTTGCGCCGTCAATGGACATGTCCAAAAGAGGAGAACTTATGGCTTCTCTGGCGGCTTCCTCGGCTCTTTTTTCTCCGGAAGACTTTCCAATGCCCATTAAAGCCGATCCGGAATTGGACATAATCGCTCTTACGTCCGAAAAATCAACGTTTATTATTCCGGGCATCGTGATTAAGTCCGATATCCCCTGAACAGCTTGGCGCAAAACATCGTCGCACATGGCAAAAGCCGAAAGAAAAGAGGTGTTCTTGTCAACAACCGCGAGCAAGCGGTCATTTGGAATGACGATCATCGCGTCTACGTTGTTTCTAAGTTTGGTCAAACCCTCTTCGGCAATCTGAATTCTTTTAAGACCTTCAAAAGCGAATGGTTTGGTGACAACCGCGATGGTTAGAATTCCGGATTCTTTCGCGACGGAAGCGATCACGGGCGCTGCTCCGCTTCCGGTTCCTCCGCCGAACCCGCAAGTTACAAAAACCATGTCCGCGCCCGAAAGCGAATCCTGTATCTCGGTTTTGTTTTCTTCGGCCGCAAGCCGCCCGAGTTCCGGATCCATCCCCGCGCCAAGACCTCGGGTAACAGCGCGTCCGATGTGGAGTTTTTTCGGCATCAGCGAATGATGTAAATCCTGCGCGTCCGTGTTGACGCCTATGAAATCCACGCCCTTCACTTTGGAACGGATCATGTGATCAACGGCGTTCAGGCCCGAGCCTCCGACTCCGATGACCTTGACCCGCGCGAATGTTTCTATGTCCGGTTTTACTTGAGGCATAAAAATTAGTTTATAGTTTTTAGTTTATAGTTTATGGTTTTCAGACGCAACTTGACTTTTCCCGCCTTCTTTGCTATGCTTTTGACGGGTGAATTAGCCAACGAAAGGAGGACGAAATGGGAATGCAAATTCTTATCAATATCGGCTGGTTCTGCGCTGAGTGGGTAGTTTGGATGGGCATGTTTGTTGCGACTGGTTTTTTGAGGGAGGACGGGTGGATAAATATACGCCTTGCTTTAAAGAGGGGCGGTCTCATTCTTTTACCTACCGTCTTTATTCTTTCACTATTCCTGACACTAGTTAGCTGGAGGATAAACCCACTCAAGTAGGCATTAAAACTAAAACAACAAGATTGTTTATGGCCGGCGCTTTGCGCTGGCTGTTTTTTTATTGCGCCGAGATTTCCACGCCGAATTTTTCTTTGATGAAAGCCGTTATTTTGTCCACTTTCGCACCAAGTAAAGCAATCTCTTCGTCTTGGTTGATTACCCGCCTCATGAATTCATCCAAAGTTAAAGTCAGCTCCCTAATCGCTTCTTCCACTTTATCAATACGGATCTCAATCTTATCAATACGGGTCTCAATGTTTCCAAGTCGACCCTCAATTTTATCAAGCTTCACATCAACCCTTTCAAGACGTGAATCAACCGCATTTAAGATTGTCTCGGTTTGTTCCGAAAGAAGCTCCGTTATTTCTTTTTTGGTTATATCGGTCATATTTTAAAATTACTTCAAAAACCAAGGCCGGTCAAATAGGATTTACTTTTCCCGCCTTCTTTGCTATGCTTTTGGCGGATGGGTTATACATGAGAAGGAGGCGCAATGGGAATGCAAATTCTTTTCAATATCGGCTGGTTCTTTGTGTTTTGGGCAGTTTGGTTCGCGGGCGGATTTGTCATGGTATGTGCCGTAGAGTTTTTCACGTCGGGATTCAGGTGGACAACTGTTCGTGGCAATTTGGTTAGCAAAGACGTAGAAGGTGTTGTTATGGTTTTATTTGTTGGTTCTTTTGTTTTGGCGGTCATAAGTATTGCGGCCACGCTTGGCGTTTTTAAGTAAAATCAAAAGGGTCGTTTCCGGTCAGCGTCCGCGCTGACCGTTTTTTATTGCGCCGAGATTTTGCGTAAATCTGAATACGCCACGCGGGTGGCGTATTCAGATTTTTTATTTTACGGCAAAAGAGATTTTAACCAGCGTAAAACCGCGCCGCCGGTTTTGCGCGTGATTTCAAAACCGTAATCGTTTTGTCCTTTGGCCGAATCATGCGCCATAAGACAAAGTCCGACCGCAACCGCCCAAGGACCGGGCTCAAGACCGTCGGGCATCCTGACCTCTTCAAGCTGGCCAATCTGCGCCGGAAGTTCAAGATAATCCTTGGCAAAAGCGGTAATTTCGGCGAGGCGCGAACCTCCGCCGGTTAGCACGGCGCCGGCCGGCAACAGGCGGACCCGCTCTATTTTTTTCAGGTGCTTATTGGTCAATTCAAAAATATCCGAAAGGCGGGCGGAAATTATTTCGGCGAGGCGTTTCTTGGACGGAGCCGCGGGTATCGGAAAGTTTTTTTTCATTTCTTCGGCTTCGTCGATTGATATTTGGAATCCCAAAGCAACGTCGTTCGTTATATTAAAAGAGCCGAACGGCAAAACCTCGAGAGATATCGGCAAGCCTTCTTCAAAAACCGCCAGCGACGAAGTTGAGGCTCCTATATCGATCAAGACCGACCCGACCTCTTTGTGGCGCTTGGGCAAAACCGCGCGCGCGGAAGCGATTGGAGACGCAAGAACGTCTTCGGTCATGAGATCCGCGAGCTCCATCGCCCGAACGGCGTTTTTTATGTCTCTGGAAAGAGCGGTAATAAAAACAGCCTCGCATTCGAGCTTTGAACCGGCCATACCGACCGGATTTAAGGTCTTGAATTGTCCATCAACCGTGAAAGACAAGGGATAACTATGTAAAACGTCGCGGTTGGTCAAGGGTTCTATGTTCGACTGGCATTGGTCAAGCGCCCTTTTGGCGTCAAAATCCGATATTTCGTTAGAGGCGCGGGAAACCATTATCAGACCCTTTGAACGCAGGGCCGATAGGTCCGTACCGCCAATGGACAAAACTCCTGATTTGAGACGCAGTCCGGATTTTTTTTCGGCCATCGCGACGGAAGCCTTAATACCCCCGGAAACCTCCCCGACATCTATTATCTTTCCTCTTCTTATTCCGGATGACTGGGCGAAACCCGTGCCTAAAATTTTAAGACCTTCGGCTCGCCCGTCCCATCCCCCAACGACGCTATAAATGCCGGAACTGCCTATATCGACGCCTAAGACAAAATTTCTAGCCATTTTTGTTCCATTTTATTCATAATTTTTGATTGTTTGGCGTTGTCGTGCCCGAATCCTTTTAAGTGCAAAAGGGCGTGAATGTATAAAAAAATAAGGCGCGTTCTTACGGACATGCCGGCCGATTTTGCTTCGCGCGCGACAAACGGCAAGTCTATGAATATTTCTCCGTAATTTTTGCCGAGACCAAAAGCAAGGACATTGGTCGGTTTGTTTTTCCGGCGATATCTGCCGTTAATCCTTTTCATTTCGGCATCTCCAACAAAAACCAGGCTCAAATCATACTTCGCAAAAAGAACTCTGTTTTTGATTTTGGACCAGGGGATGCGGGGCAGCGCCAACCTCGTCAGATTCCTTGCCATTTTCCGCGGATACTATCCGGAAAGCGCTTTTTTAACGGCTTCGGAAACCCTGTCGCCCGAGGCCTTGCCCTTTAAAACCGCCATGGCCGCTTTCATCACCTTCCCGAAATCTCCCGGACCTCCGGCACCCGCCTCGCGGACACTTTCCTCGACAACCCGCTCCAAGTCCGCGTCCGAAATTTCCTGCGGGAGATAGTCCAAGATTATTTTAGCCTCGTTTTCTTCTTTTACCGCCGACTCTTCCCTTCCCCCGCGGCGAAACTCGCTCGCGGCGTCTTTCCGTTTTTTAAATTCTTTGGAAAGAACATCGGTTATTTCTTCGTTCGAGAGACCGACGTCTTTTTTCAAAACCTCTATTTCGCGGTTAGCAATAGACGCCAGCGCCATCCTTAAAACCGAAACCTTCAGAGCCTCGCCCGACCTCATTGCGCTTTTCAAATCGTCTTCAATCTTTTTTTTGAGCATCCTAGCGCTCTTTTATTTTACCAAGTTTCCATAATTTTTCTACCTCCCGCCTGCGGGCGATGCGCCTCAAGGCGTTTTTCTTCTTCTTGAAATCGGAAAGCTTGCGCTCGTGGAATCTAAGCTTCTTGGCTCTGGAAAGAAGCCCGGCCTGCTGGACCTTTTTGGTAAAGCGCCTAAGAGCGCTTGATGATGATTCGTTTTCGTGCCTTTTTATTTCAGCCATATTGCAATTCTAAACCTAAAACATAAAAAGTAAACCCGTCAGTCCGCCAAGAGGTGCAGATGGATGTGGTCTACGACCTGACCGGCGCCGCGCCCGACGTTGAACAAAAGTTTGTATCCGGAAAGGCCGAGTTTTTTTGCCGTATCGCGCGCGGTCAAAATCATCTGCCCGGCAAGCCCGGCGTCTTCGTCTTCGATGTGCGCCACGGAATGTATATGTTTTTTTGAAACAATCAAAAAATGTATCCGGGACTTGGGGTTGATGTCTTTAAAAACGACAAAATTATCGTTTTCAAAGACAATATCGGCCGGAATTTCTTTATTTGTTATCTTGCAAAAAACACAGCCGTCCACGGGTGTTTTATTTAACTTCGGCCTTGCCCGGCGCTTGGGGGTTCGCCAAGATTTTTAATTTTTTTTTCAGATTGTCTAGTATTTTTTCCTGCAAAACAGTCTCCTGCGCCCCCGTGGACATATCGCGGATTATAATTGTCCCGTCAAGAGCTTCTTTTTGACCGATGATAAGCGCGAGCGCGGCGCCGGCTTTGTCGGCCGACTGCAGCTGGGCCCTAAGGCTGTCTTTGGCCAAAGATTGGGCAACGTTAAATTTGGCTTTTCGCAAGGACTCGAACATGGCCAGCGTTTTTTTCTTTGCCTGCGGCCCGAGCTGTACCATATATATGTCCGGTTTTTTTTCCCTAGTTAAACCGGCGCTCCGGTTTTTCAGCTCTTCGGCCAGACGGTCAAGGCCTATGGCAACCCCGACCCCGAAAAGTTTTTTCTGTCCCAAACTCTCCGCCAGATAATCGTACCTTCCTCCGCCCCCCAGGGCTATCAGCGACGCTTCCTCCGGCTTGTTCTCCGCGGTTTTATCATTCGAATCCACGGCGGTTTTTGAGGCATCTTTAATGTTCTCCGCTTTCTCCTTGTCCTCTTGGTTTTCTTTTTTTGTCTGAACCCTTTCGGCAAAAACCTCGAAAACCGTGCGGGAATAATAATCAAGGCCCCTGACAAGACGCGGGTCTATGAAATACGGAACCGCCAGCTCGTCAAGAAACTCGAGAACGTTTTTGAAATGCGCCCGGCAAGACTGGCAGACAAAATCGATTGTTTTCGGGGCGCCCTCTTTTAGTTCCTGACACGACGGCTCTTTGCAATCCAGAAGACGCAAGGGGTTTGTCTTAAGCCTGTTGCGGCAGTCTTTGCAAAGAGAATTTATTTTCCGGCGGTAATACGCCACAAGCTCTTTTCTGTACTCTCCCCGGCATTCTTTGTCTCCAAGCGTATTTATGTGGACAATAAAATTTTTAAATCCGAGCTCCTGAAATATAATCGAAAAAACGCGCACAACAAGCGCATCGGCAGCCCCCGACTCGTCGCCCAAAACCTCCAAATCAAACTGGCCGAATTCGCGAAATCTGCCCTTTTGCGGGTTTTCGTGGCGAAAAAAAGAGCCGTAGGTATAAAGCATCACCGGCTGGGGCCAGGAGTGCATTCCGTGTTCAAAATAGGCGCGAACGGCGGGCACCGTCCACTCGGGACGCAAAACAAGATTGTCTCCTCCTCCGGTTTTGAACGCGTACATCTGTTTTTCCACTATGTCCGAAGCCTCTCCCAGTGTCGGCGCGAATAATTCGGCGTGCTCAATGTGCGGGGTGCGGATGAACTTGAAGCCGTAAGCAGAAGCAATTTCGCCCACCTTGCTCTCAATCGCGCGCCAAATCAAAGCGTCGTGGGGCATTATATCCCTTGTTCCTTTCGGTGTTTTCAAAAAATCTTTTTTGGATAATTTTTTCGGCATAAGTTAATTTTCATCCCCGGGCATATAGGCAAAAGCTGTCGGGGGCCATAGCCTTAAAAGCGCCCTGCCGGTTATATTTTCCCTGGGAAGCACTCCCCAGCTTCTGGAATCCAGGCTGAAGCGGGTGTTGTCCCCCATCACAAAATACTCGCCGTCTCCCAATTTCCATTCAACCCCGTCAACAACCAATTCCTCTCCGGGAAGCCCGACAATTCTTTTAATAAAATACTTTGAGGGGTCTTGCGGATAGCGAAAAACGACGACTTCCCCAACGCTCGGCTCTTTTATGAAATTATATGTAAGCTCGTCAATAATAAGATAGTCGCCGGATGAAAATGTCGGCGCCATTGATTCTCCGGCGACAATAAACGGCTGGGCGATATACAGCCTTATCGGCATAACAATTACCAAAACAATCAAGCCGAACTTGACTATTTCCCAGACACCAGCCAAAAATTTTGATTGCATCCAGTAAAAATAGCATAATTTTTTATCCAAATCAAGGCATGATAATATGTATATAATGAAAACAATAGTCGGTTTGGGAAATCCGGGCGAAGAGTATAAACAAACACGACATAATGCCGGACGAATGGTTTTGGAATATTTCGCCAAAAAAAATGATTTTCCGGACTGGAAAGAAAACTCAAACTTACAATCGATTGTAAGTTTGGGGATGGTTGGTAAGGAAAAAATAACGCTGATTTTGCCTGAAACTTTTATGAATAACTCCGGAAAAGCAGTCAAAAATCTTTCAGCAAAAAATTTAATCGTTCTTCATGATGACATTGATTTGCCTCTTGGTAAGTTCAAAATTTCATTCGGCCGGGGTTCGGGCGGACATAAAGGAGTTGAGTCGGTAATCCGTGCCTTAAAAACAAAAAACTTTTGTAGAATAAGAATAGGTGTTTCGCCAAAACATAAACCTGAACACAAAAAAATCCCGGACTTTTTAACTGCGCCCATGCGAAAACCGGATTTTGAAACTCTCAAAAAATCTTCCAAAAAAATATCCGAAGCCCTTGAAACAATGCTTTTAGAGTCCCCCGAAAAAGCGATGAACGAATTTAATTAAAAACAGCGCGCCTTTTGTAAGACGCGCGTTAAAATTTTTTTACTCAAAACAGCGGCGACGACAAATGCCTAGAGATTAAAATCAGAATTACTCCTGAGAATAACCCGAGTAGCTTCGGTAAAAACCCCTCATTTATCGAACACTCTGTGTAATGGTGCCATGCCGTTCCTTTAAACGCGGCGGATCCTCCTCTCTTTGTGTACCAGCGAGCCAAAGATAAAAAGCATACGGAAAGGGCATTCCAAATAACCAGCATGCCCCCGACAAAAAATACCGAGTCTATAAATATCTGGTCCATAACCGCTTCCCCCAATTAGATAGAAAACTACATCTATCTTGTATATATCACAAATTCATATAAAATGCAATAGTTGCCGGATTTAGCAACAAAACAGCTTAATATTTTGCTTATTGCCGGGCTTACCCCATATTTTTTGGAAAAGCCCTTTTCGTGGTGGGAAGAAAATGAGGAAGAAATAATAAAAAAGCGCGAATTTAATCCGACATGGACCAAAAATACGGTTTTAGTTGAGGCCGGACAAAAAACAAAACAAAGCGAGTTTTTAAGACAAATTTCGGAATTGGGATACGAAAAGGTGTTCAATGCAATCTACCCGGGAACTTACAAAATTCTCGGATCAGCCGTAATTATTCACGCAATAAACAAAAAACTGCCTTTTGCGGTTGATTTTCTTGGAAACACAATTGAATCAATCACTTGGACATCCGATGTCCAAGTTGGTGCCGAACGTCCGATCTTGAGGACCAAAAACACTGAGCTTAATTTAGGGGACGGCGACTATGTGGTGCACATTGACCACGGCATAGGAATTTTTCGCGGAATTGTCGAAAAAGGGGGTTCACCCTCCCAAATTTCAAAAAGTGAAACTTGGGAGGGCAAGTATTTTAAAATTGAATACGCGCCCGCGAGAAAAGGCGGCGAGCCGGATGTTTTATTCGTGCCGACAGCAGAGAAAAAACGCCTTGAGCCGTATTACGGTCTTGAGCGGCCGCGCCTGGCTCGTCTGGGAACGCAGTTTTGGACCAAAGTTAAAAAAAGGTCTCGAGAAGAGATAATTGCGTTTGCCCAAGAACTCATAAAAATTCACAAAAACAGAGTCGTCCAAAAACGGCATCCGTATTTGCCGGACGAGCTTGAAAAAAATGTTTGGGACTCTTTCGAACACGAATTAACCAAAAGCCAAGAGCGCGCAATGGAGGAAATTTTCGCGGACATGGGACGCGATGAACCGATGGAAAGAGTCCTTACCGGAGATGTCGGTTTTGGAAAAACGGAGCTTGCGTTACGGGCATCACTTCGCTCGGCATTGAGCGGCAGGCAGACAGTAATACTTGCTCCCACAACAGTTCTGGCAGACCAGCATTTTTCGGTTTTTAAAAACCGGCTTCGCGATACACCCGTTAAAGTCGCCATGCTCTCGCGCCTCACTTCTAAAAAAGAAAATAAAAAAATATTAAAAGAACTTGAGGACGGCGAGTTAGATATCGCCATCGGCACTCACCGGTTGTTTTCAAAAGACATAAAATTCGGCAATTTGGGGCTGGTTGTTATAGACGAAGAACAGCGTTTCGGAGTCAGGCATAAAGAGCATTTTAAAAAACTGCATCCGGCATCCGACATCCTCTCTTTGTCCGCCACCCCGATTCCGAGAACACTCGCCTTCTTTCTTGCCGGCGTGCGTCCTGCCTCGCAAATCAAAGAGGCGCCTCGCGGTCGCTTGGCGCCTCTTACAAAGGTTCTACCATTTTCAAAGCGCCTCATCAAGGGAGCGATAAGGGCCGAGCTAAAACGCGAGGGACAAGTTTATTACGTTTCAAATCGTGTCCGAACAATTCCGAAAACTCTTGAAATGCTGGGCAGCCTCATCCCCCGCGCAAAACTCGGCTCAATCCACGGAAGAATGAACGAGGGCGACATCATTGAAACAATGCGCCGTTTCAGAAAAAAAGAAATAGATGTTTTAATTTCAACCACGATCATTGAAAACGGACTTGATATTTCTTCGGTCAATGCGTTGGTAGCCGAAAACGCGGCTCTCTTGGGACTTTCGCAAGCGCATCAGTTAAGAGGTCGCATAGGACGGGGCGAGACGCAAGCAATGGCCTACTTTTTATATAACCCCAAGAATCTCCCGCCCAAAGCCGAAAAACGGCTCGCGAACTTGCTTGATTTTCAGGAATTGGGTTCGGGGCTTGAAATCGCCAAGCGAGATTTGGAAATAAGAGGCGCAGGAAACATTTTGGGCCGTGAGCAGTCTGGCATCGCCAACCGCATCGGCTGGAATCTGTATTTCCAATTCATGAACGAGGTAGTTGAAGATCTTGCGCGACCAGACTTTGAATGATAACTTAATAAAGGTTTTCTTTTGTTGTGGGGGTGGGTTTTGGCGGCCATCAACTACGGACAAATACAGAAAGTCGCTGATTTCATAAAAAAAATGAAAGCGGGTGAACACGGAATGAATTTTTACAGCTTCAAAAAAGACGGTGAGGAGGTTCCGGCGCTGGACATGTACCCGCCGTTGAATCATCCGCAAGCGGTAAATTTTTTCTTTTTCGTATGCGCTCACATGTATGGATTTTGGTACGGAGACCATCGCGGATATGTCGCGCCTATGTATGGCGTGGTTAACGGAAAAGAGTGTAAGGGCGCGGACTTGGTTATGAAATGCTGTACTAAATATTTGAACGCCGGCGGGAGCTTTGAACCAGAGCAATTCGCAAAAGTTACACCGAAGGAACTTGCGCGAATTTTTTCTGACGACAACGGACCGATTCTTTTTCCGGATTTTGAGACAAGATATCAGATAACCAGAAAATATGGCCAAGCGTTTTTGAGTCTAAAAATAACTCCGGAACAAATTCTGAATGGACCGTTTCGTTTGGCACACCCGCATTTTGAAGAACGTGTTCCGCTATGTCATGTGAACTCATCGCAAACCCCGCTTAATGATTTTATTGGGCTTACTGCCGAATATATTCCGGGATACGACAAAGACCCTCTTTGTAAAAAGAACACTCTTTTAGCCATGGCTCTTGCTAATCGCCCGGAACATTTTCTGAAAATAAGACCGGATGAAAAGTGGCCGCTTATTGTTGACTATCACTTAATGCGTCTCGCGCTTAGACTAGGAGTTGTCGAACTTGATCCGCTTGTGGTAAAAGCGACCATAGAAGAACGCGTGTGGGTTAACGAACAAACCGAAGGTGAGATAAGAGAAGCCGTTTATCTTGCGATAGACGCCATAATTTCGGAATCCGGCAAATCCATGTCTTTCGTTGACCATCTTTTCTGGTCGGGACGCAAATACTGCCCAGAAATGACGGAACCCGAATGCAGGAAATGCGTTTTTTGCGATGTGTGCGAAAAACACACCAAGCTTTTCCAGCCCGTCTTTCGCACAACCGCTTATTAACCAAATACTCGACATCCGATGTCGAGTATTTTTGTTTATGAACCGGACTATTTAAATTTGACTTTTAAATACAAATCTGTTATAATCCCGACAGAGTAAGTTTTTGTTTTGAAAACCACAACAACTCGGAAAGGGGGGTTGAGTGAAATTTTTTCTTTTTGTGGCAAGCGGCCTTGCAGGACTTTTGGATTTTTAAATGGGAATCTTGATTACGCATATTGCCTACGTTTTTAACGGCATGCATCCGGAACTGTGGCACTATTTTATTGGCGGATTACTTGCCATTAGCCCCGACCTTAACGTCTTCCGTTTTTTAATTTTGGGCTTAAAAAACCCGGACAAAAAACGGACCCATCATCATGCCTCCCTTTCACACTATCCGATTTTTGTAATTCCACTAATAACCGTAATAGCGGCTTACGCGCTTGGCGAAACAATGTGGATGTGGATTGCCGGATTTTGCGTGCTATGGCACTTGATTCATGACACAAAAGGATGCGGCGGAAGCAATTTGGTGTGGTTTTGGCCATTTTTCAAAAAACCGATATCATTTTGGCCGCTTGGCGTTGAGCGCGAATCAATAAGGGCTGATAGTCTGGAAGATCACCGAAAGTGGCTCACTGAAAATTATGTAAAGTTCAGCGTGTCCTCTTTTTGCGGAATTGTATTCGCCCTCTCTGTTGTTTCGGGTGTAACCGCAAATTACTTCAAAATGACTTATAATAGCGGGGTCTTGATTCTTACACTTCTTGTTTTAGTTCTGTTTATCTACTCGCGTCTCTATGATCTTTTTATTAAAAACTCCCAAAAATAAGAATATCAAGAATCCCAAAAACAGCCCTTAAGGGCTGTTTTTTAAATAATACTATTTCTTTTCTTCTGCCGTTTCCGTTTTCTGGGTTTTTTCCTCCGATTTTGCCGCCTTCTCTTCATCTCCCAGATACACAAGAGTCATTTTGCGCTCTTTCGGTTCAAACAAAGTTATCTGAAAGGGGTAGGTTTTTCCGAGTTCTATTTTTTCACGCATTGCGCGCTCTGTTCCGAATTCCGAAATGTGGGAAAGTCCGGCCATACCCTCTTCAACCGCGACCAGAGCGCCATATCTGTTCAGGCGTATAACCACACCTTGCACAATGTCGCCTTTTTTATATTTTTCTTTTGCCTTATCCCACGGGTCGGGTTCCAGCGCTTTTATCGAGAGTGAGATTTTACCGCCCTCAACCGCTATTATTTTGGCCTTTATTTTATCACCAACCCTAAAGAGGGTCCTTGGGTCCTCAACCAAAGACCACGAAAGCTCCGAAATGTGCGACAAGCCCTCCAACCCTTCTTCTATTTTTATAAAAACTCCGAAATCAACGACTCCGGTAATTTCGCCCTCGATCGTATCTCCGACTTTATATTTAGACAAAACCTCTTTGAATTCCTCGGTTTGAGTTTCTTTTTCCGAAAAAATAAGCTTGCCCTCTTCCTGATCGGCGGTGATTATGGTCACGACTATGGGCTGGCCAATCATTTTTTTGAGCTCTTCAAGAATTTTTTCTTTGTCTCCGCCCTCCACCCGCGGATAGTGGATTGAACGCAATTGAGACGCCGGAAGAAAACCCTGAATACCCTCCCACTCTATAACCACCCCGCCCTTATTGGCTTCTTTTATTTTTAACTCCAGCGGGATCTTTCTCTCGGCCAAGTCTCTGGCCTCGCGCCAGACTATTTCAAGTCCGGCCTCCTTAAGCGACAGCTCGACATATCCGTCCTCATTTTCCGGCATAATAACCTTAGCGGTCACCCTGTCGCCTATGCGGATATTTGAAACCATGTCTCTGGCAGAGATAATTTCGCGCCCATAAACTATGCCCGTGCCGATAGGGCCGAGATCTATGTATAGAGCCGATTTTTTTCTGGCAATTACCATCCCTTCTATAAAATCGCCCGTCTTTGGCGAGACTTGAGCCATGGATTTAAAAAGATATTCCATAAGGCTTAATTCGGCCTTTTTTGCCTCTACAAGCTGGCCCGCGTCTTTGACTGAATTCATATCCATCGATTGAGTATATAGGCTGGATTTTAAGCCGTCAATCCTATATAATAGACCCATATGGTCATCACTTATTACGGCCTTTCTTGTTTTAAGGTGGCCTCCGGCGAGTTTGTGCTGGCATTTGATCCGCCTTCAAAAAAATCGTCTTTCAAATCCCCCCGTTTCAAGGCCGACGCGGTGCTGATAAGCCACAACCACGACAGCCATAACGGCTATGACATGATCAGCGGAAAAGAAAACACAGCTCCGTTAAAAGTGGACGGGCCGGGCGAATACGAACTGCAGGGCGTGAATATTTCCGGCGCTCCTTCTTTTCACGATCAGGTTTCCGGAAAAAAATACGGCTCAAACACAATTTACGTCGTAGAAATGGAAAACATGAAGATTTGCCACTTGGGGGACTTCGGAGAAAAAGAGCTGGGCGCCGAAGCGCTGGAAATGATATCCTCGGTTGACATACTTTTCCTGCCCATCGGGGGAAAAACCGTTCTGGACCCGGAATCGGCATCAGCCATAGCCAACCGGCTTGAGCCGAGAATAATAATACCCATGCATTACGATAAAAAAGAGCTGTCCGCGTTTTTGAAAGAAGCCGGAGTAGAATCCGCTAAATCCGAGGAAAAACTGACCATTAAAAATAAGGACTTGCCCGAAGGAAAAACGCAGGTGGTCGTGTTAAAACCTTCCATCCAATAAACCAAAAAGCGCCATGAGCATTTTGGACTTTATAGAAAAACTTCAGAAAAAACCCGAGAGTTCGCGCGAAAAAATACTCGCGATGTCGGTAATCTTGATAATGTTTTCGATAATCGCGATCTGGGCCCAAACCGTGAGACGCGGATTTTCCGATTACCAAGCCCCGGACAATACCGCAAACCCGGCGCAGGCGTTATGGAGCGCGGCCAAAGACGGATTCGGAAGCGCGATGGACCAATTCCGGAGTTTTAAAAATATTTAAATAAAATATGCCCGAAAATGACAAAGACAGAATAACGCCCAGAGATATCGTCAAAGAAATGCGCGAGTCTTATTTGGACTACGCGATGTCGGTTATTGTGTCCCGGGCCCTCCCGGATGTCAGAGACGGGCTAAAACCCGTACACCGCCGGATTTTATACACCATGCACGAAATGGGACTGACTTCGGGCGCCAAATTCAGAAAATCGGCGGCGATTACCGGGGACGTAATGGGCAAGTACCATCCGCACGGAGACGCGGCGATTTATGACTCTCTTGTCCGCATGGCCCAGCCGTGGGCGATGCGCTATCCGCTGATTGACGGACAGGGAAATTTCGGAAACATCGACGGCGACTCCGCCGCGGCCATGCGTTATACAGAAGCAAGAATGACCTCGATATCATCCGAGATGCTCAGAGACATAGAAAAAGACACCGTTGACTTTCAGCCCACTTACGACGGAACTAAAGAGGAGCCGAAACTTTTACCGGCGGCCGTTCCCCAGCTTCTTTTGAACGGATCTTTGGGAATTGCCGTCGGTATGGCTACCAATATCCCGCCGCATAATTTGAGCGAAGTGATCGAAGCGACAACCCATCTTATAGACCACCCCAAAGCCTCGACGGAAGATCTGGTTAAATTCGTGCAAGGTCCGGACTTCCCGACCGGCGGTCTTGTTTTTGATAAAAAAGAAATTCACCAGGCCTACGCTTCGGGACGCGGAGGAGTGGTTACAAGAGGAGAAACGGAAATAGCGGAGAAAAAACCCGGACAATACCAGATTCTGGTAAGTTCGATCCCGTATCAGGTCAACAAATCGGAGCTGATAATAAAAATAGCGGAATTGGTGCGCGAGAAAAAAATAGAGGGCATAAGAGATGTAAGAGACGAATCGGACAAAGACGGCCTGTCTATAGTCATAGATCTGAAACAGGACTCTTTCCCGCAAAAAATACTGAACAACCTATATAAACACACCGACCTCGAGCGGGTTTACCATTTCAACATGCTGGCTCTGGTCGACGGAATACAGCCACAGATACTTTCGCTTAAAGGTTTTCTCGAAAAATTCCTGGAACATAGGCAGGTGATCGTCCAGCGCCGGACCAAATTCGATCTCGCGAAAGCCGAAGACCGGGCGCATATTTTGGAAGGACTTAAAAGGGCTCTGGACCATATTGATGCCGTTATAAAAACAATAAGGTCTTCGGCTGACCGCGAAACGGCAAAAAAGAGCCTGATGAAAAAGTTTTCATTTTCGGATCGCCAATCCGACGCCATACTCGACATGAGACTTTCCGCTCTGGCCAATCTGGAGCGCCAAAAAATAACCGACGAACTAAAAGAAAAACAAAAGCTGATCAAAGACCTGAAGACCCTCTTAAAAGACCCCAAAAAAATACTCGCGGTCATTAAAAAGGAGCTGGAGGAAATTAAAAATAAATACGGAGGGGAGCGCAGAACCAAAGTTATAACACAGGCAGTCAAAACCTTTAAGGCCGAGGATTTAATACCCGAAGCCGAACAAGTAATGGTGCTGACCAAGGGCGGATACATAAAACGGGTCAACCCTGAAGAATACCGCCTGCAAAAAAGGGGCGGCAAGGGTTTGATCGGCGCCGAGGTCAAAGAAGAAGACGTGGTCAGTGTCTTTCTTTCGGCCAATACCCACGACGATCTGCTGTTCTTCTCATCTTTAGGTAAAGTATACCAAACCAAGATGTATGACGTGCCTGAAGGCAAACGGACGGCCAAAGGAAAATCAATACTGAACATCCTGCCGTTGGCGCAGAGCGAAGAAATAACGTCGGTTCTGGCGCTTCCTAAAACCAAGAAGGGCGAAAAGGTGTTTTTGGTCATGATTACGGCGCTTGGTATAATAAAGAAGGTTGAGCCTCACAATTTTGAAGGGGTCAGACGCTCGGGCATAATCGCGATACGGCTTCAGAAGGGAGATTCGTTAAGGTGGGTAAGGCTGTCCGGAAAAGGAGACCATGTGGTCCTTGCGACCAAGCAGGGCAAGGCGATCCGTTTCAAAGAATCCGATTCGAGACCCATGGGCCGAAACGCCGCAGGAGTGCGCGCGATGAGAATCGGCAAAAAAGACGAACTGATAGGCGCGGATGTAATATCGGCACAGGAGAAAAACGCGCATCTTTTGGTCATGAGTTCCGAAGGGTTCGGCAAAAAAACAAACGTGAAAAATTATCGTCTGCAAAAACGCGCCGGTTCCGGAATAAAAACGGCCAAGGTTACGTCAAAAACCGGCCCTGTTGTTTCGGCCAAAGTGATATATCCGGAACTGGAAGAGCTGATAGCTATTTCCAAAAAGGGCCAGGTCATCCGAACCGAACTTAAAAGCATACCCGAACTTGGACGGGACACGCAGGGAGTGCGCATAATGAGGCTAGCCTCTGGTGACGCGATAGCGTCTCTCACATGTTTATAAATCCGGAACAAGTTATAAAAATGCTGGGGGTTAAAACCGGATCGCAGGCGGCGGATTTAGGGTGCGGAGCCGGTTTTTACACCATACCGCTGGCAAAAGCCGTGGGGCCCGCCGGCAGAGTATACGCTTTCGACGTGCGTCCCGAAATGCTTGAACTTACGCGTTCAAAAGCGCGCGAGTCCCACATGCTCAATATAATGACGATGCGCTCCGACCTTGAGCGTGAGCGCGGAACGAATCTCGCCGAAAACGCCGTCGATTTTGTGCTCATATCCAATACGCTTTTTCAAACCGAAAACAAACCCGCTCTTCTGAAAGAAGCGTTCCGGATCCTGAAAAATGACGGCGAACTGGCCCTGATAGACTGGGATCCATTCAACCGGGGCGCCGGCCCGAAAACAGACGAAGCGGTGTCAAAGGATACCGCCGGAAAACTGGCGGAAGATGCCGGATTCAGGCCGGTCAAGGAATTCGATGCCGGAGAAAACCACTACGGCCTGCTTTATATAAAACTATAAAACAATGAATAAGCTTCAAATAATAATATTGACCGCATCCGTAATACTGGCTGTTTTGGCTTTGCTTATTTTTTCGGGATTTCTTCCCGGATTCAGAAACGAGGCTCCGGGAGAAGCGGGACAAATAATTTTTTGGGGTGCGCTTCCGAAAACATCCCTGACTCCGGTTTTAAACGATTTCTCCCAGCGTTTCAGGAACATAAGGGTAGAATATCGGGAAATTCCGGCGCAAAACTACGCCGACACGCTTGTTTCGGCTCTTGCTTCCGGAACCGGCCCCGATGTTTTTATCCTTCCGCAGGACCAGATTTTAAAACAGAAGGACTTGCTTTATCCGCTTGACTCCAAAACTTATCCCCCTCGGGTGTTTCGCGACAGCTTTGCCGACATAGGAGAACTCTACGCCCGCCCCGAAGGAATAGCCGGCCTGCCGCTGGCGATTGATCCGATGGTTTTATACTGGAACCGCGATCTTTTCAGAAACGCCGGCATTGCACAGCCGCCGTCGACTTGGGATGAGTTTCTGGACACAGCAAAAAAACTGACGATAAAAAACGGCGCGCGCATAACGCAATCGGGCGCGGCCATGGGCGAATTTTCAAACGTAAAAAACGCCAAGGATATTCTGTCTCTTTTGATACTGCAAACCGGAAACAAGATTGTTGACCCTCAAACTCTTAAGACTGTTTTTGCCAATAAGTCCGCGAGCGAAACTTTAAGCGCGGCGGAATCGGCCTTGTTATTTTTCATAAGTTTTTCGGACCCGATTAAAGAGAACTACAGCTGGAACCGCACCATACCCGATTCTCTTGAGGCTTTCGGCGCGGGACGGCTTGCTATGTACATAGGATACGCCTCGGATCTGGATAAAATACTGGCCCTAAATCCTCACCTTAATTTTGATATCCGCGAGGTCCCGCAAATAAGCGGGGGCTCTCTAAGCGCGACGTACGGCCAAAGTCTTGCCTTAGCCGTAAGCCGTCAAAGCGCCAACAAAGCCACAGCTCTGACTTTTATTTATGATATGACCGGCCTTCAGTCGCAAAATTTGTTAGGACAAAATTCGTTTTCGGCGCCGGCTTTAAGGGTGGCCCTAAATCAGGCGCAGGAAAATCCGGTGCTTGCGGTATTTTATAAATCGGCTGTGAAATCTCTCGGGTGGCTTGACCCGTCGCCTTCCGAAACCCTTGCGATATGGAAAGAGATGTCTGAGTCGGTTTTGTCGGGAGCAAAACGAATAAACCAGGCGGTGTCCGACGCCCAAAGGAAATTTGAAGCAATAATCCCGCAGGATAAATAAAATGAACTTTTTAAACTTTTTAATTTTTAAATATTTAAACTTTCTGGTCGTTTTTATCCTCGTGTTTTTGGTATTTAATTTTGCTTACGCCCAGGGGGGCCTTGTCCCTTGCGGAAATCCGGGACAGCCCCCGTGTAATTTCTGCCACCTTATGACCTTAGCCAACAAGGTTGTGGATTTTGCGTTTGAAAAAATAATACTTCCCCTTGTCGCTCTCGGAATTCTAGCGTCGGGCTTGGTTTTGCTTACGGCCGGAGGCTCCCAAACACAGCTTGAAAAAGGCAAATCAATGCTCTGGAATATTTTAATCGGCTTCTTTGTCGCCCTGGCAGCATGGGTTATAATAAATACTGTGCTTGGGACATTGGTTGAGGGAGGAAGTTTCTTTAATCCCCTAACCGAAGAATTTCCGGCTTGTAAATCAATATGAAAATATCAAGGATTTTGTTAAAACCGGCGAATATTTATATAATTAGTCTTGGGTGGGCAAATTCCGTTTTTGCCCAAACCTTAAAAAATCCTTTGAAAGCAGAGAATTTCGGGCAGGTCGTTGAAAGCCTGGCGCGGGCGATAACCGCGATAGGCATACCTCTTGCGGCAATCTTTATAATCTATTCCGGATTTTTGTTTGTCTCCGCCCGCGGAAGCGAAGAACAGCTGAAAAAAGCCAAGACGACTTTTTTCTGGACAATGGTCGGAACGCTCCTGATAGTCGGAGCCTGGGCGATAGCCACGGCCATAAACCAGTTCGCGCAAGGATTAAGATAGTTTTTAGCGGCTAGCTACTGACAGATCGATGTCAGAAGCTGGCGGTTGAAAATTAAAATTAACAAAGGTCGTAATTAATAAATCTAAAAAAATTAAATCATGAAAAAGGTTTTAAAAATTGCCGTGGGTTGGGGAAGCGCATTTTTGCCGATGATCGTTTTTGCCCAAGACTTTGATAGGATATTAACGAACACGAAAACTGCGGTTGATAAGCTCATTCCGATTCTTGTCGCCGTCGCCGTCATCGTATTCGCCTGGGGAATAGTACAGTTCATAATGGCCGCGGGGGACGAAGAAAAGAGGGCTAACGGTCGCCAATTGATGATCTGGGGAGTAGTCGGAATTGCGGTGATTGTCGGGATCTGGGGACTTGTCGGAGTTGTGCTTAACTTTTTCGGTACAAGCGCAGGAACATCAATAACTCTGCCAAGAGTGAACTAAATTCACCAACCGCAAAACGCCTCTGACCATGACTATAGATAATTTCTTAAGACAATTGGCCGACAAGATAATAAATCCGCTTATCGCGATTTTTGTCGGCATTGCCCTTCTTTACTTCATCTGGGGAGTCATTGAGTTTTTGGCCCAAGCCGGAAATGAAGAGGCAAAAACCACAGGAAAGAAACATATGATCTGGGGAATTATCGGAATGGCAATAATGCTCGGAGTCGGGGGGATAATAAAAATCCTTCAAAGCTTTTTTGAACCCGGAGTAGGAATAGGCGGAGGATTTCTGACCTGAAGTTAAAAAACGAATGAAACCAAAAACCGTCCCGAAATGCTTCGGGACGGTTTTTGGTTCTAAAAAATACTCCCTTGTTCTTTTTTGTCCAACTCTATATTTACTAAACGGTCGGCTTCGCGATTTTTTTCTCGAGGCACGGCCTGAAAAGTTACTTTTCCAAAGTCTTGGCGCAAATTCCATATTTTTATAAAAAGAGGAAAAAGCCTTTCTTCTTCAATTTTATATTTGGCGTTTAACTGGTTTACCACAAGCTCCGAATCCAAAAATACGTCTGTTTCCGCCTCTTTTGTTTTTTCCTTCCCGAAAAGCTGGCGCGCCTTTTTTAAGGCGTACATCACCGCCTCATATTCGGCTTCGTTGTTGGTATGATTTCCCAAAAACTCGCTGTATTTCTTCTCCTTTCCTTCACCGCGAACAACAACCCCTATGGCGGATGGTCCGGGGTTCCCGCGAGAACCACCGTCGGCGTTTATGGTTATTTTCAGTTTGTAATCCATGGTTTATAGTTTTTTGAAATCAGCGATTTTTAACCGCAATTCTTCTTTCCCTTTGTATCGCGATAAATCAACGGAGGCGGCTAAATCAATTTTATCTCCGGATTTTATTTCGGGCAAACTTCGGGCCGAAAAAAATCCAACCGCATTTATAACTTCATTTTTTGAGTTTTTAAAAGAAATTTCGAGATGTATCCCGCCGTTGCCGAAAGTTCTTGAACCAAGAATTACAATGTTTTTTAATAAAAAATCCGGCTTTGTGTTTCCTTGGCCAAAAGGCTCAAAACGAGAAATCGTCTTGAGTGTACCGGGGTTTATGTCGTCGGCATCCAGCCTGCTTTCTAAAATCAAATCCGACGATATCTTCTCCTTTGGCATTTTAGCAAAAGCTGTTTTTATTTTTTCTTCAAATTCATCGAGATACTCCCTTTTCAAAGCAAACCCTGCGGCCATCGGATGTCCGCCGAAATCCAGATACATCTCGCTTCCCGCCCGGATTAAAAGTTCTCTGACGTTTACATCTCCGTTGGATCTGGCGGAGCCTTTTATCGCCGAAGCCTCTCCTCTGCCCCAAAGTATCGTTGTTTTTGAATATATATCAACCACCCTGCTTGCGGACGCCCCCAAGACTCCTGTCGGCCAATCCGCGCTTCCCAAAACGTTTATTTCTCCTCCTTTTTCGGAAATAATTTTTTTTGCCTCACCAACGACCCTATCCGTTGTTTCTTTTCTTTCGGCCGTCAGTTCTTCCAACCTTCTCGAAAGCCAGTCTGCTTCTTCCAAAGAAGAGGTTAAAACGAGGTTTCCGGCCAGAGTCGCGTGGTCAAACTTTCCCGCCACGTTAATGCGAGGGGCAAGATAAAAAGCAATGTCGTCCGAATTCACGTGACGCAAAGCAACTCCCGCTTTTTCCGAAAGAGCTTTCAGCCCGATCCTTTTTGTTTTTTTTAAGACCTCAAGCCCCCAATAAACAAGGGTTCTGTTTTCCCCGGTCAGCAAAACCATATCGGCGACGGTGCCGATAGCCGCTAAATCCAAAAGCCACTTCTCCATGTCTTGCGCCAGCCCAAACCTGTTTTTTCGCAAAACAGCGGAGACGGCCTTGAAAGCAAGACCGGAGGCGCAAAAATCCTTAAACGGATATTTTTCGCCCGTCTGCCACAAATCAACCACGGCAGTAGCCGGCGGAAGTTCTTCCGACACAACATGGTGGTCAAGCACAACCACATTAACCCCGCCGTCTTCAAGTGTTTTTATGTCTTCGTTCTCGGAGATGCCGTTATCAATGGTTATGACCAAATTTGCTTTCTTTTCAAATATATCTTTTACGGCTTGCGAATTTAAACCGTGTCCATACTTAAAAAGATCTGGGATATAAACTTCCGCGTTTTCGTGGCCTATGTTTTTGAAGAAGTCATGGAGAATTGCCGAAGAACACACACCATCGGCGTCATAATCCCCGTAAATTATTATTTTTTCTTTTTTCTCAACCGCCTCGATAATCCTATCCGCCGCCCTATCCATCCCTTTTATTCCAAGCGGATCGCCCAACGACCCGTAGTCGGGATTTAAAAACCTCTCTATTTCTTCTTTTGTTTTAAGCCCGCGATTATAAGCGAGCTGAAGGGTTAGGTTGTCGTATTCTTTGAATTTTTTTGCCCAAGCACCCGGGTATTTATCGGCCAGTTTCCATTTTTTTTGCATACACCAAAGTATAACACGGCGGATAAACTTATTTTTTCAGCGCCTCGATGCCGGGCAGGGTGCCGCAGACCAGAAAATCAAGCATCGCGCCTCCAGCGGTGGAAATAAAATAAAAGCCGCCGGCAAGGCCGCGAGACCGCAAAAAGTCCGCGGTGTCGCCCCCTCCGGCAACAACCTTTGCTTTTGAAGAGCGCAAGGCTTTTATCAAACTAACGGTGCCGAAAACATGCCCTTTTTCAACAAATCCCAAAGGGCCGTTCCACAAAACAAAACGGCTCTTTTTGGTAAAGCCGGCAATTTCTCTCATGCTTTTTGGGCCAAGGTCGTAAATGATATCTCTCTTGCCAAGCCCGGACACGTCAACGGCGGTTTTTCGTCTTTTGCGCTCCGTTATCACATCTTTCGGCAGTGTGATTTTCGGGGTCTGTAATTTACTTTCCTTGCCGTAAAGAAACGATGCGGCTAAGGCGCCCCCCACGATTACGCGGTCAGCTCTCCTTAAAAACTTTTTAATAAGCGGAATTTTGGTCTTGAGTTTGTTCCCGCCGACTATAAGCGTGAATGGTCGCGGCGGGTTAAAAGCAAGAGAAAGATTTTTTATTTCGTCTCTAAAAAGAAAGCCTGCGTAAGACGGCAAATAATCCGGAATCCCGACTATTGATGCGTGGCTCCGGTGCGAGACGGAAAATGCTTCGTTGATATAAATGTCCGCCATGGAAGCAAGGCTCTTGGCAAAAACGGGGCTGTTTTTTTTCTCCCCGGGATTAAGGCGCAGATTTTCGAGCATCAATACGCCGCCGGGCTCAAGCTTTTCGATCATTTTTGAAACACTCCGGCCGGTCATTCCTCCGACGAAGTCTAGACCCTTAATTTTTTTTCTCGCGTAGTTAAAAACCGCCCTCATGCTCGGGCACCCGCCCTCCTTTTCCAAATGGCTGACAATTATAACCTTGGCGCCCTTGTTCCTTAAAAAAGATATTGTCGGCAGGGTTTTTAAAAGACGGAGGTCGTCGGCGCCTTTTCTTTTTTTGACCGCTATATTAAAGTCAACCCGCAAAATAATCTTTTTGCCGTATATATCTGCGGGAATCGGTTTCAGGTTAAATCCCATGAGAGGCCCGAACAATGCCGACAAATTCATTTGGTACCAAACTCGCCCCGCCGACCAGAAGCCCGTTTACCCCTTTGGCGCGCAGGAAACCTGCCGCGTTTTTTGCGTCCACAGATCCGCCATAAAGAACCGGGATCTCGTAAGCGGCCTTCTTTCCCAGTATGTCAAAAATGTTGCGCCTTATATATGTGGCCATTTCAAAAATATCGTCGGGTTCCGGCGTATCACCCGTGCCTATGGCCCACAAAGGCTCGTAAGCAATCAGAAGGTTTTTTGCCAAACGTCCGGATACTCCAGCGAGATCCGCAAACAATTCGTCTTTTATAAAATTATAAAAATCCGGTTCACTGCGGCTTCGTTCCCCGACACAAAGAACCGTTTTAAGTCCGGCCTTGAGCGCGGCTCTAATTTTTTTGTTTATCATATCATCCGTCTCTCCCAAAGACCCCCGTCTTTCGGAGTGTCCGACAATTATGTGTGTTACGCCGGATGATTTGAGCATGCCAGCTGATATTTCGCCGGTATAAGCCCCCGACGACTCCCAAAAAACATCCTGCGCGCCCCATTTGACCTGTTTTATTTTATGAGAAAAATCGGTAAGCCAGACATAGGGGGGACAGAGCACAATTTCCGGCTTACTTTTTATTTTTTTAATTCCAAAAAGAATGTTCTTAACGATATCTTCGGCCATTTTATGGCTTTGCGGACTCATCTTCCAATTTGCAATTATTATTTTCTTGACCATAAACAAACTATAAAAAGACGGAATTAAATATGGTTATCCCAAACAAGGTGGTAGCCAAAACAACCGCCGCCGCGCTCACAATACCCAAAAAGATTATCAGCGACGCCCGCCGTAAAGGAACGCCGAATATGAACGCAACCAATGCTCCCGACCAGGCGCCGGTCAGGGGCAGGGGTATTGCCACGAATACAAACAGAGCCACCGGAGCCCAGCCCCAATAGTGAAAGTGGTCCGAGTGCCTGCTCCTGGTGTATTCGAAAAGCCATGATAAAAAACGATTCATAAAATAAAATCTGCGCATTGAGAATAACGAAAACCTTTCAAGAAAAAAAAGCAGGGGTACTACCGGCAAAAGATTGCCCAGAACGGAAAGTAAATAGGTTTTTAGCGGCGGCATGCCAAAGAGCAGTATACCCAGAGGAATAGCGCCCCTGACCTCCGAAATGGGAGCGGCTCCCGACAGTATTACGATAATTTCCTGCTGAAAAAGCATCTTAATATTTTTTCAGTTCCGAAGCCGCGTCTTCCGGCGACACCGCGACAATCTCTATGCCGGTCCCGAGTTCAAGTCCGGCCCAAGTCGAAGTTTTCGGCAGAATCTCGATATGCCAATGGTAATGGCCGGCCCCATCTTTGACCGGCGCAGTATGGATAAAAAAGTTGTAGTCCGGGTCGTCCAGGGCTTTTTTAATTTTTTTAAGCGAAACAATCATGGTTTCGGCAAGACTCATCCGGTCCTCGGAGTCGAGATCATCGAAGCTTCCGGCGTGTTTTTTTGGAAAAACCCTGGTTTCGTAAGATACGCGCGAAGCGTATGGCTCCAAAACCACAAATTTTTTATTTTCGTAGACCACTCG